>Ga0209211_10000025_pt1 | contig 358665 bp, 345 predicted proteins | sample RifGroA2_FD_183992 | JGI IMG/M metagenome (GOLD analysis project Ga0209211, IMG submission 183992) | Groundwater microbial communities from Rifle, Colorado, USA - Groundwater A2 (SPAdes) (version 2) | ecosystem: Environmental > Aquatic > Deep subsurface > Groundwater | place: Rifle, Colorado...
CCTGACGACCATAGCGACTTGGTACCACTCCTTCCCATCCCGAACAGGACAGTGAAACGAGTCAGCGCCGATGATAGTGCGGATTCCCGTGTGAAAGTAGGTCATCGTCAGGCTATTACAGTGGAAAAAGCCCCGTCTAGTTAGACGGGGCTTTTTTTTGGCCATTACTTTTACGCTCCCCGTGTCTACCCGTGTTTGTCCGGCCTATACGCTGGGGGGGCGTTATAAAGCCCTTGCAAGGCAAGCTTCCAATTCAGCTTCGCACAAGCTTGGGGGCGAATTGAACAGTTTCTCGATCCACGCGGTCTCGCGTTCATGGATGGTGCACAGAAATTGTTTCGTTTGCTGCCCTTCGCCCCCCATGCTGGCGAACGTGTCAAAACCGACTTCCAAAAAGGACTGCAAAGCCTGCAAGCCAGCTGCTCTGGCGGGGCCACGCATCATGCGCAAGGTCATACGCAGGCCTTTGGTGCGCGTGAGATTGTCCAGCTCCCGGCCAATCTCCAGCACTGACTGGAGTTGCCCCAGGCGCAGCGCGGGATTCGCAACGAACTTCCAGCACTTTAGATAAACGCTGCCATCCAGCATCGATCGTGACGCATATGCGTGCAACTGCAAATACTGATGCGCCATCTCCAGATCAAGCTCCTCCGTCAAGGCATGTAGCTCGGCCAACGCAACAGCGGTTGCGACCACCTGTTTCGGGAAAAAAGTTTGTAACGCGCTGGCGATACGTGCGAATTGGGCATCACGGTCGGAAAAGTCCCGGACGCCGTAAAGTTCGTTAAGGAAAAAACCGGTTGGTGCGGCGAATGTGGGAGAACGCAACAAATCTTGGTAGGTACCAGCGAACCGGCGCGCTTGAAATTGCTTGATGTGCTGCAGTGCAGTCTGCAGGGGGCGTGATGCAGCCGCTTGTGCGCGCAGGTCTACGACGCGGGACAGAGAGTGACGAATCGTGGTTGCGGCATCCATAAGCGAACATGTGGCAAAAGACAGAGTCACCACCATACACGCAGCCATAGGGATTAACGAACAACGGGTCCAACGAGATTGAGGTGTTCTGACTAGGGGAAAACCCTTATAGTTGCGCCATGGTGGACACTAAAACTCTGATCAAAGCCTCGTTCGAGGCCGGGCGGGAGTTTTTGCGGCCGCCTTCAGAGCGGGAGGCCGAGGCTCCGAGCCGCCCTGCGCCAGCGCTGGTGCCTATCCGGTCCTTGGGTGAAAACCACAGGGGGCGCATAACGGAACACCTGCTCGCGCTCGCACCCCATGACCGTTACTTGCGGTTCGGCCATTGGGCCAATGATGAGCAAATTCAACGGTATTCCGCGTCCTTGGACTTTGAGCGCGACGAGATATTTGGCATCTATAACCGCAAGCTAGCGCTGATTGCAGTGGCACACCTGGCCTATGCCCAGGACCAAGGACATGACAACTGTGCCGAGTTTGGTGTATCTGTGCTGCCTGCAGCGCGTGGGCGGGGCTATGGAGCCCGCCTGTTCGATCGTGCGGCCATGCACGCTGCCAATGATGGCATCAGCCTCATGTTTATCCATGCCCTGAGCGAGAACGCAGCCATGCTCAAAATTGCGCGCAATGCCGGTGCAAAAGTCGAGCGTGACGGTGCGGAGTCTGAAGCCTACCTTCGCTTGCCGCCTGCCACACTGGACTCACGGGTCACAGAAATAATTGAAGAGCAGATTGCACAGACCGACTACCGGTTGAAATCACAGGCGAAGAGTTTTTGGAGTTTTTTGGCCGATCTGCAGGCCATACGCCGCGACACGATTGATGCCAACCAGCGCAGTTCTCCCTGACTTTCAAATCCGCTATCCTTGGCGTTCCGCAACCACGGCAGTTATTTGCCCTAATCGAGTGTCCGATCCTCATCCTGCGCGCCTGTCTGAAAAAGAAGATAAGCGCACCTTTCTCCAAAAATTGGCCGAATTCATCCATCCTGGACCGGATTCCACCGCCGAGTTGATCGAAACGTTGGCGGAGGCGGAGGACAACAACATCATCGGAGCGGAATCCCGGGTCATGCTCGAAGGCGTGATCCGCATGGCCGACATGACCGCCGGCGACGTGATGGTGCCCGCCACGCGCATGGACCTGCTCAACATCCTGGAACCCCTGGACAGCCTGTTGCACACCGTGATCGACACGGCGCACTCGCGTTTTCCGGTGTTCGAGGGCGAGCGTGAAAACATCATTGGCATCCTGATGGCCAAAGACCTGCTCAAGCTGCAGCGGGCCCCCGAGCTCAACATCCGTGCCCTGTTGCGCCCGGCGGCCTTTGTCCCAGAGTCCAAAGGCTTGAACGACTTGCTGCGTGAATTTCGCGGCAACCGCAACCACCTGGCGATCGTGATTGACGAGTTTGGCCGCGTGGCCGGACTCATCACCATTGAGGATGTGCTGGAGCAAATCGTCGGGGAGATTGAGGACGAGTTCGACATTCCCGAAGACGAGGGCGATATCTTCGCCCTGGCCGATCGCACCTACCGCGTCAGTGGCGACACACCACTGGAGCGTGTGAACGACGCTTTTTCGGTCACGCTCGCGGGTTCCGACCCGGAAGACCACTTTGACACCATTGGCGGCCTGATTGCCCACGAGATGGGCCATGTGCCCAAACGCGGCGAACGCCACACCCTGGGTGGGCTGGACTTTCTGGTGCTGCACACCAAGGGTGGTGCGGTCAAGTGGTTCAAGGTGTCGCCTGTCACTGACACCGTATCGGCGTGACCACAGGGGCCTTGCGCTTCGCTAGGGCGCCCGCCGCACCCGGATCACGGATCTGGTTTGCTATTGTATTAATAGCTGCTTGCGCACAATCCACAGGGGCTGCGTGGCCTTTTGATGCGTTTTTTAACCGGGGTGCCACGCTGTGGTGGCTACAGCTGCTGGCCCAAGCTGCCTTCGTGGTGGCGCTGTTGCGTACCCCCACTGCGCGTGCGGCGGCAGGCCTGACCTTGGGTTTTGCCACCGTGTGGCTCAGCACCACCTTCTGGTGGCTGTTCATCGCCTTGCACACCTACGGCGGGCTACCCGCTGCGCTGGCAGGTTTCGCCATCGTCGCGCTGACTGCGGCTCTGGGGCTGTATTACGCCATCGCGGGCTGCTTGTTCTGGCGCTGGCGCCATGCTTCCCCCGTCGTGCTGGCGCTGGGCTTTGCCTCCTTGTGGACCATGGCCGAACTGGCGCGTGGCACCTGGCTCACAGGCTTTGGTTGGGGCGCGGTGGGTTATGCGCACCTCGATGGCCCCTTGGCTTGGTACCTGCCCTGGCTGGGCAGTTATGGTGTGGGCTGGCTAGCAGCCTTTGGCGCGGCCACGCTGGCGCTGCTTGGGCGCAAAGGGGTTGCCAACGCCGTGTTGCTGGCGGGCCTGTTGGCGCTGCCGCTCACGGCGCCCCCTGCATGGAACCAGTGGACGCAGGCCAGCGGCAGCCTGAGCGTGACGTTGCTGCAGGGCAATATTCCGCAGGACGAGAAGTTCGAGCCCGGCAGCGGTGTGCCGCTGGCGTTGCGCTGGTACGCCGAACAACTGCTGGCCAGCCGCACCGATCTGGTGGTGGCGCCAGAGACCGCCGTGCCCCTGCTGCCGCAGCAGTTGCCGGAAGGCTATTGGACAGCACTGCAACAGCGCTTCGCCAGCGGCACGTCGGTGGCATTGGTGGGTATTCCGCTGGGCAGTTACAAGCAGGGCTACACCAACTCGGTGCTGGGCCTGGTGCCAGGACAGACCGAGCCCTGGCGCTACGACAAACACCACCTGGTTCCGTTTGGTGAGTTCATTCCGCCGCTGTTCAAGTGGTTCACCCGCATGATGAACATCCCGCTGGGCGACTTCAATCGCGGGCCGCTGGGCCAGCTGTCCCTGTCGGTGGCGGGTGAGCGTGTGGCTGCCAATATTTGCTACGAAGATTTGTATGGCGAAGAGCTGGCCAGCCGCTTTACGGATCCCGCGCTGGCGCCCACCGTGTTTGCCAACGTGAGCAACCTGGGCTGGTTCAACGACTCGATTGCGCTGGACCAGCACCTGAATATTTCGCGTACCCGGGCGCTAGAGTTTCAGCGGCCCTTTGTGCGGGCCACCAACACCGGCGCCACCGCCATCCTGGACCACCAGGCTGTGGTGCAAAAAGTCCTGCCCGCGCGCACCCGCGGTGCGCTGGTGGGCGAGGTGCAGGGCCGCACCGGGGTGACACCGTTCGCCTGGTGGGCGGCACGCTTTGGGCTGTGGCCGCTGTGGGGGGTGTGCCTGCTGTTGGCTACCGCGGCCTGGCGCTTGGGCCGACGCACGCGTTAAGGGCCTGCAGCCCCGTAAAATGCGGGGTTTACTCGAACGAACGTTCTTGCCGCGGCACCCTGCCGCGCACCAGCCCACGCACCATGCTTACTTTTCAGCAAATCATTTTGAAACTGCAGTCCTACTGGGCTGACCAGGGCTGCGCCCTGTTGCAACCCTATGACATGGAAGTGGGCGCAGGCACCTCGCACACCGCAACCTTCTTGCGCGCCATTGGTCCTGAGCCGTGGAAGGCCGCTTACGTGCAGCCCAGCCGCCGCCCCAAGGACGGCCGCTACGGCGAGAACCCCAACCGCCTGCAGCACTACTACCAGTACCAAGTCGTCCTGAAGCCTGCACCCAGCAACATCCTGGAGCTGTACCTGGGTTCGCTGGAAGCGCTGGGCTTTGACCTGAAGAAAAACGACATTCGCTTTGTGGAAGACGACTGGGAAAACCCCACACTGGGCGCCTGGGGTCTGGGCTGGGAAGTCTGGCTCAACGGTATGGAAGTGACGCAATTCACCTACTTCCAGCAGGTGGGCGGCATTGATTGCAAACCCGCCACCGGCGAAATCACCTACGGGCTGGAACGCCTGGCCATGTACCTGCAGGGCGTGGACAACGTCTACAACCTGACGTGGACCGAGGGCCTGAGCTACGGCGACGTGTACAAACAAAACGAGGTGGAGCAGTCCACCTACAACTTCGAACACAGCGACGCCGACTTCCTGTTCACCGCGTTTAACGCGCACGAGAAACAGGCCAAGCATTTGATCGAAGCGCAATTGGCCCTGCCCGCCTACGAGCAGGTGCTCAAGGCCGCGCACAGCTTCAACTTGCTGGACGCGCGTGGTGCCATCAGCGTGACGGAGCGCGCTGCCTACATTGGCCGCATCCGCAACCTGGCGCGCAGTGTGGCGCAAAGTTATTACGAGAGCCGCGAGCGCCTGGGCTTCCCCATGGCGCCGCGTGAATGGGTGGAACAGATGACCCAGTTGACCAAGAAGGCCGCGTGAGAGACATGAGCATGACTAGCAAAAACCTTCTCGTTGAACTGTTTGTAGAAGAGCTGCCACCCAAGGCTTTGAAGAAGCTGGGCGAGGCGTTTTCCTCGGTGTTGGCGGATTCGCTGAAGACCCAAGGGCTGGCGGCGGCCGATGCGGTGGTGACCCATTTTGCGTCGCCGCGTCGTCTGGCCGTGCACGTCACGTCTGTTGCCGCACAGGCGGCCGACAAAGCCGTGTCCCAAAAACTGATGCCCGTGGCTGTGGGCCTGGATGCGGCTGGCAACGCAAGCCCCGCATTGCTGAAGAAGCTGCAAGCCCTGGGGGCGGACGCATCTGCGGTGGCGAACCTCAAGCGTGCGCCCGATGGCAAGGCTGAGGCCCTTTTCTTTGAGAGCACCGTCAAAGGCGCCACGCTGACCGAAGGCCTGCAAAAGGCGCTGCTGGACGCGATTGCCAAATTGCCCATTCCCAAGGTGATGACCTACCAGCTGGAGAGCGGCTGCGAACTGCCGGGCTGGAGCAGTGTGAGTTTTGTGCGTCCCGCACATGGTCTGGTGGCGCTGCATGGGCGTGACGTTGTGCCGGTGCAGGCGCTCGGTCTCAACGCCGGCAACAGCACGCAGGGTCATCGCTTTGAAGCGGCTGTGTCGCCCGTGGTGGTCCCAGATGCCGATGCCTATGCCGCCGTGTTGGCCATGGATGGCGCCGTGATTGCTAGTTTCGCCGAGCGTCGTGCCGAGATCGTTCGTCAACTGGCAGCTGCGGCAGCCAAAGTAGGCGGCGGTTGCAAGCCCATCGACGACGACGCGCTGCTGGACGAAGTGACCGCGCTGGTCGAGCGCCCCAATGTGCTGATCTGCGAGTTCGAGACGCAGTTCCTGGACGTGCCGCAGGAATGCCTGATCCTGACCATGAAGGCCAACCAGAAGTATTTCCCGCTGCTGGACGCCAACAACAAGTTGACCAACAAGTTTTTGGTCGTAAGCAACATCAACCCCGACGACACGAGTTTTGTGATCGGTGGCAACGAGCGCGTGGTGCGTCCGCGTCTGGCCGATGCCAAGTTCTTCTTTGACCAGGACCGCAAAAAGACGCTGGCCTCGCGTGTTGATGGTTTGGGCAAGGTGGTGTACCACAACAAGCTGGGTACGCAGGGCGAGCGGGTGGAGCGCGTGCGTGCCATTGCCAAAGCCATTGCGGCCCAACTGGGTGACGCTATCTTGGTGGCGCAAGCCGACCAGGCCGCGCAACTGGCCAAGACCGATCTGGTGACCGACATGGTGGGTGAGTTCCCCGAGCTGCAGGGCATCATGGGGGGCTATTACGCGCTCAATGACGGCCTGCCCGAGGCGGTGGCCCATGCGATTGAAGACCATTACAAGCCGCGCTTTGCGGGCGACAGCCTGCCGCGCAATGATGTGGGTGTGGTGGTGGCGCTGGCCGACAAGCTGGAAACCCTGGTCGGTATGTTCGGTATCGGTAATCTGCCCACCGGCGACAAAGACCCGTTTGCCCTGCGCCGCCATGCGCTGGGCGTGATCCGCATGCTGGTCGAGAAAGACTTGGCATTGGACGTGTCGGCTTTGGTGCAAGGTGCTGCGCCTGCCTTCGGCGACAAGATCTCGGATGCCTCCGCCGCCTTGTCCGACTTCATCTTCGACCGCCTGGCCGGCTCTTTGCGCGAGCAGGGCTATAGCGCCCAGGAAGTGGACGCTGTGCTGGCCTTGAAGCCCCAACGCCTGGGGGATGTCGCCAAGCGCTTGGCGGCCGTGCGTGCCTTTGCCGCACTCCCCGCGAGCCCCGCATTGGCCGCCGCCAACAAGCGGATCAGCAATATCCTCAAAAAGACGGACGATGTGGATGCGCATGTGAGCGAGGTGCTGCTGCAGGAAGCGGCCGAAAAAGCGCTCTTCGTTGCCATGCAAACCGTATTGCCCCAGGCACAAAACCAGTGGCAGTCGGGGGACTACACCGCGTCTTTGCAATCTTTGGCCGCACTGCGCGTGCCGGTGGATGCGTTTTTTGAGGATGTGATGGTGAATGCGGAGCAATTGGATCTGCGTTTGAACCGTTTGGGCCTGCTCAAGTGCCTGCACGACGCCATGAACCGCGTGGCCGATCTGTCCAAGCTCGCTGCCTAACCGGACCACAGCCCCCATGAAACTCTGCATCCTCGACCGCGACGGCACCATCAACATCGACAGTGCGGAGTTCGTTAAATCGCCCCACGAGTGGCGGCCTCTGCCGGGCGCGCTCGAAGCCATTGCCAAGCTCAACCACGCGGGCTGGCATGTGGTGGTTGCCACCAACCAGAGCGGCCTGGGCCGCGGCCTGTTTGATGTGGTGGCGCTGAACGCCATGCACGCCAAGATGCACACCATGCTGGCGGCAGTCGGTGGCAGGGTGGACGCCATTTTTTACTGCCCGCATGCGCCTGATGACAACTGCCACTGCCGCAAGCCCGAGCCGGGCCTGTTCGAGCAGATTGGTGAGCGCTTTGGTGTGGACCTCAAGGGCATGCCCGCCGTGGGCGACTCGGCGCGCGACCTGATTGCCGGTGCCGCCGTGGGCTGTGTGCCGCACCTGGTGCTGACCGGCAAGGCCGCCGTCTACAAGGGGCGCGAGTTGCCCGAGAGCTTTCCGGCCGGCACCATCGTCCATGACGACCTGGCTGCATTTGCCGAACACCTGGTGGCACAGGCATGAGCGGCATGCCCCCGGTTCCGAACATTGGGCAACCCGCCCGCCCCAACTGGCTGATGGCCGTGCTGCGCTCCAGCCTCCACATGCTGTGGATGCTGGTGACGGTGATGCCCTGGGGCATCATCATGCTGGTTGCATCCATCCGCGTGCGCGGCAAACCACTGTGGTGGATGGCGGTGCGCTGGCTGGGCTGGGCCATTGGCGGCGCACGTGTGCTGCTGGGCATCCGCACCCATGTGATCGGCTGGGAGAACCTGCCCACGGGCGACACCGCCCCCGCGATTCTGCTGGTCAAGCACCAGTCCACCTTCGAGACCTTCTTGATGCCCACATTGATGCCGCACCCGCTGGCCTATGTGTTCAAGAAAGAGCTGCTCTATGTGCCCTTTTTTGGTTGGGCCATGGGGCGGCTGGACATGATCCATATAGACCGCAGCCAGCGCGCTGAGTCGTTCTCCAAAGTGGTGGCGCAGGGCAAGCGCCTGTTGGCCCAGGGCATCTGGGTCATCATGTTTCCCGAAGGCACACGCATTCCACGCGGTCAGACCGGTACCTACAAGCTGGGCGGCACGCGCCTGGCCGTGGCGACAGGGGCTCCAGTCATTCCCGTCGCGGTGACCTCGGCCAAATGCTGGCCGCGCAAGGCCTTTATCAAGACGCCGGGCGTGGTGGAAGTGTCGATTGGCAAACCCATCCCCAGCGAAGGCCGCGAGCCCAAGGAGCTGATGGCAGAGGTGCAGGCCTGGATCGAGGCCGAGATGCGCCGCCTGGACCCCGAGGCCTACCTTGGCTAGCCAGCGTCCTGTTTCACCAAAGGGTCGCCCCAAGGTGAAACGGCTGCCCCCAGTGGGCAATGCCGCAGGTGTCGCAGGGAGTGTGGGTGCGGCCCTGCTGCGTTACACCCTCGATCTTTTCGAGCCTTTTGAGGCCCAGGCCCCCGTGGATACTGCGCAAGCAGCTCCTAAAAACATAGCAAATCTCACGCCGGACCAGCCCTTTGTGGCCGGGCAGCCGCTGCAGCAGGCGATTTCACCCGCCCACTACGCCCATCCCAAAGCCACGCGCGAGGTGCGCCTGGACGGTGCCGTGGTGGCCTATGCTTTTGCCCGCGGCAAGCGCCGCACCATTGGGTTTGCCGTGGGGCCCGACGGTTTGAGCGTGCGTGCCCCACGCTGGACGCCGCTGGCCGAGGTGGATGCGGCGTTGCAGGAAAAAGCCAGCTGGATTCTGCGCAAACTGGCCGAGACGCGTGAGCGCCAGGCCCGGCAGCAGCAGACCCAAGTGGTCTGGCAAGACGGGGCCGAGTTTCCCTACTTGGGCCAGACGGTGCGCATGGTGCTGGACGCCGGCCACGGTTTTGCTGCCAAGGGCGCCCAGCTGGCAGCAGAGCCCAATGCGCAGGGCGTGTTGCCGCTGCATGTGGCCCTGCCACACACCGCCACGCCCGAACAGATCCGCGACGCCGTACAGGCCTGGCTGATGCGCCAGGCCAAGGCCAACTTTGTGCAGCGCCTGGACCACTTCGCGCCCCAGCTGCAGGTGCAGTGGAAGAAGCTGAGCCTCAGCAACGCCGGCACCCGCTGGGGCAGCGCCAAGTCCGATGGCTCCATCCGCCTGAACTGGCGCCTCATCCACTTCCGCCAGGCCGTGATCGACTACGTGGTAGCCCATGAGCTGAGCCACCTGCGCGTGATGGACCACAGCCCCCGCTTCTGGGACACCGTGCGCTCGGTCGTACCCGATTACGCGGAGTTGCGCGGCAGCCTCAAGGACCCGACCCTGCCCCAGTGGTGAGGCTTCTGCAAGACGGCGTGAACAAGGCGATCGCTTTTTCCAAGCCCCCGACTGCGTTTGACGACGTCCCTTCCATCCAGACCTTGGTGGTCGCTCCCTAGCGGGGCGCCTGCGGTTTACCGGACGGTCTGGGCGTCCTGCCCAAACAGAATCTTCTTGGCCGCCTCGTCCATGCCCGGGTTCTTGATGCCGTCGGCAATCGCGTAGGCGCGTGCGGTGGCGGGGCGCGCCGCTACGCGGGCAAACCAGGCGGCCAGATGCGGGAAATTTTCCAGCTTCTGGCCCTGGCGTTCGTAGGGCACGACCCAGGGGTAGCTCGCCATGTCGGCGATGCTGTAGTCGCCCGCAATGTACTCGCGGCCATCGCTCAGGTGTTTGTTCAGCACGCCGTAGAGGCGCGCGGTTTCCTTGGTGTAGCGCTCCATGGCGTAGGGCAGTTTCTCGGGCGCGTACTGGTTGAAGTGGTGGTTCTGCCCAGCCATGGGGCCCAGGCCGCCCATCTGCCAGAACAGCCATTGCAGCGCCACATTGCGCCCGCGCAGGTCCTGCGGCACAAAGCGGCCGATCTTGTCTGCCAGATACAGCAGGATGGCGCCGGATTCAAACAGTGGAATCGCTGCGCCTCCGTCGCTGGGCGACTGGTCCACGATGGCGGGGATGCGGTTGTTGGGTGCGATGGCCAGAAAGTCGGGCTGGAACTGCTCGCCGCGGCCGATGTTGATGGTGTGCAGCTGGTAGGGCAGGCCGGCCTCTTCCAGAAACATCGTGATCTTGTGGCCGTTGGGTGTGGTCCAGTAGTACAGGTCAATCATGCAAGGCGCTCCCTTTGAAAGAGCGCAAACCTTAGCCGATTTGCTTTGGGCTTGCAGCACCGCGCCCAATCCACAGCACGGCCCCACCGATCAGTCCCATGCCCAGCACCAGCACGGTAATCACGCCGCGTGCGTCCGCGCCCTGCGCACCCAGGCCGACGGCCAGCCCTGCCAGCGGTTGTGTCAGGTTGTTGAGCAGCACGACCACACCGCTGGTTTTGCCAAAGTCTTGCGGCGGGATGATGCGCTGACGGCCGGCACGGATGTAGACGCTGAACATCTTGTCGAACCCGATGACCAGCAAAAAGCCCAGCCCATACACCGCGGGGTGCACGGCCCAGGCCGTCATCAGCCCACCCGCCAGCAACAAGGTGTAGGACCACACGCCCAGCGCGTGGCCGCGCCAGTGCACGCGGGCCACCCAGGCCAGCACCAGCACCGTGACCACCGCGCCCGCGGTTTGCAGCTGCGCATACACCGCATTGCTTTGGACCAGCAGGCCGGTCACCATGGCGGCGGCGGTGGCTTGCGTCACACCCACCACCAGGTTGACGCCGGCCGCCAGCGCAATCAGCGGTTTGAGGCCGGGCAGTTGCACGATGTGGTGCAGTGCGGTGCGCAGCGGAACCCACCAGCGTTCCCCCTGCGCGCTGCGGCCCTGGGGCAGGGCGCCGGTGTGCTGGCGCTGCCACCAGGCCAGCCCGGCATCGGCCAGCAGAAACAACAAGGCGCTGACCCCCAACACGCCTTGCCAGGGCCACAGTGCCAGGGCCGCAGCAGCCACCGCCGGGCCGGCCACCATGCCCAACTGGTCGGCAATCTGGGCATGGGCCAACACCCGCTCAAACCGGTCCCCGGGAAAGATGTGGGGCAGCAGCACCTCGCGCGCCATCACGCCCTGGGTGGTGAACACACCGCAGGCCGCCGACACCAGCACCAGTGCCACCAGCGCGGCATGCCCATGCAAGGCAACGCCGGCTGCCAGTCCGGCGATGCAGCTCAGCGCCCGCAGGGCCTGGCTTTGCCGCAGCAGGCGCATGGGCGGGTGCCGGTCGCTCAGCACACCGCAGACGGGGAAGGCGACAAAACGCGCGAGTGTTTCCACAAAAAATGCAATCCCGGTCCACGACGCGCTGCCGGTCTGTTGGTACACCACCAGTGGCACCAAAAACAGCAAGACCTGGTCCGCCAGGCGCGAGAGCAGCAAGGAGGCGTAAAACAGCAAATGGTGGGTGCGCAGCATGGGCCCACTGTAGCGGCGATCGTTGCGCCCTCGGGCGCTACGGCAGGGTGTCCTGCAGCGTTCCAGTTTTGTAACTGACCAGCGGTGTGCGGCTAGCCCGGGGTGGCTGCAAAGCGCAACACGCCGTCAGCGCCCCGCGTGCGCTGCAGCTGCCCCGCATACCAGAGCGCGTGCAGGTGGGCCACGGCCTCACCCAGTGCGAAGGTGGTCTGGTGAAAGTCCATGGCGCGCGTGAATAGCACGGGAATGATGTCGGCGGCACTGCAGGCCTGCTGGCGGCAGGCTTGCCGCACCTTGTCCAGATGGGCGCGGTGGTGGTCGTGCAGCTGCTGGATGCGTTCATGCAGACCTGTGAAGGGCTTGCCGTGCGCGGGGAGTACCAGTGTGGACTCGGGCAGGGGACGGAACTTGTCGATGGAACCCAGGAATAGGGCCAGTGCGTCGGCCTCGGGTTCGGACTCGTAGACGCTGACATTGGTGGAGATGCGCGGCAGCATCATGTCGCCGGCTATCAGCACGTTCAGGCCTTCGCAGTACAGCGCCATGTGTTCGGGCGCGTGGCCGTAGCCGCTGATGCAGCGCCACGTGTGGGCGCCAATGCGCAGCGTCTGGCCGTCCAGCAGGCGGTGGTAGTCGTCGGGCACCGAGGGCACCAGGGTGGTGAAGTAGTCACGTCGGTTCAGCAGTTTGGACTGGGTCTCGGCATCGTTGAGCCCATGCTGTGCGAAGAAGGCCGCCGTGCGTGCGCCGCCAAAGCTGGTTGGCGCCAGACACGCTAAGCGAGCGACCTGGTAGTCCAACCCACTGATCCACAGCGGAGCATTCCACCGATCGCACAGCCAGTGCGCCAGGCCAATGTGGTCGGGGTGCATGTGGGTGGCGATGACGCGCAGGATGGGCAGGCCTGCCAGTTCATGCGCGAAGATCTCCCCCCATTGCGCCTTGGCTTCGTCGCGGTGAATGCAGGTGTCCACCACGCTCCAGCCGGCTACACCGTCCATCTCATCGCGCAGCAGCCAGAGGTTGATGTGGTTCAGCGCAAAGGGCAGGGCCATGCGGATCCACTTGATGCCCGGTGCCACCTCGATGCAGCGGCCGTTCTCGGGCAGGGCGTCGCCCAAGGGGTAATGCAGGCGCTGTTCCAGGTCGTTCATAAGCCCCAATCGTTTTGCTTCATAATTGACGTTTACGTAAACGTCAATCTTGGGCATTGTAGACAGGCGGGGCCTGCTGCCCTGTCGCCACCTTTACCGCACCATGAGCACCACCTACAGCATCAGCGATCTGGCCAAAGAATTTGATTTGACCACCCGTGCCATTCGCTTCTACGAGGACCTGGGGCTGTTGGAGCCCGAGCGCACCGGGCCGGGCGGGCGCAACCGCGTGTACAGCGGGCGTGATCGCACCCGCCTGAAGCTCACGCTGCGGGCCAAGCGCCTGGGGCTGAGCCTGACCGAGGCCAAGGACATTATCGAGATGTACGACAGTCCGCGGGACACGGGGGCGCAGTTGAAGAAGTTTCTGGACGTGCTGGCTGCCCACCGCAAGCAGGTGGAAGAGCAGATGGCCGAGCTCCAGTCCAATCTGGACGAGATCAAGGTGCACCAGCGCGAAGCACGGGCGCTGCTGCTGGCCAGCGAAGCCAAGGCCAGCCGGCCCGCCACCACCCCCAAAAAAGCTGCCAGCTGAGCGGCCATTTCAAAACACCATCACGAGGAGACTTCCATGAACAACCTGCCCGGACTGAATTTCCAACTCGGCGAAGACATTGACGCCCTGCGCGACGCGGTGCGCGAATTTGCCCAAGCCGAAATCGCCCCCCGCGCTGCCGAGATCGACCGCAACGACCAGTTCCCCATGGACCTGTGGCGCAAGATGGGGGACCTGGGCGTGCTCGGCATCACCGTCGGCGAGGAATACGGCGGCGCCAACATGGGTTACCTGGCGCACATGATTGCCATGGAAGAAATCTCGCGCGCATCGGCCAGCGTGGGCCTCTCCTATGGCGCGCACAGCAACCTGTGCGTCAACCAGATCAAGCGCAACGGCACCGACGCGCAGCGCGCCAAATACCTGCCCAAACTCATCAGTGGCGAACACGTAGGCGCTTTGGCCATGAGCGAGCCCGGGGCGGGTTCGGATGTCTTGAGCATGAAGCTCAAGGCCGAAGACAAGGGCGGCTACTACCTGCTCAACGGCAACAAGATGTGGATCACCAACGGCCCCGACGCCGACACGCTGGTGGTCTACGCCAAGAGCGAGCCCGAGCTGGGGGCGCGTGGTGTCACCGCTTTCCTGATCGAAAAGGGCATGCCCGGTTTCAGCATTGCGCAAAAGCTCGACAAGCTGGGCATGCGCGGCAGCCACACCGGCGAGCTGGTATTTCAGAACGTGGAAGTGCCGCTGGCCAACGTACTGGGCGGCGTCAACGGCGGCGCCAAGGTGCTGATGAGCGGCCTGGACTACGAGCGTGCGGTGCTCACCGGCGGCCCGCTGGGCATCATGCAGTCCGTCATGGACAACGTGATTCCTTACATCCACGACCGCAAGCAGTTCGGCCAGAGCATTGGCGAATTCCAGCTCATCCAGGGCAAGGTCGCCGACATGTACACCGTGCTGCAGGCCGGGCGCAGCTTTGCCTACACCGTGGCCAAGAACCTCGACCTGCTGGGCACCGAACACGTGCGCCAGGTGCGCAAGGACTGTGCCTCCGTCATCTTGTGGACGGCCGAGAAGGCCACCTGGATGGCCGGCGAGGGCGTGCAGATCTTCGGCGGCAATGGCTACATCAACGAATACCCGCTGGGCCGCCTGTGGCGTGACGCCAAGCTGTACGAAATCGGGGCTGGCACCAGTGAGATTCGCCGCATGCTGATTGGCCGGGAGCTGTTCGCTGAGACAATGTAGAGCATTGCCCCCACGGTTACCCACTGCGTGTGGCGCCCTGCCCCCCGAGGGGGCCGCGTTCACCTTGGGGCGGCCCTGCGGTGAAACCTAGCCCTACATTGTCCTAACCTGAATGAAATCCGCCATTGCCCGTACCCTGACAACCCTTCTCCATGGTGCCCTGCGCGGCCTGTTGCGCGCCTGGGTGCTGGTGGTGCCGCTGGTGCTGGCACTGTCCTTGGTTCGGCTCGGACAACTGGCCTATTTTTGGCCCAGTGGCTACCAGGCGTCTGGTGCTGACCTGACCGCAGTGGTGATTCAGGGGCTGCGCTTTGACCTCAAGGTCAGCGCCATTGCGGGCTTTGTGCTGCTCCTGCTCTTGCCCTGGGTGTCGGGCAAGGTGCAGGCGCGTATCGCCGGTGTGGTGGCGTTTGTGTTTGTGATGGCCTCGCTGGTCAATCTGCACTATTTCGGCTTTTACAAAACCCCCATCGACTCCCTGGTGTTCGGGTTGGTGGAGGACGACACCGCCGCCGTGCTGGAAACCATCTGGCGCGATTTTCCGGTCATCTGGACCCTGTTGCTGGCGGCAGCACTGACCTGGGCTGCCATCGCCTTGCACCGCGGCTTGGTGCAGCGCCTGCAGCCGGACACCTTGTTGCAGACCCGCCATGCCATGACCAAGGTGTTGGTGGCCGTGTTGGTGCTGTTTGCCATGCTGTTTGCGGGCAAGGGCACCTTGCGGCAGATGGCGCTGCAGCGCCAGCATTTGACGGTCACCACTTCGCAGTTTCTCAACGACATGGTGCCCAACGGCATCATTGCCCTCAAGTACGCGTGGGACAGCCGGGGCCAGTCGCAAAACCTGTCGGACCCGCTGGTGGGCCTGAAGGCCATGGGCTTCGAGTCCCCGCAAGCTGCGGCCCAGGCGCTCGGCTTGCCCATGGGGTCGGACGAGGAAGTCAAGGCCGCGCTCTACCAGCACGATCCCTTGCCGATGGGCACGGCCAAGAAAAACCTGGTGTTCTTTCTGATGGAGTCGTGGAGCGCCGAGCCTATGCTCTACCAGAGCCCCCAGTTCGATGTGCTGGGGCGTCTGGCTCCCACATTGACGGACCCTAGCAAGGTGTGCCACTTCCGCAACTTTGACTCGGCCCATGCAGGCACCCACCCCTCGCTGGAAGCCATTCTGTTCTCCACCCCCATCACCCCGCTCACGCTGGGCGACGTGGGGCGTAAGCCCATTCCCTGGGCGCTGGCCAAGGTGGTGAAGGACGCCGGTTACCAAACGCTGTTTGTGACCTCCGCCCGTTCGGGCTGGCGCGATTTGAACCGCGTGCTCAAAGTGCAGGGCTTCGACGAAGTGGTGGATGCCAACACCCTCAAGGAAGCCTACCCCGAGGCCACACTGGGCATCTGGGGCGTGTGGGACAGCTATGTCTTCAAGTACCTGAGCAAACGCATGGCCGCCCAGCCCACCGACAAGCCGCTGTTTGTGTTTGTGCTCACCAGCACCAACCACCCGCCTTATGACCTGCCCGCCGACTACCAACGCGTGCCGCGCGACATGGGCCTGTGGAAGGGTGAAACCAACTCGGAGACACTCATCCCCAACCTGGACAGCTACCACTACGCGGCGGACCTGCTGGGCGGATTTGTGCAAGAGGTGCAAAGTGGCCCGCTCAAGGACACCACCATCATTGCCGGTACGGGCGACCACAATGTGCGCTCGTTTGGCGTCTACGCCGAGGCCAGCCGCCGCTACCTGGTGCGCCAGGTGCCGTTTGTCATTTGGGGCAGCAAACTCCATTGCGGCAACCAGCTGGACCAGCCCGCCAGCCACCGTGACATGTTCAACACACTGCTGCCCTTGGCGGGCATTGATGCGCCCTATATCAACGCCGGGCGCAACCTGCTCAAGCCCTTGTCCGCGCAGCCCGACCCCGTGAACGCACCACGCGCCATGTTCTTCACGGGTGAGGCGCGCAACGCCCAAGGCATGTGGCAACTCGGCAACAAGGCTTCGTTTGTCTGCAGCTCTGCCAAGCCGCCTGCGGCGCAGTGCGAGTTCAACGCGCTGGACGACCAGCAGGAACGTGCCCGGTACGGACTTTTGGACTGGCATGTTCGCATCTCACTTAAGAAATAATCAAGCCCATGACTGACAAACTCAACGCCCTCTTTTCCCGCAACCGTGAATGGGCCGCCGAGATGGAGCGCTCGCGTCCCGGCTTCTTTACGGGGCTGGCCAACCAGCAAAAGCCCAAGTACATGTGGATCGGTTGCTCCGACAGCCGCGTGCCCGCCAACGAGATCATTGGCCTGGCGCCGGGCGAAATCTTCGTGCACCGCAACGTGGCCAATGTGGTGGTGCATTCCGATCTGAATGCGCTGTCCACCATCCAGTTCGCGGTGGAGCGGCTCAAGGTCAAGCACATCATGGTGGTGGGCCATTACGGCTGCTCGGGTGTGCAGGCCGCGCTCGAAGGGGCGCGTATCGGCTTGGCCGACAACTGGCTGCGCCACATCCAGGACGTACGGGATCGCCACCGCGACATCCTGGACGTCATCCCCGAGCACGGCAAGGCGGCCGCCCTGTGTGAGCTCAATGCCATCGAGCAGGTGGTCAATGTGGCGCAGAGCACGGTGCTGCAAGACGCCTGGGCCGCGGAGCAGGATGTCACGCTGCATGGTTGGGTGTATGGCGTGCATGACGGCTTGGTGCAGGACCTGCACATGACCGTGGCGCGCCAGGACAACCTGGACGCCCTGTACCGCGAAGCCATCTCCGGCGTGCGCCTGATGCCACGAAATCCAAGGTAAATAAGCCTCTTGCGCCTGTGGAATATGCGTGAGTAGCTATTAAATTTATAGCATTTTGTTGCCCATGTTCCCCACGCGGCTCGACTCCTCGGTGGCCTACGACATCGCCCGGGCGATGCTGGACGGCTTCAAACGCCACTACCAGCTCTTCCGCGCAGAGAGTGCGCGCGCCAAGCACCGCTTTGAAGTGGCCGACTGGCATGGACAGCAGCGTGCGCAGCGGGAGCGCATCGAGTTTTACGACCTGCGCGTAAAGGAATGCTCCAAACGGCTGGAGCGTGAGTTCAAGGCTGGCGAGCAGGGCATGGAGGTGTGGCAGCAAATCAAGCTGCACTACATCGGGCTGCTGGTGGACCACCACCAGCCCGAGCTGGCCGAGACGTTTTTCAACTCGGTCACCACCAAGATCCTGCACCGCAGCTACTTCCAGAACGATTTCATCTTTGTGCGCCCTGCGGTCAGCACCGAGTACATCGAAAACCTGGCGTCCGCGGGCCGCCCCAGCCACCGCCCCACCTACCGCAGCTACTACCCCGCCCAGGACCAAGTGCAGGATCAGCTGGTGCGCATGGTGCAGGACTTCGACCTGCGTGTGCCGTTTGACGACCTGGCGCGGGATACCCATCGGGTGATGGAGGTGATGCGCGCGCAGTTGGGCGAGGTCAAGTTGCGCGCCAACTTCCAGGTCCAGGTGCTGTCCAACCTGTTCTTTCGCAACAAGGGTTGCTACATCATCGGCAAACTCATCAATGGGTTTGTCGAGCACGGTTTTGCGCTGCCGGTGCTGCATGGGCCTGGCGGCAAGCTGCGCATCGATGCCGCGCTGTTTGGCGAAGACGACCTGCTGCGCCTGTTCAGCTTTGCACGCGCCTACTTCATGGTGGACATGGAGATACCGAGCGCCTATGTGCAGTTTTTGTGCGGCATGATGCCCCGCAAGCCACGCAACGAGCTCTACAACGCGCTGGGCCTGGCCAAGCAGGGCAAGACCCTGTTCTACCGCGACTTTCTGCACCACCTGCAGCACAGCACCGACCAGTTCCGCATCGCCGCGGGCATCAAGGGCATGGTGATGCTGGTGTTTGACCTGCCCAGCTACCCCTATGTGTTCAAGGTCATCAAAGACCACTTTCCCCACCAGAAAGAGACCACGCGCGCGCAGGTCAAGGCCAAGTACCAATTGGTGAAGCAGCACGACCGCGTGGGCCGCATGGCCGACACGCTGGACTATGGGGATGTGGCTTTTCCACGGGAGCGCTTCAGCGATGCGCTGATCGCCGAGCTGCAGCAGTTTGCCGCCAGCCAGTTGGAGATCAGCGACCGCGATGGGGATGGACAGACCGAGGTCATCATCCAGCACCTCTACATCGAGCGGCGCATGATCCCGCTCAACATCTACCTGCAGGAAGCCTTTGACGCCGGTGGCGCCGACCCCGCCAACACTAGCCCGGCCGCGCTGCGTGCGCGCGAGCAAATCACCCGTGCCGTCATCGACTACGGCTACGCCATCAAGGACATGGTGGCAGCCAACATCTTTCCCGGCGATATGCTCTGGAAGAACTTCGGTGTCACGCGCAACAGCCAGGTGGTGTTCTACGACTACGACGAGATCGAGTACCTGACCGACTGCCACTTCCGCAAGGTGCCCGAGCCCCGTAACGAGGAAGAGGAAATGTCCGGCGAGATCTGGTACCGCGTCGGCCCGCACGACGTGTTCCCCGAGACTTTCGCGCCTTTTCTATTGGGCAACCCGCTGGTGCGCGAGGTTTTCATGCAGTACCACGCCAACCTGCTCGATCCTGCCTTCTGGCAGACGCAGAAGGAGCGTATTGCGGCGGGGTATGTGCATGATGTGTTTCCGTATGAAAAGGGCAAGCGGTTTCCTCGCGGCCCACGTCAGGAGGTCTAGCGTATGGGGACATATTGGCGCGTAGCAGTGGCTGTGGTTGCAAGCCTTCTATCCGGCGTGACCCAGGCCGAGGTGGGCACCGTGGTGGATGTGCCCACGCGCCCGGGGGTGACGGTGCGTTACCTGTGGCAAGTTCCTGCGCAACCCCGGGCAAGCGTCATTTTGCTGGTCGGCGGCAATGGTGGTTTGCACCTGGGGGCTGACGGCAGCCTTGGTGGCATGGGGGGAAACTTCTTGTCGCGCACCCGTGCGCAATTCCTCCAGCAAGGCCTGGCGGTGGCACTGATGGACGCCCCCTCGGACCGGCAGGTGCCGCCATTTCTCAGCGGGTTTCGTCAGACGCCCGAGCATGTGGCAGACCTGAAGGCACTGATCGCGGATGTTCGCCAGCGCGGCCAGCTTCCGGTGGCGCTGGTGGGGACCAGCCGGGGAACGCAGTCCGCAGCGGCAGTGGCCATCGCCCTGGCCGAGTCCGGAGGTCCGGATGCGCTGGTCCTGACCTCGACCATCCTCACCGATCCGCAGAGCAAGGCCGTGCCCAAGATGGCCTTGGACACGCTGCGTATTCCGGTGTTGGTCATGCACCACCAGCAGGATGGATGCAAACTGTGTTCACCCGCGGACTTGCCCACGCTATTGGGCAAATTGCCCGCGGGGTATCAGGTTCGCATGTACGAAGGGGGCGGCAATGTCGGGGACCCCTGCGAGGCCATGGCCTACCACGGCTTCAATGGATTGGAGCGCCGCGTCGTGCAGGATTTAAGCGTTTGGTTGATGGACAGCGTGCTCCGTTGACGGAGTTGCATCTGGGTTTGACGTACACTCCGCCCTGCCCGGGGTGCGCAATGGTTGCGCTGAGATGGATTCCGAACCCGCGAACTTGATCTGGTTCATACCAGCGTAAGAAGTGCAACGCAGCCGACGGCCGAATGCCGTCCGGGCGGCGTCTTTTTTCATCAGTTTGCGGAGCCGTGTTTTTTCTCTGAGTCTTCGGGTCTTAACCGGAGAACTCCCGTGAACGCACCCGACAAACTCGCCCAGTTCATTCGCCTCACGCGCGAACCGCTTCCCGCCTCCACCAAACGTTATCTGCAAGGCAGCCGCCCCGACATTCAGGTGCCGCTGCGCGAAATCATGCAGAGCAACGGCGAGGCCATCACGGTCTACGACACCTCCGGCCCCTATACCGACCCGCGCGCCGACATCGACGTGCGCCAGGGCCTGCCGCTGGTGCGCCAGGGCTGGGTGGATGGTCGGGGCGATACCGAGTTGTACGTGGGCCGCCCGCCGTTTGCGCTGGACGATGGCCTGAAGAACGGCGAGACCGATGCGCTGGCCGCCCTGCGCGCCCAGGCCGCCGGTCTGCAGCGCCAGCCACGCCGCGCGCGCAGTGGTGCCAACGTCACGCAAATGCACTACGCGCGCAAAGGCATCGTCACGCCCGAGATGGAGTACGTGGCCCTGCGCGAAAACCAGAACCTGGCGTGGCAGGCGCAGTACCTGGGCAATGCCGAGCGTGAAGCGCGCCTGGCCGGCAACAGCTTTGGCGCCAGCATCCCCAAGGTGGTGACGCCCGAGTTTGTGCGTGACGAAGTGGCCCGCGGCCGCGCCATCATCCCGGCCAACATCAACCACACCGAGCTGGAGCCCATGGCCATCGGCCGCAACTTCCTGGTCAAGATCAACGCCAACATCGGCAACTCGGCGGTGACGTCGAGCATCGAAGAGGAAGTGGAAAAGCTGGTCTGGTCCATCCGCTGGGGCGCCGACACCGTGATGGATTTGTCCACCGGCAAAAACATCCACACCACGCGCGACTGGATCGTGCGCAACAGCCCCGTGCCCATCGGCACCGTGCCCATCTACCAGGCGCTAGAGAAAGTAGGCGGTATTGCCGAAGACCTGACCTGGGAAATCTTCCGCGACACATTGATTGAGCAAGCGGAGCAGGGCGTGGACTACTTCACCGTGCACGCTGGTGTGCGTTTGCCCTTCATCCACCTCACGGCGAACCGCGTGACCGGCATCGTCTCGCGCGGCGGCTCCATCATGGCCAAGTGGTGCATTGCGCACCACAAAGAGAACTTCCTCTACACGCACTTCGATGAGATGACGGAGATCATGCGCGCCTACGACGTGAGCTACTCGCTGGGCGATGGCCTTCGTCCGGGCTCTGGCGCCGATGCGAACGACGAAGCCCAGTTTGCCGAACTGCGCACCTTGGGTGAGCTGACCCACAAGGCCTGGCAGCAGGATGTGCAGGTGATGATCGAAGGCCCCGGTCACGTGCCCATGCATATGGTGCAGGCCAACATGACCGAGCAACTCAAGCACTGCGGCGAGGCGCCGTTCTACACCCTGGGCCCGCTGACCACGGACATTGCACCCGGCTACGACCACATCACCAGCGGCATCGGCGCCGCCATGATCGGCTGGTTCGGCACCGCCATGCTCTGCTACGTCACTCCCAAGGAACACCTGGGCCTGCCCGACCGCGAGGACGTGAAGGTCGGCATCATCACCTACAAGATTGCCGCCCACGTGGCTGATGTGGCCAAGGGCCACCCCGGTGTGCGGGCGCGTGACGACGCCTTGTCCAAGGCGCGCTTCGAGTTTCGCTGGATGGACCAGTTCAATCTCTCGCTGGACCCGGACACCGCCAAGCAGTTCCACGACGAAACCCTGCCGGCCGAGGGCGCCAAGGTGGCGCATTTCTGCTCCATGTGCGGCCCCAAGTTCTGCAGCATGAAGATCACGCAAGAGGTGCGCGAGTACGCCAAGAACCTGGGCGTGAGCGACGAGCAGGCGCTGCAGTCGGGCATGGACGTCATGTCCGATGCGTTCAAGAAGGTGGGCGGGGAAATCTACATCCCTATCGCTAGAGCTGAAGACGCCAAGGCCTGACCGTGGCAGCCCAACGCATAGGCATTGCCGGTGCCGGCGTGCTCGGTCGGCTGCTGGCGTTCACGCTCAGCCGCGCGGGCCACGCCGTGCAGGTGTTTGACCCTGCATCCGGTCCCGGTCCGCGCGCGGACTCGGGCTTGCGGGCCGCGGGTTGGACGGCCGCGGGCATGCTGAGCCCGGTGGCCGAACTGGAGCGTGCGGGGGCCGAGGTTTTTGCGCTGGGCCTGCGTTCCTGTGTGCTGTGGCCACAGATCGTGCAGGGCCTGAACCAGCCCGTGGACCTGCGCATGCAGGGCAGCCTGCTGCTGGCGCACCGCGGCGATGCGGGTGCGGCCCAGCGTGTGGTTGGGCTGCTGCAGGCCAAGGCCGATGCACCGTACCAACCGCAACCCTTGTCGCTGGACGCACTGCGCGAACTGGAGCCCGCCATTCAAGGCCCGGCGCTGGCCTGGCTGCTGCCCTGCGAGGGGCAGATTCACCCCTGGCAGGCGCTGCAGGCTCTGGCCGCACAAGGGGCCGAGCAGGGCGTGCAATGGCACTGGAATCGTAGTGTGACAAGGGTGGATGCGGGTGAGTTGCTGGTGGGTGCCATCCACCCCGAGCGGCATACCTTCGACCACGTGTTTGACGTGCGCGGCGTGGGCGCCAAGCCCGCGCTGCCGGTGCGTGGTGTGCGCGGCGAAGTGTTTTGGTTGCACGCGCCTGGTGTGCCGCTGCACCGCCCCGTGCGCCTGCTGCATCCGCGCCACTCGGTGTACCTGGTGCCGCGGCCGGATGATGTCATCGTGGTCGGCGCCAGCGAGATCGAGAGCGAAGACCGCTCCCCCGTGTCCCTGCGCAGCACGCTGGAGCTGCTGAGCGCCGCCCACAGCGCCATCCCCGCATTGGCCGAGGCACGCGTGGTCCACACCGAGACCAACCTGCGCCCCGCGCTGCCCGACAACCTGCCCGCACTGCGCCACGCACCGGGCCTCACCGTCATCAACGGCCTCTTCCGCCACGGCTGGCTCATTGCACCGGCCTTGGTGGAGCAGGCCCTGCACGAGTTATCGCTATGAGCACCCCAGACACTGCGCTGCACACCATCACCGTGGTGGTGAATGGCAACCCCGAAAGTACCTCCGCCCGCACCCTGCAAGCCTGGGTGGAGGCGCGCGGCGTGCTGCCTGCGGCCGTTGCCACCGCCGTCAACGGCCAGTTTGTGCCGCGCAGCCAGCGCGCCCAGCAGCCGCTGAATGAGGGCGACACCATCCTGACCTTCCAACCGATAGAAGGAGGTTGAGCATGTCCGCAACACCAAGAGACTGGGCGCCTGAGCGCTTTGCGCAGGTCAAGGAGGAGCCCGCACCGCGGGCGGGGGACACGGAGCAAAGCGCTCAGGCGTCCAGTCTCCCCCCGCAAACAGAATGGCAAATAGGCGGGAAAACACTGACCAGCCGCTTCTTCCTCGGCACCGCGGCGTACCCGTCCCCCCACGTGCTGCAACAAGCCATTGCCGCCTCCGGCGCCCAGGTCGTCACCATGGGCCTGCGCCGCCAACTCGCCCATGGCGCAGAGGCTGGCGATTTTTTTGCGCTCATCCAAGCCACCGGCGCCCACCTGCTGCCCAACACCGCCGGCTGCCACACCGCACGCGAAGCCATCACCCTGGCCCACATGGCGCGCGAGCTGTTTGACACCACCTGGATCAAGCTCGAAGTGGTGGGCGACGCCCACACCCTGCAGCCCGACCCGTTTGAGCTGCTGACCGCCGCCACGCAGTTGGTGAAAGACGGCTTTGAGGTCTTCCCGTATTGCATGGACGACCTGGTGAGCTGCCAGCGCCTGCTGGACGCCGGATGCAACATCCTCATGCCCTGGGGCGCGCCCATCGGCTCGGGCCAGGGGCTGGTCAACCCCGGTGCGCTGCGCACGCTGCGTGCGCGCCTGCCCGGCGTGCCGCTCATCGTGGATGCAGGCATCGGCTCGCCGGCCGATGCCGTGCAGGCCATGGAGCTGGGGCTGGACGCCGTGCTGCTCAACAGTGCCGTGGCCCACGCGGTGGATCCGGTGCGCATGGCACGTGCCTTCAAGTTGGGTATCGAATCTGGCCGCATGGCGTTCGAGGCTGGCGTGATGGCCCGCCAGGACATGGCCGTGGCCTCCACCCCGGTGGCGGGCCATCCCATCTTGCTCTGAGGGTGCTATGAAAAAAGAAGCTGCTCGCGCAATATCCATAAGGGCTAGAGGCACTTTTGGCACTGAAGTACGCCCGGTGGCCGCTGGCGTGCGCCCTGTGGTTTGGAGCATTGCCGGCTCCGACTCGGGCGCTGGCGCCGGCCTGCAGGCGGACCTAAAAGCGCTACAGGCCTTTGGCGTGCATGGCTGTACGGCCGTGGCCGCCATCACGGCGCAAAACTCGGTGGCCGTCACCCGCGTGGAGCCGGTGAGCGCCGATGTGCTGGACGCGCAGCTGCGTGCGTTGGCGCAAGACTTGCCGCCGCAGGCCATCAAGACCGGGCTGCTGGGCAGCGTGGACAACGTGCGCGTGGTCTGCCAGTGGGTGGACCGCCTGCGCGCGCAGGGCCAACCGGTGGCGCTGGTCGTGGACCCGGTGCTGGGCGCCACGACCGGGGTCCGTTTTGCGGGCGACGCGCTGGTGCAGGCTTATGTGCAGGAGTTGTTGCCGCGCGCCACGCTGGTCACGCCCAATCGTGAGGAGGCTGAACGCCTGTTGGCGTTGGTGGGGCAAGGCGCGTCTGCCACAGTACCGGAGGCCGCGGCCGCCCTTGCGGGGCTGGCACCAGACAGTCTGTCTGTGGTGGTCACGGGCGGCGATACATCGGGGCGCGACGGGCTGGCCGCCGACTGGCTGCACTGTCCGCAAGCCACCGGCTGGCTCAGCCAGCCACGCGTGGACACGCGGCACCACCACGGCACGGGCTGCACCTTTGCCGCCACTGCCGCCGCCGCGCTGGCCAGCGGCTACTGCGTGGCCGACGCCGTGGTGTTGGCCAAGATGGCCACCACGCACGCCCTGCGCCACGCCTATGCCGCGGGGCAGGGCGCGGGCCCGGTGCAGGCGCTGCCGGACTTTGCGCAGCACATCGACAACCTGCCCGCTTTCACACTGCCGGGTGCCACAGCACCGTTGGCCGTGCATGCGCTGCAGCCCTTCGCACCGCTGAGCAACCCGGCGCTGGGTGTCTATGCCGTGGTCGACAGCGCCGCCTGGGTGCGCCGCGTGCTGGCCGCTGGTATCCGTACCGTGCAGCTGCGTATCAAAGACCCCGCGGAGCCCACGCTGGCCGCGCAAATGGCAGAGAGCATGGCCATCGCACGCGCCACGCCGGGTGCGCAACTCTTCATCAACGACCACTGGCAACTGGCCCTGCAGCACGGCGCGTATGGCGTGCACCTGGGTCAGGAGGATCTGGAGCAGGTGGACCTGCAGGCGCTGCGCCAGGCCGGCGTGCGCTTAGGGCTCAGTACCCACAGCTACTGGGAGGTGGCCCGCGCCTGGGCGCTGCGCCCCAGCTACATCGCCTGCGGCCCCATCTTCGCCACGCAAAGCAAAGACATGCCCTGGATTCCCCAGGGGCTGGACAACCTGCGCTACTGGGCCCGCGTGTTACCCCTGCCCGTGGTGGGCATTGCGGGCATTGATGCCGGCAACGTGGCCGAGGTGGCCGCGACGGGCGCGGCCAGCGCGGCGGTGATTTCGGCGATCACCAAGGCGGCCGATCCTGAACAGGCTTGCACGGCGCTGCTGCAGGGCTTTGCGTGCGGCACTACACCTTCGACTTGAGCGTGAGGGCGATGTAGTTTTTGTCCCCTTCATGCTGCACCAGCAGCGCCACCGAGCCTTTGGCCTGCGCCAGCAGCGCGCGGGCCTGCTCCACCGAGGTGACGGGTACATGGTTGATGGCCAGCAGGATGTCGCCGGGTGCAATGCCGGCTTTGTCAGCCTCGGGCTGCACACCTTCGACCATCAGGCCGTGGCGTGCTTCGGCGGCACGCTGTTCCACGGGGAGCAGGGGGCGCACGGCCAAGCCCAACTGGGGGAGCACAGGAACGTTGGCCAGCGAGTCGGCCAGCGGTTTGGCCAGGGTGGGGTCTTCCAGTGTGGCGCGCGTCTGAATCGCCCGTCCGTTGCGCAAGACGTCGATCTGCATCTGCTGGCCTGGCACGGCCATGGCCACCCACAGCGGCAGGTCGCTCGATGCCAGGATGGCGTGACCATCGATGCCCACAATCACATCGCCGGGCTGCAAACCCGCCTTGGCCGCGGCTGTGTCGGTGCGGACTTCCGAGATCAGGGCGCCAACGGGGCGGGGCAGCTTGAACGCATCGGCCAGCGCCTGGGTCACTTCCTGTACCGACACACCCAGCACGCCATGTGATGCATGGCCGGTGGCGACGATCTGGCGCTGCACCGATTGCGCCAGATCAATGGGAATGGCAAAGCTCAGGCCCTGGTAGCCGCCGCTGCGGGTGTAGATCTGCGAGTTGATGCCCACCACTTCACCGCGCGCATTAAACAGCGGGCCGCCCGAGTTGCCGGGGTTGATGGCGGCATCGGTCTGGATGAAGGGCACGGTGTAGTCGTCGGGCAGGCTGCGGCTCTTGGCGCTGACCACGCCGGTGGTGACGGTGTTGTCCAGCCCAAACGGTGAGCCGATGGCCAACACCCATTCGCCCACGCTCAGGTCGGCCGGCTTGCCGATGGCGACGGTGGGCAGGTTGCTGGCTTCAATCTTCAGCACGGCCACGTCGGTCTTGGCATCGCTGCCCAGTACCTTGGCCGTGAACTCGCGCCGGTCGGTCAGTTTGACGGTCACTTCGGTGGCATGGGCGATGACGTGGGCATTGGTCAGCACCAGGCCGTCGGCACTGACGATGAAGCCCGACGCCCGCCCACTGACCGGGATCTGCATGCTGGCGCCAGTGGCGCCAAACTGCTCCTGGAACTTGCGCAGAAACAGCTGTGTCGGGTCTTCGCTGTCGGCGCCTTTGGCGTTGGCACTGTTGTCCTTGCTGTCCGCGGTGATCAGCCGCGTGCCGCTCACGCTGATGTTGACCACCGCCGGGCCGTAGCGTTGCACGATCTGCGCAAAGTCGGGTGTGCCCAGCGTGCGGATGGCCGGTGGCGCTGCACTGGTGGGGCTGGTGGTTTGCGCGTGGCCGGTGGCCAAGAGGCTGGTGCCAGCCAGAACGAGAAGGGCGGTGCGCATCAGGCGCGGCAGGGTGGGGGCAAGGGCTTTCATGCCGCCCATGGTGCCGGGCCCGCATGAAGACGTGTGTGCCGCAGGTGAAGCGGCGGTAAAGTTTTTTCTGCCACAATTGACGTTTACGTAAACGTCAATTGCATTCACCCCCAGCCAACCGAGGAAGACCATGCCAGACTCCATCGTGATCGTCAGCGCCGCCCGCACCCCCATGGGGGGCTTTCAGGGCGATTTTTCCAGCCTTGCCGCCCATGACCTGGGCGGTGCCGCCATCCAGGCCGCCGTGCAGCGCGCCGGCATTAGCCCCGAGCTGGTGACCGAAGTGATTTTTGGCAACTGCCTGATGGCCGGCCAAGGCCAGGCACCGGCGCGCCAGGCGGCATTCAAGGGCGGCCTGCCCAAGAGCGCGGGCGCGGTCACGCTGAGCAAGATGTGCGGCTCCGGCATGCGCGCGGCCATGTTTGCGCACGACATGCTGCTGGCCGGCAGCCACGATGTGCTGGTGGCCGGTGGCATGGAGAGCATGACCAACGCACCGCACCTGCTGCTCAAGGGCCGCAGCGGCATCCGCATCGGCCACGACCGCGTGATGGACCACATGATGCTGGACGGCCTGGAAGACGCCTACGAAGCCGGCCGCTCCATGGGCACCTTCGGTGAAGACTGCGCCGCCAAGTACAGCTTCACCCGCGAACAACAAGACAATTTCGCCACGGCCAGCGTGCAGCGTGCGCAGGCAGCTATCAAATCAGGAGCATTTGAGGCAGAAATCACCCCCGTGACGGTCAAGACCCGTGCGGGCGATGTGCAGATCAGCGTGGACGAAGGCCCGGGCAAGATCAAGCTGGACAAGATCCCCACGCTCAAGGCCGCGTTCAAGAAAGACGGCACCATCACCGCCGCCAGCAGCAGCTCCATCAACGACGGCGCGGCCGCCATGGTGCTGATGCGCGCGGGCACCGCTGCCGAGTTGGGCTGCAAGCCCCTGGCCCGCATCGTGGCCCATGCCACCCACGCGCAGGAGCCCAACTGGTTTGCCACCGCCCCTGTGGGCGCCACGCAGAAGCTGCTGGCCAAGGCCGGCTGGAAGGTGGAGGACGTGGACCTGTGGGAAGTCAACGAAGCCTTTGCCGTGGTGCCCATGGCGCTGATGGCCGAGCTGCACATTCCGCACGACAAGGTCAACGTGAACGGCGGCGCCTGCGCGCTGGGCCACCCGATTGGCGCCTCCGGTGCGCGCATCATGGTGACGCTGATCCACGCGCTGAAGGCGCGTGGCCTTAAAAAAGGTGTGGCGACCTTGTGCATTGGCGGCGGTGAAGCCACCGCGCTGGCGCTGGAGTTGCTATAAATTCAGGAGCTGTTCGCGCATATTCTGCGGGGGCTAGAGTGTTATTTCCTTCCCATATGCGGAGTGCCGGGGGCCTCATACTGCCAAATGCGCAGAAATCGGCCCCCGGCACTCCGCATACGGGCGAGGCCTGCGTTGAAGGAGACACATGGGCATGACTGTTTTTGTAATAGGTGCATCGCGCGGCATTGGCCTGGAACTGGTGCGCCAGTACCTGGATGCCGGTGAACGCGTGATTGCCACCGCACGCGACGAAGCGGGACTGGCGCGCCTGCGCGACCTGGGCGCCCAGGCCATGAAGCTGGACGTGAGCAACCCCGCCAGCATCAGCGGCCTGAGCTGGCAGCTCGATGGCGAGAAGATTGATGTGGCCTATTACGTGGCAGGTGTGTTCGCGCAAGAGGATGCCAAGTCCCCACCCACGCAGCAGGCTTTTGATTCCATGATGCACGCCAACGTGCTGGGCGCCATGCAGGCGCTGCCGCAGGTGGCACCCTGGGTGGAAGAGGCCGAGGGCCAGTTCGTGTTTTTGACCAGCGACTTTGCGCAAATCAGCGGTGTCGAAAACAGCCGCGCTTGGGTCTACCACGTCAGCAAGGCTGCGCTGAACATGGCCGTGGTGGCGGCGCAACCCGACTACCCCACGGCGCAGTTTTTGCTGATCCACCCCGGTTGGGTGCGCACCGACATGGGCACCCCCGATGCCCCTCTGCTGCCCGAAGAGAGCGTCGCCGCCATCCGCACCACCGTGGCGGCACGTAAGACAGACAAGACCGGGTTTGCCTGTGGCGACGTGCCGTATTTGCGCTGGGACGGCAGCGCATTCGATAGCTGGTAAGCCGGCACACCCCCCCCAAAAAAACGAGAGAGACAAGCCCATGCTGCTGACCCAAGACCAGGAAATGGTGCGCGACGCCGTACGTGCCTTCGCCCAGGCCGAACTCTGGCCCCACGCGCCCCAGTGGGACAAGGACCACACCTTCCCCAAGGCCGCCCACCAGGGCCTGGCCGCGCTGGGCGCCTACGGTATCTGCGTACCCGAACACCAGGGCGGTGCGGGGCTGGACTACGTGACCCTGGCCCTGGTGCTGGAAGAAATTGCTGCGGGCGATGGTGGCACCAGCACGGTGATCAGTGTGACCAATTGCCCGGTCAACGCCATCCTCATGAAATACGGCAACGCGCAGCAGCACCAGCAGTGGCTGGAGCCGCTGGCGCAAGGCCAACTGTTGGGTGCCTTCTGCCTGACCGAGCCGCATGTGGGCAGCGATGCTTCTTCGCTCAGAACCACCGCCGTGCGAGAGGGCGACGAGTACGTCATCAACGGCGTCAAGCAGTTCATCACCAGCGGAAAACATGGCGATGTGGCCATCGTCATCGCGGTGACCGACAAGGGCGCGGGCAAGAAGGGCATGAGCGCCTTTCTGGTGCCGACCAACGCGCCGGGCTACGTGGTGGCGCGGCTGGAAGACAAGCTGGGCCAGCACAGCAGTGATACCGCGCAGATTAACTTCGACAACTGCCGCGTGCCCGTAGAGAACCTGATCGGCAAAGAGGGCGAGGGTTACGGCATTGCCTTGGGAGGGCTGGAAGGCGGGCGCATTGGCATTGCCGCGCAAAGCGTGGGCATGGCGCGCAGCGCCTTCGAGGTGGCCGTGGCCTACGCCAAGGACCGCCAGAGTTTTGGCCAGCCCATCTTCAACCACCAGGCCGTGGGGTTTCGCCTGGCCGAATGCGCCACGCAGATCGAGGCCGCGCGGCAATTGATCTGGCACGCCGCCGCGCTGCGCGATGCGGGGCGCCCCTGTTTGAAGGAAGCCGCCATGGCCAAGCTCTTTGCCAGTGAAATGGCGGAGAAGGTCTGCAGTACCGCGATCCAGACGCTGGGCGGCTACGGCTATGTGAGCGACTTTCCGGTGGAGCGCATCTACCGCGATGTGCGCGTCTGCCAGATTTACGAAGGCACGAGTGACGTGCAGAAGATCATCATCCTGCGCGCACTGGGCTGAGGTACCCATGGCCGTCACCTTGCCTTCCGGTGTCACCCTCTTCGAGCGGGGCTGGCTCTCCAGCAACAATGTCCTGATCGTGGGCGAGGACGGTACCGTACTCGTCGACAGCGGCTACTGCACCCATGCGGAGCAGACGCTGGCGCTGGTGGACTCCGCTTTGCAGGGGCGCCCACTGGACTTGCTGCTCAACACCCATTTGCACAGCGACCACTGCGGTGGCAATGCCGCGCTGCAGGCGCGCTACCCGGCGCTGCAGACCCACATCCCGCCGGGCCACGCCGAGTACGTGCGTGTGTGGGATGCGCACGCGCTGAGCTACACGCCCACGGGGCAGCAGTGCCCACCGTTTCGGCTGGATGCCACGCTGCAGCCCGGCACCGAGATGCGCCTGGGCGACCTGCCGTGGCAGGTGCATGCCGCGCCGGGACACGACCCGCATTCGGTCATCCTGTTCGAGCCTGCCAGCCGCACCCTGGTGTCGGCCGATGCGCTGTGGGAGCGTGGCTTTGGCGTGGTGTTCCCCGAGCTGGATGGCGAAGGCGCGTTTGACGAGGTGGCCGCCACGCTGGAGCTGATTGAGCGGCTGAACCCGGCCACCGTCATTCCTGGCCACGGCGCCGCGTTTGCCGATGCGCCCGCGGCGATCGCGTTTGCACGCCAGCGGCTCAACGGCTTTGTGCAGAACCCCGCCAAGCATCTGCAATACGCGGCCAAAGTGTTGCTGAAGTTCAAGCTGCTGGAGGCCCAGCACCTGGAGATGGACACGCTGCTGGGCTGGGCCCGCGGCACGCCTTACTTTGCGACCATGCTGGCCACGCACTTTGCGGGGCAGGGTTTTGAAGCCGCGGCGGGTCAACTGGTGCAAGACCTCGTGCGCTCGGGGGCGGCCACGGTGCAGGGCACGGTGGTGTACAACGCCTGAATCCGCACAACCGCAAGCGCGCCGCTGAAAGTGTGCGACAGTGGAACGACTTTGCGAAGGAAACGCCATGGACGGTGCAGTGCGGTTGAAGTCTGGTCTCTGGCCGTGCGTTCTGTTGGTGTGGTGCGTGGCCACCGGTGGTGTGCAAGCGCAACCATTGCCCTGGATTGACGTACACATTCATCTGTTGGCAACCGACATCGGAGGCGCCAAAGCTCTGGCGGCCGAGGTGGCTGCCTTTGCCCAAGCTGAAGGCATGCGCACCGCGCTGCTGTTTCCTCCGCCGCAAATGGGGCAAGACAGCATCCTGGATGGCCCCGAGTTCTCTGCCGCCTTGGTGGAGTTCGGTCCGCGCCTGGCGTTTTTGGGGGGAGGCGCCAGTCTCAATCCCCTGCTGCAGGCTGCGGCGGAGCGGACGCCAACCCCATCGGAGTTGGATGTTTTCCGCAAGCGTGCGGAGCTGATCGCCCAATCGGGCGCCCGCGGATTTGGTGAAATCGCACTGCACCACCTGTCGATGACATCCAAGCATCCGTACGAGCTGGTGTCCGCAGACCATCCCTATCTCAAGGTGCTGATGGATGTGGCAGCCGCCCGTGATCTGCCTATTGACCTGCACTTTGATCCGATACTGGCCCAATCCACGTTGCCCGAGGCATTGCGGGGCAACAAGAACCCCTCCGGATTTACCCCCAATGTGGACGGCTTTGAGCGCCTGCTTGCCTACAACCGCGGCGCCCGCGTGATATGGGCCCATGCAGGGGGTGGGGATGACTTTGGCGCATTCACCCCGCACTTGGTGACGCGTTTGTTGACTGAGCATCCGAATTTGTACTTGAGTGTGCGCCCGCGCAGCAAGCGGCCGGGCGCCATACTTGGAACGGGTGAGCGCAACGATGCGTGGCTTGCCGTCATAGAAAGTTTCCCAGATCGCTTTGTCATGGGGAGTGACAGTTTTTTTGTGCAAAGTACACGTGGCGGGGCGGCGCAAACGTTCGCCGAGCGCCTTGGTTCTCAGACCCAGGCCATACGTCGCGTCCTGCAATTGCTGACCCCTGAGACCGCACGCAAGGTGGCCAGTGAAAATGCAATACGGCTGTACCATTTGCCATGAGAGGCAGAGCGCAAATGTTGTCACGTATTAAATTGCCAATGCCGGTGGGCCGGGCATGGGGACGCGGACTGTGTGGTGCCGCCCTTTGTGGGTGGATGGCCCTGGCCGTGGCGCAGGCCCCACCTGTGGAGTGGATAGACACCCACTTTCACTTCACCATGGACGATGCCTCCAGCACTGCCGAGCTGGTGGCCAAAGCCAAGACCCTCATGCAGGCAGAGAACATGCGCATGATGGTGGTGTCCTCGCAGCCGCGGCCCAATATGGCGGGGTCCGATTTCCTGGCGGTACAGCGCGAGTTGGCGGCGGACGGCAAGCAGTTTGCCGTCATGGCGGGCGGCAACTCCCTGAATCCTCTGATGCACCAGATCCACGAAGGCAAAGTCCCGCCGGAGAAAGTCGCCGCCTTCCGGGCCCTGGCGGAGCAGTCCGCGCAGAGTGGCGTCAAGGGCTTCGGTGAAATCGCCTTGCACCACCTCTCGCTGAACGATTTGCATGCCTATGAGGCGATTCCCGCCGACGACGGTTTGGTCAAAACCCTTGTGGATGTGGTGGCCCAATACGATCTGGTGCTGGATGTCCATTTCGACCCGGTGCTGGCCAGAATGGCCAAACCTGCAGAGCTGACATCACCCAACAACCCTGCCGAGTTTGCGCCCAATTTCGAAGCCTTTGAGCGGCTCCTGGCCTACAACCGCAAGGCCCGGATCGTGTGGGCCCATGCCGGTGGCAACGACATGCTGGGTGACTTCACCCCGCGGCTCGCAGCCGCCATGCTGGAGCGGCATCCGAATCTGTACATGAGCCTGCGCCCCCGCGGCATGCAAGCTGGGGTGATGTTGCAAGGCCGGGGCAAACTCAATCCGGAGTGGGTGGCAGTAGTGCAGAAATATGCCGATCGTTTTGTCATGGGCAGTGACAGTTTTCTGGTGGCCGACAAGGCCCAGGGTGGCCCCGCCGCGCGCATTTTTGCAGAGCGTTCTGCCACCCAGCGCCAGGGCATCCTGATGGTCTTGGCGGCCTTGCCTCCTGACGTGGCGCGCAAAGTGGCGTTTCAGAACGCTGTCCGGATTTACAAACTTGAACCCTGAGGACCCGCACCATGCCCATCACCAAAGGATTTCGCGCGCTGGTGGACGCCGCCATGGCGCAGGTCACCACCTACAGCGTGGCTGAAGTGCTGGCCAAGCTGGAGAGCCCGCGCGTGCAGTTGGTGGACATTCGCGATATCCGCGAGCTGGACGCCGGCACGGTGGTGGGGGCCTTCCATGCGCCGCGCGGCATGCTCGAATTCTGGGTGGACCCCGCGTCGCCGTACCACAAGAAGCTGTTTGCCGACGAACACAAGGAATTCATCCTGTTCTGTGGCCTGGGCTGGCGCAGCGCGCTGGCCGCCAAGACACTGCAGGACATGGGCATGGCCAACGTGGCCCATATGGACGGCGGCTGGGAGGGCTGGCTGCAGGCCGGGAGCCCCACTGAAACGCTGGACCAACAGAAAGCCCGCCGCGCCGCCAAGGCATGATGGCGGGCATGAAACCTTGTGAGATCAATTCCGCCTGCCCATGCGGCAGGCTGCACCAGAAGAAAGCCCTCGCCTACGGCGCATGCTGTGGCCGCTGGCTGGACACCGACACCCCCGCGCCCGATGCCGAAAGCCTGATGCGCAGCCGCTACAGCGCCTTTGCCCTGGAGCGCGCCCCTTACCTGCTCATGACTTGGCATGCCAGCCACCGCCCGGCCAGCATCGAATTCGACCCTGGCGTCAGATGGCTGGGGCTGGAGGTGCGCAGCCATACGGTGCAGGACGCGACGCATGCGCAGGTGGAGTTTGTGGCGCGCCAAAAACCGCTCAGTGGCCCCGCCGTGCGCCTGCACGAGCGCAGCCGATTTGTATTGGAAAACGGCCACTGGCTGTACGTGGATGGAGATGCCCTGTGAAGTTTGATGCTGTGTTGTTCGACTGCGATGGTGTGCTGGTGGACAGCGAGCCGATTACCAACGGTGTGCTGCGTGACATGCTGGCCGAACAGGGCTGGCGGCTGAGCGTACAGGAATGCATGGACATTTTTGTGGGCAAAGCGGTGATCGATGAGCGCGCTCGCATTGAGGCAGAAACAGGCAAGCCACTGACCCCTGAGTGGATGGTTTCTTTTCGTGCCCGGCGCAATGCGGCACTGGATGCGCAGGTGGTCGCCATTGCCGGTGCCGTGCCTGCCGTGGCTGCCGTGCACGCCAGCGTGCAGGGGCGCATTGCCTGTGCTTCGGGGGCAGACCGCATCAAGGTGGAGATGCAGTTGCAGAAGGTGGGCCTGTGGCCCTACTTTGACGGACGGGTGTTCAGCGGGCACGAGATGCCACGCTCCAAACCGCACCCCGATGTCTACCTGGCCGCCGCGGCCGCCCTGGGCGCAGACCCCAAGCGTTGCGCCGTGGTGGAAGACACCGTGACCGGCATAGCGGCGGGTGTGGCCGCTGGCGCCACGGTGTTTGCCTATGCGCCGGCAGGGCAGGGGGATGTGCTGCGCCAGGCTGGCGCCCACCAGGTGTTCACGCATATGGATGCCCTGCACGCCTGCCTGCTGGGCGCAGATTTGCGCCAGCCCGCCTGAACCTGTATCAGGGGCGGATGTCGGGCGAGGGCGTGGTGGGAACACCCTGGTCCAGCGCCGCTTGCTGCTGTATTTGCAGTGTGCGCAGGTAGGCAGGGCGCGCCTGCAGGCGCTGCCAGTAGGCGGCAACGGTGGGCGAGAACTGTGCAGACAAGCCCAGGTGCTGGGCCAAGAGCAGCGCATACCCCACGGCCACATCGGCTGCAGTGAATCGGTTCGCACACAGGTAGTCCGCGTGCTGCAGCGCGGCGTCCACCGCACGCAGGCGCGCCAGAAACCAGCGCGCATAGTCGGTCGCCACCTGCGGTTGCAGGCGTTCGGGCGGCTCGAAGTGGGTGTAGCGCAGTACCAGGGTCTGCGGGAAGGTCAGCGTGGCGTCACTCATGTGCAGCCAGTTCAGGTAGGTGCCAAACGCCGCATCGTCCATTGGCACATCGAGCTGGCCCGCGCTATGGCGTGCCGCCAGGTACTGGCACATGGCGGCGGACTCTGTCATGCGCGTGGCGCCGTCCACCAGTAGCGGCACCGTACCCAGCGGGTTCTCCTGCAGGTAGTCACGCGCCAGGGCGCGGGGCGGAAAGGGCAGCATGCGCAATTCGTAGGGCAGGCCCAATTCCTCCAGCATCCACAGGGGCCGTAGGGAACGTGCGCTGACGCAGTGGTACAAAACAAGCATGGTGGTGGCTTTCTAGCGTTTCTTGAGGGCGCGCAGGTCGTGCATGCCGGGCAGGGTGCGCGGGTCGCTACCTTCGGGGAAGATGCGGTGCTTCTGGATCTTCTGCGTGCCGGTGGTGGGGATCTCGGGCGCAAACCAGAGCCAGCCCGGTGCCTTGTAATAGGCCAGTTGCTGGTGGCAAAAGTCGAACAGGGCGCGCGCGGTGTCGGCGGTCTCCTGCCCCTGCGCTTGTTTGAGCACCACGCAGGCCAGCACCTCTTCCTCGCGCACCTCATCGGGCAGCGCCATGACGGCGGCGTTGGCCACCAGCGGGTGCGTCAGCAGCAGCGCCTCCACCTCGGCTGCGGCAATGTTTTCGCCCGAGCGGCGGATGATGTTCTTGCGCCGGTCCATGAAATGGAGCATGCCGTCTTCCCCCCGCTGCACCACATCGCCGGTATGGAACCAGCCGCCGCGCCAGGCGTCGGCCGTGGCCTCGGGGTTGTCCAGGTAGCCGCTGAAGAAATGGCGCCGCGGCGTGGCCGCGCTGTGGCGGATGACCAGCTCTCCCGGCGTGCCATCGGGCAGCACCTGCCCCGCCTCGTCCATCACGCAGGCGTCCAGGCCGGGGCGGGCACGGCCAAAGGCGCGTGTGCCCACCTGGCGCGGTGCGTGGCAATCGCACAGCGGGCGCACCATCTCGGTCATGCCCCACAGTTCCAGCAAGGGGAAGCCATAGCGGGCTTCAAACGTGGCATGCAGTTGCGGCTCCACGCCTGCGCCATAACCAAAGCGCACGCAGTGGGCGCGCTCCAGCGGGCTTTGGGGCTGGTTCAGCAGCATGGGCACCACCACACCCAGGTAGTGCACGATGGTGGCGCGGCTTTGCACCACCTCGGCCCACCAGCGGCTGGGCTGGAAGCGGTCGGTCTGCACCTGGCAGCCACCGCTCAGCAACATGCAATAGAAGGACAGGATGGACGCGTTCACATGAAACAGCGGCAGCGGGTTGTAGAGGCGTTCCTGCCCCTCGCGCACGGTGCCCAGCCCGCCCTGGTGGGCGTACCAGTGGCCGGCGGCCAGCTCGTAGGTGTGCGAGAGCACGCAGCCCTTGGGCTGGCCCGTGGTGCCCGAGGTGTAGAGGATGCTGGCGGGCGTGTCGCCCACCGGCTCTCCGGCCTGCGCGGGTGTGGCAGGGGCTGGCAAGGGCGCGTCTGCCAGTGCCTCCAGCACGCACACCGGGGGCTGGTGCTGGCTTATCGCCAGGGCAGCCTGCACGGCCTCCAGGCGGCTGGCCAGTACCACGACCAGGTCCACGCGCGCATGGTCCACCAGGTAGGCCAGTTCGCGCGGGCGGTAGTCGGGGTTGATGGGCACGCAGCACACGCCCAGGCTGTTGAGTGCCAGCTTGTGCAACATGTGTTCCGGCCGGCTCTCCAACAACAGGCCCACGCGGTGGCCCAGGCCATAACCCGCGGCGCGGTACTGTGCCATCAATCCACGCACGGTGTCGGTGGCCTCGGCATACGTGATCTCGCGGCCTTCGGGGTCGTAGGCGCGTGCCGGGTTGGCGGGCACCGCCAGCAGGCTGTGGGTGGCGTAGCGCGCACAGGCTTCAAAAAAAGCCTGGCCTATGGTGGTGGCGTCGTCAATCTCAATCATGGGCTTAGTCTATGGAGCGCTGTGGCGCAGCGTGCGCCAACAAGGCCACAAATCACGCCAGCGGCGTGGCGCTGCGGCGGAACTCGGCGGGGGACTGGCCGGTCCAGCCCTTGAAGGCGCGGATAAAACTTTTCTCGTTCTGAAAGCCCGCCGCCTCGGCCACCTGCTTGATAGGGCGCTGGGTGCGCAGCAGCAGCTCGGTGGCGCGGCTTTGGCGCACTTCGTCTTTCAGGGCCTGCAGCGTGGCGCCTTCTTCTTTGAGCTGGCGGTGCAGTGTGCGCGGTGACACGTGCAGCAGCGCGGCCAGCGCCTCGGCGCCATGGGTGTCCTGCGGCTGGGCCCCCAGCAGCTGGCGCACGCGCTGCACCAGCAGGCGGTCGCGCCGGTACTGCAGCACCGTCAAGGGCAGGGCGTGCTGCAACATTTGCTGCAGCGCTTTCTCATCACGCCGCAGCGGCAGATGCAGGTACTGCGCATCAAAACTGATAGCGGCCTGCGCTTGCCCGAAGCGGGTTGGGCCCGAAAACAGCACCTGGTAGGCCTCGGCATGCGCCGGGGCCGCAAACGGGAACTGTGCGTGCAAAAGCGGAATGCGCGAGTCCACCAGCCAGCAGGCCAGGCCGTGGATGTTGCGCAGCACCGAAACCAGGCAGAACTCGCGCAGCACCCCCAGGTCCCGGTTTTCAGCAATCAGGATGCTGGCCGTGGTGCCGCTGGTCTGCAGCGTGAGCGTGATGTCGTCGGCAATCAGGCCATGGTGGCGGCACCAGCGCTTGACGGCCAGTGCCAGCGTGGGCGCGCTGATGGAGGCACGCGCCAGCATGCCGTAGCTGCCCCAGGGCAGGCGGCGGCTGAACCAGCCCAGCGCCTCGTCGTCCAGTTCGCGCATGGCGAGGTCCGAAATGCGCTCCATCTGCCAGGCCGTGATGCGGGCATGGTTTTGCAGCACCTGCTCTGGCGCAATCTGTGCCTGGGTCAGGGCGCTGGCCGGGTCCAGGCCATAACGCGCGTAGGCGGCCACAATGGCTTGGACAAAGGCCATGGGGGTGGCGGCAACGGGGCTGGGGCGTGGCATGCCTGCAGTGTGCCAAAAAATGCGAAGGCTGTGGCAGGATTTGCAACCTCGGTGGCGTCCCGCCCGCGGAGCGGCGGACGCACAATGCCTGCTGACTGTCCAACCCCTGACCGGATGCGCCCATGACGATTCTGGAATCCCAGCTCAACCCCCGCTCGGCCGATTTTGCGGCCAACGCCAGCGCCATGCGCGCCCTGGTCGACGACTTGCAGGCCCAGGTGGCCCGTATTGCCGAAGGCGGCGGAGAGGCGGCCCGTGCCAAACATGTGGCACGCGGCAAGCTGCTGCCGCGCGACCGCGTGGCCATGCTGCTGGACCCTGGCACACCGTTTCTGGAGCTGGCACCGCTGGCCGCGCTCAACGTCTACGACAACGCGGCGCCGGGCGCCGGCATCGTGGCCGGCATTGGCCGTGTGAGTGGGGTGGACTGCATGGTTGTGTGCAACGACGCCACCGTGAAGGGCGGCACCTACTACCCGCTGTCGGTCAAAAAGCATTTGCGCGCGCAGGAGATCGCGGCGCAAAACAACCTCACTTGCATCTACCTGGTGGACAGCGGCGGCGCCAACCTGCCCAACCAGGACGAGGTCTTCCCCGACCGCGACCACTTTGGCCGCATCTTCTTCAACCAGGCCAATATGAGCGCGCAGGGCATTGCGCAGATCGCCGTGGTGATGGGCAGCTGCACCGCAGGTGGCGCCTATGTACCCGCCATGAGCGACGAGACCATCATCGTCAAGAACCAGGGCACCATCTTTTTGGGCGGCCCACCGCTGGTAAAAGCGGCGACGGGCGAGGTGGTGACGGCCGAAGACCTGGGCGGTGGCGATGTGCACACGCGGCTTAGCGGCGTGGCGGACCATCTGGCGCAGAACGACCTGCACGCCATTGCGCTGGCCCGCCAGGCGGTGGCGCATTTGAATAAAAAGAAGCCTCCAGCCCTCGCCACACTTGCGCCAGTAGCTCCTAAATATGTAGCGGAAGAGTTGTACGGAGTGATCCCCACCGATACGCGCAAGCCCTTTGACGTGCGCGAGATCATTGCCCGCATCGTGGACGGCAGCGAGTTCCATGAGTTCAAGCCGCGTTATGGCGCCACGCTGGTTTGCGGCTTTGCCCACATCGAGGGCATGGCCGTGGGCATCATCGCCAACAACGGCATTCTGTTCAGCGAATCGGCCCTCAAGGGCGCGCACTTCATCGAGCTGTGCTGCCAGCGCAAGATTCCACTGGTGTTTTTGCAAAACATCACCGGCTTCATGGTGGGCCGCAAGTACGAAAACGAAGGCATCGCGCGCAACGGCGCCAAGATGGTGACGGCCGTGGCCACCGCCAAGGTGCCCAAGTTCACCATCATCATTGGTGGCAGCTTTGGCGCCGGCAACTACGGCATGTGTGGCCGCGCCTACAGCCCGCGCTTTTTGTGGATGTGGCCCAACGCGCGCATCAGCGTCATGGGTGGTGAGCAGGCGGCCAGTGTGCTCGCCACCGTCAAGCGCGACGGCATTGAAGGCAAGGGCGGCGCCTGGAGCATGGAGGAAGAAGAGGCCTTCAAGGCGCCGATCCGCCGCCAGTACGACGAGCAGGGCCACCCCTACTACGCTAGCGCCCGGCTGTGGGACGACGGCGTGATCGACCCCGCCGACACGCGCCGTGTGCTGGCCCTGGGCCTGAGCGCCGCACTCAACGCGCCGATTGAAGACACCAAGTTTGGTGTCTTCCGCATGTAAGGGATCGCGCCATGACTGCACTGACCCTGACCCACACCGGCCCGCTGCTCACCATCACGCTGAGCCGCCCCGAGGTGCGCAACGCCTTCAACGACGAGGTGATTGCCGAGCTGACCCAGGCCTTCCAGACCGCGGCAGCGAGCGCCGAGACACGCGCCGTGGTGCTGGCTTCTGAGGGCCCCGCCTTCTGTGCGGGTGCCGACCTGAACTGGATGCGCCGCATGGCCGACTACACGCGGGCCGAAAACCTGGCGGACGCCGCCAAGCTGGCCGAGATGCTGCGTGTGATGTACGCCTGCCCCAAGCCCACCATTGCGCGCATCCAGGGCGATGTGGTGGCCGGTGGCATGGGCCTGGTGGCCGCCTGCGACATGGCGGTGGCCGTCGACAGCGCGGGCTTTTGCCTCAGCGAGGTCAAGCTGGGCCTGATTCCCGCCACCATCAGCCCTTATGTCATCCGAGCCATGGGCGCGCGCGCTGCACACCGCTACTTTTTGACGGCCGAACGCTTCAGCGCGCAGGAGGCGCTGCGCATCGGTTTTGTGCACGAGGTGGTGCCGGCCGAGCAGCTGGACGCCAAGGTGGCCGAACTGGTGAAAGCACTGGTCAACGCCAGTCCGAATGCCGTGCGCAGCTGCAAAGAGCTGGTGCAGACCGTGGCCGGACGCGAGATCGATGGCACCCTGATTGCCCACACCGTGGAAGGCATTGCCGACATCCGCAGCAGCAGCGAAGGCAAGGAGGGCGTGCAGTCCTTCCTGCAAAAACGCAAGCCGAACTGGCTGGTCTGAGTACCCGAGGAAAACAACATGTTCACCAAAATTCTGATTGCCAACCGCGGGGAGATTGCCTGCCGTGTGGCTGCTACAGCCGCGCGTATGGCCATCAAAACCGTCGCCGTGTATTCCGATGCGGATGCCTCTGCCAAGCACGTGGCTGCCTGTGACGAGGCGGTGCACATTGGCGGCAGCGCGCCCAAAGACAGCTACCTGCGTTGGGAGAAGATCATTGAAGCCGCCAAATCGACGGGCGCCCAGGCCATCCACCCGGGCTACGGTTTTTTGAGCGAGAACGAAGAGTTCGCGCAAGCCTGCGCCACGGCGGGGTTGGTCTTTATTGGACCGCCCGCATCTGCCATCCTGGCGATGGGGCTGAAGGCTGAGTCCAAACAACTCATGGAGAAAGCCGGCGTGCCCCTGGTACCTGGCTACCACGGCAAGGACCAGGACGCAGCACTCTTGCAGCGCGAGGCGGACCGCATCGGCTACCCCGTGCTCATCAAGGCCAGCGCGGGCGGTGGCGGCAAGGGCATGCGCGCGGTGGACAAGGCGGAGGACTTTGCCGCAGCGCTGGCGTCGTGCAAGCGCGAAGCCATCAACAGCTTTGGCGATGACGCGGTGCTGATCGAAAAGTATGTGCAGCGCCCACGCCATATCGAGATCCAGGTGTTTGGCGACACGCTGGGCAACTACGTCTACCTGTTCGAGCGCGACTGCTCGGTGCAGCGCCGCCACCAGAAGGTGCTGGAAGAGGCGCCCGCACCGGGCATGACGGAGGCCTTCCGCCAGCAGATGGGTGAAGCCGCCGTAGCCGCGGCGCGTGCGGTGAATTACGTGGGCGCCGGTACCGTCGAATTCATCGTCGAGCAAAAGCCCGATGGCAGCATGACCTTCTTCTTCATGGAGATGAACACCCGCCTGCAGGTGGAGCACCCGGTCACTGAGGCGATTACTGGGCAAGACCTGGTGGAGTGGCAGCTGCGTGTGGCGTCGGGTGAACCGCTGCCGCTGCAACAGCACGAACTGAAGATCCACGGCCACGCGATCGAGGCGCGCATCTGCGCCGAGAACCCCGACAACAATTTCTTGCCCGCCACCGGCACGCTGCAGGTCTACGGCCTGCCCGCGCATGTGACCTTTGAGCGGGCTAGCCATGGCACACGGGTGGACTCCGGCGTGCGCCAGGGCGACACCATCAGCCCGTTCTACGACTCCATGGTGGCCAAACTCATCGTGCATGGCGCCACGCGTGACGAAGCTTTGGCGCGCATGGATGCCGCGCTGGCGCAGACCCACATCGTGGGGCTGGCGACCAATGTGCAGTTCCTGCGCCATGTGACCACCAGCGCGTCGTTCGCCCAGGCGAATCTGGACACGGCGCTGATTCCACGCGAAGCCGCAGCCCTGTTCAACCAGGACAAGCTGGGTCTGCCGCTGGCCGCCGCGGCTCTGGTGGCGCACACGTTGCAGGCAGAGCAGGACCACGGCGCGCAGACCGACACGGCCGGCTGGCGCGACCCCTGGGCGCAGCGCGACGGCTGGCGTTCACATGGTCCGTCGGTGCGCGGTTTTGCGCTGGAGTACGCCGGCGAACCCCACACCGCGGTGCTGACCACCGTGCGCGGCGGCACCACGCTGGCCGTGGCGGGGCAGACCTTGCCGCTGCAGTGGGCCGTAAGCGCCACGGGCGCGCTGGACTTGCAGCTCGGCGCGCAGCGGGTATTGGCCCATATCTATAGAAATGGCGATGTAGCCCACGTATTCACTGCGCAAGGCGCTATACAAATCGTAGCAGTTGACGCACTGGCGCATGCCGGGGAAACCCATGCCGAGGGTGGCCGCCTGACCGCACCCATGCCAGGCAAGGTGGTGTCGTTTGCGGTGAAGGCGGGCGACGCGGTGACCAAGGGCCAGGCGCTGGCGGTGATGGAAGCCATGAAGATGGAGCACACCATTGCTGCGCCCGCCGATGGCACCGTGGCCGAGCTGCTGTTTGCGCCCGGCGACCAGGTGACCGAAGGGGCCGAATTGCTGCGCCTGGACGTAGCGGCCTGAAACGCGGACGGGGAAGGGGCTTTGCAAAGCGGCGAAAATCCCCGCATGCCTTCTTTGAACGTTACCTACTACTCGGCCGACATGGATGCGGCCTCCTGGATTCCCGGCCTGCAAGCGGCCTTGCCCGGTGCCTCGGTCACCCTGTGGGAGCCTGGTGCGCCGCAGGCGGATTTCGCGGTGGTGTGGAAGCCGCCCCAGCAGCTGCTGGACGAGCAGCCGGGTCTCAAAGCGATCTTCAACACCGGTGCGGGCGTGGATGCGCTGATGAAGCTGAACCTGCCGGCAGGTGTGCCGGTGATCCGGCTGGACGACGCCGGCATGTCGGTGCAGATGGCCGAGTACGTGTGCCACGCCGTCATTCGCCACTTCCGTGAACTCGATGGGTACGAGGCCGACATGGGCCAGGGCAAGTGGTCCTTCCGCAAGCCGCGCAGCCGCGTGGACTTCCCCGTGGGGGTGCTGGGCCTGGGCGTGCTGGGCGAGCGTGTGGCCAAGGCGGTGGCGCAGTTTGACTTTCCGGTGAACGGCTGGAGCCGTTCGCCCAAGGCGGTGCCCGGCATCCACAGCTTTGCAGGCGAAGACCAGTTGGACGCCTTCCTGGCCGCCAGCCGCATCGTGGTTTGCCTGCTGCCGCTGACCCTGGATACCGAAAACCTGCTCAACGCCCAACGCCTGGCGAAGATTCGTCCCGGTGGTTACGTCATCAACGTGGCGCGCGGGGCCCATGTGGTCGATGCCGATCTGCTGGCCGCCATTGACGGCGGGCATCTTGCCGGCGCCACGCTGGATGTGTTCCGCGTGGAGCCGCTGCCGCCGGGCCACGCCTTCTGGAACCATTCCAAAATCACCATCACCCCGCATACCTCCGCCCGCACGCTGCGCAGCGAAAGCATTGCGCAGATTGCCAGCAAGATTGGCGCGTTGCAGCGCGGCGAAGCCGTGGCAGGCCGCGTGGATGCGGTGCGTGGCTACTAAAACGAAAGATACAGACCATGTCCATTCCCTCCAAAGTCACCATCATCGATGTCGGCCCGCGCGACGGCCTGCAGAACGAGAAGCAAGCCGTACCGGCCGCCGTGAAGGTGGAGCTGGTGCACCGCCTGCAGGATGCGGGCCTCAAGGAAATTGAAGTCACCAGCTTTGTCAGCCCCAAGTGGGTGCCGCAGATGGCGGATAACGCAGAAGTCATGGCGGGCATCCAGCGCAAGCCTGGTGTGCGCTACTCGGTGCTCACACCGAATATGAAGGGCTACGAGGCGGCTGTGCTGTCCAAGCCCGACGAGATTGTGGTGTTTGGTGCGGCCAGCGAAGCCTTCAGCCAGAAGAACATCAACTGCTCGATCGAGGAAAGCATCGAGCGCTTCCGCCCCGTGGCGCAAGCGGCCAAGGCGGCGGGCATTGCGGTGCGCGGCGCCATCTCCTGCGCCGTGGGCTGCCCCTACGAGGGCGAGATTGCGCCCGAGCGTGTGGCGCTGGTGGCGCGGCTCATGAAAGACATTGGCGTGGAGCATGTGGGCGTGGCCGACACGATTGGTGTGGGCACGCCGCTCAAGGTGCAACGCGCGCTGGACGCGACGCTGCAGTACTACAGCGTGGACGAAGTCTCGGGCCACTTCCACGACACCTACGGCATGGCGCTGGCCAATACGCTGGCCTGCCTGGAAATGGGTATCTGGCACTTCGACACCTCGTCGGCCGGGCTGGGCGGCTGCCCCTATGCCAAGGGCGCGACCGGCAATGTGGCCACGGAAGACGTGGTCTACCTGCTGCACGGCATGGGCATTGAGACTGGCATTGACCTGGACAAGCTGATCGACGCAGGCCAATTCATCAGCGACTTTTTGCAGCGCAAGCCGCATTCCCGCGCAGCCAATGCATTGCTGACCAAGCGCCTCGGATAAACAACACCATGTGTGGAGCTGAATTGATAGAACTACCTGAAGGCGTACAGCGTGTCGCTGCGGCCCTGCAAGAGAAAAACCACCCGCACAGCCCGGTGATGCTGGACGGTGCCGCGCGCACCGCGCAGCAGGCGGCTGACGCGCTGGGGGTGGCCGTGGGCCAGATTGCCAAGAGCATCATCTTCAAGCGCATCGAGGACGATGTGGCGGTGCTGGTGGTGACCTCGGGCGACCGCCGCGTGGACGAGGCCAAGGTGGCTGCGCTGGTGGGGCCCTTGGGTCGGGCCAACGCGGCGTTTGTGAAAGAGCGCACCGGTTTCAGCATTGGCGGGGTGAGCCCGGTGGCGCATGCCATGCCGGGGGTGACGCTGATCGACCGCGAACTGTTCCGCTTTGACGAGGTGTGGGCGGCGGCCGGGCACCCGCACGGGGTGTTCAAGCTGCATCCGCAGCACCTGGTGGTGCTGACTGGTGCGCCAGTGGCGGATGTGGTGGAAGTGCCCGAGGAAGAGGATGCGCTGGACACGATGGCGCGTGAAAATGCTATCAAAACGCTAGCTGCTCGCGCACTGTCCATAAGCGCTTTGGCCGAAAACGTGCCCAGTCCTTGTGTGAACGTGTGCCGCATGGACACGGGCAGTGGCCTGTGCGAAGGCTGCTTTCGCACCATCGATGAGATCCGGGAGTGGGGCCGCAGCGATGACGCGGCCAAGAAGGCAATGTGGGGCCACATCACCGAGCGCCTGCGCCAGACCCACCCCGGCGCGTTTGCCTGAACCCGCTGCCACACCAAGGCCCCCATGAAACAGATCACGTTTTACCTGGACTTCATTTCGCCTTATGCCTACCTGGCGTTTGAGGAACTGCCGCACGCGCTGCAGGGCTTGAGCTACAGCGTGCGCTACAAGCCGGTGTTTCTGGGGGGGCTGCTCAAGCACAACGCGGTGCTGGGCCCGGCCGAGGTGCCGCCCAAGCGGCACTGGATCTACCGCCACGTGCAGTGGCTGGCGCAGCGCAACGGTGTGCCGCTGGATTTTCCGGCCGCACATCCCTTCAACCCCCTGGGCCTGTTGCGCCTGGCCGTGGCCAGCGATGCGCAAGGCCTGCCCAACCGTTATGTCTGCGAAACCCTGTTTCACCATGTGTGGGTGGGCGGGGCCGATGCTGCGAACCCGCAGCGCCTGGCCGAAGTGACCCAAGCCCTGGCTCCCGTGCAAGACCCGGGCAGCGATGCCGTGAAAGCCCAGCTCAAGGCCCACGCCGACGAAGCCATTGCGCAGGAGGTGTTTGGCGTGCCCAGCTTTGAGGTGGATGGCAAGGTGTTTTGGGGCCTGGATGCGCTGCCCATGCTGCGCGCCTACCTGGAAGGTGACACCAGCCTGGCCGGTAGCGACGCTGACACGCGCTGGAACTGCGTGCAAGGGTGGCCATCGGGTATACCCGTGCGCCCCCGCTGAATTGCCGCGATGTGAAATGGCGGTTAAGGGTTAGACCCTAAACCGTCAGAGGGCCGTCAGTTCTGCGCAAGCCAGCGTTGGTTTCGCGTCAGAGCAGGGTCAGTGCGCACTCCAAGAATACGTTCAACCTCCATGTCGGAGGCTCTACAACAATTGGAGACACACACTATGGCAACAGCAGCCCCACGGCCGATGTCGCAGGAAGAGAAGAAAGTTATCTTCGCTTCCTCGCTCGGCACCGTTTTTGAGTGGTACGACTTCTACCTGTACGGTTCTTTGGCAGCCATCATTGCCAAGCAATTCTTCAGCGGTCTGGACGAAGGCTCCGCCTTCATCTTTGCCTTGCTGGCGTTTGCTGCAGGTTTCATCGTGCGTCCCTTCGGTGCCATTTTCTTCGGCCGTTTGGGTGACATGATCGGTCGCAAGTACACCTTCCTGGTGACCATCTTGATCATGGGTTTGTCCACATTCATCGTGGGTATCCTGCCGAACTACGCCACCATCGGCGTCGCGGCCCCCGTGATCCTGATCGCCTTGCGTATGCTGCAAGGCCTGGCTTTGGGTGGTGAGTACGGCGGTGCTGCGACTTACGTGGCTGAACACGCACCCCATGGCAAACGTGGTGCCTACACCTCCTGGATCCAGACCACCGCCACTTTGGGCCTGTTCTTGTCCCTGATGGTGATTCTGGGTACCCGCTCCATCATTGGTGAAGCCGCGTTTGCCGATTGGGGCTGGCGCGTTCCGTTCATCGTGTCCATTCTCTTGTTGGCCGTGTCGGTCTACATCCGTTTGAGCATGAACGAGTCCCCCGCTTTCGCCAAAATGAAGGCCGAAGGCAAGACCTCCAAGGCACCGTTGTCCGAATCTTTCGGCCAGTGGAAAAACCTGAAGATCGTGATCCTGGCCCTGATCGGTTTGACTGCCGGTCAAGCCGTGGTCTGGTACTCCGGCCAGTTCTATGCCCTGTTCTTCCTGACGCAAGCGTTGAAGGTGGACGGTGCTACCGCCAACATCATGGTGGCCATCTCGCTGATCATCGGCACACCGTTCTTCATCGTCTTCGGTTCGCTGTCGGACAAGATTGGCCGCAAGCCCATCATCTTGGCTGGGTGCTTGTTGGCCGCGGTGACCTACTTCCCCGTGTTCGAAGCGCTGACCAAGGCTGCCAACCCTGATCTGGCTGCTGCGCAAGCTGCCAACAAAGTGGTTGTGACCGCAGACCCTGCTGAATGCTCGTTCCAGTTCAACCCCACTGGTACTGTGAAGTTCATCAGCTCCTGCGACATTGCCAAACAAGGTCTGGCTGGTCGTTCGGTGAGCTACGACAACGCTGTGGCCGCTGCAGGTACGCCTGCAACCGTGTCCGTGGGCACTACCGTGATCCCCGGTTACACCTCCAAAGGCTTGAGCAAGGAAGAAGGCGCTGCCAAGGCTGCCGAATTCAACAAGGCCCTGAACGAAGCCCTGAAGACCGCTGGCTACCCCGCCAAGGCTGACATGGCCAAGTTCGACAAGGTCAAGGTCATCATCATCCTGACGTACCTGGTGATCCTGGTGACCATGGTGTACGGTCCTATTGCCGCCATGTTGGTGGAAATGTTCCCGACACGCATCCGCTACACCTCCATGAGCTTGCCCTACCACATCGGTAACGGCTGGTTCGGCGGCTTGCTGCCCACCACGGCCTTCGCCATCGTGGCCCAGACAGGCAACATGTACAACGGTCTGTGGTACCCCATCGTCATTGCCGGTGCAACTGTGGTGATCGGTGGCTTGTTCATCAAGGAAACCAAAGACGTGGACATCTACGCCAACGACTAAAAGTTTCGAGCGAAGTTGAGTTAGCGCCCCGGCCCGTGTGGCCGGGGCAATTTCCAGGCTCTCCTTGTGGGGGCCTTTTTTTTGAAAGAAGTGGTATGTGGAAAATTGTTGTGGGTTTTGTCGTATTTGCAGGTTTGGCGCTGTTTGTCCTGAGCAAGGGCGGTGACGTCGACATGGGTGGTGAAAAGCACGGTGCGGAAGCCCTGCACACCGAGGCGCCTGCCGCTACAGCATCAGCCCCAGCTGCCGCACCTGCACCCGCCGCCGCCGCCAGCGAAGCCAAGTAGTAGGGTTTACCTGATGTTGCAGGCAGCATGAAAACGCTGCCAGGGCGGGGGGCTCGCCCTAAAATGCCCGCATGAAATACATCAAAACAGAATTGGGGCAGCAAGCGTTCAAGGAACGCTCGCCGCTCTTTTCTGCGCGCCAGCGGTCCACCTTCATCCTGTTTGATGGCAACAAGACCCTGGAGCAAGTGTTGACCGCCGCGGCCGGCATGGGTGTGACTGTCGAGGATGTGGAGCACATGGTGGCGCAGGGTTTTTTGACCCCGGCTGCAGGCTCCACCACGGCGCTTGGCCCGGTGGCCACGGCCGAGGCCATTCAGAAAGCCGAAGATGCGGCGCGCCCCCCCAGCAACCGTACACCGCAAGAGCGCTACGCGGATGCCAAACCCATTGCCACCAAGCTCACTGCCGGTTTGGGCTTGCGCGGTTTTCGCCTGAACCTGTCCGTCGAAGCCGCCGCCGGGTTTGACGACTTGCTGACCCTGTTGCCCAAGATCCAGGATGCGGTGGGCGGCAAGCTCGCTAGCGAGCTGGAGCGAGCCCTGAAAGACTGATTCGCTGCGGCACTGCGCCGCACCGGATGCGTCCCGCGCGGACGTCTGCAAAAATATCCTCACGCCCTGGTTGCACGTACCGGGCTGCCTAGAATGTCTCTCCTCCTCCAGAAGAGCATTCACTTATGTCCCAGGGAACCATCCGCATTCGCGGAGCGCGGCAACACAATCTCAAGAACCTTGACCTGGACATTCGCACCGGCGAATTGACCGTGGTGACCGGTCCCAGCGGTTCGGGCAAGTCCAGCCTGGTGTTTGACACGCTGTACGCCGAAGGCCAGCGCCGCTACGTGGAAACCTTCTCTGCCTATGCGCGCCAGTTTCTGGACCGCATGGACAAGCCCGCGGTGGACAAGGTGGAAGGTGTTCCTCCCGCCATCGCCATCGACCAGACCAACCCGGTACGCTCCAGCCGCTCCACCGTAGGCACGATGACGGAGCTCAACGACCATTTGAAGCTGCTGTTCTCCCGCGCGGGCAAGCTGTTCGACAAAGACACTGCGCTGCCGGTGCAGCACGACACCCCTGAGACGATTTATGCCGAACTGTTGCGGCGTGCCGCCAGCGAAGGCAACCCCCGTCTGGTGTTGACCTTTCCCGTGGAGCTGCCCGCCAGCACGACGCAGGAGGAAGTGACACAGTGGCTCAGCGCCAGCGGTTTTACCCGTGTGCAGGCCGAGCGCGAAGTGGCCACGGTCAGCGGCCCCCGCAAGATTCTGGATGTGGTGGCAGACCGGTTCCGCATCGACGGCGTGGAGAAGTCCCGTGTGCTGGAGGCCATTGAGGTCGCGCTGAAGCGTGGCAGCGGCCGCCTCAATGTGTATGCATTAAATGAGGCTCTGGCGCCCGTGGATGCTGCGCAAACAGCTCCTGAAACTGTAGCAAATGCAGTGCCCGCCCTGTGGCGCTTTTCCACCGGGCTGCACTGCCCGCAAAGCGATCTGCGCTACACCGACCCCATTGCCTCGATGTTCTCGTTCAATTCGGCGGTCGGTGCGTGTGAGGCCTGCCGCGGCTTTGGCCGTGTGGTGGGGGTGGACTATGGGCTGGTGATCCCGAACGATAAACTCACGCTGCGGGCCGGTGCCGTCAAGCCCATGCAGACGCCGGCCTGGCAGGAGTGCCAGGACGATTTGATGCGCCACGCCGAGGCGAGCGGTATTCCGCGCGACACGCCCTGGTACAAGCTGACCGAAGAGCAGAAGAATTGGGTGTTCAAGGGCTCCCCGAACTGGAACGGCAAGTGGAACCAGCACTGGTTCGGCGTGGACCGATTCTTTGAATATCTGGAGAGCAAGGCCTACAAGATGCACATCCGGGTGCTCTTGTCCAAGTACCGCAGTTACACGCCCTGTGGCACCTGCGGCGGCGCGCGGCTCAAGACCGAGAGCCTATTGTGGCGCATTGGCACCAAGGCGCAGGCCGATGCGGTGCTGCCACCGGCCAAGCGTTTTATGCCCCAAGGCGTGAAGTGGTCGCGCGATCAACTGGAGGCGCTGCCGGGACTCTGCTTGCACGACATGATGCTGCTGTCGCTGGACAAGCTCAGGCGGTTTTTTGATTCGCTGCAGGTGCAGCTGGATGGCAGTGGGGCGGAGCCAGGGGTGTCGGCAGAGGCCTCAGACACTCGCTTCGCGATTGCCAAGTCGGCCCCTGCCGACACCCCTGGCTCCGCTTCGCGTTCGGGTGATGTTGCTCCGGCCCAGTCTGAGGCTGAAGCTAAAACGCTGAAGCTCTTGTTCGAAGAAGTCGGCACACGCCTCAAGTACCTGTGTGACGTCGGCATCGGCTACCTCACGCTGGACCGGCAAAGCCGCACGCTCAGCGGCGGGGAGGTGCAGCGCATCAACCTGACCACGGCACTGGGCACTTCGCTGGTGAATACCCTGTTTGTGCTGGACGAGCCCAGCATCGGCCTGCACCCGCGGGACATGAACCGCATCATCGTGGCCATGCAGCGCCTGCGCGATGCGGGCAATACGCTGGTGGTGGTGGAGCATGACCCGGCCGTGATGCTGGCCGCAGACCGCATGATTGACATGGGCCCCGGCCCGGGCGAGAAGGGCGGGCAGATTGTGTTTGACGGCACCACCGAAGCGCTGAAGGGCGCGGACACCATGACCGGCGCCTACCTGGGCGGCCGCAAGCAGGTGGGCATGGGTTTCAAGCGCATGGTGGCACCCAACACCCCGCGCCTGATCCTGGAGGGCGTGACCGAGCACAACCTGAAGAACGTGTCGGTCGAGATTCCGCTGCAGCGCCTGGTCTGTGTGACCGGTGTGTCGGGCTCGGGCAAGTCCACCTTGATTCAGGATGTGCTGGCACCCGCGTTGTTGCGCCACTTTGGCAAGGCGACCGAGACGCCTGGCGCCCATGCGCGCCTGCTGGGCGCCGAGCTGCTCAGCGAAGTGGTATTTGTGGACCAGTCGCCCATCGGCAAGACGGCGCGCTCCAATCCCGTGAGTTATGTGGGCGCGTGGGACGCGATCCGCGAGTTGTTTGCGGGCGCCGCCTTGTCTAAAGAGCGCAGCTACACGGCCAGCAAGTTCAGCTTCAACAGCGGTGATGGCCGTTGCCCCACCTGCGGCGGCTCGGGCTTTGAGCATGTGGAGATGCAATTCTTGAGCGACGTCTATTTACGTTGCCCGGACTGCGATGGCAAGCGTTACCGGCCCGAGATTCTGGAAGTGACCATTGAGCGCAAGGGCCGTAATGTGAACGTGGCCGATGTGCTGGACCTGACGGTCAGCGAGGCGGCCGATCTGTTCAGCGCCGACCGCGATGTGATCCGCGTGTTGCAGCCGATTGTGGATGTGGGGCTGGAGTATGTGAAGCTGGGGCAGCCCGTGCCCACGCTGTCGGGTGGCGAAGCCCAACGCCTCAAGCTCGCGGGCTTTTTGGCGGAGGCGGCCAAGGGCAAGAGTGCGAGTGCGCAGTTCTTGGCCAAACGCGGTTCGCTGTTCATGCTGGACGAGCCCACGACGGGTCTGCATTTTGATGACATTGCCAAGCTGATGCGTGCGTTGCGCAAGCTGCTGGATGCGGGGCATTCGCTGGTGGTGATTGAGCACAACCTGGATGTGATTCGGGCGTCGGATTGGCTGATTGATTTGGGGCCCGAGGGTGGGGATGCGGGTGGCGAGGTGGTGGCGCACGGCACACCGGAAGACGTGATGCTGCATGCCACGTCGCACACGGGTCAGGCTTTGCGTGATTACGCGGCGGCTATGGGGGTGGTGCATGAGGTGGCCGAACCCTCTGCCAAGTATTTGGTGCGGCCTGCGGCGGGGGCTTCCTCTCTCGCTGCGGCGGATGGGCTTGCGCCCAGTGCCTCATACACTCGCTCCGCGATTGCAAAGTCGGCCCCGGGCGCAAGCCCATCCACCTCCGGTGCTGGGGTTGTCGATACGTCTAACTCCATTCGTATCGTGAATGCGAAGGAGCACAACCTCAAATCCTTGTCAGTGGATATTCCGCGTGGCAAGTTCAGTGTGGTGACGGGGGTGTCGGGTTCGGGCAAGTCCACGTTGGCGTTTGACATTCTGTTCAACGAAGGCCAGCGCCGTTATCTGGAGTCGCTCAACGCCTATGCACGTTCCATCGTGCAGCCCGCAGGGCGGCCGGAGGTGGATGCGGTGTATGGCATTCCGCCGACCGTGGCCATTGAGCAGCGCCTGTCGCGCGGCGGGCGCAAGTCCACTGTGGGTACTACCACCGAGGTCTGGCACTTCTTGCGCCTGCTGTATGTGAAGCTGGGCACCCAGCATTGCTACAAGGACGGTGCGGCGGTGGAGCCGCAGTCGGCGGACAGCATTGCAGCGCAGTTGCTCAAAAATTACCGGGGTCAACACATCGGTCTGCTGGCCCCGCTGGTGCAGGGTCGCAAGGGCGTATACACCGAGCTGGCGGACTGGGCACGGCCGCGCGGCTACACGCATCTGCGGGTGGACGGCAACTTCTTGCCCACCACCAGCTTCCCGCGCATTGACCGTTTCAAGGAACACAACATCGAGCTGCCAGTGGCCAGCCTGGATGTGACGCCGGCCAACGAGCCCGCGCTGCGCCAAGCGCTGGCGGATGCACTCACACACGGCAAGGGCGTGGTCTATGTGTTGAGCCAGATTGACGGGCTGCGCGAGGCCATGCTGGCCGGCACGCCTGCTGCGGACATTGGCAAGGTGCAGGTGTTTTCCACCAAGCGCGCCTGCCCGATGTGCTCCACCTCGTATGCCGAGTTGGACCCGCGCCTGTTTTCGTACAACAGCAAACACGGCTGGTGTCCGGACTGCGTGGGCACCGGTGTGGCATTGACCAAGGAGCAGCGCAAGGTGTTCGACGACTCCGTGAAGGACGATGACAACAAGGGCCGCGAGCAGACCTTTGCCGAGGCCGACATTGAAGACCTGCACGACGCGACCTGCCCCACCTGCAGTGGCACGCGCCTGAACGCGACGGCGCGCAACGTGAAGTTCGCCAACGTGGGCATCACCGACATTGCGCGCCTGAGCGTGACCGATGTGCGCAAGTGGGTACAGACGCTGCAAGTGGCGGGTGGTATGAGCACGCGCGAGGGCGACATCGCACGCGACCTGGTGCCCGAGATCAAGAGCCGGCTGGAGTTTCTGGAAGAGGTAGGCCTGGGTTACCTGACGCTGGACCGCGGCGCGCCCACGCTTTCTGGTGGCGAGGCGCAGCGCATCCGTTTGGCTGCGCAGCTGGGCAGCAATTTGCAGGGCGTGTGTTACGTGCTGGACGAGCCCACCATTGGTCTGCATGCGCGCGACAACAAGATTTTGCTGGGTGCCTTGCAAAGCCTCAGTGACAAGGGAAACACGCTGGTGGTGGTGGAGCACGACGAAGACACGATTCGTCACGCGGACCACATCATCGACATTGGCCCCAGCGCGGGCAAGCGCGGGGGGCGGTTGGTGGCGCAGGGGTCGATTGCGGATGTGCAGAATGCGCCCGAATCGCAGACGGGGCGTTACTTGTTGCATGCGATGAAGCATCCCTTGGCCGTGCGGCGGGGCATGGTTTCTTATGCAGAGACTTTGGTGCTCGACGCGGCGGAAGCCGAGGCACCGGGTTCCTCATACGGCGAACCAAAATCGTCACCCGGCGCCTCGACTTCCACCGCGGGGGCTGGCAAACCTGCGAAGAAACTCAGTGCAAAAGCTGCCAAGGCCGCAGTGGCCGCCGCCCAGGTGAGCGCCAGCGAAACGGCCAACGCCGAACTTGCCGAACGCACCAAGGTAGCCGCCGAATACGCCGCCCTGGCCGACCGTCGCGCCGCCCAAATGTCCGTCGCAGCAGCGGGTAGCCCGGCGGCGGGTGACGATTTGGCAGTTGCGCAGCAAATGCATGAGGAGCCTGCCACCGGGCTACCCGCTGCGGGCACAGCAAAAGCACACGAGCCAAAGCCAAAAATCGACTGGCTAACCGTCAAAGGCGCCAACCTGCACAACCTGCAAAACGTCACCGCCCATGTGCCATTGAAACGCCTGGTCGCCATCACCGGTGTCAGCGGTTCCGGAAAGTCCACGCTGGCGCGCGACGTGTTGCTCACCAACGTGCAAGTGGCCGTGCAGAAGCGCAGCACCAAGGCTGGCCGCGATGCGCTGGACGCGGGGGAGAAAATTCAGTGGACCGGTTGCGAGGGCGTGGAAGGTTTCGAGACCGTGGACCGCGTGCTCGAAGTGGACCAAACCCCCATTGGCAAAACACCGCGCAGCTGCCCCGCCACCTACATCGGTTTCTGGGACACCATCCGCAAACTGTTTGCCGACACACTGGAAGCCAAGGCACGCGGTTATGCGTCCAACCGCTTCAGCTTCAACACGGGTGAGGGCCGCTGCCCATCGTGCGAAGGGCAGGGCATACGCACCATCGGCATGAGCTTCCTGCCGGACGTGAAGGTGCTGTGCGAAACCTGCAAGGGCGCGCGCTTCAACCCCGAGACCCAGGCAGTGACCTGGCGCGGCAAGAACATTGGGGATGTGTTGCAGATGGAAGTGGACGAGGCGGTGGACTTCTTTGCCGCCATGCCCGTGATCGCACACCCGCTGCAGTTGCTCAAAGACGTGGGCCTGGGTTACCTCACGCTGGGCCAGCCATCGCCCACACTCAGCGGTGGCGAGGCCCAGCGCATCAAGCTGGTGACCGAGCTCAGCAAGGTGCGCGACGACGTGGGCAAGCGCGGCAACAAGGTGCCCCACACCCTCTATGTGCTGGACGAGCCCACCGTGGGCCTGCACATGGCCGATGTGGAAAAGCTCATCCACGTGCTGCACCGCCTGGTGAACGGTGGCCACAGCGTGGTGGTGATCGAGCACGACCTGGATGTGATCGCCGAAGCCGACTGGGTGATTGACCTGGGGCCGGACGGCGGCAATGGTGGTGGCCGGGTGGTGGCGGCGACGACACCCGAGGCGGTGGTGCGCTTGGGCACCCACACGGGCAAGGCGTTGGAGGCGGTTTTGGCGCGGTGACAGGGCGTAACACTTGGAGACTGGACGCGCCGAGTGGGGCTGCCTACACTGTTTACTCGTTGGAACATGAGAAGGAGTCACCATGAAAACCGCACCCAGGGTATTTAAGCAATGGGCCCTGTTGGCCATAGTGTTTGGCGCTACGGCTGCCCTGACGGCGGGGGCGCAGACCACCACCGCACCCGCCACCAAGCCCGTGGCCACCAGCAACGCAATGAGCAAGCTCATTGCCCAGTACAGCCCGTGGGCAGGGTCCAGAGAAAACGCCACGTCTTTGGTGCAAGGGCTGAACACGGGGTCGTCCGTCACACTCAATGCCGCGGGCGGCGGTACAGCCAGCACGTTCACCCCGGCAAGCAGCAAGCTGGGGGTGGGGGAGGTGGGTATTGCCCTGTCACTGGCCAAGGCCTCCTTGGCGCAGCAGGGCATCACCAATCCCACGCCCGCGCAGCTCAGTGCCGCGCTGAATGGTGGTGTGATCACCTCTAGCACCTCCACCACCAGTGTGGCGGGTGTGCTGACGCAGCGGCAAGAAGGCAGTGGCTGGGGGCAGATCGCCCAGTCGCTAGGCGTCAAGCTGGGGTCGGTGGTCAGCGCCAGCAAAACGGACAAGTCCAAGGCAGGGGCCGAGCGCACGGCCCGCCAGAGCAAGGCCGAGTCATCCCAGAAGAGCGAATACGCGAATCACAGTGGGGGCAGTGCATCGGGACGGTCTGGGCATGGCGGAGGAGGTGGGGGTGGGGGTGGCAGCAAAAAGTAAGCCCCTGACATAAATCGAAACAAAGCGAAACCGGCATGACACCCGGCGTCACGGGAGCGACCCCACTATCGGCATCTCCTTTTTTTCCGAAAGTTTCTGTGATGTATCTCCGCGTATCTGCTTTGTCTCTTTCCGCGTTGGCTGTTGTCGGCACCACATTCATGGGGGGTGCCCACGCCCAGCAAGCTCCCAAAGACGGTGGGCGGGTGGGGCTGGTCGCGATCGGCGGCTACGAGTACCAGGGCTCGGACGAAACACGCACCCTGGTGCTGCCCACGCTGGACTACACCTGGGCCAATGGGTGGTTCGCTGGTATCAACGGCGTGGGGCGCCAGTGGAGCACGGGTGCGCTGCAGTATGGCCTCAAGCTCGGTGTTGACATGGGGCGTGAGGAGGGGCGCAGCAGCGCCTTGCGCGGCCTGGGCAGTGTGGACGCCAGCGCGGAGCTGGGCGGCTTTGCCCGCTATGCCCTGGGCCAGGGCTTTGCGGCCAAAACCAGCCTGCGTGCGGGTTCTGGTGTGGGTAACAAAGGGGCGCTGTGGGACCTGGGGCTGGAGTACGGCCAGCCCTTGGGGGCCAGCTGGCGCCTGGGCAGCGAGCTGAGTGTGACCTACGCCAATGCAGACTACTTGCAGTCCTACTTCGGTGTTACGGCCCAGCAGGCCCAGGCCAGCGGTTATGCCGTCTACACCCCCTCGGCCGGCCCGCGGGACGTGAGCGCGCGCGTGGCCCTGACCTACCTGATCAGCCCGCAGTGGTCGCTGACGGGCGGGCTGCGCCATACCCAGCTGCTGGGCGACGCCAAAGACGCGCCCATGGTGCGCAAGTCCAGTGCCAACTCGGCGCTGCTGGCGCTGAACTACGCCTTTTGAGCGACATAAACCGAAACAAAGCGAAACGGCCCTGACACCCAGTGTCAGGGCCCCGGCGGCACCATGGCGGTCATGTTCAACCCGTCCTGTGGGACACGAAAGACCGCCATGACTCACTTCTCCCGCATCAGCCTCAAACGCACCCTTTTGGGGGCCCTGACCGCCACCGTGTTGGTCGGTGGCCTTGCCGCCTGCGCTGGCAGCCGCCACGAAGTCGGCGCCAGCATGAACGCCGAGCAATACGCCCAGAAGCGCGACAAGATGGTGGACAAGGCCGCCAGCAAGCTCGACCTCAACGAAGACCAGAAGAAGCGCCTGAGCGTGTTGGGCGACAAGCTGTTCGAGCAGCGCACCGCACTCATCGGTCAGACCAAGAACCCCCGTGCCGAGTTGCAAGCACTGATGGCCGGGGAGAAGTTTGATGCCGTGCGGGCCCAGGCCCTCATCAACGAAAAAACCACCGCCCTGCAGGCCAAGAGCCCCGAAGTGATTGCCGCGCTGGCCGACTTCTACAACAGCCTGAACCCGGTGCAACAACAAAAAGTGCGCGACTACATGGAAGGTCGCGGCCACTGGTTCAGCCGCGGGTGAGCGCCATGGCCACCGCCGCATTGAACGCCATTGCCGCGCCACTCCGGGCCTATGGTCCCGTGGTGTTTGAGGGCTACGAGGAACCCCATGCCGAAATCATGGCGCTGGTGTGGGGCCCCCGGTTTGACCGGGAGCACGCCCACACCCTGCTGGAGCGCCGACCCGGCTATGTGCCGCAGGTGCTGCAGGCCGTGCGCCAGGCCGCGGACCACTTTGACAGCCTGCCGGAGGCTGAGCGGCAGCGCCTGCGCACCCTCATCCTGCGCCACCGCAGCCGGTGGGACAATGCGCAGGCCGCCCACTAGCCCCAACGTATGCACCGCATCCTGCTGATCGACGACGACACCCAACTCGGTGGCCCGCTGGCCGCGTACTTTGCGCGGTTTGACATGGCGCTGGAGTGTGCGCTGCGCCCCAGCGAGGGGCTGGCGCGTCTGCAGCAGGGCGGCATTGATGCCGCCATCTTGGACGTGATGCTGCCCGAGATGGATGGCTTTGCCCTGTGCCGCGCCATCCGCAAGGAGAGCGACATTCCCATCCTCATGCTCACTGCGCGCGGCGAAGTGATGGACCGTGTGGTGGGCCTGGAGCTGGGGGCCGACGACTACGTGCCCAAACCCTTCGAGCCACGCGAACTGGTGGCCCGTGTGCAAACCGTGCTGCGCCGCCGTGCGCCCGTGGCCGCCAAGATGGTGCCGCCCGATGCCAACACGCTGCTGTTTGACGGCCTGCAGGTCAACGCCACCACCCGCACCGTGCTGCGCCAGGGCGAGGCGGTGGACCTCACCAGCACCGAGTTCGATTTGCTGTTGCTGCTGGCGCGCGCGCCCGGCAAGGTGTTCAGCCGCGACGACATCCTCAACCAGCTGCGCGGCCATGAGGCCGAGCTCTACACCCGCGCGGTGGACATCGTGGTGAGCCGCCTGCGCAAGAAGCTGGAACCGCTGGACTGCATCAAAACCCTGCGCAACGCTGGCTACACCCTGGCCTTGGCCGGTAGCGCCACATGAAATTCCGGGGGCTCAAGTTCTGTGTCATGGCACACCGCCGTGCCAAGCACGCGCTGGCGCATTCGCTGCGCGTGAAGCTGGTGGCCCTGTTTGTGGTGCTGGCGCTTACCATGGCGGCCGCATTTACCTTTGGCATGCAGGCGGCCATCGGGGCCAGCTGGCGCGCCGTGGCCAAGCCCCTGCTCACCGATTATGTGGACCGCCTGGCCGCCGATATTGGCAGCCCACCCAGCACCGCAAAGGCCCTGGCCCTGACCGAGCACCTGCCCCTGAGCATCCGCATCAGCGGCCCGCAACTCAACTGGCGCAGCCACCCGCAGGAGCCCGAGCTGGACTGGATGTACGACGACCACGGCCCCGGGGAGGAATACAAGTTCTTCCAGCGCACCACGGCCGACGGGCACCGCGTCCAGTTCGGGATCAGCGTGCAAGCCTGGAACCAAAAGCCCCGCTTCATCGGCTGGGTCACCCTGACCACTTTGCTGCTGTTGACCTGGGTGGCCTACAAGTGGGTGCGCCGCATGCTGCGTCCGCTGGACGATATTCGCGCCGGTGCACTGCGCTTTGGCGCGGGCGACTTTGCCCAAAACATCCCGGTGCGCCACGCCCACCATCCGGACGAACTGGGCGAGCTGGCCGCCACCATCAACACCATGGGCACCGACATCCACCAGATGCTGGAAGCCAAACGCACCTTGCTGCTGGCCATCAGCCACGAGCTGCGCAGCCCGCTCACCCGCGCCCGCCTGAATACCGAGCTGCTGCCCGAATCCACCGAGGTGCAGCCCAACCGCGAAGCCCTGCTGCGCGACCTGGCCCTGATGCGCGACCTGGTGACCGACCTGTTGGAGAGTGAACGCCTGGCCAGCCCGCATGCAGCGCTGCACCGCGAGGCGGTCGACCTGCCCGCGCTGGTGCGCGATGTGGTGTGCGAACTGCAAATCGCCCACGCGCAACCCGATGGCTCGGGCGCACCGTCCATCAACACCACGCTGCCCGCCGCCTTGCCCCGGCTGCCGCTAGACCCGACCCGCATGCGCCTGCTGGTGCGCAACCTGCTGGACAACGCCTTGCGCCACAGCCACGAGGGCAGCGCCGCACCACGCATCGAGGTGCAGCCGCTGGCGGGCGGCGCCGTGCAAATCATCGTGCGTGACTTTGGCCCTGGCGTGGCAGACGACCAAATCCCCCACCTGGGCCAACCCTTCTTCCGCCCCGACGCAGCCCGCACCCGCGAAGGCGGCGGCGTCGGCCTGGGCCTCTACCTGTGCCGTCTGGTGGCACAGGCGCATGGCGGCAGTTTTGCCGTGCGTAATGCGCAGCCGGGGCTGGAAATTGTGGTGGTGTTGCCGCCGCACAAGGCCTGATTTGCTACGTTTTGTATAGCTGCTTGCGCATACTCCATAAGGGCTGGAGGCTGATTTGATATGAAATCCATGAAAACCTTCCCCCTCCGCCTCACCCCCGGCCAGGACCTGCGCGCCGCGCTGGAAGTCGCGGTGCAGAGCCAGAACTGCCGCGCGGCCTTCGTGCTGTCCGGCATCGGCAGCCTGTCCACAGCGGGCATTCGCCTTGCGGGCGCAGAGCAGCCCACGCGGCTGACCGAGAGCATGGAAATCCTCACGCTGTCGGGCACGGTGGCGGTGACTGAGGGTGGCAAGACCGCCTCCCACATGCACATGGCCATTTCCACTGCCACGGGCCAGGTGCTGGGCGGGCATGTGGCGCCGGGTTGCACCGTGCTCACTACGGCCGAGGTGCTGCTGGCCCTGCTGCCCGACTGGCAGTTCAGCCGCGAGCCGGACGCGGCAACCGGGTATGACGAGCTGGTGGTGCAGGCACGGGACTAATTCACTCCTGTTTTGATAGCTGCTTACGCAGTATCTGCATGGGCTAGAGGCTAATTTCATTCATGACTTGCCTTTGGTCATCCATTCATTTACATTCAATATTCGCGATTCACGAATATTGAATGTAAATGCAACTGAAACCTCAAGACTTCCTGGTTGCCCTCAAGCTGGTGGCTTGGGGTGAGCAGCGCTGGACGTATGCGCGGCTGGCGCAGGAGCTGGGCATCAGTGTGTCGGAGGCCCATGCCTGCATCAAGCGCGGCTTGCAGGCAGGGCTGTTGGTCGATACCGCTTTGTTGATTCCGCCGCCAGAGGTTGCACCAGGCGTACAAGAGGGTGGTGCGGTTTATCGCGTACAGGCGCGGCCCCGCCGGGCCAGGGCGGACTCTTCTGACAGCACCGGCAGCGCGGATAATCCTGCCAAAGTGCACGGCCGCAACTTGGCAGAGTTTGCCGTGCATGGGGCCAAATATGCATTCCCAGCCGATAGGCTGCCTGTCTCGGTGGGCGTGCCCACCAGCCACAGCGCGCCAGCGTTTACGAGTGTGTTCGCGCCGGGCTCTGATGATTGGGTTTGGCCGCACCCCAATGGTTCGGTACGTGGGCAGGGGCTGGAGCCATTGCACCCCAGCGTGCCTTTTGCCGCAATGCAAGACACCAAGCTTTACGAAATGCTGGCCTTGTTTGATGCGCTACGCGTAGGCCGGGCCCGTGAGCGGGGCATGGCGCTCAAACGACTGCCGTTATTGATTTACCCCGACGGCCCCAAGCCCGCAGAGAGGCCCATGTATGGCTAATCCGAACCTTGACTTGCTTACATCCATTGCCAACGCGATGGGTGGGTTGCGAGAGCAGGTGGTGTTTGTGGGTGGTTGCGCAACTGGATTGCTGATAACCCAGCCCATCGTTGCGGATGCACGGGCTACTGAGGATGTCGACGCCATTGTCGAAGTGGCCTCGCTGGTGGGATACCACGCACTTGCGCGGCAGCTCACGGATCTGGGTTTCAAGCAAACCATGGCTGACAACACACCGCCATTCCGGTGGTACTGGAATGGCATGCAGCTGGACTTGGTACCTCTGGACGAGAAGGTGCTTGGCTTTGCCAACCGCTGGTACAAACCAGGTTTCGAAGCGGCAAACACCGCAACCTTGCCTTCCGGTTTGCAACTGCGGCATCTGTCTGCGCCGTACTTTATGGCTACCAAGCTGGAAGCATTTAAAGACCGGGGTAACAATGACGTCTACATGAGCCATGATCTGGAAGACGTCATCGCGGTAGTTGATGGCCGCGAAGAGCTGGCCGTTGAGATGAGATCCGCGCCAACCGATGTGCGGAGCTTTGTAGCATCTACCTTTGGCGAGCTTTTGCAGCACCCTGATTTCACCAACGTATTGCCCGGCATCGTTTCACAGAGCGCACGCGCAGGCCTTGTGCTGCAGCGCTTTACGAACATTGCCGCTGGCTTGGCCGTTTAAGCCGAGCGAACAATGCCCTCAATCTCATCAATCACTTATCTCCTAACCCATGTCCACATTTGAAATTGAAGGCGGCGTGCCCCTGCGGGGCACCATTCGCGCTTCCGGCAACAAAAACGCCATCCTGCCCATGATCGCAGCCTGCATCCTGACGGACCAGGAAGTCATCCTCGACAACGTGCCCGACATCATCGACGTGCGCCACATGCTGGACGTGATCATTGCGCTCGGCGGCAAGGTGGAGCGCAGTGGCGAGCGCGTCAGCATCCATGTGGCCAGCGTGCGCACCAGCGAAATCGGCCAGGCCCTGTGCAACAAGGTGCGCACCTCCATCCTGTGTGTGGCCGGCCTCTTGCATCGCACTGGCTCCGCGCGCCTGTACCCGCCGGGGGGCGACGTCATTGGCCGCCGCCGGCTGGACACACACTTCTACGGCCTGATGAAGCTGGGCGCCAAGGTCAGCATCGATGGCACTTACGACTTCACCATGCCCGGCCCGCTCACCGGCGCCGAGCTGTTTTTTGACGAACCGTCGGTGACCGGCACCGAGCACATCCTCATGGCCGCCGTGGTGAGCCGCGGCCACACGCTGATCCGCAACGCCGCCTGCGAGCCGCATGTGCAAGACCTGGCCCACCTGCTCAACGCCATGGGCGCCAAGATCAGCGGCATCGGCACCAACCAGCTCAGCGTGGAAGGTGTGGACTCGCTGCACGGCACCCGCTACACCGTGTGCCACGACCACATCGAAGCCGCGTCCTACCTGGCGCTGGCCGCCGCCACCGGCGGCGAAATCACGGTGGAGGGCACCGACAAACACGCCTACGGCATGTGCCACCGCGTGTTCGAGACGCTGGGCGTCAAGATCGACTTGCACGACAAACACATCTTCCTGTCCGGCAACCAGCGCATGCAGGTCACCCGCGACTTTGACGGCGCCATGCCGGTGATTGGCGACGGCCCCTGGCCCCAGTTCGCCACCGACCAGATGAGCTGCATGATCACCCTGGCCACGCAGGTGGAGGGCAATGTGCTGTTCTTCGAGAAGATGTTCGAGTCGCGCCTGTACTTTGTCGACAAGCTCATCGCCATGGGCGCCGCCGCCGTGGTGTGCGACCCGCACCGCGTGGTCATCAGCGGGCGCAGCAAGTTGCGCGGCACCACGCTGCCGTCGCCCGACATCCGCGCCGGCATGGCCCTCTTGGGCGCCGCCCTGTGCGCCAGCGGCAAGTCCACCGTGCAGAACGCCAACATGATCCAGCGCGGCTACGAAAAGCTGGACGAAAAACTGTTGGCGCTGGGTGCCCGCATCACCCAGAAGGCCTGAGTCTGCTATATAAAAAATAGCTGTTTGCGCAATATCCACGGGGGCTAGAGCCCTATTTGATGCCTAAACCATGAAAACCTTCTACAACCACCTGCACGCCCAGCACCAGGGCAAGGTCGAAATGTTCCGTGGCGCGCTGGTGCCGTGTTTTGAGGTACCGGCCCGCGCCGACCATGTGCTGGCCGAGTTGCAGCGCCGCCAGTTGGGCACCGTGCTACAAGCCCAGGCCTTTGACGACAGCGCACTCACCGCCATCCACAGCCCGCGTTACCTGAACTTCCTGGCCACGGCCTGGGACCAGTGGGTGGCGCTGGACCCGGCCAATGCGGACAAGGACATCCTGCCCTCGGTCTGGCCCACGCGCACCTTCCGTACCGACATCGAGCCCGACAACTTTGCGGCCAAGGTGGGGCTGTATTCCTACGACGCGGGTTCGCCCTTCACCAGCGGCACCTGGGTGGCGGCGCGTGCCGGTGCGCACTGCGCGCTGAGCGCCGCGCAAGCCCTGCTGGACGGCGACCGCGCATCGTTTGCGCTGAGCCGCCCGCCGGGCCACCACGCGGGTGCGGACTTTTTTGGTGGCTACTGCTTCCTCAACAACGCTGCAATTGCTGCGCAGCATTTGCGCAATGCGGGCATGCAAAAGGTGGCGGTGCTGGACGTGGACTACCACCACGGCAACGGCACCCAGGCCATCTTTTACGACCGGCCCGATGTGTTCTTCGCCAGCCTCCATGGCGACCCGCGCACTGAGTACCCGTTTTACCTGGGCCATGCCGATGAGACCGGGCAGGGCGCGGGGCTGGGTGCCAACCTGAACCTGCCGCTGCCGCGTGGCACCCATTACGCCACCTGGGCGCAAGCGCTGGACACGGCCCTGGCGGCCATCACCCGGTTTGGCGCCGAGGCGCTGGTGGTCTCGCTGGGCATGGACACCTTTGAGGGCGACCCGATTTCGGGCTTCACCTTGAAGAGCGATGACTACCTGCGCGTGGGCGAGCGTCTGGCCAAGTTGGGCCTGCCCACTGCCTTCGTCTTTGAGGGCGGTTATGCGGTGGAAGAGGTGGGCATCAACGCCGTGAATGTGCTGCAAGCTTTTACAAGCGCTTAACAAAATCCAGCGCGCCGGGCAGGCCCGGTGCGGCTAAGCTCCCGCCCCATGACCCGAATTTTTTTGTTGCCGGCGCGCCTGTGCGCCGGGGCCCGCCGTTGGTGGTTGGCCAGCCTGCTGGGCACCCTGGTGGCCTGCGCCGGTGCGCCATCACTGGCCTATGCCGACGATGCTTACACCGAGCGCTTGGTGACCGAGTTCGCCCCCTGGGTGGGCAGCCCGCAGGACACCGCGGTGTTGGTGCAGAGCCTGCAAAGTGGCCAGGCGCTGGACCCCAGCGGGATGGCCGGTGGGGTGCCTGCCACCGGTGCGCTGGGTTATGGCGAAACGCGCCTGGCGCTCAAGCTGGCGCAAGCCACCCTGGCGCAAGAAGGTGTGACCCAGCCCAGCGGCGCGCAAATCCAGGCGGCTTTGCATGGTGGCACCGTCGATACGGCCAACGGCCCCAAGGTGCTGCCCGGTGTGCTGCCGCAGCGCGCCCAGGGCCTGAGCTGGGGGGCGATGGCACAAAGCGCGGGCATGTCGGTGGAAGACTTGATACCGCCCAAATCGACCGCTCCCAAGCGGGCTGCGGTCAAGAAAACCGCCAAGGCCAAGAAGAAAGCGGCCACCAAACCTGCCGCCAAAGCGGCCGGCAAAAAGACGAAAGCCGCCCCCAAAAAGCCCGGCAAATAGGGCGCACCCGCAGGGCGTTAGACCGTGCCGCTGCGCCAGGTGCGCAGCAGGGCGAACCAACCGATGGCGGCCACCGCAATCAGCACGAGCGGAAACCCTGCGGTGGGGGACCAATCAATCAAGGCCCCTGATATGGCCGAGGCCACCAGCCCGCCCAGCGTGTAGTTCAACACCAGCACGGCGGTGCTGTTGACCAGGGGGATGCCCTGCTCCCGCGCGCCGATATCCGTCATGCTGAGGGTGTAGAGGCTGCTACCCGCCGCACCGAGCACAAACACAATGGGCCAGGCCAGCCACTGCGCCTGCGCCACCAACAGCAGCCCGCAGGCGGCCAGCAGGGCGATGGCTACACATACCGCCATCAACGTGCGTCGCCCGCGGACCTTGTCGGTAAAACGATCCGCCACCATGCCCACCGGAATGGCAATCAGGGTGCTGCCGAGTCCGCTCACCGAAATCAACAGCGCCGCCGCTGCGGCCCCCAAGCCCATGGCCAGGCCGTAGAGCGGCAGGATGGAGGCCAGGCCCAGTTCAAAAAAACCGCCAATAAAGCCGGCCAGCATGATGATGGGGTGGTTCCGCACAGCCAGCCACAGGCCGTGCAGGCCTACCGGCGCGTGGGCCGATTCGGCATGCGGCGCCACCACGGGGATCTGCGTGGTCCACGCCAGCCCGATGCTGAGCAGGGCAATCGCCAGGCCCAGCGCCGCAGGGCCGTCCGAGCCCACCCAGGCCAGCAGCGTGGGGCCGATGATGAAGGTGGCCCCCACCATGGTGGCGTAGATGCCGATCGTGCGGCCCAGCCGGTCCGACGGGGAGAACTCGGCAATGAAGGCCTCGGCCAGCACCCAGCGCAGCCCGCCCGCCACGCCTGCAAGCAGTTCCTGCGCAAACCACAGCCAGAGCGCGTCGGTGGTCAAAAATCCGATGGCCGCCAGTAGCGGCGCGCCGGAGGCAAACCACATGGTGGTGCGCTGGCCCCAGCGCCGGGTGAGTGCGGCGGCAAACGGGGTGACGATGAAGATGCCCAGCCAGGTGGTGGCCGCAAACAGGCCCGCCACGGTGGTGGACACGTCGCGCTCTTTCAGCAGCACCAGCATCAGTGGCGACAGCATGAACACCCCCGACAGCTGGAACAGCGTGGAGCCAAACACGCTGAGCAGGCCCAGGGGCGAGCCCGTCGACGTGCGGCGAGCGCTTGCGTCCGTCATGGGCTGAGGGCCTGCAGAATGGCCCGCGCTACTTCGGCAAAGCCGGCGCCGCGCTCGGCTGCAGTCACATAGCCCGGCAGGTGCGCCAGCTGCGGCACAAAGCGCGCAATATTGGCCACCCCCACGCTATGCGTGAAGTGCTCAAACATGGCCTGGTCGTTGCCCGAGTCACCGACAAACACCCAGCGGTCCCGTTCGTTCGGCAAGTCCCGTCCCAGCAGCGCCTGGGCAATCCAGCAGGCCCCCTGCCATTTGTTGAAGTTGCCAAAACAACCGTGGATGTGGATGCTGCTCACCGTGGTCTGCATGCCCGCGCGCTGCAGCACGGCCAGTACCTGCTGCACGGTCTCGGGCGAGTGGCGGGCAAACTCGGCGTAGTCAAACGCCAGGTCGGTTTCGCGCCCGGCGCTGTCGCGGCTGAGTTGCACGCCGGGCACCTGGGCCATCACCTGCGCGGCGATGGCCTGCATGCGGGCCTGGTTGTCGGTGCGCGTGGCGGCGTCTTGTTGATACAGTTTTGATAGCGGTTTGCGCATATTCCATGCGCTCTGCAGGCCTTTTTGATGCACAAACGCCACCGCCCCGTTCTCCGCCACCATGGCGTCCACGGGCCAAGCGGTGCCGTAGGTGCCCGCCATGAAGGGTTCGCACCAACCAATGGGGCGCCCGGTGATGGGGATGACGATGAGGCCCGCGGCCTTGAGGTCGGCCAGCGCCTGCAGCGCGTCGGGCGTGATGGCACCCTCGGTGGTCAGGGTGTCGTCAATGTCGGTGAACACGCCCACCAGCTTGCGGCGGGCTTCTTGGGGCCAAAGGGTCAGGGCTTGCATGCGGCGGTTGGGTATGCTGCGGCTTGTGCGCACAAAGGCGCCATTGTCCGGGAGTTGGTGATGCAGCGTTGGGTCGTCATGGGGTTGTCATTGTGGCTGCTGGCCTGGGGCGCCGCGGCACAGACGCGGGGCGACCAGGCCTTCACCTGCCAGCGTGCCGCCAGCAAGATGGATGCGCTCATCGAAGACTGGCATGCCATGGTGCTGGAGTACCAGGCCGAGGCCCAGAACCCGTCGGTGCTGCAGATGTGGGCCGAGCACCGCAAGGGCCGGCTCAAGACCAACTTCCAGAAACACTGCAATCGCCAGTGGGCCACCCACCAAGCCATCTTGGTGTGTTTCAGCGGCTCGGTCACCGAGCTGGGGCTGGCCCTGTGCCACCAGGCCGACACCAACCCCAACGGCTGGCAGTACACGCCCTAGCCGGCCTCAGTCCACCAGTTCGTAGAGGGCGGAGCCGTCGCCGTTGTCCTGCACCAACCGGATCTCCTGGTGCTGGCCCAGAAAGCGGTTGGCCGCGCTGCCCGACAGAAAGGTGGGGTGCACACCGGGGATGCGGGCGATGCGCCAGTTGCCGTCGGCAGACGGGTTGACGGTGTGGTCCGCTGCCAGCTTGTCCGACATGCGCAGGTACTCCACCAGGGCCTGGCGGTTTTCGTCGGGCGCGTCCAGCACCACCTTGTCGGCCTTCAGGCCGGGGAAGTTGCCGCCGCCAAAGGCGCGGTAGTTGTTGGTGGCGACCACAAAGCGGGCCGTGTCCACGATGGGCTTGCCTTCAAACAGCAGCGTGCGGATGCGGTGGGCCTCCGGGTTGGCGAGCTGGCCCTTGGCGTCGTAGCGGGCGGGCTGGCTCACGTCGATCTCATACTGCACACCGTCGATCACATCGAAGTTGTAGGACGGGAAGGCGTCGTTGATGAGTGGCTGGCGTGCCGGGCCCTGCGGGTCGATGCGCAGGAACTGGCCGGCTGACATTTCCAGCCATTCGCGCACCTCTGCGCCGGTGATCAGCATGGCCTTGAGCGTGTTGGGGTAGATGTAGAGGTCGGCCATGTGCTTGATGGCCAGGGGACCGGCAGGAATGTCGGTGTAGTAGTTCCAGCCCTGGCGCCCGCCCGCCTTGAAAGGCGCGGCAGCCGAGAGCACCGGGTACTTCTCGTAGTCGGTGCCCTGCATGGCGCGCTTCACATAGGCAATCTGTGCGTTGGACACGATCTGGATGGACGGGTCATCCGCCACCTGCGCAAAGTAGCTGTAGATGGGCGCGCTGCTCTGGGCCACCTTGTTGCGCACATAGTCCAGCGTGCGCTGGTGCTCCGCGCCAATGAGCTGCATCACCATCGGATCTTCGGCCGCCAGCGACTGTTTGGCGGTGCGGTCAAAGATAGGGCGGATGGCGGCCTGGCTGCCCACCACCTTCCAGCTGCCGCTGCGGTTGTCCAGCGTCAGGTCGATCACGCCCAGGTGGTCGCCCCAGCGGCCGGGCATGACGGCGGGTACGCCATTGATGGTGCCGCGTGCGATGTCCACCTTGGGGTAGCTGGCAAAGGCCTTGCCGGGAAATTCGGCATGTGCATGGCCGAACAGAATCGCGTCCACCCCGGGCACTTCGGCCAGGCGCGACACGGCGTTTTCCGCAAAGCTGCCGACCTCGCCTTTTTCAAAGCCAGAGTGGGGGATGGCGATCACCAACTGCGCGCCCTTGGCCCGCATCTCGGGCACATAGCGGCGGGCCATGTCCACCATGTCGCGCGTGACCACCTTGCCTTCCAGATTGGCCTTGTCCCACTGCATGATTTGGGGCGGCACAAAGCCGATCACACCCACGCGCAGCGCGTGGGCCTTGCCATTGGCGTCCTTGAAGCTGCGGTCCAGCAGCACATAAGGGGTGAAGGCGTGGGTGGGGCTGGCGCTGTCCTGCTTGCCGTCGGCCAGCAGCACGTTGGCGTTCACATAGGGGAAGCCGGCCCCGGCAACGGCGCGGCGCAAAAAGTCCAGGCCGTAGTTGAACTCGTGGTTGCCCAGGTTGGCGGCGTCGTAGCCCAGCGGGTTCATGACCTTGTAGGCGGGGTGCGTCTGGCCAGCCTGCAGCGGCGCCACGCGCGCCACCACATCGCCCAGCGGGTTGCCCTGCAGCAGGTCGCCGTTGTCAAACAGCAAGCTGTTGGGTGCCTCGTTGCGCGCGGCTTTGATCAGGCTGATGGCGCGCGCCAGGCCGTACTGGTCGGTGGGCTTGTCCTGGTAGTAGTCGTAGCTCAGCAGGTTCATGTGCACATCGGTGGTCTCCAGGATGCGCAGTTGCAGTTGTTCTGCGCTGGCGGCAGTGCCCAGGGCTGCCAGCAGCAGGGCGCTGGCGAGGCGCAGGGAAGAGGGAAATGTCATGGGAGCTCCTGTCCGGTCAAGCCAATAAAAAAGCCCACTGGGGTCAGCGGGCTTTTTATCTTACTGCGGCTGGCGTGTGGACCCTCAGCCCGCGCTTTGCAGCGCCAAGCCCGCATGCTCGCGCAGCGGGTGGAAGTGGATCTTGGGGAATCGCTCCTGCGCCAGGCGCACGTCATACGGGCTGGTGCACAGGTAGGCCAGCGTGTCGGCCGCGTCCTTGGCCATGCGCTGGGGGTAGGCGTAGACAAACTCGCGCAGTTCGGCCGGACTGTCGGCCGTGATCCAGCGTGCGCCGGTGTACTGGCTGCCTTCCAGGCGAATGTCGGCGTCGTATTCGGCCTTCAGGCGGTGCTGCACCACTTCAAACTGCAGCTGGCCGACTGCGCCCAGGAGCATGTTGCCGCCCATCTCGGGCTTGAACACCTGGATCGCGCCTTCTTCACCCAACTGGGCCAGGCCTTGCTGCAGCTGCTTGGTGCGTAGCGGGTTCTTCAGTACCACGGTCATGAACATTTCCGGGGCGAAGAAGGGCAGGCCGGTGTACATCAGGTTGACGCTGCCATCGGTGATGGTGTCGCCCAGCTGCACGCCGCCGTGGGTGGTAAAGCCCACGATGTCGCCGGCGTAGGCCTCTTCCACGGCTTCGCGGCGCTGGCTCATGAAGGTCACGACCGAGGTGGGGCGCAGCTCTTTGCTGGTGCGCATCACTTTGAGCTTCATGCCCGGCGTGTACTTGCCGCTGGCCATGCGCACGAAGGCGATGCGGTCGCGGTGGTTGGCGTCCATATTGGCTTGCACCTTGAAGACCACGCCGCTGAAGGCCTCGTCTTCGGGCTGCACTTCTTTCACCACGGGCTGGCGGTTCACCAGTGTGGTGCTGGTGCGGCTTTGCGGGCTGGGCGCCAGATCCACCAGGGCGTCCAGCACTTCCATCACGCCAAAGTTGTTCACCCCCGACCCGAAGAACACGGGGGTTTGTTTGCCGGCCAAAAAGGCCTCCAGGTCCCAGGCAGGGCTGGCGCCGGTGGCCAGCTCCATGCTCTCCATGGCGGTGGTCCACTCGTGGCCAAAGCGCTGGGCCAGGGAGTCGGCGTTGTCCAGCGACACGGTGTCAAAGTCCTGCGGGCGGCGTTCGCTGCCGCTCTCAAACACGGTCATGGCCTGGGTGCGCAGGTTGACGATGCCACCAAAGGCCTTGCCCTGGCCCACGGGCCAGGTCATGGGCACGCAGGGCATGCCCAGCTCGCGTTCGATCTCGTCGAGGATGTCCAGCGGCTCGCGCACTTCGCGGTCCATCTTGTTCACAAACGTGATGATGGGCGTATCGCGCTGGCGGCAGACCTCGATCAGGCGGCGCGTCTGCGCTTCCACGCCGTTGGCCGCGTCAATCACCATCAGTGCCGAGTCCACGGCGGTCAGCACGCGGTAGGTGTCTTCGGAGAAGTCCTTGTGGCCCGGGGTGTCCAGCAGGTTGATGACGTGGTCGCGGTAGGCCATCTGCATCACCGACGAGGCCACCGAGATGCCGCGCTGCTTTTCGATTTCCATCCAGTCGGAGGTGGCATGGCGGCTGGCCTTGCGCGCCTTGACCGAGCCAGCAATCTGGATCGCGCCCGAGAACAGCAGCAGTTTTTCGGTCAGCGTGGTCTTGCCGGCGTCCGGGTGGGAAATGATGGCAAAGGTGCGGCGGCGGCGGGTTTCGGCAAGAAAAGACATGGAGGGGGAGGGCTGCAGGCAGCGGCTGAGGCAAAGGGGGGGATTTTAGGGCCCTCGCTGCTGGCAAGCGGCTCCGGCGTGATGCACCGTCGCGGGGCCCGGAGCGGCAGGGACTGATTCCGTCCCTTGGGCATCTACACTCCCGCCATGCAAAAAAGCGGTGGCACGACCAATATCAAGCAACTGGCACAGGCCTTGGGCCTGTCTACCTCCACGGTCAGCCGCGCCCTGAATGGCTACACCGATGTGAACGAGCAGACCCGCCTGCGCGTGCAGGAGATGGCGGCTGCCATGGGTTACCGGCCTGACGCCGGCGCGCGCCGCCTGGTGCGTGGCAACACGGACGCCGTGGGCATTGTGTATTCCGCCGCCGTCGAGAACCTGGGCAACCCGCAGTTCCTGGACATGGCCGATGGCCTGGCCGAACGGCTGGAACGCGACCACCTGGACCTGCTGCTGGCCGTGGCCAAAAACGAGACCGAGCTGGAAATCTATGAACGCCTGTTCCGGGGCGGGCGGGTGGACGCGGTGATTGTGCCCAACACCCGGGTGCAAGACCCGCGCGTGGATTACCTGCTGGACAAGGGCTACCCCTTTGTGGGCTATGGCCGCACGGCGCAGTGCGACCACTACTCGTGGCTGGACTTTGACAATGACATGGGCAGCCGATTGGCGGTGGAGCATTTGCTGGCGCTGGGCCACACCCGCATTGCGTATGTGCATGCACCGCTGGCGCTGAACTTTGCCTACCAGCGCCACCGGGGTTTTGTGGACGCTCTGGCCACGGCCGGGGTGGACATCCCTGCGAGTTACTGCATGGGGGGCGTGAACGACCGCCGCAGTGGTTTGCAGGCGGCGGCCCGGTTGCTCGCGCTGCAACCCCAACCCACGGCCGTGTTGGTGGACAACAACCTCGGGGGGGTGGGCCTGATCCGCGGGCTCATCGATGCCGGCTTGCATGTGGGGCAAGACATCTCGGTCGTGGTCCATGGCGATATTCCGCAAGACACCCTCCTCACCGGGCTCGATGTCACCACCGTCACGCAGCCCACCCCGCAGACGACAGGCATGGCGTTGGCCGAGATGGTGATGCAGGTATTGCGCGCCCCGCAAGACGGCCCCTACCAAGTGCTGCGCCAGCCGGCCTTGCAGCTGGGCAGCAGCACGGGCCCGGTGAGGCAAGCTTGACCTTTTTCTGCGGGCTTGGTGCTGCGGGGCTATTGCGCTTCGCAGCAACGCGCTAAAATCCCCCACTTCCGAGGAGCGTTGCAGCTCGCCGCCCATGCCACGTGGGTGCCGCGAGTGAGGCTCGGAAAACACGCCGCGTCCTGCGCCGTGCCTGTCAACGGCGCTCACCCACTGGTCGTGTGCGGTGAGTTGGTTTTGAAAACTCCCCCATGCCGCCAGTGCTTATGCAAATGAACGTTTGGAGCACACCATGAGCGCTGTATTGAAACCCACCAAGACCCCCAAGACATCGAAGGCCGCTGTGGCCAAGACAATCGTCGCCAAAGTTGCAGCGGCTGCCGCTGAAGATTTTCAAATTGCCGACATCGGCCTGGCCGCCTGGGGGCGCAAAGAGCTGACCATTGCCGAAACCGAAATGCCCGGTCTGATGGCCATCCGCGAGGAATTCACCAAGAGCCAGCCTCTGAAGGGCGCACGCATCACCGGCTCGCTGCACATGACCATCCAGACTGGCGTGCTGATTGAAACGCTGAAAGCCTTGGGCGCCGATGTGCGCTGGGCTTCGTGCAACATTTTCTCGACCCAGGACCATGCCGCCGCCGCGATTGCCGCCACCGGCACGCCGGTGTTTGCCGTCAAGGGAGAGACCCTGGAAGACTACTGGGACTACACCCACCGCATTTTTGAGTTCAGCGGCAAGAAGGGCACCGCGGCTGAAGGCCCCAACATGATTCTGGACGACGGTGGCGATGCCACCTTGTTGATGCACTTGGGTGCCCGTGCCGAGAAGGACATCAAGGTGTTGGCCAAGCCCGGCAGCCACGAAGAAATTTGCCTGTTCAACAGCATCAAGGCCAAGCTCAAGCTGGACCCCACCTGGTATAGCCGTCGCCTGAAAAACATCATTGGCGTAACCGAAGAAACGACCACGGGTGTGATGCGCCTGGAGGAAATGTCCGCCAAGGGCACGCTGGCCCTGCGCGCCATCAACGTGAACGACTCGGTGACCAAGAGCAAGTTTGACAACCTGTACGGCTGCCGGGAATCCCTGGTGGACGGCATCAAGCGCGCCACCGACGTGATGATCGCCGGCAAGGTGGCCTTGGTGGCCGGCTACGGCGACGTGGGCAAGGGCTCCGCCCAGGCCCTGCGCGCTTTGAGCGCCCAGGTGTGGGTGACCGAGATTGACCCGATCAACGCCCTGCAGGCTGCGATGGAAGGTTACAAGGTAGTGACCATGGAATATGCCGCCGACAAGGCCGATATTTTTGTGACCACGACCGGCAACAAGAACGTCATCACTTACAAGCACATGGATGCGATGAAGGACCAGGCCATCGTTTGCAACATCGGTCACTTTGACAACGAAATTGACGTTGCCTCCCTGTCCAAGTGCAAGTGGGAAGAGATCAAGCCCCAGGTTGACCACGTGATCTTCCCCAAGAGCGGCAAGAAGGCCGAGAAGCGCATCATCCTGCTGGCCAAGGGTCGTCTGGTGAACCTGGGTTGCGGCACCGGCCACCCCAGCTTTGTGATGTCGTCCAGCTTTGCCAACCAGACCATTGCGCAAATCGAACTGTTCACCAAGCCCAAGGAATACAAGGCTGGCAAGGTCTACGTGTTGCCCAAGCACCTGGATGAAAAAGTGGCCCGTTTGCACCTGAAGAAGGTGGGTGCCATGCTGACCGAATTGACCGACGAGCAGGCTGCGTACATCGGTGTTTCCAAAGCCGGTCCGTACAAAAAAGACACTTACCGCTACTAAGCCAAGGATTCCATGCGTATAGACCAACTGCTGGTACAGCGCGGGCTGGCCAGCACCCGCTCGCAAGCACAGCGCCTGATCGCCGACGGCGTGCAATGGCAAAAAATGGAAGTGGGCGGGGAAGTCTGGAAGCGCGTGGTCAAAAACGGCGACGATGTGCCCGAAGACGCCCCCATCCAGCTGCTGGACGACTCCGAGGCACGTTATGTGTCGCGCGGTGGCCTGAAGCTGGAGGCGGCGCTCAAACACGTAGGCCTGTCAGTGGTGGGCTTGCGTTGTCTGGATGTGGGGCAGAGCACCGGTGGTTTCACCGACTGCCTGCTGCAGGCGGGCGCCCAGTCGGTGGTGGGGGTGGACGTGGGCAGCGCCCAGCTGCACCCCAGCCTGCGCGGGGATGCCCGGGTCTTGTGTGTGGAGGGGGTCAATGCACGCACCCTGTCCGCTACAGACTTGATAGCTGCTTACGCAGATAGTACGGGCACTGAGGGGCAATTTGACCTTGAAGAAGACGGCGAAACCTTCGAGGATTTTGATGACTCCGAAATCGGCGCCGAGCCTCCTGCCGAGGGTGACGACGCAGAGCTGGTCGCCTTGCCTGCGGAGTTCGCTCCGCCGTTTGACGTGCTCGTGGCGGACCTGTCTTTTATCTCCCAGACACTGGTGTTGCCCGCTGCTGTATCCCTGCTCAAAGCGGGTGGCTCCCTGTTAACCCTGGTGAAGCCGCAGTTTGAGCTGCAGCCGGGCCAGGTGGGCAAGGGGGGGATTGTCAAAGACCCTGCCATGTATGCCATCGTCGAACAGCGCCTGCGCGAGGCCTGCGCCGAACTGGGCCTGACGGTCACCGCGTGGTTCGACTCGTCCATCGAAGGTGGTGACGGTAACCGCGAATTTTTTATTTTCGCCCGCAAGGCGGGCTGAGCACCAACCCCGCATGTGCGGGGCCGGTGAGACGGAGATGCTGATGTTTGCCAACGACCGAATTCCCCTGAGCCTGGAGTTCTTCCCTCCCAAGACGCCCGAAGGTGCGGAGAAGCTGCGTGGCGTGCGCCAGCAGCTGTATGCGCTCCAGCCGGAATTTTGTTCGGTCACCTTTGGTGCCGGCGGTTCCACGCAAGAAGGCACTTTCGGCGCCGTGCGCGAGATCCTTGCCGAAGGGGTGAGCGCGGCGTCACACTTCTCGTGCATTGGTGCCACCAAAGACACGGTGCGCGCGCAACTGGCCACGCTCAAGGCCATGGGCGTGAAGCGCCTGGTGGCTCTGCGTGGGGACCTGCCCAGCGGCTATGGCGCTGGCGGCGAGTTCCACTACGCGAGTGATCTGGTGGCCTTTATCCGCGCCGAGACAGGGGACGACTTCCACATTGAGGTGGCGGCCTACCCCGAGGTGCATCCCCAAGCCAAATCACCTGCCAGCGATTTGCAGGCGTTTTCCGCCAAGGTCAAGGCCGGTGCCAATTCGGCCATCACCCAGTATTTCTACAACTCCGACGCCTATTTCCGCTTTGTGGAAGAGGTGGATGCGCTGGGGCTGGAGGTGCCGGTGGTGCCTGGCATCATGCCCATCACCAGCTCCACGCAGCTGATGCGCTTCTCGGATGCCTCCGGCGCCGAGATCCCGCGCTGGATTCGCCTGCGCCTGCAAAGCTATGGGGACGATGTGGCCTCGATCAAGGCCTTTGGCCTGGAAGTGGTGACGGACTTGTGTGAGCAGTTGCGCGCCGGTGGGGCGCCTGCGCTGCACTTCTACACCATGAACCAAAGCGCTGCCACCTTGGCGCTGTGCCAGAACCTGGGCTTGTCAGCCAGCTGAGATTTGCGTACGCCCCATTGGTTGATGGGGCGTTTGCCAACTTAGCCTGCGGAATCCAGCGTAAACGCGGCGTTGCTGTCCTGCCCCAGCAGCTCCACCATCTGCGGGAGGGCATCTTTGAGCTGGGCCTTCAGCGTGTGCGGCGGGTTGATCAGGAACATGCCGCTGGCGGGCAGTCCGGGGCGAACCACTTCACCTTGTGCATCCTGCGTCAGCTTGCTGGACTTGACCGTCAGCGTGGCATGCAGCCAGGACTTGCCCGCTTTGTTGGCCATGGTTTTCAGGCGCTTGGGCAGGTCGTGCGCTTCGGGCCGGGGGATGATGGGGTACCACACGGCATAGGTGCCGGTGGCAAAGCGCAGCAGCGCATCCGCCACCATGTCGAGTACGCGGCCGTAGTCGTTCTTTACCTCGTAGCTGGGGTCGCACAGCACCAGGGCGCGGCGTGACGGCGGCGGCAGAAACTTCTTGAGTCCCTCAAAACCATCCTCACGCAGGATGGCGACTTGGCGGCCTGCCTCCAATTGGGCCACATTGGCCATCAGGGTTTTGGTGTCGGTGGGGTGCAGTTCATAGAGCTTGAGCTTGTCGCGCTCGCGCAGCAGGCTCTGGATGATGAAGGGCGAACCTGGGTACACGCTCCAGCGCTCTCCGCTGTTGAAGCCCGCCACCATGTCGACATAGTCCTGCAGCGCAGGGGCAAATGGTTGTTTGGGTTTTGCACCCACCAGTTTTAAGAATCCTTCCGCGGCTTCTTCGCTGGTCTTGGCGTAATCACCATCCAGGCGGTACAGGCCGGCTCCGGCATGGGTGTCAAACACATTGAGGGCGGTGTCTTTCTGCGTCATATAGCGCAGAACCGCCAGCAGGACGGTGTGTTTGAGGACATCGGCATGGTTGCCGGCGTGAAAGGCGTGGCGGTAACTGAACATCCCCTATGATACCCACGCAGGGCACCCACGCCACAGGCGTAATCGTTGGACACACGGGCCCGCAAGTTCCGCAAGGCCTCGCGCCGCGATCTCTACACAGTTACAGAATGCGTGAAAGAACATCCCCGCCCGGTGCGTCTGTTGCGGTCCCCTTGGGGCATGTTGATGCTTTGCCACCCGGCGCGATGCTGGGCGAGTTTGAAGTGCAGTCGCTTTTGGGGGTGGGGGGATTTGGCATGGTCTACCGGGGGTATGACCACACCTTGCATCGCCCTGTGGCTATCAAGGAATACATGCCCTCGGCCCTGGTGGGGCGTGATGCAAGCCTGGCGCTGACCGCGCGCTCCACGGCCGACACCCAGCCTTTTCAGACCGGTTTGCAATCCTTTATGGAGGAAGCACGTCTGCTGGCGCGTTTTGAGCACCCCTCCTTGGTCAAGGTCTATCGCTTCTGGGAGGCCAATAACACCGCCTACATGGCCATGCCGCTCTATGAAGGGATGACGCTCAAGGAGGCCCGTCGGCGCATGAGCGGCCCGCCCCCTGAGGCATGGTTGCGCCAAGTGCTGTGGTCGGTGCTTGAGGCCTTGCGGGTACTGCATGGCAACTCCATGCTGCACCGCGACGTGTCGCCCGACAACATCTTCCTGCAGGATGTGGGACCACCCGTGCTACTGGATTTGGGGGCCGCCCGGCGCGCCATTCTGGACAGCAGCCACAAACATACCGCCATTCTGAAGGTCAACTACGCACCGATCGAGCAGTACGCCGATGCACCCGATCTGCGCGAGGGGCCCTGGACCGACTTGTACGCCCTGGCGGCCGTGGTGCACGGCTGCGTGTGCAACGAGTCGCCCTTGCCCGCGACGTTTCGGGTGGTGCGTGACCGCATGCCGTCGTTTGCGCAGGTGGCCCAGACGGCACAAACACACTTTGGCCAAGCTTATACGCCTGACTTTGTGCGGACTGTGGCCCATGCGCTGGCCATCGAGCCTGACCACCGCCCGCAAAGTGTGGATGCGTTTGCCCAGGAAATGCTGTTGCAGCCACCGTTTGACATGGCGCGGTTTGACTGGCGCGAGGCTCTGGGGCCCGATGTGACTCTGGACACTGACACGCAGCACGCAAATACCCCAACCACGGCCTTGCTCACCACGCAGCCCGCTCCTCAGCCACGTACCCAATCCTTGGCGGCCAAGCGCAACCGTCGGGAGGGCCGCGATAACACGGCCGTCCGCAGAGCGCAGCGCACGCGCGGGGCTGCCAGGCGCAAAACCAGTTCCCCCGTCGCCGCCAATTGGGTGTTTTGGGGAGGATTTGTGTCGGTGGCCTTGTTGCTGCTGGTGAGTGCTTACTTGGCATTGCGCAAACCTGTGGTGGTGCAGGAGTCACCGATGCCGGTCGCTGCGTCCAGCGCGTTGGCCACGGCAACCGAGACGGCACCCCAGGCGGCCAGTGCCATGCCAGCCCGTCCTGTTGCGCCGGCTGTCGTTCAGTCCAAGCCCGTGCCATCCAAAGTTACATCCGCCGTGCCGGAAAAGCCTGCTGCCGTGCCGGCCAAGCCGGTCCGGGCAGAGGGCCGGCCCGCGGTGGTCGCGGCCTCCGCCCCGGTGGCGCCGACTGCGACGCCGGAGTTGTGCCCCAATGCCAGTGTGTGGACGCGCAGCATGTGTGTGTACCAAGAATGCCAAAAGCCGGAATATGCGCAGTTGCCAGTGTGCATTGCCGATCGCAAGCGTTGGGAAAGCCAAAACAACAAGGCTTTCAGCCCCTGACCTGCATCGGGTTTGGGCTTTTCAACATTTTTTGTATAATCGAGAGCTTCGTAGCGCCTAAGCGGTTCCGCGGCGAAGTCATTTGGCATCGCCCTTCAGGGGGTAGGTGCCAAATGTTCCCCACCTAAGAGATTCCCATCAGAGGAACGCCGACCGTGGAAAAGAACCCACCAAACCCACTCCTTTTAGGAAAATCTCATGTCTACTTTCAGCGCAAAACCCGCTGAGGTCGTGCACGAGTGGTTTGTGATTGACGCGACCGACAAGGTCCTCGGACGAGTAGCCAGCGAAGTTGCTCTCCGTTTGCGCGGCAAACACAAGGCCATTTACACGCCTCACGTCGATACCGGTGACTTCATCGTCATCATCAACGCATCCCAGTTGCGTGTCACCGGCGCCAAGCCGATTGACAAGGTGTACTACCGCCACTCGGGTTACCCCGGCGGCATTACAGCCACCAACTTCCGCGACATGCAAGCCAAGCACCCCGGCCGCGCTTTGGAAAAAGCCGTTAAGGGCATGCTGCCCAAGGGTCCCCTGGGCTACGCCATGATCAAGAAGCTCAAGGTTTATGGCGGTGCCGAGCACCCCCACACAGCCCAGCAGCCCAAGGTTTTGGACATCGCTGGTATTTCCAACAACGCTGTGAAACGTGAGGCCGCCCAATGATCGGTGAATGGAACAATGGCACTGGCCGTCGCAAATCCAGCGTCGCCCGCGTGTTTCTGAAAAAAGGCTCCGGCCAAATCGTGGTGAACGGCAAAGCGATCGAAAACTTCTTCGGTCGTGCAACTTCCATCATGATCTGCAAACAGCCCCTGCTGTTGACCAACCACGCTGAAACGTTTGACATCATGGTCAACGTGGCTGGCGGTGGTGAGTCTGGCCAGGCTGGTGCAACCCGCCACGGTATTACCCGCGCTTTGATCGACTACGACGCAACCCTCAAGCCCGTCTTGAGCCAGGCTGGCTTCGTGACACGTGATGCACGTGAAGTCGAACGTAAGAAGGTCGGCTTCCACGGCGCTCGCCGTCGCAAGCAGTTCTCCAAGCGTTAATCGCCGGCAACGAATCGTTGCAATTGCAAAAACCGCCAGGGTGCAAATCCTGGCGGTTTTTCTTTTTGGGCTGCTAGACTTCGCCCTCCATGAGATTTCGCCTGCTCCGCCGCCGCCTCACCATCAGTGCCCCCCGCATGGCCGTGCGCAGCGCCCTGCCGTGGCCGTTTCGTTGGGCCGTGCTGGCGATTGTGCTGGGCTTCTGTGCGGCAATTGGTTTGTGGGCCTTTGAGTTCGGCAAAGACATTGCGGGTCTGGAGAAGGGCTCCAAAGACGAGTTGCTGCAGCTCAGGACCGAAGTCACGACTCTGCGGTCCGAGTTGGTTGCGGTCAAGGCCGAACGGGATGAAGCGCAGTCGGTGGCCAATACGGCCGACACTCTGGTGACGGCGGAAAAAGCCTCGCACGAAAAGCTGTTGGCGCAAGTCAAGCAGTTGGAGGCTGACAACCGCCTGCTGCGTGATGATTTGGGTTTCTTTGAAAAATTGATTCCTGCGGGTGCGGTGGAAGGTCTTGCCATCCGTGGTTTGCAGGCCGAACTCATTGCCCCGACGACGCTAAAATGGCAAGCGCTGGTGATGCAGCCGGGTCGCAACACGCAAGAGTTCAATGGTCGTTTGGAAATCACTTTTGCGGGCACGGTGAATGGCAAACCCTGGACCGCTACCTTGCCTGATGGGCCCATGCCAATCAAGGTGAAACAGTACGGTCGTATGGAGGGCGAGTTGGCGCTTCCTCCTCAGGTGCTTGTCAAAAGTGTCTCGGCACGGGTTCTTGAAGGTGCGGTCGTTCGTGCGGCCCAGTCCATCAAGCTGTAGTTTTTACAGAGGTTCACCATGTTCAATAAAAAGAAACAGCCCCCGATCAAAAGCCTGATTGCCGAAGGTACCAAGATTGAAGGCAATATGACCTTTTCGGACGGACTGCGCGTTGATGGCAGCATCGTCGGCAATGTGCTTGCCAGTGACGGCGGTGCCAGCATCTTGGTGATCTCCGATTCCGCCAGCATTACCGGCGAAATCACGGCAGACCACATCATTGTCAATGGCACCGTAAAAGGCCCCATCCACGCCCGCCACATGCTGGAATTGCAGCCCAAGGCCCGCATCGAAGGTGATGTGGAGTATGCCGCGCTGGAAATGCACCAAGGTGCCCTGATTGCCGGCCAGCTGCGCCCGATGCTGGACAGCGACGAAAAGCCCACACTGAAACTAGCGGCAAATAACCAGTGAAAGAATTCCCGAGCGGATTCCTGTACTATTTGCCCTATCCTGATTGAGACCGGAGTCTTCCATGAGCGCCGTTGCTGAAAATATCCAAACTGAAATGCCTGCCCCCATCCTGTTCACCGACAGTGCTGCCGCCAAGGTGGCAGACCTGATCGCGGAAGAAGGCAACCCCGATCTGAAGTTGCGCGTGTTTGTGCAAGGCGGTGGCTGTTCCGGTTTTCAGTACGGCTTCACCTTTGACGAAATCACCAACGAAGACGACACCACCATGACCAAGAACGGGGTGTCCTTGTTGATCGATGCCATGAGTTACCAGTACCTGGTGGGTGCCGAGATTGACTACAAGGAAGACCTGCAGGGTGCGCAATTCGTGATCAAGAATCCCAACGCCACCACCACCTGCGGTTGCGGCTCTTCGTTCTCGACCTGATTGTGTCGCTGTGCCCTGCTCAAGCAGGGTAGATTGCACCGAGTATGCGGGCGCCTTGGGCGCCCGTTACTTTTGGAAGGCTTGCGGTGTGGCGCAGGCAGGCCTGGCGGGCCAGCCAGGCAAAGGCGGTGGCCTCGACCTGCAGGGGGGGGAGCCCTCGGACTTCGGACGATTGGACCTGACAGCCTGGCAGGTGGTGTGCCAAGCGTTGCAATAGATAGGTGTTCAGGGCGCCACCACCACACACGACCAGGGTGTGACAAGTCGGCGCCATGGTGTGCAGGGCTTGGGCGCAGGAGAGGGCGGTCAGCTCGGTCACAGTGGCCTGTACATCCTGGGGCGACAGGGCTTCGAATCGCAGCAGGTGCTGCGCCAGCCAGGTGGCATTGAACAGATCCCGTCCCGTGCTTTTTGGGGGGGGCTGGCCAAAGAACGGCTCGCTGAGCAACATGGCCAACAAGGCCGTGTCAATTTGGCCACCGGCGGCCCACTGCCCTGCATCGTCATAGGGCTGACCTGTGTGGCGGTAACACCAGCCGTCCATCAGCGCATTGCCGGGCCCACAGTCAAACCCCAAGACTGGCGTGTCCGACGCCGGGTTCAGGAGGGTGACGTTGGAAATGCCACCGATATTCAGAACGGCCAGTGCTGCGTCGGTCTGCCCGAAAAATGCGTGGTGAAAGGGCGGCACCAACGGTGCGCCCTGGCCACCGGCAGCCACATCCCGGCTGCGAAAGTCGGCCACCACATCGATGCCGCACAGCTCGGCGAGCAGGGCCGGCTGGTTGAGCTGCAAGGTATAGCCGGTACGGTCGAATTCTCGGGGGCGGTGGCGAACGGTTTGTCCATGGGCGCCTATGGCCCGCACCGAGCCAGGCGCCGTGCGGGTGGCGGCCAGCAAGCGCTGCACTACCTCCGCATAGCTGCGCGCCAAGGCGTTGCCCGCCAGTGCGGCACGGTGCAATTCGTCAGTGCCGGTACTGTTCAGGGCCAGCAGTTCGGCGCGCAAATCGGGGGGGAGAGGCGCGCTGCAGTGGTGCAGCACACGCATTTGCCCTGCGGCGAAATCGGCCAGTACCCCGTCCACGCCATCCAGCGAGGTGCCGGACATCAATCCAATGTACAGCTCGGACACCGAGGGGCAGCTTATTCTGCGCTGGCCAGACTGAGCTGGGCTGCGGCGCTGAGCTGCGCGCGAACCTGGGCCGCGGCCTTGTCAAACAGGGGTTTGGCGGAGGCCGTGACCGGAATGGATTCGCTTTGGCGGGCAATGGTCAGTGGGTCGTGGTGCACGCCGTTGACGCGGAATTCAAAGTGCAGGTGCGGGCCGGTAGCCCAGCCGGTGGAGCCCACCGCACCAATGTGCTGGCCTTGGCTCACGGTTTGCCCCTTTTTGACGCCAATGCGGCTCAGGTGGGCATACACCGTGGTTTGGTTGTTGCGGTGCTTCACCATCACCACATTGCCAAAGCCGTTTTGCACGCCTGCAAAGTCGACCACGCCGTCAGCCACGGTGCGCACGGATGTGCCAGTGGCTGCAGCGTAGTCCACACCCAGGTGGGCACGCCATTTTTGCAAGATGGGGTGGAAGCGCATCTTGAAGCCGCTGCTTACGCGCGAGAACTCCATGGGCGATGCCAGGAAGGCGCGACGCAGGCTTTCGCCTTCGAGGGTGTAGTAGCCACCCTTGGCGGCTTCTGCGGCGCTGGGTTCGCGGAACCACATGGCCTGGTGGGCCTTGCCCGCATTCACAAATTCGGCACTCAGCACACGGCCGGAGCGCAAAGGTTCGCCATCACCTTCCAGGGTTTCGTAGGCCACCGAGAAGTGGTCACCCTTGCGCAAGGCGCGGTGAAAGTCGATATCGCCCGAGAAAATTTCGGCCAACTGCACGGCAATCGCATCCGGCAGGCGGGCGTCGTCGGTGGCGGCAAACAGCGAGGTCTGGATCACGCCGCCGCCCAAACGGGTGGACGCGACCAGCGGCAGGGTTTCCAGCTGGGCCGTGAAGTCTGCCCCTTGCTTGCGGATGCTCAGGCGTTTGAAGGTGCCGTCGTCCTGCGGGCTCCAGCGGGCCGTCAGGCTCAGCAGCGACTGTTGGCCATCCACCTCTGCTGTGACATTGCGGCCCGCGCGGCCCAGGAGCATTTGTTGCACTTGGTTGTTGGTGCGCAAGAACGCGGCGGCAGCGGGGTCAAACACGCCCAGACGTTTGAGCAGGCTGTCTGCCGTGTCGGTGGAGCGCGTAAGCTCCGAGCGGTACAAGGGCGTTGCGGGCAGGGCCGCGAGGGTGGCCTCAGGCAGCACCAGTTGCAGGGGGAGCGACTCCACCACCGTGCGAACCGGCAGATCGGCAGCGTCGGGGGCCAGATTGGCCACTGCAAAGGTGGCGCCAGTACCGCCTACCAAGAGGGCGGCCATGACGGCGGTGATACGTTGGGGGTGGCGTTGTGCCAGGTCGCGCACGTAGGCAAAACAGGCTTCTACGGCGGATGTCAATCCGTGTTTCAAAATCTGGGACTCCGGTGGATGGGGCGGCACGACTAAAATCCAGCCGCTGGCAACGAACACGTTGCAGGAGAGAGCCCGCAGTATAGCGGTCGCGTACCCCCCGGCAACAAGAAAAAACCCTTATGAATCAAGCCTCAAGCCCCCCATTAGTTGTAAGCGATCGTGTCCGCGAAGCCTTGGCTGTGACCCTGCGCGGTGTGGAAGAGCTGCTGCCGCAAGACGAGTGGGTGAAAAAGCTCGCCAAGTCGGAAGCCACCGGCAAGCCGCTGCGTATCAAGCTGGGGCTGGACCCCACCGCGCCGGACATCCACATCGGCCACACCGTGGTACTGAACAAGATGCGGCAATTGCAAGATCTGGGCCACACCGTCATCTTTTTGATTGGTGACTTCACCAGCATGATTGGCGATCCGTCGGGCCGCAACAGCACCCGTCCGCCGCTGACCGCCGAGCAGATCAAGGTCAACGCCGAAACCTACCGCGCCCAGGCCGACAAGATCCTAGACCCGACCAAAACCGAGTTGCGCTACAACAGCGAGTGGAGCGACCCGCTGGGCGCACGCGGCATGATCCAGCTGGCCAGCCGCTACACCGTGGCCCGCATGATGGAGCGCAACGACTTCCACGACCGCTTCAAGGCCGGCACCCCGATTGCCGTGCACGAATTTCTCTACCCCTTGATGCAGGGCTACGACTCCGTGGCCTTGAACAGCGACCTGGAGCTCGGTGGCACCGACCAGAAGTTCAATCTGCTGATGGGCCGCACGCTGCAGGCCGAGTACGGCCAGGAGCCGCAGTGCATCCTGACCATGCCCTTGCTCGAAGGCCTGGACGGCGTGGAGAAAATGTCCAAGAGCAAGAACAACTACATCGGCATCAGCGAAGACGCCAACACCATGTTCGCCAAGGTGCTGTCCATCTCGGACGTGCTGATGTGGAAGTGGTACACGTTGCTGAGCTTCCAGTCTGAGGCGGCCATTGCCGCGCTCAAGGCCGAGGTGGAAGGCGGGCGCAACCCCAAGGACGCCAAGGTGGCGCTGGCCAAGGAAATCACGGCGCGCTTCCACAGCGCAGCCGCGGCCGATGCCGCCGAACAGGACTTCATCAACCGCAGCAAGGGCGGCGTGCCGGACCAGATCGACGAGATCAGCCTGCCTTTGGGTGAGGGCGGTGCGCCGGTCGGTATTGGCGCGTTGCTCAAGTCTGCCAACTTGGCGGCGTCCAGCGGCGAGGGCAACCGCCTCATCGACGGTGGTGGTGTGCGTATCGACAGCAATGTGGTGAGCGACAAGGGCCTCAAGCTCGGTGCCGGCACCTATGTGCTGCAGGTGGGCAAGCGCAAGTTCGCCCGCGTGACCCTGGCCTGATTCCACACCATGCTTGCTTTGGTACAGCGCGTCCGCCGCGCCCAGGTGGTGGTGGACGGTGCCACGGTCGGCAAGATTGACCAGGGCCTGCTGGTGCTGGTGTGTGCCGAGCAGGGTGATACCGAGTTGCAGGGCGACAAGCTCTTGGCCAAGCTGCTCAAGCTGCGCATCTTCAGCGATGCCGAAGGCAAGATGAACCGCAGCGTGCAAGACCTGGATGGTGCGGGTCTGCACGGCGGCTTGCTCATCGTGAGCCAGTTCACGCTGGCGGCCGACACCTCGGGTGGCAACCGCCCCAGTTTCAAAGGTGCCGCAGCGCCCGACGAGGGGCGGCGTTTGTACGACTATTTTGTGGCCCAGGCCCGCGTTGCGCATCCCATCGTGCAGACTGGCATTTTTGCGGCCGACATGCAGGTGGAGCTGCTCAATGACGGACCTGTGACGGTTCCGATGCGGGTGGCGCCTGCTGCCTGATTGCTATTGATTTAGTAGCTGCTTGCGCAGTATTTACCTGGGCTGGAGCCTTAAAGGGCTTGTAATTCGGCTTTGTTCCAGTCCTACCCCATCGTACTACTGCAGCACCAGGTACATCGCGTTGGGCGGGAACTTGACGCTGGCCAGCTCGCCGTTGCGGGTGAGCGGCAGGGTTTGCAGGGCCATGCCGTTCATGTCCAGCACCGTGCCGCGGCGGATGTGGGGGTTGCGCACCGTGATCTCCAGGTCCGCAGACTGCACCTGCCAAGGCGACTGGCCGAAAGATTCCAAGATAAAGCCTGGTGCCGTGGCGCCGTTGTCCAGCGCCAGGGTGGCTGGGCTTTCTTTCCAGCCGTTGGGGCGGCTTTGGGTGGCAAATTGAACCAGAATTTTTTGGGAGGCGCGCAGCGGTTCACCGTCCATGGACACCGCCATGGCGGCGCCAAAGGTGTTGCCGGAGCGAAAGCGCACATCCTGCAACTGGTGGGTGGCGGCATTGCCAAAGTGGGCCACCACCCCCTGGGCTCGCGGGGTGTTCACCGTGCAGTAGCCCAGCAGGGTGTTCCACACCAGTTCCCCGGTGTTGGAGGTGATCTGCCCCGGTGCGACCCAGGGCGCCAGTGGCACCACGGTGCTGGCGGTTTTTGGGGGGCCGTAGGCCACCAGCACGGGCCCGACCTGGAAGGCCTGGGCGCGTGCGCTGGTGGCCTGGCCGTCGCGCAGCGGGGCGTCGCCAGTGTCGCGGTTGGGGTCGAAGCTGGTTTCTTCCGCAATCAGCGGGGCCTTGCGTTGCCACAGCGCGTCCAGCGTGCGCTGCTCCAGCACCACCGGCGTGCCACGGCGTACATAACCCATGCGAAAAGCCAATGCCGCGGCCGGAAAGCTGCCCAGAATCTCGGGCGTGGCGAATAGCCATTTGCCTTGCGAAGGCAGGTAGCCATTGGCCGACTGTGGCGGCGTCCAGCCCTCGTCGCCGGTAGCAAACCAGTAGTAGCCATCCACACCGGTCAACGATGCGTAGGCCGAAATAAGGAATGGCCCTTCTGCGCCAAAGTTGTTGGGCAGCACCCAGTTGCCCTCCGTCAGCAGCATGGGCCGCCCCTGGGTTTGCTTCAGGTTGATGGGCAGTTTGTCCGGGCGGTGCAAGATGCTCTCGTTGGTGAACTGGTCACCCTTCATCAGCGCCCAGCCGTTGTTCACCCCCTTGTGCAGGCCCCCGGTGTAGACGTTGGCGGCATCCACCTCGCCCGCGGTGTAGGACCAGCGCTCCGCATCGTTGAGGTAGCGGGTGCTGCCGGTTTTCCAGTTGCCGGCGTTCACCAGCTGCCGCGCGCCCAGGGTCTGGCGCAAGTACTGCACCATGCCGGTGTTGAAGCTGTGCATGGTGCGCGCATAAAACTCGGTCTGGTCGGCCCGGCGCAGGGCCTTGCCACCGCGCAGATCCTGCGGGTCGCCCACCAGGGGCCAGTCGCGCGGGGGCTGGGTCAGCTCCCACAGGTTGAGCAGCGCGACGCGGCCGTCTTGCGGCGCGTCGCCCGCATCGGCGGCGCCCTTCCACTGGGCCAGGGCCTGGTCCAGGCTGCCGTACTTGCGCGCCAGAAATTCGCCATAGCGGCGCTCCAGCGCCAGGCGCTGGGGGCCCTGGATGCCGTTCACGCTCCAGAACAGCAGGCTGTCCTCGTTTTGCAACTGCAGGATGGCCACGCTGGGGTCCTGCGCCAGCGGAATGCCGGTGTAGGGGTTGGGCTCGGTCAACAGTGCGCGCCACCAGGCCTTGTAGGCCGCCTGCAGCGTGGGGTCAAAAAACAGCAGGCCCAGCGCCGACTGCTTGTCGCCCCCCGCTATGCCCCAGGCCGCGGCAAACTTCATGGGCACGGCCCAGTAGGGCGAGAGCGTGGTGTAAATGCCCTCTTTGCGCATGGCCGCCACGGAGCGCCAGATGGCGTCGCGTTCGGCCAGGTTGATGTCGGTGATGGCTGCGTTCGGCGTTTTGTCCAGCGCCGGGCTGATTTGCTGGTGCAGCCGCACCATGTTGACGCCGCGTTTGGCCATGAAGCGGGCGTGGCGGGCCAGATTGGGTGCCCCCAGCGGCCACTGCGGGCGTGTCTGGCCGGTGCGGCCAGCCACATGGGTGTTGATGGCCCATACGCGCAGCGGCTTGCCGTCGCCCCGCACCAGGTCACCCTCGGCAGTCGCCCGCACAAAGCCGGTTTCCCCGGCGGTGGTTTCGTTCAGGCTGCGCAGGTCCAGCAGCGCCTCGGGCTGGAAGGTATCGCGCGGCGGCGAGAAGTTCCAGGTCTGCGCCTGCGAAACCCCTGCGAGCAGCAGGCCGATACTCAGAAGCCAGTGAGTTTTGCTATGCATTTGGTAGCTGCTCGCGCATGTGGGGCGGGGGCTGGAGGGTTAAAAGATATGCAAATTGACTGGTGCTCACGTACCCGGGGATAGAGCCTGCGTGTTGCTCCGTGTCCCCCGCCCGCTGCGCGGTCCCCTCCTTGACCTGCGCAAAACGCAGGCCCCATCCCCGAGCTGCGTTCCGAAGTAGCGCAGGCCCACACGCATCTCAATACGGGTTCTTGAACCCCAGCCGCGCCATGATCTCGCTCTCGCGCAGCTCCATCACTTCGGCGTCTTCGTCCAGTTCGTGGTCCCAGCCTTGGGCGTGCAGGGTGCCGTGCACGATCATGTGGGCGTAGTGGGCTTCCAGCGTTTTCTTTTGTTCTTTGGCTTCTTTGGCGATCACCGGCGCGCACAGCACCAGGTCGGCGGTGACGGGCTCCTGGGTGTAGTCGAAGGTCAGCACGTTGGTGGCGTAGTCCTTCTGGCGGTACTCGCGGTTCAGGGTCTGGCCTTCTTCGGCGTCCACGATGCGCACGGTGATCTCACCCTCCACCTCCAGGGTGTTGCGGATCCAGCGGATGACTTTGTGGCGCTTCAGCGCGTCGCGGTGTTGGTCGGCGTCTTTGATTTTGCCGAATTGCAGGGAGAGGCTGAGTTCTGGGAGCATGGTGTTCAGGGCATCAAAGGGTTGGGTTGCGGCGCGGTGTGCGGGCTTTGGGCAGGCCCACGCGGGGCAACTCGGGTTCCGGCTCGGGGATAGCAATCTGCGGCAGGTCTTCCAGCCGCGCGGCCTCGTAGGCATCCACGATGCGGGCCACCAGCGGGTGGCGCACGATGTCGGCACTGGTCAGGCGCGTGATGGCAATGCCCGGCGTGCGGCGCAGGATGCGCTCGGCGTCCACCAGGCCACTCATCTGCGACTTGGGCAGGTCGATCTGGCTCACGTCGCCGGTAATGACCGTTTTGGTGCCAAAGCCCACGCGTGTCAAAAACATCTTCATCTGCTCGGGCGTGGTGTTCTGTGCCTCGTCCAGGATCACAAACGCGTTGTTCAGCGTGCGCCCGCGCATGAAGGCCAGTGGCGCAATTTCCAGCTGCTGGCGCTCAAAGGCCTTGTGCACCTGGTCGTAGCCCATCAGGTCGTAGAGCGCGTCGTACAGCGGGCGCAGATAAGGGTCCACCTTCTGGTTCAGGTCGCCGGGCAAAAAGCCCAGGCGCTCACCGGCTTCCACGGCCGGGCGGGTGAGCACAATGCGCTGCACCGCGCTGCGCTGCAGTGCGTCCACCGCGGCGGCCACGGCCAGGTAGGTCTTGCCGGTGCCGGCCGGGCCGATGCCAAACGTAATGTCGAACTCGGCAATGTTGTCCAGGTACAGCGCCTGGTTCTGGCTGCGCGGCTTGAGGTCGGCGCGGCGGGTGGAGAGGCTGGGGCCGTCTTCACCGTCCATGCCGCCATCGCCACTGAGCATGAGCTGCACGGTAGAGGCCGCGATCGGCCGGCCGGCAATCTCGTACAGGGCTTGCAGCATTTCCAGGGCGCGCTGGGCTTTGGCTTTGGCACCTTCCACCTTGAACTGCTCATGCCGGTGGGCAATTTTTACTTCCAACTCGCGCTCGATGGTGCGCAGGTGCTCATCGGTCGGGCCGCACAGGTGCGAGAGGCGGGTGTTGTTCAGCGGGGTGAAGATGTGTTTGAGAATCAAGCTGATAATCCGGCAAAGCAGGTTGAGTGCGAATGGGCGCTACGAGCGCGCGACCCCCGCATTGTCCCTAATGTTGGCCCTGTCGGCCACCCACCACCCCAGAACCCGGACCCCACCCCATGATCGGCAAACTCACAGGCATCGTCAGCGACAAAAACCCGCCACAGATCATCATCGACTGCGGCGGTGTGGGCTACGAGGTGCAGGTGCCCATGAGTACCTTCTACAACCTGCCCGCGGACGGTCACAAGGTGAGCCTGCTGACCCACTTTGTGGTGCGGGAAGACGCGCAAATCCTCTATGGTTTTGCCACCAGCACCGAGCGCGAGGCCTTCCGCGAGTTGATCAAAATCTCGGGCGTGGGGCCGCGCACCGCGCTCTCGGTGTTGTCCGGCATGGATGTGGGCGACCTGGCGCAGGCCGTGACCCTGCAGGAGGCGGGGCGTCTGATCAAGGTGCCGGGCATCGGCAAGAAGACGGCCGAACGGCTGCTGCTGGAGCTCAAGGGCAAGCTGGGGGCCGACCTCGGCGCGCCCATGGGGGCGGTGGGGGACGCGCAATCCGACATCCTGCAGGCGCTGCTGGCCCTGGGCTACAGCGACAAGGAAGCGGCGGTCGCCCTCAAGGCCCTGCCCAAGGACGTGGGTGTCAGCGACGGTATCAAGCTGGCCCTGAAGGCATTGGCCAAATGAGCTTCTGACGCCCGTAGATAGTGCGCGAGAAGCTACTTATTTGATAGCAAATTACTGTGCTTCGCGCACCGGGCGGCCATTCAGGGCTTGCACCGGGCGGGCGTTGTTGGGGTAGAGCTGGGTGAAGAGTTTGAGCTGGCTGCGGCTGAGCGGCGAGGGCTGCTTGAGCACCATCCACAACACCCCTTCGGTGCAGGGTGGCGTGGTCAGTGAGCCCATGAACTGGTAGTAGCGCTGGTCGGCGGGCAGCAGTTCGTTGAGGTTGAGCAGCTCGCGCGGCATGCGCACGCGGTCACCCGCGTCCAGCGGCATGTAGGTCCAGACCTTGTCGATCAGGGGGTTGGTCTCACCGGGCTGCAGCAGCACCGCCACCACGGCCAGTTGGCCCTCGTCACTCTTGTGCACCAGGTGCACCACCATGGCGGCCCGTTGCCCGTTGATTTGTTCCTCGGACGGGGAGTGGAAGTGGAATTGCAGCAGCCGGTAGCGCGATCCGCGCACAGTGATGCTGTTGTCACCCTGCACATCCACCTGGATGGTGTGGCCGTTGTTGACCACGGTGCCGTTGCTCGGCACGTAGTTGAACTTCACCGCTTCCGCCGGGCCCTGCAGGGTGTTGCCGTCTTCAATGTTGATGGGGGACTGGCGTTTTCCCAGGGCACAGACGTTGAAGTCGGGCTTGAGCTTGGCCCAGGCCTGCGGGCCAGCCTCACCCTCGTAGGCCCAGTGCGCCTCACCACCGTGGGCGTCTGCAGCAGGTGCTGCGGCCACCGAGGAAATATGCACCGTTTGCCCATGGCCCACCACGGCGGCTGCGCGCGCGGTTTTGGCGCTCACCGGTGCCGGTGTGCCATTGCCGGCGGCTTTGCCGCTGACCACGATAGTGAGTTTTTTCTTGGCGGGCACCGCGGTGCCCAGGGCCTCGCGCAACTGGTCGCCCACTTCTTTGGGGCTGGCGGCGCTGGTGGCTGTGATGTCGGCCACCGGTTTCTTGGCGGCCGCCTTGGGGGCGGGGGGCGGGTCGTTGGCGTGGACTTGGCCGGCGCCAAGCGCCATGCCAGTCAGAAGCAGTGCGCCCAGGAGTCTGGACGGTGCCAAGGATCGGTGCAAAGCTGTGGGGCGGCGGGAGAACATGGGGGCATGGCCTTTCAGACGTGCACGGTCGGGATAATGGGGCTTACCTCTGCTATCGGCAGTTGTGGCCGGCTTCTTGAGCGTCGCCCCGTGCAGGCTATAGTGGCAACCCGCCCCGTGTTTCGCCCATTTTGCAACCTACAGGCCCCCTGCGTGAGCATCCAGACCGACGACTTTGCCATTCCCCCCGTGCCCGCTGGTGCCAGCCGGGTGGTGTCTGCCGCCCCCACCTCCAGCAGCGAAGAGGCGATCGAGCGTGCGCTGCGGCCCAAGCTGCTGGACGAGTACGTGGGCCAGACCAAGGTGCGCGAGCAGTTGGAGATTTTCATCGGTGCGGCACAAAAACGCGGCGAAGCGCTGGACCATGTGCTGCTGTTTGGCCCGCCCGGCCTGGGCAAGACCACGCTCTCCCACATCATTGCCCATGAGCTGGGCGTGAACCTGCGCCAGACCAGTGGGCCGGTGCTGGAAAAACCCAAGGACCTGGCCGCGCTGCTCACGGGGCTGGAAAAGAACGACGTTCTCTTCATTGATGAAATCCACCGCCTCTCGGCCGTGGTGGAGGAGATCTTGTACCCCGCGCTGGAGGACTACAAGATCGACATCATGATCGGCGAAGGCCCGGCGGCCCGCTCCATCAAGCTGGACTTGCAGCCGTTCACCCTGGTGGGTGCCACCACGCGCGCCGGCATGCTGACCAACCCGCTGCGTGATCGTTTTGGCATCGTGGCGCGGCTGGAGTTTTATACGAATGAGGAGCTGGCCCGCATCGTCAAGCGCAGCGCGGGCCTGCTGGGTGTGCCCATGGATGAGGATGGCGGCTTCGAGATTGCCCGCCGCTCGCGCGGCACGCCGCGTATTGCCAACCGCCTGCTGCGCCGGGTGCGCGACTATGCGGAGGTCAAGGGCGCGGGCACCATCACGTTGGAAATGGCCAACCGTGCGCTGGCCATGCTGGATGTGGACCCCCAAGGCCTGGACCTGATGGACCGCAAACTGCTGGAGGCGGTGATCCACCGCTTTGACGGCGGCCCCGTGGGGCTGGACAACATTGCCGCCAGCATCGGCGAAGAGCGCGAAACGATCGAGGATGTGATCGAGCCCTACCTGATCCAGCAAGGCTACCTGCAGCGCACGCCGCGCGGACGCATTGCCACGCTGGCCGCCTACCGGCACTTGGGGGTGACGGCGCCTGCTGGGCCGGCGGTGGACCTGCTGGGCGACTGAGTCAGGCCTGGGCGGGTGGGGTGCTGCGTGTGCGCACCACGTGGTGCACGATCAGCAACTGGGCCGCGTAGTAGGTCAGCAAAATCCAGAACGAGGCCAGGGGTACGGGGGTGAGGAACTTGTTGATAGCAATCAGCGAGTCGCTGAGCATGAACACACAAGCCCCCACCGCCACCCAGCGCGCTGCCGCGTCGCCGTGCACATGGGCCCGCGACCAGGCCTGTGCGGCCATCAGACAGATCACCGTGACATACGCAGCCACGGCACCCTTGAGCACCGGGTCGCCCAGGTTGCCCCACAACACCCCGTACATCAGTGCACCAAAGGCCAGCAGGCCCCAGAGCGCCTGGCGTTGCACAAACCAGCCCGCGCCCTGGCGGAACAGGGCGATGTAAAACACATGGGCTACCAAAAACGACGCCAGCCCCGGAATGAAGTAGTCGCCCGGCAGCATGAGGAACACATCCCCTGCCAGCGAAAACAGCAGCGCTCCGAGCAGCAAGGTGCGAGATTTAGCGCCAAATGTGCCACTGGCGCCCGTGGAATATGCGCGAGTAGCTACGAAAAGCATAGCAATCACCATCACCAGCGGTTTGGTGAACAGGTAGTAGGGCAGCATCTCCATGGCGCCCAGCGTGGCCAGCGCGGCGGCTTCCACGGCCAGAACTTCCAGCGCATGCAGGCTGTGCTGCAGGTAGCGGCCCAGCGCCCACACCCCGGCCGACAGGGCCACGCAGCCCGCGGCGGCGTGGGCGAAGGGGAGCGAATCGGCCACCCACAGGTAGCCCGCCACAGCGCCCAACAAGGCCAGAAACTGCAGGCCGGCAAACCACTGCTGGCCGGGGCGCAAGGGCGGGTTGTAGGTTTGCACCTGTTCCAGCCGGAAGGCCGGTTTGGGGTGGGCCGCGGCCAGGTCGGCGGGTTGCCAGCCGGGCGGCTTGAACCACACGCGGACCTTGTCGCTCCAGCGGCGGGTGGCCCAGCTGTCTTTGGCCAGACCCCAGTAGACGTCGGCGTTGGCCCAGAGCGGGTCCCAGCTGTTCAGCGGGCCGCGGGTGCCGTAGACGCAGGGCTCCTTCTCTTCGGTGAAGGTGCCAAACCAGCGGTCCCACAGCACCAGAATGCCGCCGTAGTTTTTGTCGATGTACGGGTCGTTCACCGCATGGTGCACGCGGTGGTTGCTGGGCGAGCAGAACACGCGGTCAAACCAGCCCAGCTTGCCGACTTGCTCGGTATGCACCCAAAACTGGTAGAGCAGGTCGATCAGGGCGACGATGCCAAAGATCAGCGGCGGCACACCGGCAATTGCCATGGGCAGGTAGAAGATCCAGCCAAACAGGGCGCCGCTGCTGGTTTGGCGCAGCGCGGTGGACAGGTTGTAGTGCTGGCTCTGGTGGTGCACCACGTGGGCCGCCCAAAACAGCGCCACCACATGGCCGGCACGGTGCAGCCAGTAATAGCAAAAGTCGTAGAACACCAGCGCCAGCAGCACGCCGTACCAGCTCTTCCAGAACTCCAAATCGGGAAAGAGGGCCACGGCGCCGAACACGGCGGTGTAAATGCCCACGCTCAGCACCTTGGTGAGCACGCCGCCCACCTGGCTCAGGATGCCCAGGCTGATGCTGTTGATGGCGTCATTCAACCGGTAGGCCTGTGCGCTGGGCACGCGGGCGGTTGCGCGGCGGCTCCAGAAGAACTCCAGGGCGATCAGCAGCAGAAAAACGGGGGTGGCGAATACGATGACTTTGCTCATGCTGGCATTTTTGCCGAGCAAGCGCTTGGTGCCGAGCGGGACAACCCTAGGCCGGTGTAGAGCGGGCTGACTATTTGCCGCGGAAATCGCGCCACTGCACCCGTGCAAACCAGGCGCAGACGGCACCCAGCGCCAGCCAGAACAGCAGCGAGCCCCAGGAAATATTCGGGAAGCGGAACGCATCGCCCAATACGGCCGTGAGGCTGATGAGGAAGCCCAGGCCCGAGAGCAGCACAAAGACCAGGGCCAGGGCGCGTTCTACGCCCGTCTTCACGGTAGCCACGGCCTGCTGGGTCTGCTCCCAGGCCTCGGCCGCATCAGCCAGCGGACTGCGGTTTTGGGCGGCCAGAGCCTCGGCCACATTGGCCTGGGTGGCCAGCGCCGCAAAGTCGCCCTGTGCGGGCCGGCTCGCGCGCTTGCGCCACCAGAGCAGGCCAAACAGCACCACGAGGGCCGTAAGGATGAGGCCCGCGTAGAGCAACTGGTCCTGCCAGGGGACCGAGCCTGCGTGCAAGAGGTAGTGGCCCATGGGGGTACTCCGTGTTAGGTGCTGGATTCGTCCAGCGCGGCCTCATCCAGGTGGCGCGTGTCGGCCCAGCCCACCAGGGTCAGGGCGTCGGGGGTCCACAGCAGGCGGTTGATGGCGGCATTGCCCAGCTCCCAGGTGCGCGGGGCGTGGAGCTCCTGCTGCGTGGCCAGGCGGTAAAGCATGTCCATCACGCCGCCATGCGCCACCAGCACGATGTGCTCGCCCCGGTGTTGGACGGCGATTTCGTTCACGGTGCGTGAGACCCGTGCCAGCAGCTGCGTGGGCGTTTCGCCGCCGGGTGGTGCAAAGTGCGGGTCGCGCTGCTTCCAGCGGCGTGATTCTTCGGGCCACTGCTCCGCAATGGCGGCCCAGGTCTGGCCCTCAAACGTGCCAAAGCCGCGCTCGCGCAGGCCGGTGTGCAGGCGCACGGTGCGCGCGCTGGGGGTGCTGCTGTGCTGCGCAATGGCCTGCGCGGTGGTGTGGGCGCGTGAAAGGTCGCTGCTGTAGATGTGGTCAATGGCTTCATCGGCCAGCGCCAGGCCCACGCGTTGCGCCTGCCAGAGGCCGCGGTCATTTAGGCCAATATCGAGCTGCCCCTGGATGCGGGTGTCCACGTTCCAGGCCGTTTCGCCGTGGCGCACGGCAATGATGCGGGTTGCCCCCATTCAGCGCTCGCTGCGGTTGGTGGCAGGCAACTCCACCACTACGCGGCGTTTGCCGGGGAGGGGGTAGTCCTTCAGTGCAGCCTCCAACATGGGGGGCAGCAGGTTCAGGGTATCGCGCCAGGGGCCTTCAAACACCGCCGCGGTTTCATACGCAAGCTGGCCCGTTCCGCCGTCGCGCAGCAGCAGTTGGACGCGGTGGCGGTACCAGGGGGTCTCCACACTCAGAGCCCAGGGCCACTCTTCGTACACTGCGCCAGTGGCCCCCACCACCAAACGGGGGCGGGGCGGACGGTAGTGCGGGTTGCGCATGGTGTCGACCGACAGATTCACCTGCGCCAGGTAACGCGGCGCAGTGTCGCTGCGCTGCAGGCCAATGTGGTCCAAGGCCTCTTGCGCCAGCGCTTCGATGTGGTCCTGGTTGGCGTCGGCCGCCTGCGAGGGCAGGCGCTCGAACCGGTAACTCGCGCCCGTGAGGGCGGGAGCGTTGCCCACAAAGCTCTGCACATCGCTGTCAATCATGCGCGGCAGCGCGCAGCCCGTGAGGGCGGCGGCGGCAAGCACCAGCAGTGCGCGGCGAAACCACAGATCAAGCGCCATGGATGGCTCCTTAGAGGGTGACGACCTGTACGCCCGGCAAACCGCTCAGGCTGGGCAGTGCCGGCGCGGGAAACTCTTCTTCGTCAAACGCCTTGTCACCGTTCTCGTCCTCCACGCCGGTGGGGCGTATGCCTTTGAAGTCGTGTTTGCTGTGGTCCATCAAATGCGAGGGCACCACGTTTTGCAGGGCCGTGAACATGGTCTCGGCACGGCCCGGGTACTGCTTTTCCCAGTCGCGCAGCATGTTGCCAATCTGCACGCGCTGCAGGTTGGTTTGGCTGCCACACAGCGAGCAGGGAATGATGGGGAACTCGCGGTGGGCGGCCCAGCGGATCAGGTCTTTTTCGGCCACATAGGCCAGCGGGCGGATCACCACAAACTCGCCGTTGTCGCTGGTGAGTTTGGGGGGCATGCCCTTGAGCTTGCCACCAAAGAACATGTTCAGGAAAAACGTCTGCAGCATGTCGTCGCGGTGGTGGCCCAGCGCGAGTTTGTTGCACTTGAGCCTGCGCGCCACGTTGTACAAAATGCCCCGGCGCAGGCGGCTGCACAGGCTGCACATGGTCTTGCCTTCGGGAATGTTCTTCTTGACGATGGAGTAGGTGTCCTGCGTCTCGATATGGAACTCCACGCCCAGCTTGGCCAGGTATTCGGGGAGGATGTGGTCGGGAAAGCCCGGCTGCTTCTGGTCCAGGTTGACTGCGACGATCTCGAAGTTGATGGGCGCACGCTGCTGCATCTTGAGCAGGATGTCGAGCATGCCGTAGCTGTCCTTGCCGCCGGACATGCACACCATCACGCGGTCGCCTTCTTCGATCATGTTGAAGTCCATGATGGCCTGCCCCATCTGGCGGCAGAGGCGTTTTTCGAGCTTGTGCGTTTCGCGCTCGATCTTCAGTTCTTTGTTCCGGTTCGCGGTTGCCGCTTCTGCGGCCTCGGCGGTTTCATCTTCTACCCACACTGCACTCATAGTCTTCTCCATTGCGCCAAGCGCCTTACCACTGGCCCGATTCCATGCGGATGGCCACTTCACAATCTTCAAAAATTTCCAGCTTGGCAATCTTCACCCGCACGCCCAGCACGCCGGGCAGCTGCATCAGGCGGTTGGCCAGTTTGCCAATCAGCGTTTCCAGCAGGTTCACGTGTTCGGCGGTGCACTCCGCGATGATGATCTGGCGCACCTTGCGGTAGTCCAGCACATGGTTGATGTCATCGTCGTGCGGAAGCAGCGGCTGGGTGCCCAGACTGAGTTCGGCGTCCACCTGGATCGGCTGGGGGGCGGTTTTTTCCGACTCCAGAATGCCCAGGTTGGCGTCAAAGCGCAGGCCCGTCAGGGTCAGGGTTTGGTGACCGGTGCTGGCCTTCATGCGTTCATGCCTTTCATGCGGAATACTTCAACGCCCACACCCGCACAGTCGGGGTACACGTCCGGTTTTTGGGTGGACAGGCGCACAGCGCGCACCTGTGGGTGGGCCAGCAACAGGGCGGCCAAATCGTCGCACAGGGTTTCCTGCAATTCGATATGCCCGCGCGAGATGCGGGTCGCAATCACCTCGCGCACAAAGTCGTAGTCCACCACTTCGGCCAGCTTGTCGGCCTTGGGGGTAGTGCTGGCGTAGGGCACAAACAATTCGACGTTGAACACCAGGCGCTGCGCCACACCTTTTTCAAAATCGTGCGCGCCAATTTGCACCGGCACCACGTGGTCACGCAGAAACAGGCGGCGGCACTGCACGGCCAGGGTTTCAAAAATGCGTTCGCTCATGCTGCGGATTCCTGGGCGGCGGGCACCATGAACATCACGTCGCGCGCCAGTGGCACCAGGTGCTGCCCGTTGTCCACCGCAATGGTCACGCCGTTGATGGCGGGGTTTTGTGCCAGAAACACGCAGGTGGCGGCCACCTGCGCCGGGTCCAACGGCAGGCGCTGCAGGTTCACGCGGGCGGCTTGGTCAAAGTTGTCCTGGGTTTGCGGACCGCTCAAAAACATCAGCCCCGGCGCCACCCCGCACACGCGGATGGCTGGTGCCAGCGCCTGCGCCTGCAAGGCCACGGCGCGTTCCAGCGCCAGCTTGGTCAGGGTGTACGAAAAATAGTCGGGGTTCAGGTTGAAGACCTTTTGGTCCAGCACGTGGATGATGCTGCGCGCACCTGCGGGTTCGTTGGCATCGGTTTGCGCCATCAGGCTTGACAGCGACAGAGGGGCCAGCAGGTTGACCTCGATTTGCTGGCGGGCTCCATCCACGTCCATGGCTTGGCCACTGTCGGGCTCGAAGCTGGACGCGTTGTTGACCAGGCAGTGCAGCGGGCCCGATTGGGCGCTGATTTGTTGCACCATGGCGCGACGGCTGTCCTCTTGGGCCAGGTCGGCGTGGATGGCATGGGCTGCATACCCTTGGGTGCGCAGGCTTGCGCATAGCGCATCGGCCGCGTCGGCGCTGCGCTGGTAATGGCACCACACCTCCCAACCGGCTTGCGCAAACTGGGCGCACAGCAGCGCACCCAGGCGATGGGCGCCGCCGGTAATGAGTACGCGTTTAAGCACCAAATAGTCCTTGAGCAGGGTGGGGGTGAGGGGGCAAGATAATCCTTGGCTTTACCAAACACGAGACCGTTGTTCATGTTCACTGCCGAAAGCATTCCGGCCAGCCTGACCCGAATTATCGCGGATGCCATCGAAAAAGCCGGGGGCTGGCAGGGTTTTGACGCCTTTATGGGCCAGGCCCTCTACACCCCCGGCCTGGGTTACTACGCCAATGGCCTGTCCAAATTCGGCCAAATGCCCCAGGGCTTGCAGCGTGCTGAAGGTGTGGTGGGCGCGGGCAGCGACTTTGTGACTGCACCCGAAATGACCCCCTTGTTTGGCCAGGCCCTGGCCCGCCAGGTGGGCCAGGTGCTGGCCGCTACCGGTACGGACGAAGTGTGGGAGTTTGGTGCGGGCACAGGGGCTTTGGCCCTGCAACTGCTGGACGCCTTGGGCGACCAGGTGCGTTGCTACACGATTGTGGACCTGTCCGATTCGCTCAAGGCGCGGCAGGCGCAGACGCTGGCGTCCCACGCCGGCAAGGTGCGCTGGGTCAGCGCGCTGCCGGAGCAAATGCGTGGTGTGGTGGTGGGCAACGAGGTGCTGGACGCCATGCCGGTGCAGCTGCTGGTGCGCAAAAGCGGTGTCTGGCATGAGCGCGGCGTGGTGGTGGAGCAGGGCGCTTTGCAGTGGAGCGACCGCCCCACCGCCCTGCGCCCGCCGGTGGAGATTGAGGGTGCGCATGACTACCTGACGGAGATTCACCCCCAGGGGGAGGCCTTTGCACGCACCCTGGCAGACCGTTTGGTGCTGGGCGCCGCCTTGTTGCTGGACTATGGTTTCCCCGAGAGTGAGTACTACCATGTGCAGCGCCATATGGGGACGGTGATGTGCCACCAGGCGCACCGGAGCGACCCGGATCCGCTGCAGGCCGTGGGCCTCAAGGACATCACTGCCCACGTCAATTTCACCGGCATTGCGCTGGCCGCGCAGGACGCCGGGCTGGACGTGCTGGGCTACACCAGCCAAGCCCACTTTCTGATCAATTGCGGCCTGGTCGAGGCCATGCAAGACGCACCCTTGCCAGAGCGTGTCGCCGCACAAAAGCTCATCTTGGAGCACGAGATGGGCGAGTTTTTCAAGGTCATTGCCCTCGGCCGCGGCGTTGACCTCCCTCTGCGGGGCTTTGCCCGTGGTGACAGAACCCATCGGTTGTAAAAGGCCAGGCGCAACGGTCTGCTGGTAACGAAGTCGTAACAGCCGGGGGTGCTTGCAAGGTAGTATCGGCCGCGAGTTTTAAGGAATGTTTCATCATGACCACCACCCACCGCACCGAGACCATTGAACGCACACTCCGCCCCTGGGGCTGGTACGAGACCGTGTCGGAGGTGGCGGGCAACAAGATCAAGCGCATTGGTGTGCTGCCGGGCCAGCAGCTGAGCCTGCAAAAGCACCACCAGCGCGCCGAGCACTGGGTGGTGACCCAGGGCACGGTCCGCATCACGCTGGATGACCAGGTGTTTGAGCTGACGCAGGGCCAGCACTGCGACATCGCGGTGGGGCAGGTGCACCGCCTGGCCAACCTGACCACCGAGCCGGTCGAGATTGTCGAGGTGCAGTTTGGCGCCTACCTGGGCGAAGACGACATCGTGCGTCTGCAAGACGACTACGGCCGCCAGTAATTGAGGAGCACCATCACTATGGCAACAACAACGTCAACCCCCATTGTTCAACTGCCCGCTGGCTGCCCGCCGGTGGCCTGTGTGGATATCGGCGGCACCAAGGTGGCTGTGAATGTGGCCGACGCCCAAGGCGTACGCGGCAAAGTATCGGAACCTACCGCCAAGGTCGGCAACAACGACGCGCTGGCACAGCAGATCATTCGCATGATTGGCGAAAGCTGTGCGCTGGCTGGTATTGCTGTGGCCGAAATTTCTGCGGTGGGGGTGGCCACCTGCGGCCCCTTTGTCATCAACCAGGGCATGGTCGAGCTGGCGGGCCCCAATATCTGTGGCGGCCTGGCCGGCAAGGCGCGTGGCCTGCCCAATGACTGGGCCACCGCCTTGCTGGAAGCCCCGCTGAAGGCGGTGTTTCCGAATGTGCGGGTGGAGAACGATGGCGTGGGGGCTCTGGAAGCCGAGCGCCGCTGGGGTGCCCTGCAGGGGCTGGACAACTGCGCCTACGTGACCTGGAGCACCGGCATTGGCATGGGCTTGTGTGTGGACGGGCACATTTTGCGCGGCAAGAACGGCAACGCGGGCCACGCGGGCCACACCTTTGTCATCAGCAATGACGATGCCCTGTGCGGCTGCGGTTTGGTGGGCGATGTCGAGGGCTTGGTGGCAGGTAACGCCATTCCACGCCGGTTTGGCAAAGACGGTTTTGCCGATGCTGCTATGCTTTTTATAGCTGCTCGCGCAGGTAATACGGACGCCGTGGCGATTATTGATGGTTTGTGTGAGGTCATGGGCCGCACCCTGTTCAACATGGTGGCCACGCTGGACCTGCAACGCATCAGCGTGGGCGGCAGCGTCTTTTGGCACAACCGCGACTACCTGCTGCCCAAGCTGCAGGCCTACTTGCAGGGCAAGCTGCCTGCGCTGACCCAGGGCGTGGACATTGTGCCTGCGGGTTTGGGCGAGCAGGTGGGCGACTACGCCGCCCTGGCGCTGGTGGTTCCCTGATTCTTCATCAGTTGGCTTGATTTAATCAGCCCTAGGGAAACTCCTAGTAGTTCAACGTTAAAAATTAATGAAAAATTAATTAATTCGAATTGGCATGGTGCCGGTCCGAATTCAACGTTGCTTTGGGCCCCACCAAGGGGCTACGAAGACAAAACTTTTTTGGAGACAAGATGTTGAAGCTTTCTAAACTCGCCACCGCAGTGGCACTCGTGGTTGCTGGTTCGGCCGCTGTGGCTGGTGAAGTGGAAGTCCTGCACTACTGGACATCCGGCGGTGAAGCCAAATCGGTTGCTGAGCTGAAGAAGATCATGCAAGCCAAGGGCCACGTCTGGAAAGACTTTGCCGTGGCCGGTGGCGCTGGCGACAACGCTGCCACCGTGCTGAAGAGCCGTGTGGTGAGCGGCAATCCTCCTGCTGCAGCCCAAATCAAGGGCCCAGCTATCCAAGAATGGGCTGCTGAAGGCGTGTTGGCCAACCTGGACGCCACTGCCAAGGCCGAAAAGTGGGACGACCTGCTGCCCAAGGTGGTGGCTGACGTCATGAAGTACAAGGGCAACTACGTGGCTGCTCCCGTGAACGTGCACCGCGTGAACTGGATGTGGGCGAACTCCGCTGTCTTGAAAAAGGCTGGCGTGACCTCCACTCCTAAGACCTGGGACGAATTCTTCGCCGCTGCTGAAAAAGTCAAGAAGGCTGGCCTGATCCCCGTGGCACACGGTGGCCAGAACTGGCAAGACTTCACCACCTTTGAGTCCGTGGCTCTGGGCGTGGGTGGCACCAAGTTCTACAACGACGCACTGATCAAGCTCGACGAAAAAGCGCTGACCAGCGCCACCATGACCAAGGTGCTGGAAACCTTCCGCAAGATCAAGGGTTACACCGACGCAGCCGCTCCTGGCCGCGACTGGAACCTGGCCACCGCCATGGTGATCCAAGAGAAGGCAGCCTTCCAGTTCATGGGTGACTGGGCCAAGGGCGAGTTCTCTGCTGCTGGCAAGGTGCCTGGCAAGGACTACATCTGCGCTGCCGCTCCTGGCACCTCCAACGCTTATACCTTCAACGTGGACTCCTTCGCCATGTACAAGCTCAAGGACGCTGGTGCCCAAAAGGCCCAAGGTGATCTGGCTGCTTCCATCATGGGCACCGAGTTCCAGGAAGTGTTCAACCTGAACAAGGGTTCCATCCCTGTGCGCCTGAACATGAAGATGGACAAGTTTGACGACTGCGCCAAGACCTCTGCCAAGGACTTTGTGGACACCGCCAAGTCCGGTGGTCTGGTGCCCTCCGTGGCTCACGGCATGGCCATCAAGCCTGCTGCTGAAGGCGCGATCAAGGATGCCGTGTCCCAGTTCTGGAACGACGACAAGATCTCCGTGGCTGACGGTGTGAAGAACATCGCCAAGGCTGCTGCGACCAAGTAAGTCGTGCTGGCGCGCAAGCGCCAGTGTCTAGCCAAGCAGACGCCCCATCCCTCCACGGGGGTGGGGCTGTTTCAAGTTTGGGCGTTCCCTTCCACGATTGCTCCCCATGTCATTCCAATCCTCTTTGCGTTGCCTGTGGGCCGGTGTGGCCCTGTGTGCTGGTGCGAGCCTGTGGGCTGGCGAGGTGGAGGTGCTCCACTACTGGACATCGGGCGGCGAAGCCAAATCGGTAGCCGAACTCAAAGGCATGATGGCCCAACGCGGCCACACCTGGCGGGATTTCACGGTGACTGGCGGCGGCGGACAAAACGCCATGGCCGTGCTCAAGCAGCGTGTGCTGGTGGGCAATGCGCCGGCAGCGGCCAACATCAAGGGCCCCGCCATTCAGGAATGGGCCGAGCTCAACGTGCTGACCAGCCTCGATGCCATGGCATCGTTTGAAAAATGGGACGAGGTCCTGCCCAAGGTGGTGGCAGACCAGATGAAATACAAAGGCCGTTACGTGGCCGTGCCCGTGAATGTGCACCGCGTGAACTGGTTGTGGGCCAACTCCGCCGTGCTGAAGAAGGCAGGCGTTGCAGCGCTGCCCAAAACCTACGACGAATTTTTTGCCGCTGCCGACAAGATCAAGGCAGCCGGCTTTGTGGCCGTGGCCCATGGCGGCCAGGACTGGCAGGACTTCACGGTGTTTGAATCCGTGGTCTTGGGCGTGGGTGGCCCCGCGTTTTACGACAAAGCCCTGGTCAAGCTGGACCGCGCGGCCCTGAGCAGCGACGAGATGAAAAAGTCGCTGGAAGTGTTTCGCCGCATCAAGGGCTACACCGATGACAAATCGCTCGGGCGCGACTGGAACGTGACCACCGAGCTGGTCATCAACGGCAAGGCCGGTTTCCAGTTCATGGGCGACTGGGCCAAGGGCGAATTCTTGGCTGCAGGCCAAACCCCCGGTAAAGACTTCACCTGCTCGGCTGCGCCGGGCACCGACAAGGCCTACACCTTCAACGTGGACTCCTTTGCCATGTTCCAGCTCAAGGGCTGGGAGGCACAAAAGGCCCAGGGCTACCTGGCCTACCTGCTGATGGGCAAGGACTTCCAGGAAAAATTCAACCTGCGCAAGGGCTCCATCCCCGTGCGTCTGGGCATGCCCATGGACAAGTTTGACGACTGCGCTAAGACATCCAGCAAAGACTTTGTGTCCACGTCTGCCAGCGGCACCTTGGTGCCTTCGGTGGCCCACGGCATGGCGCTGTCGTCGTCGCAACAGGCCGCCATGCGCACGGCGGTGTCCGAGTTCTGGAACAACGACAAATTGACAGTCGCTGAAACTCTGTCCAAGCTGTTGGCGGTGAGCGCCCCCAAACAGAAATGAAACGTATGAAAACCCTTGAAAACATCCTACCCAAGCTGGTGATCGCCCCGGGCTTTGTGCTCGGCTTCGCCTTCATCTACGGCTTCATGATCTGGAACGGCGTGCTCTCCGTCACCGGCTCGCGCATGCTGCCCAACTACGAAGAATTTGTCGGGCTGGAGCAGTACGTGCGCCTGTGGGAAATGGACCGCTGGTACGTGGCGCTCAAGAACCTGGGCCTGTTCAGCGTGTTGTACGTAGGGGGTTCCATGATTTTGGGCATGGGCCTGGCGATTTTTCTGGACCAGAAAATCCGCTTTGAGGGCGTGCTGCGCACCGTGTACCTGTACCCCATGGCGCTCTCGTTCATCGTGACCGGCACCGCCTGGAAGTGGATCTTGAACCCCAGCCTGGGCCTGGAAAAACTCATGCACGACCTGGGCTGGGCCAGCTTCAGCTTTGACTGGCTGGTGCAGTCTGACACCGCTATTTACTGCGTGGTGATTGCCGGCATCTGGCAGTCCGCTGGTTTTGCCATGGCCCTGTCGTTGGCCGGCTTGCGCGGCATTGACGACAGCATCATCAAGGCAGCCCAAATCGACGGCGCCTCGCTGCCCCGCATCTACTGGCGCATCATTTTGCCCATCTTGCGCCCCGTGGTGTTCTCCACCGTGCTGGTGTTGTCGCACCTGTCCATCAAGAGTTTTGACCTGGTGATGGCCCTGACGTCCGGCGGCCCGGGCTTCTCGTCCGATGTGCCTGCCACCTTCATGTACACCATGAGCTTCACACGCGGCCAGATTGGCCTGGGGGCCGCCAGCGCCACCATGATGCTGGCCTTTGTGGCCGCCCTCGTGGTGCCTTATCTGTACAGCGAATTGCGCGCCAAACCGCACGACCGCTAATCCACGATCGCAAACTATGTTGTCCAAAAACCTCCCCCGCATCCTGATCTACGGCGTTCTGCTGATCGCCGCCTTCTTCTTCCTCGCGCCGCTCTACGTGATGCTGGCCACGTCCTTCAAGGACGCCGAGCAAATCCGTTCGGGCAACTTGCTGAGCCTGCCACATGGGCTCAACTTCGAGTCCTGGCAACTGGCCTGGTCCTCCGCCTGTACCGGGGTCGACTGCCGCGGCCTGCAGCCTTACTTTGTCAACTCCGTCATCATGGCCGTGCCGGCCGTGATCATCTCCACCGCCTGGGGCGCCATCAATGGCTACGTGCTGTCGATGTGGAAGTTCAAGGGCAGCGAGGTGTTGTTTGGGTTCATGCTGTTTGGCGTGTTCATGCCCTTCCAGGTGGTGCTCTTGCCCATGAGCCAGGTGCTCGGTTTCCTGGGTCTGTCCAGCTCACTGGGTGGTCTGATCCTGGTGCACTGCATCGCAGGTTTGGCCGGAACCACGCTGTTCTTCCGCAACTACTACACCGCCATTCCCAAAGAACTGGTCAACGCTGCGCGCATTGACGGTGCCGGCTTCTGGCGCATCTTCTTCCGCATCGTGGTGCCCATGTCCACGCCCATCTTGATGGTGACGCTCATCTGGCAATTCACCAACATCTGGAACGACTTCCTGTTTGGCGTGGCCTTCAGCGGCGCCGACAGCAAGCCCATCACCGTGGGCCTGAACAACATGGCCAACACCTCCAGCAGCGTCAAGAGCTACAACGTCGACATGGCTGCGGCCGTGATTGCCGGTCTTCCCACCATGTTGGTCTATGTACTGGCAGGTCAATACTTCGTGAAAGGTCTCACCGCCGGCGCGGTGAAAGGATAAAAAAATGGCAGCTTCTCTCCAAATCGCAGGCATTCGCAAAGTTTTCGGCAAGGGCGACAAAGCCGTTGAAGTCCTCAAGAAAATCGAAATCGACGTCGCCCCCGGCGAGTTCCTGATCCTGGTCGGCCCCTCTGGCTGCGGCAAGTCCACGCTGCTCAACATCATTGCCGGCCTGGAAGAACCTTCCGAAGGCGAACTGCGCATTGCCGGCAAAAACGTGGTGGGCGTGGCCCCCGCGCAGCGCGACATTGCCATGGTGTTCCAGAGCTACGCGCTGTACCCCACCATGAGCGTGGCCGACAACATCGGCTTCGCGCTGGAAATGCGCAAGGTGCCTTTGGAGCAGCGCAAAAAGCGCATTGCCGAAGTGGCCGCCATGCTGCAGATCGAACATTTGCTGGACCGCCGCCCTGCGCAGCTGTCTGGCGGTCAGCGCCAACGCGTGGCCATGGGCCGTGCCTTGGCACGTGACCCCCAGCTCTTCTTGTTTGACGAACCGCTCTCCAACCTGGACGCCAAGCTGCGCGTGGAAATGCGCGCCGAAATCAAACGCCTGCACCAGGTCAGCGGCATCACCAGCGTGTACGTGACGCACGACCAGATCGAAGCCATGACCCTGGGCAGCCGCATCGCGGTGATGAAGGACGGCATCCTGCAGCAAATCGGCACGCCCGACGACATCTACAACCGCCCGGCCAATACCTACGTGGCCACCTTTATCGGCTCGCCCACCATGAACCTGATCAAGGGCCATGTGGAAACCTCTGGCGCCCAAGGCCGCTTCAGCTTCAATGGCAGCAGCCTGGAGCTGGCTACCCCCGCAACCGGCGACGCCACGCTGGGCGTGCGCCCCGAGCACATCGAACTGCTGGCCGATGCCTCCTGGCGCGGTGAGGTGATGGTGGTGGAACCCACTGGTGCGGACACCTATGTGGTGGTCAAGACCGCCGCAGGCGACGTGACCGTGCGCACTGCGCCTAGCGCCCAGTGGAAGTCGGGCGATCAGGTGGGCTTGCGCGTGAGCCCTGCGAATACCAACTGGTTTAACACGGCAACGGGTGTGCGTTTGGACGTCTGATAGAGCAAGACTACAAAATAAAAAGCCGGCGTGTCCTGAAAGACAGTCCGGCTATTTTTGTAAATAGTGGGTTTTTTTGTGATCAATCCAGAATAATTTTTGTCTTCACAACTTCCGCCTTGACAACGCCATCCGCAATGCCGCGCCAAGTCGGAATCTGGCTAAATGCATCGGGCTTCTGCTTCAATCCATTGTCCATTTGGTTGACAAATTTAGTGGCCCAAATCGTAAGGGCTTCAATGTATTGCTTTTTGGCAGGGTCATTGAAAGACATTGTCTTGTTCCAAGGGTTGCGGCCCCATTCACTTTCAGTCTCACGGGCGAAGCCTACAAGTTCCGGATTGATCCAAATGTAGTAGTGCAACATCCGTTGACTGAGTCCATTTCGTGTGAGTTGAATCAAAAGAACAGTAGGTGGTATGTCTACACCTTGTTCCTTGAGCAGTGCATAGAGTTCCGCAGCTTTGCCGCCTGGGTTGCTCATGTAGCGGGTAATGTGATTAATGGTGACGCAGTTGTCTTCCCGCCCTGCTCCAAGTTGCAGTTTGAACAACATGTCGTCCCGTTTGCACGGCTCTCCGTTCCAAAAACCACTGCCGCTTTGGAGGTTGCTCCGAACTTCCATCGCAGCAATCCACTGTTTGCCTTCAGATTGAAAGAAGCGTGCAGTTCCCAGCGGTACTGATGCTGCAGAACCTGTACTGTCTGAGCGAACCAAATCAACGATTCGCCACTTTCCTTCACCTTGCCAAATGGGATATCCGCCAATAGTTGCATCTGTCTCCAGTTTGTCTGCTAGGGCGAAAGGACGAGGTTTTTGATCTGGGAAAAGTTCTGCTGCATTTGCAGTCTGCGTGCAAATTGTTGCGATTGCAAATATGGCTGGCGTGATCAGGCGTTTCACTGCGTTCATGGTTCGGGTGATTGAGGTTGGGGAGTAAGCAACAGGGGATGACTTATCCGAGCCATTGCGCCGACCATTCTGCATGGCCCTTGGTCAGTGTCAATCCCCCAAAAGAGTGAATTTAAAGTGGCGTTGCGCGATAGCAGAGGCCTCGTCGTCACCCCTGCAACGGCAACTGCAAACTGATCGTCAACCCATGCGGCAGCGTCGTGCGTGCTGTCGCTGTGCCGCGGTGTCGCTGAGCAATCTCAGCCACGATGGACAGGCCTAGCCCGCAGCCACCGGGCAACTCGCTGGCACGCCAGAAGCGTTCAAACACCCGCTCCAGGTGCTCGGCCGACAGGCCGGGGCCGGTGTCTTCGACTTCCAGAATGCAGTGGCCGTCGCGCACTTCGGTGCGCAGGGTCACGTTGACGCCTTTGCCTGCGTATCGCAGGGCGTTGTCGATCAGGTTGCTCAGGCCTTCGCGCAGCAACAGCTTGTCTCCAGGCACCATCAGCGTGTCTTCGCCCTCGTAGCCCAGGTCCACCCCGGCCGCTACGGCGCGCGGTGTCCATTCGCGGGCCACTTCGCGAGCCAGTGCGGCCACGTCCACCGGGTGCAGCACCACCTCGGCCTCGGTACGGGCCAAAGACAACAGCTGGTGCACCAGGTGGGCACTGCGCTGCGCGCCGGTGTGTACCTTGACCAGGCGCTGGCGCAGGGCTTCGGGTTCGGTCTCTTGCATGGCCAGCTCGGTCTGGCTGATAAGGCCCGCCAGCGGGGTGCGCAGCTGGTGGGCGGCGTCGTTCAAGAAACGTTTTTCCTGGCTCAGGCTGCGGCGCAGCGTGGTGAGCAGCTGGTTGAGGGCATTGGCCAACGAATGCACTTCCTCTGGCGCCTGGGTCATCTCAATGGGAGAGAGTGACGCTGTGGCGCGGTGCGCAAGCTGGGCTTCCAGCCGCTCCAGCGGGGCCAGGCCACGGCGGATGCCTTCGTACACCAGCACGCTGAGCACGGCGCCCAGAATCAGCAGCGGGAACAGCACGTCGCGTACGAGCTCGCGCGCAATGCGCTGCTGCACCACCAGGCTCTTGGCCACCTGTACGCGCATGCGCTGGTCGGTAAAGCCGTCACCAAAACTCAGGTCCATGGACGCCACGCGCATGGGCTTGCCGTCCAGCACCACTTCGTACAGCAGCGGTTCGTTGCTGGGAACATGCAGGTCCGGCGTCATGCCCGGGATCTTGGTGTTGCCCAGCAAAAAGCTGCCGGGGGGCGAGGACACCATGTAGGCCACGCGGTCCTCGGGGTCCTGCTCAATGATGTCGCGCGCCGCGCGCGGAAAGTCCACCAGCAGGCCCGAGCCCATGGGTTTGACCTGGCGCGCCAGCGAACGTACCGATTGGGTCAGCGACTGGTCAATCGTCTTCTCGGCATAGGTGAGCGCCACCCGAAACGCCAGCACCCCACCCATGAGCCACAGCACCAGCTGCGGCAGCAGCAGCCACACCAGCAGCTGCCGCTTGAGCGAGAAACGGGCCGGTGCGCTCATGCGCCTTCGGTTTCCAGCATGTAGCCCAGGCCGCGCACGTTGCGGATGTTGAGGCCACTGTCGGTGAGCTTGCGGCGCAGGCGGTGCACATACACCTCCAGTGCATTCGAGCCCACGGCGGCACCGTCTTGCGGCTGGGTTTGCCACACGGCCAGCACGTCTTCACGGCCCACCACCTGGCCCATGTTGTTGACCAGCAGCGAGAGCAGGGACCACTCGCGTTGGGTCAGGTCCATGGGCTCTTCGCCCAACCAGGCCAGGGGCAGCACCGGGTCCAGGCGCAGGTTTTTGCTGGAGCTGCTTTGCACCTCCAGCGAGCCGCCAAACGCAGGCAGGCGCGAGCGGCGCAGCATGGCCTGCAGGCGGGCCAGCAGCTCAGCCATGTTGAAGGGCTTGGTGAGGTAGTCGTCGGCCCCGGCATTCAGCCCTTGCACCCGGTCGTCCACGCCGTCGCGCGCGGTAAGGATGAGCACCGGCAAGGCCGTGAGGCGCTGGCGTATCCACTGCAGCACCTGGATGCCGTCCACCACAGGCAGGCCCAGGTCCAGCACCACACCGTCAAAGCGGGTGCTTTCCAGCAGGCTCTGGGCCTGCGCGCCGTCGCTGGCGCTGCTCACGCTGTGGCCCGCGTGGACCAGCTGCGCGCACAGGCCGTCGCGCAGCAATTCGTCGTCTTCAACAATCAGTAAATGGGCCATGGCCTGAGCATACCAAGCCGACCCAAGCCGCAGGCTCGGAACTACCCTCAGGCGGCAGGGGATGCGGCCAAACCAGCGGCAATCGCCTCGGCGCGCGCGGTTTGGATGAATTGACCTATCTTTGGGCCTGTGGCGCCCATGGATATTGCGCGAGCAGCTATGGAATCTGTAGCGACTGCCAGCGCCAGTTCAAGAGCGCGACCCAGGCGGTCGGCTTGTGGGTAGGGCGTGTCGCTCAGGCCCAGTCGGCCCTGGGCATCGCACTGGCAGGCTTGCAGCACCTGCGCAAACCGGACCGGCTTGCGAAAGGCGTCGCAGCGCTCCAGCAGGCGCACCAAGGCCGCAGCGTTGAGCGTGCCACTGCGGTGGAGGTTGCCGTGTTCGCGCGCCACCACCTCGGCCAGCTCGGCACAGTCGGTAGGCACGCGCAGGCGCTGGCACACGGTCTTGAGCAGGCGCACGCTGCGTTCCTCGTGGCCAATGTGGCGCGGCAATACGTCGGCCGGCGTGGTGCCCTTGCCCAGGTCGTGGCCCAGGCAGGCAAAGCGCACCGCCAGCGGGGCGCCCAGTTGGGCGGCGCGGTCCAGCACCAGCATCACGTGGACGCCGGTGTCCACCTCGGGGTGGTGCTCGGGGCTTTGGGGCACGCCCCACAGGCGGTCCAGCTCGGGCAGCAGCCGCGCCAGCGCGCCGCAGCTGCGCAGCACCGCAAACATGCGGGAGGGCTGGGCTTCCATCAGGCCCTTAGCCAGCTCCTGCCACACGCGCTCGGGCACCAGGTGGTCCACCTCGCCCTCGGCCACCATGGCCTGCATGAGGGCCGTGGTTTCGGGGGCTACGGTGAAATCGGTAAAGCGCGCGGCAAAACGCGCCAGCCGCAGGATGCGCACCGGGTCTTCGCGGAAGGCGGGGGTCACATGGCGCATTACGCGCTGGGCGATGTCGGCCCGGCCGCCGTAGGGGTCTACCACGGTTTTTGAGTCAAATTGGCCTCTGACCCCCGTGGATTCTGCGCGAGCAGCTATTGAATTGATAGTGAGGTCGCGCCGCGCCAGGTCCTCTTCCAGCGTCACGCCCGGCTCGGCATGCACGGCAAAGCCGCGGTAGCCAGGTGCCGTCTTGCGCTCGGTCCGGGCCAGCGCGTATTCCTCGTGCGTCTGTGGGTGCAAAAACACCGGGAAGTCGCGGCCCACCGCCACAAAGCCTGCGTCCAGCATGGCCTGCGGTGTAGCGCCCACCACCACCCAGTCGCGGTCCTGCACCGGCAGGCCCAGCAGCGCGTCGCGCACGGCGCCGCCCACCAGGTAGGTCTGGCCAGGGATGGTGAGGGGCGTTGTGGCGGCAGGCATGGGGCAGGCGTGGTGGGGTTTAGCGCTTCAGGCGGTAGGGTTCCTCAAAGTCCAGAAAGTCTTTTTCTGCCAAGGCGTCGTTCACCCAGGCTTGCACACCGGGCAGGGCCAGCACATGGGCCACGTAGGCGGCGGCTTTGGGCGGCAACGGCAGGCCGTAGGTCTTGAGGCGCGTGCAGACCGGGGCGAAGTAGGCGTCGGCCACGCTGAAGCTGCCAAACAGCAGGGGGCCGCCGTGTTGGTCCAGCAGGCCTTCCCACATGGCGACCAGGCGTGCCACGTCGGCGCGTACGGCCGGTTTGTCACGCCAGATCAGGGCGCCTTGGGCGGCCAGGTCGGCCTCGATGTTCATGGGGCAGTTGCCGCGCAGGGCGGTGAAGCCGGAGTGCATTTCGGCACACACACTGCGCGCCCGGGCGCGGGCGGCCTTGTCGTGCGGCCACAGCGGGGTGCCAGAAAACTGTTCAGCCACGTATTCGGCAATCGCCAGCGTGTCCCAGATGGCCAAATCACCGTCCACCAGCAGCGGCACTTTGCCGGTGGGCGTCAGCGGGCCCAGTGTGGCTTTGAACTTTGAGCTGCTGTCAAACGAGTCGAAGCGGACCATGACTTCTTCAAAGTCGATCCCCGCCTGCTTGAGCAGCACCCAGGGGCGCATGGACCACGAAGAGTAATTTTTGTTGCCGATATAGAGTTTGAGCATGGGGCACCTGTGCGTGAAAGGGCATTCATCCTAAAGGCTTGGGCCCTGCCGATTGATGACAAAGGCAGGCCCCATTGATGCATGCCGCACGCCGTTGCAGGCGGCGGGCTTACGGCAGTTCCAGCCCAGCTTCCGGCGTGCTGGCGTCGCGCGGGCCCACCGTGCCCAGGCGAGCCTTGAGCGACTGGGGCTGGCCGCTGATCAGCGCGGCGTACAGCGTGGTGTTGGCCAGCACTTTTTTGACGTAGTCGCGGGTTTCGGAAAACGGCACGTTTTCGGCCCAGATGGCGGCCTCTACCGTGGGGCTGCCGGTCTGGCCGCGCCAGATGCGCGGGCGGCCCGGGCCGGCGTTGTAGGCGGCCGCGGCCATGGGCATGGAGCCGCCGAAGCTGTCCAGCACCAGCTTGAGATAACCCGTGCCAATGGCGATGTTGGTGTCGCGGTCGGTGATCTGGTGGGCCTGGAAGTCGGTCAGGCCCATTTTCTTGGCGGTCCAGCGCGCGGTGGCCGGCATGACCTGCATCAGGCCGGCGGCGCCCACGACGGATTTGGCGTCCATGATGAAACGGCTTTCCTGGCGGATCAGGCCGTACACATAGGCTGGCTCCAGGCCAATCGTCTGGGTGCGCGCCAGCACGGCGGCCTTGAAGGGCATGGGGAACCGTTGCTCCATGTCCACCACACCCTTGGTGCGTTCGCTGGTGTTGATGCAGCGGTCCCACACCTCGGCCTTGCAGGCCAGGTCGGCGGCGGCCAGCAGGCTGCGGTCGTCCATGCCGCCTTTGCTGTGCAGGTTGGTGGTGTAGTTCCATTCCCGCACGCCCTCGGTGCGCAGACCCAGTTGCACGGCATACAGCGCGCGCATGAGACCGGGGTTGGTGCGCGCGTGGTCTTTTTCCTCGGGGGTCAGGGGCAGGGGCTTGGCCGGGGCATTGACCTTCTGGCCCAGGTCTTCCAGGGCCAGCATTTCATAAAAGCCCTTGATGCCGGCAATGCCCTCCAGCGCGCGGGTGGCGTCTGCCCGGGCTGCGTCGGTGGTGGCGCGGGCCAACTGGGCGCGGGCGCGCCAGTAGACCCAAGTGGGGTCGTTGCGCAGCGCATCGGGCATGGCGGCAATGGCGTCTTGCACCATGGCCCAGCGCCCGGCGCGCAGGGCGGCGCGGGCGGCCCAGGCCAGGTGGTCTTCGTGCATGTGCTGGAACTGGCCCTTGGCGAAGTAGCCCACGGCGTCGTCAGAGAGTTTTTGGGCAGCGCGTTTGCCAATCACGCCCCAGATCCAGCTGCGCTCTTCCTGCGTGAGCTGGGCTTTCCAGCGCAGCTTCTCCATCTCTGCTGCGGCCTCGGCGGGTTCTTGGTAGGCCTGGCGGATCAGCGCCAGTGACACCAGCTCGCGGGTTTGCGGGCGCAGCGCGGTGAGTTTGTCGTTGAGGTACTTGCCGGGGTTGAGGTAGAGGGTGTTGACGGTCTTGACCCAATCCGCATCCAGCAGGCCCACGGCCTGGGTGGCGATGCGCAGGCGGTCGTTTTCCAACCCCAAGCGGGCGCGCAGCCAGACTGTGTGAGCAGTGAATTTCTTGTCGTTGAGCAATTGGCCTGCTGCGCTTGCACAGGCCTCGTCGGCGTCTTTGAGGGCCAGCCAGGTGTCCTGCACCGCATTGGCCACATCGGTGCCCTGGGTGCTGTAGTCCGCCAGCAGGCCGTAGCAGCGAATGGCGCGGTCGTCGTTCATGCGGTAGGCCGGCAGCTCACGCTGGAAGCTGGCCCAGTCGCTGCGACGGCCCAGCACCTGCAGCCATTCTGCGCGCAGTCGGTCTTCCTGGTAGGTGCCGCTGTAGCGGTACAAAAAGTCCTGGATATCGGTGTTGCTGGCATCGTCCAGCCGGGCCGACAACTCCCAGTACGCCGCCCAGGGCTCCAGGGGGTGGTTGCGCGCCTGCGGCAGCAGGGCCGCCAGTCGCTTGCGGTCACGCTGCTTATAGGCTTGCGCCATGTCGAGGATGGTGTCGTCGGAGCGCGCGGACTCGCGCACCACATCGCGTCCTTGGGCTTTGGCCGGGGCGGCAAAGGAGGACACCGCGAAGCCCGCGAGGGCCAGGGATGTCAGAATGGCTGAAAACTGCATGTGGGGATTATGGATAACTCGAACGAAAGCAAAGCCGCGCAAAAGAAAGCCCTTCGCAAGGCGCTTCTCGAACAACGCCTGAACCTGCCCGACCGCCTACAGCGCGCGGAACTTCTGCAGCGCGTGATGCGGATCTGGCTGGTAGGGCGCACGGACGTGGTGATTGGCGCCTACTGGCCCATCAAGGGCGAGTTTGACCCGCTGCCGGCGCTGCACCGCTGGAAGGAAGATGGCGAGCTGATTGACCAGCCGCAGCCCCGCCGCATCGGCTTGCCGGTGGTGAACCGGGAGCACAAAACCATGACCTTCCATGCCTGGTACCCCGGTTGCCCCATGGAGGAAGACGCCTACGGCATCCCCAAGCCCAAGGACACCGAATTGATTGTGCCCACCCTGCTGTTTGTGCCCTGCGTGGGCTACAGCGCGGGGGGCTACCGGCTGGGTTATGGCGGTGGGTTCTACGACCGCATGCTGGGCAGCCTGGACCCCAAACCGGTTACCGTGGGCTTGGGCTTTGGCACCGATTTTGTGGACGATTTTGAACCCGAGCCGCACGACATGCCACTGGACGCCATCCTCAACGACCACGGGATCGTTTGGCCGATTTGAGGTAGCCCTACGCTCCGCGGCTGTGTGGGGCGCGGCCCCCGAGGGGTTAACCCGCCTTGGGACGGCCCGGCGGCGGCTTGTGCTTCCGGGCAGGGCTTTTTGTGGCGGGTGTCCTGGTCCTGGGAGCCGGTTTCTTGGCCTGCAGCGCGGCCTGCAGCGCCAACCGTGCCCATGGTTGCATCAGGGCGTGCGATTCCATGGCGTCGGCCGGGGCGCTGTAGTAGTTCATGCTTTTGGGCTGGCCTTGCACCAGGTAGGTGAAGCGGGCACAGCCTTCGGCCTCAAAGCGGGGGCGGCTCTCTTCGCTGGCCTTGAGCCACAGCGTATCGCCATCGCCCAGGTTGGCCAGGATGGCAATCGTCATGCCGTCCACACTGATGCCCCAGCCGCCAAACATGCGGCGGGCGCGGCAGGGCCCGACACTGCCCAGCAGTTCACAAGCGTAGTCGGCAAAGCTGGCGTCCATGGGGGGGCGGGGGCTTAGGGCCGCATCAGGGCGCGGACGTCGCCCTCGTAACCCTTCAGCGTGTCTTGCAGGCGCTGGCGCTGGCTGGCCGATGTGCGGTTGTGAAAAGCCGCAATGGCCTCGCAGGCTTGGCTGCGCACACGCTCGGTGTATTGGCGAAAGGCTGGGTCGGGCGACTGCAGGCTGCGGGCCACCAGGGCGCGCACTTCGGCCTGGGTGTGGATCTCCGTTGCGTTGCCGTTGCGCAGCGCGCGCAGGGTTTGCAGGGTGTCCTGCTGGCGGCGCAGCACCTCGCGGTACTGCACACTGGCATCGAAGGCCGAGGCCTCCAACTGGCCCTGCAGCTGCTTGCGCTGCACCTCGGTGAGGCGGCCGTAGAAGCCCTCGGCACGCTCCACCAGTTTTTTCAGGCGGCGTTCCTGGCGCTCTTCGGGGCTGCCGTCCATCCACTCTTCGCGCCATTCGCGGTTGCGCTTGTCCAGCGCGCGGGCCAGGTGTTCCAGCTGCGCCGTGCTCAGGGTGGGGCCCAAGGCCACGGCCGTGGGCGCTGCGCGGTCCAGCGTGGTCTGGATGCGTTCTTCCACGTACAGGCTGAGCTGGCAGACCTGTGCAGCCGTTACCTCCTGGGGGGCGGCGGCCTGCAGGTTCTTGAGGGTGGTGGCTAACTCGGGAAGTTCGTCCTTGCGGTGCCAGTCCTGCAGGGTATGCAGGTCGTTGCGCAAGCGGGTGGACTGGGGGCCGTCAAAGTCAAAGTAGCTGTCCAGCCACCAGTAGGCCAGGTCCGGGGCGTTGTTGTAGCCCAGGCGTACGGCGTTGCAGCCGCTCAGGCTTAGCAAGCCCATGAGCAGCCCGATAATGGCGCACCAACGGCCCGCGCTGGCCCACCAGCGCTGTGGCCGAACCCATTCATCAGAAATTTGCGCGAGGACATGCACGTGACGTCTAGTTTTCAGGTTCAAGGGGCTTCAGGCCAGCGGCCGATCGTGGACGTGGTCATTATGGCGGCGGGCAAAGGCACGCGCATGAAGAGCAAAACCCCCAAAGTCTTGCACACCTTGGCCGGGCGCCCGTTGCTGGGGCATGTGCTGGACACCGCGGCCCAGCTGCTGGCACGCAAGGTGGTGGTGATTACCGGCCATGGTGCTATCGAAGTAGAAGCAGCCTGCGCAGTATCCGCGGGGGCTACAGCCGAATTTGACCTTAATTTTGTGCGCCAGGAGCCCCAGCTGGGCACGGGCCATGCCGTGCAGCAGGCGGTGCCCGCACTGGCCGACGACGGCGTCGTGGTGGTGTTGTCAGGCGACGTTCCGCTGACCCAGGCCGACACGCTGTTTCACCTGATCTCTGCCTGCGCAGGCAACAAGTTGGCCCTGCTGACGCTGGAACAGCGCGACCCCACGGGTTATGGCCGCATTGTGCGCACTGGCGATGCGGTTCAGGCCATTGTGGAGCACAAGGATGCGTCGGACGTGCAACGCCAGATCACCGAGATTTACAGCGGCATCATGGCCGTGCCGGCGGCCCAGCTCAAGCGCTGGCTGGCACGGCTGGACAACCAGAATGCGCAGAAGGAGTACTACCTGACCGACATCGTGAAGTTCGCGGTGGCCGATGGCGTGGACGTGGTGGCCTACAAGATCGACGACGCGGTGCAGGTGGCTGGTGTCAATAGTCCGGTGCAGCTGGCCGAGCTGGAACGTGCGTACCAATTGCGCCAGGCGCACCGACTGATGGAAGAGGGGGTGCGCTTGGCTGACCCGGCACGTATTGATGTGCGCGGCGACCTGCTCTGCGCGCATGACGTGAGCATTGATATCAACTGCATTTTCCAGGGGCTGGTGAGCCTGGGCGAGGGCGTGTCCATCGGTGCGCACTGTGTGATCGCCAATGCGGTGATCGAGGCGGGCGCGGTGATTCACCCCTTTACCCACATCGACGGGGAGAAACTGGGTGTGACCGTGGGCGTGGGTGCGCTCATCGGCCCCTTTGCCCGCCTGCGGCCGGGCGCCAAGCTGGGGGCTGAGGTGCACATTGGCAACTTTGTGGAAGTCAAAAACTCCACCTTGGCCAAGGGGGCCAAAGCCAACCATCTGGCATATCTGGGCGACGCCACGGTGGGCGAGCGCGTCAACTACGGCGCCGGCAGCATCACCGCCAACTACGATGGTGCCAACAAACACCGCACCGTGATTGAGGCGGATGTGCACGTGGGCAGCAACTGCGTGCTGGTGGCGCCGGTCACCATCGGCGCGGGCGGCACGGTGGGCGGTGGCTCCACCATCACCAAGAGCACCGAACCCGGCGCCCTGAGCGTAGCGCGCGGCAAGCAGGTCAGCATCGCCAATTGGGCACGGCCCGCCAAGAAACCCAAGGCCTGAATCTCCCCATGTCAGATCCTCAAGCCCGCATAGCCGAACTCGAAGCCGAACTCGCGGCGGTGCGGCGCGAGATGCAGGAATTCACCTCTGCGGTGTCGCACGACCTGCGTGCCCCACTCCGGCACATCGTGTCGTTTGCCCAACTGGTGGAAGAGGACGCCGGGCCCCAGCTGTCTGCCGAAGTCCAGGGTTTTTTGGCCACCATTGCCGGCTCCGCCCAGCACTTGGGCGTCATGCTGGACGGACTGCGCGAGCTCGCGCGCATAGGGGCGCTGCCTTTGGCGCCGGAGCCTGTGACCCTGCCGGCGCTGGTGCACGAGGTGGCTGCGGAACTGGCGCACGCCCATGGACCACGCCAGTTGGCCTTGGAGGTGGATGTGCCGGACACCGCGGCGGTCGTGGATGCCACTTTGCTGCGTGTGGTGCTGCGTGCGGTGTTGGATAACGCCTGGAAATTTACCTCCCGCTTGCCCGAAGCGCAGGCCCGCGTCGGGGTGTGTGCCCAGCTGTCAGCAGGCCGCTGGACGCTGGTCGTGCAGGACAATGGCGCGGGTTTTGCGGCCACGCACCCCGAGCAGGCCTTGCGCATATTTGGCCGCCTGCACACGGCCAGCACGTTCCCGGGGCTGGGGGTGGGGCTGGCTTTGGCGGCCAAGGCTGCCCAGCGCATGGGCGGAGTCCTGCAACTGGCGCCAGCCCAGCCTGTGGGCTGTGTGGTGACTCTCTCGTGGCCCCAGGCCGAGCGCTGACGCGCCAAACTTCCGCGCATAAAAAAACCCGGACATGCCGGGCTTTGCGGGGTGCGCTGGTCACTGCATCGCTGCAGCTACCGTGCTTACCACTTCTTGACTTTGTCCAGCTCGGCAAATGCGTCGGCCGAGGACTTTCCTTGGGTTTCAGCTGCGGGCTTGGCGCTGGCCTTGGCGGCAGGAGCGGCGGCCACTTGCTGGTTGGCCTTGGCGTCAGTGGCTTGGTCGGCAGCCATGGCTTGGCCAGCAAATGCGGAAGTCAAAGCAATAGCGATTGCGGCGATAGAAGTCTTGTTCATGATGAAGTTCCTTTCAATGTTTAGAAGAATCCGCTCTGGCGGGCATCACACCGTCTGAACAGCATCGATGGGGCGTTAAATTCATGCGTCTCGTCGATGGGATGAACTGTAAAATTTCTGATTAAGAAGATAAACAGCGTACGCAGCACATGTACGTTTCTGTTTTGGCAATAATGGCGGCTTGATATCGCCTTAAAGTGCCCCCATGGACCGACTTCTTTCAATGCGTGTGTTTCAGCGGGTGATCGACGAGGGGGGCTTTGCCGCCGCTGCGCGGGCCTTGGACATGTCACCCGCGGTGGTGACACGCCTGGTGGCCGACCTGGAAGAGCACCTGGGGACGCGGCTCTTGCACCGTTCTACCCGGCGCCTGTCGCTGAGCGAAGCGGGTGAATCCTACCTGGTACGGGTGCGTGCGATTTTGCAGGACATTGACGAGGCCGACGCCCTGGCCAACCTGCACACCCAGGAGTTGGCCGGTGAGCTGCATGTGCTCGCCACACCGGTGTTGGCGACCTATGTGCTGGCACCGCTGGTGGCGGGTTTTCGGGCCCTGTACCCCAAGATCGTGTTGCATGTGAATGTCGAGTCGTTCGTGGAGCCGCCCCTTGATGGCCATGATGTCACCTTGTTCACCGCCGACGAGGCCTACGACGGTGATGTGGTGGCTCGCAAAATTGCGGCCGTCGAGGGCGTTTTCGTGGCATCGCCAGAGTATTTGCAGCGCAAAGGTACGCCGCTGCGGCCCGAGGATTTGTCGGCCCACGACTGTCTGGGTATCAAGGGAGGAAACTTGGGCACGCGCCTGTGGCGTTTCAAGAACTCGGAGAATTTGCAGGATTTTGTGGATGTGCCGGTGACCCCCGTCGTTTGGTCCAACCACATCGAAACCCTGATCCGTGCCACCCTGGATGGTGCTGGCATTGCCCCCGCCACGGTGGAGCTGGTGGCGCCCTTTTTGGCCAGTGGGGAGTTGGTGCGCGTGATTCCACCGTGGATCAAAGGCCAGATGTTTTTGTACGCGGCCTTGCCCAGCCGCCAGTTCTTGCCCCGGCGCACGCGCGTGTTTCTGGACTACCTGTCCGAGCAAACCCGCTTGCAACTGGCCAGCGCCATGGATGCGTGTGGCGCCGGTTGTGGCCCGGTATTAAGCCAGCGCTAGTTCCGCCCCAAACTTGCTGCGTTTGACGCTGAAAAATGCCTTCACATTGCGCACATTGGCATCGGCAGTGAACAGGCGCTGTGTGAGCGCTTGGTAGCCGGGCATGTCGCGGGCGTGCACCACCAGGCAAAAGTCCGGTCCGGGGGACACGCGGTAGCACTGCTGCACGGCCGTTTCGTCCGCCACGCGGGCCTCAAACCGCTCCAGCGCCTCGGCATCTTGCCGGTCCAGCGTGATCTCGACGATGGCCGTCAGCCCATGGCCCAGTGAGGTGGCCAGGCGCTCCGGGTTGAGCAATGCAATCTGCTTTTCGATCAGGCCCGCATCGCGCAGGCGTTTGACGCGGCGCAGGCAGGTGGGTGGCGTGGTGTGGGCCAGTGCGGCCAAGGCCTGATTGCTCAGGCTGGCATCGCGTTGCAAGGCCGCCAGCAGCTGCAAGTCCACGGCATCTAGTGTTATTGATTCCATATTTTGTTTATAAATGAAATAAAAATTCACATCAATGAATTTGTGAAATAAATGATCATTTTCAAATGAAATATGAACGCATATTTTTCTGTGTTCTGCCTACGATGCATGCCATTAACAGATTGGGAGACTGCTTATGTGTGGCATCGTCGGCGCGGTATCGACCCGCAACATTGTTCCTGTGCTGGTGCAAGGCCTAGAGCGTCTGGAGTACCGGGGGTATGACTCTTGCGGCGTGGCGGTCTATGCGCAAGATGGGCAACCCGGTTTGCGCCGCGCGCGCAGTACCTCACGCGTCGCCGAGTTGATTGAACAAGTGGCGAGCGGTGGTGTGCAGGGCCAGTTGGGCATTGCCCATACCCGTTGGGCGACCCATGGCGCACCGGTGGTGCATAACGCCCACCCCCACTTCAGCCATGGCACCGGTGCCGATGCCGACAGCAAGCCCGGCCGTGTGGCCCTGGTGCACAACGGCATCATCGAAAACCACGATGAACTCCGGGCTGCACTCAAGGCCAAGGGTTATGTGTTCCATAGCCAGACCGACACCGAAGTCATCGCCCACCTGATTGACAGCCTGTACGACGGCGATTTGTTTGAAGCCGTGAAAGCCACCGTGCTGCAGCTGCATGGTGCGTACGCCATTGCCGTGTTCTGCAAGGACGAACCGCACCGCCTGGTGGGCGCGCGCGCCGGCTCGCCGCTAATTCTGGGCGTGGGCAAGGACGGGCAGGAGCACTTCCTGGCCAGCGACGCTATGGCCCTGGCCGGGGTGACCGACCAGATCGTCTACCTGGAAGAAGGTGACGTGGTGGACGTGCAGCTGGGCAAGTACTGGTTGATCGACAAGGCCCACAAGGCCGTGACCCCGGCCCAGCGCCCTGTCAAAACCGTGGTGGCACACAGCGGTGCGGCCGAACTCGGCCCCTACCGCCACTACATGCAAAAAGAGATTTTTGAGCAGCCGCGCGCCATTGCCGACACGCTGGAAGGCGTGGAAGGAATCGTCCCCGAGCTGTTTGACCAGCAGGGCAACCATGCGCCCGGTGCCAACGCGGCGCGCGTGTTCAAGCAGATCGACAGCGTGCTGATCCTGGCCTGCGGCACCAGCTACTACAGCGGCTGCGCCGCCAAGTATTGGATCGAAAGCATCGCCAAAGTGCCATGCCAGGTAGAAGTGGCCAGCGAGTACCGCTACCGCGATTCGGTACCCAACCCCAACACCCTGGTCGTCACCATCACCCAAAGCGGTGAAACCGCCGACACCCTGGCCGCCCTGCGCCATGCGCAAAGCCTGGGTATGCAACACACGCTGACCATCTGCAATGTGGCCACCAGCGCCATGGTGCGGGAGTGCAGTCTGGCTTACGTCACCCGCGCGGGGGTGGAAATCGGGGTGGCTTCGACCAAGGCCTTCACCACCCAGCTGGCCGGGCTGTTCCTGCTGACGCTGTGCCTGGCGCAGGCCAAGGGACGGTTGACGGATGCCGATGAGGCACGCCACCTCAAGGCCATGCGCCACCTGCCCGCCGCACTGCAAGCGGTGCTGGCACTGGAGCCACAAATCATGGCCTGGGCCGATGATTTTGCGAAGAAGGAGAACGCGCTGTTCCTGGGGCGTGGCCTGCACTTCCCGATCGCCATGGAAGGTGCCTTGAAGCTCAAGGAAATCACCTACATCCACGCCGAAGCCTATGCCGCCGGTGAACTCAAACACGGCCCGCTGGCGCTGGTGACGAGTGAGATGCCGGTAGTGACCGTGGCACCCAACGACGCGCTGCTGGAAAAACTTAAGAGCAACCTGCACGAGGTGCGCGCGCGTGGTGGTGTGCTCTATGTGCTGGCCGATGCCGATACGCGCATCGACAGCGGCGAGGGCCTGCACGTGATCCGCATGCCCGAGCACTACGGTGAGCTGTCACCGCTCTTGCACGTGGTGCCCTTGCAACTGCTGGCCTACCACACGGCCTGTGCGCGCGGCACCGATGTGGACAAGCCACGCAACCTGGCCAAGAGTGTGACCGTGGAGTAGTGGGGGCACAAAGTGCAAGTGTTGCGGGCTGAAAAAACAGTCGGTAACTGGAAAAAAGGTTGTGAACTAGGAATTACGGTCGCTTACTTGTGGTTTCGACAGATTCAGTGGGGTGAGCATTACTTGTACGACCTCGGCAGTCTTCAAACCACGGCACTATCGCGTGGGCGTTGACGGCCTCGTGGCTTGTGCGGCGCGGGGACGATTCGATTGATCCGAGTCGCACGGACGGCATATGCGTGTTTGTGCCCGCTTTGGAGCAGTAAACCACGCTCTCGCCAGTAAGTGCCTGGTAATAGAACCTCGAACACGATGAGCTCTTCACAAACCCTTGCAAGAGCTCATGCAAAAACTACAACTCCCCGCAGTCCATCGCTCACTGCGTATTCACACCGTCGCCGCTGCCGTTCTTTGCACCATGGGGTGCGCTACCGCTGGCGCCCAGGTGCGATCAGATGCTGGCGTGGCTGGAACCCCAGAAACTTCCTCAGCCTGGGGCCTGGGTCTGGGTATTTCATCGGCCCAACGTCCATATCCCGGCGTGGAAAACAAGAACAGCGCCATTCCTATTCTGTACTACGAGAACTCCTGGCTCCGGATCAACGGCGGCATCGCAGACTTCAAAATTGCGAACAAGGACTTTGGCGCCACTGGTTCCCTGGCATTTGCGGGGCGGCTGAAGTACGAAGACAGCGGCTTCAAAGCCGATGACTCGCCATTGCTCACCGGGATGGATGAGCGGAAAGGGGGCCTGTGGGGTGGGGCAGCTGTGACGTGGAACCATCCTGTGGTTCGGGTCTCGGGTGAATGGCTTTCCGATCTATCGAGCAACAGCAAGGGGCAAAAACTGCAACTGCAAGTGGACCGCCGCTTTGGATTTGGCAGTTTTGCCGTTACGCCACGGCTTCAAGCCCAATGGCTCGACAAGAAGTACGTCGACTACTACTTCGGTGTGCGGGCGCATGAGGCGTTGCCAGGGCGCTCGCAGTTCACAGGCGAGGCTGCCTCTACGCTGGAGGTGGGTGTCCGGATGGACTACATGTTCCGGCCAAAGCAAATGGTTTTTGTGGATGTCAGCGCCACGAGCTTGCCCGAAGAAATCAAGAACAGCCCGATTGTGGGTCGCTCCAGCGTATCGCGGGTGTCTGTTGGCTATCTTTACCGGTTCTGAGATGCAAGGCTGCGCGCTCGCTTTCGCACTGCCCCTTCCCGATGGGGGGGCGGTCGGCACAGGCATGGGGCTGTCATTGGTACGGTCCAGTGTCTTCCCGTGCGTACCGCCTTTCAGTGGGCAGGTCCACGCCATTGCGCTGGATGAGCTCTTTGAGTACCACGTTTCTCTGTTCCGCCATGCCTTGGAAGATGCGCTGGGTACGGAAGCCCCTGGCCCTGCGCGGCTTCTGCGGGCCTATGTCCGGGCGGTATGCGCCAGCGCCATGGCCATGGGGCCGAACGAGCGTGCTGCAGTGGCTTCGCTGATGTGCACTCCCGAGTATCGGGTGATCTGGTCAGATTTCATCGACGAGGTCTGCAGCGGCGACGCTATGGACCCTGCAACGCAAATGATCTGTCGCTACGCAGCGGAAGGTCTTTGGCTGGACTATGCCCTGGAAAGGGGGGCTGGGCCAGATTACATCGCCGATGTGCAGCAGCGCCTCCTGGCGTTGACGAATGCATGAGATGGCGTGCCAGCCAGTCGGCTGTTGATTTGCCAGCGGTATTCCCTGCATGCATGCACTAAGCTTGGCGATCCCTATTGATACAAAGATGAACCGCATCGCACTGGTGGAAGACCATGAACGCCTCGCCAACCTGGTCCGCCAGGCGATGGCGGGCGCAGGAATTGGCGTGGACGTTTTTCCGGACTATGAGTCCGCATGGTTTGCCTTGCGAGACATCAGCTACGGTGCTTTGGTGGTAGACCGTGGGTTGCCAGATGGGGATGGGCTCCAACTGGTCCGCCGCCTGAGATCGGCGGACAACACCATCCCGTGCCTGATGTTGACGGCCAGGGACGCATTGCATGACAGGGTCGATGGCTTGGAGTCCGGGGCGGACGACTACCTCACCAAACCGTTCCCCATGGAAGAGCTGATTGCCAGGGTGCGAGCGCTGCTGCGGCGTCCCGCCGCCTTGCGGGCGATGAACCCGGCTTTGGGAGACCTTTGCCTGTTTCCGGCGCAGGCCCGTCTGGCGTGCGGCGAAGAGTCCATCACGTTGCCGCCCGCCGAGATGCAGATCATGCTGTGCCTGTTGCGGAAGACGGACCAAATCGTGCGCAGGTCTGCGTTGGAGGCTGCAGCATGGGGAATCTCTGAAGCAGTCACCCCCAACGCGCTAGACGTTGCGTTGCATCGCCTGCGCAGAAAACTCCTGGCGATCGGCTCGCACATGGAGATCGTGAACATCAGGGCCCATGGATATGCGCTTCGTGACGATTCGGTGGCCCCGTAGTTTCCGCGCGCGCCTGCTGCTCGTTTATGTGGCGGGCATGGCGCTGAGTGCTGCCCTCGTGGGCGTCGTTGTCATGGTGCTGGCCGAACCTTTCAACCGGTACATGTTGGAGAGCGGCACCATCGACAAGGCGCAGCAGATTGCTGCCAGTGTGCAGTTTGACGCAGCAGGAATGCCGACGGGGTTTGACCACACGGTGATCGAGCTTTGGGCGTTCAGCAGCTTGCAGGAGGAAGTGGCGGCGCGCATCCTCGACAGTCAAGGCATGGTGCACTTCACCTCAGACGGCAGCAAGCAGTCGTTGGCACCCGACGGTGCGCAGTTTGACCCTTCGAGAAAGGCTTTCCAGCTGGTTCGCCATGGCGTTGTCATGCATGCAGCCACCGTACCTGTCAGGCGTGGCGATACAACCTGGTACGTGCAGTTTGCCCTCAGCGACCGCCTGGTGCTGCAGGTGCAGCAAAGCATTGGCCGGCCTGCACTGCTTCAGGGCGTGGTGGCGACCTGCGTGACGTTTCTGGCTGTTTTTCTGATCACTGCGCATTTCACGCTACAGCGTGCGCTCAGACCCTTGCGGGTTGCATCGCTCAAGGCGCAGCGCATCACCCCACAGTCGCTGGGTGATCGCCTTGATCTGCAAAGCCTTCCCAGCGAATTGGTCCCGCTGGTCGATGCGTTCAATCGGGCCCTCGATCGTCTCCAACTGGGATTTCAGACGCAGCAGGAATTCCTCGCCAATGCTGCGCACGAACTCAAGACGCCGCTGGCGCTGATTCGGGCGCAGGTAGAGATGGAGGCACCAGAAACTCGCAATCCGCATCTCATCCAGGACATCGACCGGATGGCACGCCAGGTGCAACAACTACTGCTTCTGGCCGAGGCCAGCGAAGAGCGGAACTACCGCATGGAGGCATGCGCCCCCCGCGTGGCCATGATGGAGGCATCTGATTTCATGAGCCGCGTCGCGCAGCGCAGCCATGTGCAGATCAGCCTGATCTTCGAGGATGCGGTGGGAACAACCTGGATGGCGGATCGCGGAGCTGTGTTCACGCTCCTCAAGAATCTGCTGGAGAACGCTATTCAGCACAGCCCGGCCGGTGGCACGGTGTATTTGCGGGTGCATGCCAGCGGATTCTCCGTCTCTGACCAGGGGCCTGGCGTTGCTCCCGAGCATCTGGAGAAACTCTTTGAACGCTTCTGGCGAGGCGCATCCAGGCGCGATGAGGGCGCGGGACTCGGGCTGTCCATTTGCAAGGAGATCGTTTCGGCGCACGGATGGCATATCGAAGCACGGCTCGGTGCCCCCGGGCTGCAAATGCACGTTGTATCGCCTCAAAGAGACCTGCATTGAAAAATTCACTTTGAATTCATCCCATGCCTGATGAGGCTGCACCGGTCCATCAAGGTCGGGTGACTTTGTTTCTGGGAATAAACTCAGACAAGGAATTCAAGCATCTCGTTCGCCAACACCTTCCTGACATTTCGGAGGATGTTTGCTCCTTGGCAAGACTGGGACAGCTAGCAGCCATCGCCGGTATGGCACTCCCTGACGATGCTAGGAAGCACAGCATGCTAACTGCGCAAGAAACATACAGGTCCAATGCCTTGCGTCGGCGGAGGCACAGGAATCGCCCCGGTTCTCTCAATCGTGCGAGGCGCAATTGCTGAGGGCATGAACAACCCAATCCACCTCTACTTTGGTGTTCGAAGCCAACAAGACGTATACGACACCGATCGCTTGCGCCAACTGGCTAAAGACCATTCCAACATCTGCATCAACATCCTAGTGGCCACCGGTCAGGCCGGGGAAATGCAGCGGACAGGGCTCATGACTGACGCTCTGAATTTACTGGTGGCACACCTAGGCGTCAGTCCAGAACATGTCTATGCAGACGCTTTCTACCCCAGCGGTATCTGAATTTCTTCTATCCCTCCATCTGAATCGAGCAAGGAGACAAATAATGACAACAACAGCCTCAGTATTCCCCGATAAGCCGCAATGGGAGGCCGCTCTTTGCAGTCACCAGATCCAGAACATCAGTGTCCAGGCGTAGTCCACCAGTGCCAGCGCGGGAAGCATCGCCGCTAGCGCCGGCACATAGCGGCTACGCTGGGGGGCGTAGCGCTGGCAAATGCCGTGCGCCAAAACCAGCGACCACAGGTTGGCAGCGCTCAGCAGTAGCAGGCGCACGTCATTGGCCCAGTACACCGGCACACCTTCGTTCTTGAGAAAATTCACCGTCAGCGCCGACAGGCCCAGGAAGATGCCGCAGCCCGCCAGCGGAATGAGGGCCTGGCTCAGGTGGTAAAAGCGCTGCGTGCGCCAAGGGCCGAGGGCACGATTGGCCGCGGTCAAGGGTAGCGCCAGCCCCAGGCCCATGACCGCGCCCATGCCAAAGATGTAGGCCAGCAGCAAGCCGCCATCGAGCCAGGAAAACACGTCGCGCTGTGCCGGGTAGTTGGTCAGCAGCCACCAGGGCGCGTTTTCGGCGAAGGGCCACCAGATGTCGCGCGCCATCAGCCACTCGGCCAGCCACTGCTTGGCCGCGCCAAAGTGCGGGTTCACCGTCCACTGAAAAGCGCCGATGGCAATGCCCAGCAGACCCACCAGAATCAACAGGGTTTGCCAGCCATTGGCCAGCTGTTCGCCCAGCGCCACCACTTCGGTGTTGGGCGAGCGCACGGTCAGTGCGATGGCGTCGCGGTGGCCGCTGCAGCGCCCGCACATGTGGCAGTCGCTGGCACCTTCCATCTTGCGCATGGCCACCAGCGGGGCACAGTTGACTGGCTGGATGCGGATGGTGCGCCCACCCTGCGGGGTGTAGGAGGCACGCCAGGCGGTCGCATCCACCTTGAAATGCAGGGGTGACAACTTGCTCAGCAGGCCAAAGACCCCGCTGACCGGGCACAGGTACTTGCACCACACCCGTTTTTCACGGCCATACACATAACCAATGGCAATGGCCGCCACCGTAGAGCCCCCCAGCACCAGCAACACCGCCTTGGGGTACTGGTAGACACTGACCATTTGGCCGTAGACGGTGGTGCCCACAAAAGCGACGAAAGGCCAGCCGCCCCAGCGCATCCAGTGCGGTATGGCGTGGTTACGCCCCTTGCGACTGGCCCATTCCGACAAGGCCCCTTCGGGGCACAAGACGCCGCACCAGACCCGCCCCATGAGCACCATGCTCAACAGCACGAAGGGCCACCAGATGCCCCAGAACACGAACTGGGCAAACACCGTGAGGTGGGTGAATACGTGGGCGGTTTCGTCGGGCAGCGGCAACAGCGCCGGTACGATGATCAGCGTGCCATAAAACAGCACCACCACCCATTGGGTGGCGCGAATACAGCGCCCGTGTCGGCGCAGCCAGTCGCCGGCAGCGGCACTCAGCGCGTTCAGGCGTGCGCTTGTTGCTGGCGCGTTGGCCGCGATATCCATTGCACGCCACCCCAATACAGACAGAACACCAGAAAAATCATCAGTGAGGGCCGCGCCCGGTAACCGGTGAAGGCCGACACCACACCACCCAAAACGGTGCCGTCATCGAGCACGCCCGAGCTGTCCCACAGCTGCGCCACCAGGGCCGGCACCAGTTGCACGCCAATCAGCCGGTCCACGCCCGCCACCAGCAGGGCACCGCCCAGCAGCAGCAACAGGATTTCCGTGCCTTTGAAAAACGCACGCCAGGAAATGTATTTGCCGCCCAGTTGCAGCAGGTAAAAGGTGCCGGCAGCCAGCACCACACCCAGGCCCAGCGCCAGCCAGAAAGACGGGGCACCCAGGCCATTCGCGCCCGTGGCCAGGCTGCTCAGAAACAGCACCGCCTCGCTGCCCTCGCGGGTGATGGCAATAGCGGCCAGCGAAAACACGCCCCACCAGTTTTGCTGCTGTGTGCTGTGCCCCAGCGACTGCTCCAGGTTCCGGCGCATGCTTTGCCCGTGGCGACGCATCCAGAACACCATTTGCACAATCAGGCCCGCCGCCGCCAGCAGCAAACCGGCTTGGAAGTATTCCTGGCCCTCGTCGGACAGCACGGCATTCACCGCATCAATGCCCAAACCCAGCAGGAAGGCGCCGCCCAGGCCCGCCAGCACCCCCAGCCACAGGTATTTCAAGCCGGGCTTGCCCTGCGGGTTGTGCGACAGCCATGCATGCAAAATGCCCACCACCAGCATAGCCTCGACGGTTTCCCGCCACATCACGAACAGTATCTGGCTGAAATTCTGCATGGTTTACCTGGCAACAATGCTTCCCTGACCGGTTTGAATGTGGAAGTCGTCGAAGAACTTGTACTCCCCCGGCTCCAGCGGAAAAATCACGACAAAGGAGGAACCACCCGGGTTCAGCGCCTTTTCCTTGCGCAACTGCAGGCTTTCGAATTCGATGGCCTCGGTGCCGGTGTTGAAAATCTCGATCTTGATTTTCTTGCCCGCCGGGACAACCAGCTTTTTCGGCTTGAACACGCCGTTGTTGCACTCCAACCGAAAGGTCGGCAAATCGTCTGCAGCCTGCGCGCCGCTCAGTGGCAGCATCCACAGGCAGGCCAGCGCGGCCAGGGCGAGTCGTTTTTGCATGGTCAGTCCCAACGCGGCAAGGGCTTAGTAGCCGCCTTTTTTACCGGTACCGGCAAAAGTGAAGTCGTAGTTCAGGTCGAAGGCCTTGAACCAGGGGGCCACACCGGTCTCCTTGTCCACATGGCGGCCGAAGTGGCCATGGGCATTGGCCGACGGCGGCTGCACCGTGAACTTGAGCTTGTACTTGCCGGGGCCGTCGAGCTTGACGTTGTCACCGTAATGGGGGCCGTCGCTGGCCACCATGGGCATCAGGTCGCCTTCGACCTTGAAGCTGCTGCCCACCTTGGTGATTTCAAATTTGATGACCAGATTGGGCATCCAATCCCCTTCGGAAAAACCGTTCGGGTTTTTCTTGGTGGCATGGATGTCGGCTTCAAGGTGGATGTCGGACTCTTCCACCCGCTTCATCATGCCGTCCGGCTCCATCTTGACGGGCTGCAGGTACACCGCACCGATTTCCATGCCACCGACAATCTGGTGTTTTCCAATCGGGGTCTCGGCGGCCTGGCTCAGAGGGGCGGCGAGGGCCAAGCCGGTGAGTACGAGGCAAAGCAGTTTCGTTTTCATGGTGCGCTTACTTTCGACATTTAGAAGATGATTCGAGCCGACATCGTGGATGCGGGTGACTCTCGGTTGCGATGTGGTGCATCGCCCCAGGTTGGGTATTTGAATCGTTCTAAATGAGAATGATTTTGATTTTTATCAATGCCTGTGCTGCCACGGCATTCTGATGCGCAGGCTGATCGCTCCCATGCCGAATCGCCCCATGCGCTGGAACGCACAGCGGTGCAGGTAACCGCAACCTCAGCGCAAACGAAAGCTCTGGAATTTTCCCGACAGAGTTCGTTGCAATGGCAGCGAAATCTCAGCCGATTCACCGAGCGGCGAGCGATGTGCCTGCAAAACCCAGTGTTGCACTCCGCATTCCATCAATTCGTCGGCGAGCGCAAGCAGTTGATTCTCGGTAAACAGGCCGGAATGCCATGTCGTCCGGCATTCGAGGCCTGTGTTGCTGGCCAATAGCAGGCGCAATGATTCCCGGGCGCGCGCACCACTGCCAGGGGTGCTAGTGAGCACGTCGTGGCAGTGCAGGGGAGCCTTGATGTCTAGGCCCACCCAATCCAGCTGGGGCAATACGGCCGCCAGGCGCTCTGGGTACATGCCCCCGGTGTGCAGGGCGGTTGCAAAGCCCAACGCGCGCACCGCCTGCAGCGCTTCGGGTAGTGCGGTTTGCAAGGTGGGCTCGCCGCCGGAGAACACCACACCGTCGAGCAGTCCCCGGCGGGTGTGCAAAAAAGCCAGCACCTGCGCCCAGTCCCACGGGGTGGGGGCGTTGGCATCTAGCAGTTCGGGGTTGTGGCAGTAGCTGCAGCGCCAGGGGCAGCCCTGACAAAAGACTACCGCCGCCAGACGCCCCGGAAAGTCAATGGTGGTCAGCCGGGTCAGGCCACCCACCCGAAGGCCGGTGCCCGCGCGGGCAGCCGCTATCGCATCGCGCGCGGAGGCTTCAGCCCGCACAGCGCTGTTCGGCAAAGAACTGGCGCTCCTGGTGCTCGCCCTGTTTGCCGATGTTGAAGCTGGCCACCGGGCGGTGGTAGCCCATGACGCGGGTCCACACCTCGCAGGGTTGGCGCTCGGCGTCGGTGAGCTGCACGGCAGCGGACAGAGGGGTAGATTCAGTGGTGCTGTGGTTCATGTAATACTCCTTTAGTGGTTGAGTTTGCTATAAATTTGGTAGCTACTCGCGCATATTTGGCGGGGGCTAGATGCCAATTAGGCTGCTAATTTCTCGCGTTTGGCCAGTAGCCGCTCGGTGTCGCACACCGGGCAAAACGGGTGTTCGCCCGCCAGGTAGCCGTGTGTGGGGCAGATCGAGAAGGTGGGTGTGACCGTGATGTAGGGCAGGCGAAAACGGGTCAATGCGCGTTGGACCAGCGCACGACAGGCGTCGCCGCTGGATAGGCGTTCACCCATGTACAGGTGCAGCACAGTACCGCCGGTGTACTTGGACTGCAGCTCCTCCTGGCGCTGCAGTGCCTCAAACGGATCGTCGGTAAAGCCCACGGGCAGTTGCGACGAGTTGGTGTAGTAGGGCCGTTCAGTGCTGCCGGCCTGCAGGATGTCCGGCCAGCGCTTGGCATCTTCCTTGGCAAATCGGTAGGTGGTGCCTTCGGCCGGTGTGGCCTCCAGGTTGTACAGGTGGCCGGTTTCTTCCTGAAAGTCGACGATGCGTGCACGCACGTGGTCCAACAGCCGCAGGGCCAGGGCCAGGCCTTGCGGGGCTGCGATGTCGTAGAGGTCGGCGCTGAAGTTGCGCACCATCTCGTTGATGCCATTGACGCCCAGCGTGCTGAAGTGGTTGCGCAGCGTGCCCAGGTAACGCTTGGTGTAGGGGAACAGGCCCTGGTCCATCAGGCGCTGGATGAGCTTGCGTTTGGTCTCCAGGCTTTGTTTGCCCAGTTCCAGCAGTCGGTCCAGTGCGGCCAGCAAGGCTGGCTCGTCGCCGCGGTACAGATACCCCAGGCGCGCGCAGTTGACCGTGACCACACCCAGGCTGCCGGTCTGCTCGGCGCTGCCGAACAGGCCGTTGCCACGCTTGAGCAACTCGCGCAAATCCAGCTGCAGGCGGCAGCACATGGAGCGCACCATGTTCGGCTCCAGCTCGGAATTGATGAAGTTCTGGAAGTACGGCAGGCCGTACTTGGCCGTCATCTCAAACAGCAGCTGCGCGTTCTCGCTCTCCCACGGAAAATCCTTGGTGATGTTGTACGTGGGGATAGGGAAGGTGAACACGCGGCCCTTGGCATCGCCCGTGGTCATCACGTCAATGTAGGCGCGGTTGATGAGATCCATCTCCACCTGCAAGTCACCGTACGCGAAGGGCATCTCTTTGCCTGCGATCACGGGCACCTGCTCGCGCAGGTCCTCGGGGCAGGTCCAGTCGAAGGTGAGGTTGGTGAACGGCGTCTGCGTGCCCCAGCGCGAGGGCACGTTCAGGTTGTAGACCAGCTCCTGGATGCACTGGCGCACGGCGGCGTAGTCCATGGCATCGATGCGAACAAAGGGCGCCATGTAGGTATCGAACGACGAGAACGCCTGCGCACCCGCCCACTCGTTCTGCAGTGTGCCCAGAAAGTTCACGATCTGCCCCACCGCCGAGCTCATGTGCTTGGGCGGCCCCGCTTCCACCTTGCCCGGCACGCCGTTCAGGCCCTCGTGCAGCAGCGTGCGCAGCGACCAGCCCGCGCAGTAGCCGCTGAGCATGTCGAGGTCGTGGATGTGGATGTCGCCGTTGCGGTGCGCCTCGCCGATCTCGGGCGTGTAGACGTGCGACAGCCAGTAGTTGGCCGTGACCTTGCCCGCCACGTTGAGGATCAGCCCGCCCAGCGAGTAGCCCTGGTTGGCGTTGGCGTTCACGCGCCAGTCGGCACGGGTGAGGTATTCGTTGATGGACGACTCTACATTCACCAATGTCTGGTGGTCGGCACGCAGGGTGGCGTGGCGCTCGCGGTAGGCAATGTAGGCGCGCGCCGTGGCCAGGTGGTTGGCGGCAATCAGGGTCTGTTCCACCACGTCCTGGATTTGTTCAATGGCGGGCGCCAGCCCATGGAAGCGGTGAATCAGCACCTTGCCCACCTGGGCGCACAGCAAGCTTGCTTCGTCGTCACCAAATTCGCCGCTTGCCGCACCCGCACGCACCAGGGCCGAGTGGATCTTGGCTGCGTCAAAAGCTGCGCTTTGGCCGCCCCGCTTGATGACCGAGCGCGGTAAGGAAGTAGGGGGATTGTGCAAGGGGGGGCTCCAGAGTGATTGTTGATCGTAAACACTACCTATGGTGTGCACGATAGCCTTGAGACACTACCTGTAGTTTGATTTAAGACAAAGGTCCGCATGGATGTCTGGTGGGTTTGTGGTGTCTTGGGTCTTCCGATATCGGCACAAAGTGCCATTCCAGGTTCATGCGGTGGGAAGGCTCCAACACGCTGTCGCGCGCGCACAGATTGCTCTGTTGACCGCGGGTGCAGGTTGCAAGTCGTTGCGCAGGACGTTGACGGCGGCCGCATGGGAACAAGGCCGCCTGGATGTCGCCCCTTTGCCGCCGCCTGCCAGACGCGACACGACACGTCGCCACACCGCCTGCCGGGTTGATGGATCGGCCCTGAAGCCACTACTGTCCGGTCAATTTCACTCGTTCTTCAGAACAGCTCAACCTGTGACTGCAGTTCTTTGAAACTGTGGTCGCTGAGCGCGTTGTCGTCTGGCCGTGGCAAGCACGGGCAAAAGAGGGGGGGCGCAGGTCCGGCTGTGGCGCCGGGCTAAAGATTGGTATTAATTTGCGATTGCCTTCTCGTCGTCGGCTCGTAGTTCGCCCAATACTGAGCGGGCCGGACGTGATGCACCAAGATGCAGGTAACGTAGCTCATCCATAAGGGCACTCCAAAGTGAAGGGCCGCCCTTTTCCAGCAGTTCCGCGCGCAAAGACGCCTCCTTACTCGGATGCGTATGTCGAAGGCCCCAGGCAGTCATATATGCGAGCAGAGGTACAAGCTGTATGGCCGCTTCCGTGAGGCTGTAGATTCCTTTCTGCTGATGACTCGGATCTGGAGATCGTGTCAGCAGGCCAGACGCGGTCAAGTGCTTCAGTCGGCTTGCGAGGATGTTCGAGGCGATGCCCTCCTTGTTTTGCTCCAGCAGTGCGCCATAGCTGCGCCTGTTCTCGAACACGACATCGCGGATAACGATCAGGCTCCACCGATCGCCGATCTGCTCAAGCGTCAGATTGATCGGGCAGCCCGATCGTTTTGTTTGCGTCACAGTCATGCTCCTTAAATTTCCACTTGCATTATGCAAGTAGTGTAGGTATTATTGGACCACTTGCAAAATGCAAGTGCTATAGAGATCTTGGCAGATCGACAGAGGATTCGAACATGCGTGCGGCTTTCATTACGGGGTACAGCGGCGACTCGGCAGTGCTGGCGACCGAAAAGTTGGCAACAACATGGCATGACGCGCTGGCGTTCCGCTAAAGATCATTACGTACATACCCACCACACCCAACGGTTAGGAAACACTATGAAATTCTCTACCATCACTTCGCGCGCCGTGCTCGCGGTATCGTTGGCATTCGCCAGCACCTTCGTTGCTGTCGCACCGGCCCAAGCTGAAGCGCCGATGCAGCATAAGCAGGTTGCGGGCTTCTATCGCACGATGATTGGCGACTATGAGGTCACCGCGCTCCTTGACGGCAGCGGCGCCATCGACTCCAGCCTCCTGCATGGCGATCCAGCACTCATCCAGTCCCTCCTGGCGCGCACCTTCCAGAACGATCCCAAGAATGTCCCGGCTACCGTCCAAGGCTACCTCGTCAACACCGGCTCCAAGCTCGTTCTCGTCGATACCGGTGCGGGCGGCCACTGGGGCGGGCCCACGCTGGGCAAGCTCGTACAGAACTTGAAGGCCTCCGGCTACAAGCCGGAGCAGGTTGACTTGGTGCTGCTGACCCATCTTCACGCCGACCATGTTGGCGGGATCTACAAAAACGGGAAACGTGTCTTCCCGAAAGCGACCGTGGTGATGAAGAAGGCCGACGCCGACTTCTGGTTGTCGAAGGAAATCGCCGCCCAGGCCCCGGAAGAAGCAAAAGTCTTCTTCACGATGGCACAGGATGGCGCAGCGCCTTACATCGCGGCAGGCAAATGGAAGCCCTTCGAAGGCATGAACGAAATCGTCCCCGGTATCGCTCCCTATGCCATTCCCGGCCATACGCCCGGTCACACCGGCTACATGATTTCTTCCAAGGGTCAGTCGCTGCTGGTCTGGGGCGACGTTACTCACGTCATTGCCGTCCAGATGCCGCATCCGGAAATCGGCATCGCCTTCGACTCCGACGGCCCGATGGCCATCAAAACGCGTGAAGACCTTCTGGTGAAACTCGCAGCGGACAAGACGATGATTGCCGCCGCTCACATGCCGTTCCCTGGCTTGGGCCGTGTTCGCAAGGCAGACAGTGGCACTGGTTACGACTGGGTACCGGCGACCTTCGTCAATTTGAAATAAGCCGAAGCATCCCGTGCGCGGTAGCGGCTACCGCGCACACCCGACAAAGCGCAGCGGCGCTTTTTAGCCTGCGCTATCGGGTGCGCCCTCTGCGAAGAGGCAGGCACTAAATAGTAGGAGACTGCAATGACTACTGACACCAACACGCCGGGAACGGCATGGATGCAAATCGTCAAGAAGAAAGGAACGAGCGACTTCGCGACGTCGTTCACCGCTGACGCCAGCCTTCAGACAACAGCCCTCAGCAAGGCCGTGGTCGGATCGACACTCATCGGGGCATTCTTTGCCGCGACGAGCACGATGTACGAACACTTCGTGTTCACTGCGGAGACGGTCGACGGTGTGAAGACTTACCTTGAGTGGGATGCCATCCACGGTGGCAAACCGATCGCCGGCACCACCATCATCACCCGGAATGCGTCTGGCCTCATCAACAACATCAAGCTCTTCCAGAGCCCGTTTCCCGTCGTTCGTGAGTTCTCGTCTGGTCTCAAGGAACGGCTCGAAGGAACACTCGGCCAGGACTTCTTTAGCTAAGCCGGGAAGACAAGCACCGTTATCGCCTCGTTCAGCCTGAACAACACAACCGAGCAACTACTTATGCCAATATTTCACGCCCATATTCCGGCTCAAAAGTTCTCCAGCGAAGAAAAGCGGGCTCTGGCGGATGCCTTAAATTTCGCTCTCCATGAAGCCATGGATACGCCTATGGATGACCGTTTCATCATCATCAGTGAGCACAAGGAGGATGAATTCTTCATCCATCCGACTTTTCCTGACTTGACGAGATCCGACAAGCGCATGGTCGTAACGGTGACGTTCGGTACGAGCAGGACGGTGGAGCAGAAACGCAAGCTCGCAGAGTTGGTCACCCGATACGCAGTAGAAAAGGTTGGCGTCAGCCAGGACGATGTCACCCTGATGATGTATGCCCTTCCCTTGGAGAACATGAGCTTCGGCGGTGGCAAGCTGGTCTCTGACATCGACCTTTCTATGCCTTGGGTAAACAAGTAAGAACGACGAAGCTATGACCGACTGGCATTTCTACGAACCGGCGCAGGGGCATTTCCTGCGTCACGATCCGCTCAACGCCATCGTCGCTCCGCGACCGATCGGCTGGATCAGCACAGTCTCTAACGACGGTGTGCGCAACCTTGCGCCCTACAGCTTCTTCAACCTGTTCAGCTACAAGCCGCCGATCGTCGGCTTTTGCTCGCTTGGTGCGAAGGACTCGCTCGCCAACGCGCGTGACACCGGCGAATTCGTATGGAATCTGGCGACGCGAGAGCTCGCCGAGGCGATGAACGCCTCCGCAGCGATGGTGCCAGCGCACGTCGATGAGTTCGAGTTGGCCAAACTGGAGACGCTGCCCTCGGCCAAGGTGCGGCCATCGCGCGTTGCGGCTAGCCCGGTGCAGTTCGAGTGCGTGGTCACCCAGATCGTGCAGCTTGAGGCGCAGGGCGGCGCAGCGCTCCCGGCGTGGCTGGTGTTGGGCGAAGCAGTAGCGATCCACATTGACCGGCAGATGATCAAGGACGGCGTGTACCAGACTGCGCAGGCGCGTCCGATCCTGCGCGGCGGTGGGCCGGCCGACTACTTCGAAATCGGCGCTGGGCAGCTCTTCACACTTGCGCGACCGGGCGAATGACCGCGGCAAGGTCGATGCCTGTCACTTTTACGGCACCGCCTGACATCTTTCTACAAGGAGAACTTCCATGTTTCAACGTACCGATATCGCATTCGAAGCAGAAGGCTGCGTCACGCTGCGTGGCTGGCTCTATGTGCCCACCGGCGGCAGCGGCCCCAATCCCGCCATCACCATGGCGCATGGCTATGCTGGCGTGAAGGAGCACGGCCTGGAGCGATTCGCCGAGAAATTCGCCTCCAACGGCTTTGTCGTACTCCTGCACGATCACCGCAACTTCGGCGCCAGCGATGGCACGCCGCGCCAGGATATCGACCCATGGCGTCAGGTCGCCGATTGGCGGCGCGCGATCAGCTTCCTCGAACGCCAGGACGTCGTCGACGCGAAGCGCATCGGCTTGTGGGGCACGAGCTATGCCGGCGGTCACGCGCTGGTGCTTGGCGCAACCGACCGCCGCCTGCGCGCGGTCGTCGCGCAGGTGCCGACCATCAGCGGCTTCGAGCAAGGACTGCGCCGCATTCCACCCGACGCCGTCGCCGCCATCGAGGAGGCCTTCTCGGCGGACGAACGCGCGCAGGCGCGCGGCGAGCCGCCGCGCAGGCAGACGATCGTCAGCGCCGATCCGGCCGTCCCTGCTTCGTACCGCGCCAAGGACGCCATCGAGTTCTATCTGCAGCCCGTGCCCGACGGTGCCTGGGACAACAGCGTCACGGTGCGCTCGACGCGCGCCGCGCGCATGTACGAACCGGGCGCGTGGATTGCGCGCGTGTCGCCCACGCCGCTGCTGATGGTCGTCGCGCTGCAGGACACCATCACACTGACCGATCTCGAGTTGGCCGCCTACGAGCGCGCCCTTGAGCCGAAGCGCCTCGTGATGATTCCCGGCGGCCATTTCGATCCGTACCTCACCAGATTCGATCAATCCAGTGCCGCCGCGCTGGACTGGTTCAAGGAACACCTCGCGTAACCTCAACTTGCGACAACACAGGAACCCGACATGCCTCATCTCACCCATACCATCGAGCATGGCATTGCCACAATCATTCTCGATCGCTTGCCGCAAAACCGCATCGACGACCAGATGGTTGACGAACTGGCCACGGCGATCAACGCGATCGAACGCAGTGACGCGCGCGTCGTGCTGGTGCGCGCCGAAGGCGAGAACTTCAGCTTTGGCGGCGATATCTTGCCCTGGCCCAACGACACGCCCCGCCAGTTGCGTGCGCGCTTCGAAGGTTATATGGACGTCTTCAATCGCTTCGAACGCCTGCCCTTGCCGGTCATCGCGGTGGTGCACGGCTTGTGCGCCGGCGGCGGTTTCGAACTGGCGTTGCGCGCCGATGTGATCTTTGCCGCCGAAAGCGCCACCTTCTGCCAACCGGAACAGTCGCTTGCCCTCGTGACCCTGCTGGGCGGCATCTACCGCGTCGCCGAACGCGCCGGACGCGCACGTGCCATGGAATGGGCACTGACTTCCGAGCGCGTCCCCGCCGCGACCATGGAGCGCTTCGGCGTGATCAACCGCGTCGTCGCCGATGCCGAGCTGCTTGCAGAGGCGCATGCCTTCGCCGCGAAGTTCGTGCACGGCCCGACACGCGCCCACGCCGCGCACAAGGCCTTGCTGCGCACCTGGGCCAACGGCGGTGTCCAAGCGGCCGACGATGTGATGTTCAACATTGCCATGCCCTTGTTCGAGACAGAAGACGTGAAGGCCGGGCTTGCTTCAGCCACCCAGGCCCTGACGGCCGGCACGGCGCGCCCGGTGCTCGAATTCAAGGGCTGTTGATTTCCTCCGAAACCAGATCTACCGGAGCTGCCGAAATCTTGGACTGGTTATGCAGCGATGCCCTGGTGCCGACAGTGCCCGGCGGGACTGCCGAAGCCCACTGAACGCTTGATCCGCACCTCGTTGTACAGCCCCCGCCGGACGAGACACTTCGAGTGCGCACAGATTGCTCTGTTGACCGCGGGTGCAGGTTGCAAGTCGTTGCGCAGGACGTTGACGGTGGCCGCATAGGAACAAGGCCGCCTGGATGTCGCCCCTTTGCCGCCGCCTGCCAGGCGCGACACGACACGTCGCCACACCGCCTGTCGGGTTGATGGATCGGTCCTGAAGTACAAATATGCCTATGGAGACCGTGGTTATTGCGCTACCAGCTATCAAATAAATAGCATCATGGTTGCTGCCAGGTGACGCTGCGTAACACTCTGCAACAAGGTCGGCGCCGCGTGGTGTCCGGGCGTTGCGTGGGGGCGGGGCGCAGGCGGCTATGCTGCATGGGCCCCGCCGCTGGTGCACTTGGGGTGCGCCGGTTGCCTACCTTTTGCAGAAAGTTTCTCTATGCGCTCTATTTCCGCTCCCTTTGCTTTGGCTGCGCTCACGGTGCTGGCCCAGTCCGCGTTGGCCCAGTCCACCGAGCAGCGCAGCACGCTGGCGGACCAGCAAGAGGTGGCCGTCACCATTTACAACGACAACCTGGCCTTGGTAAAAGACCAGCGCCGGGTGTCGCTCAGTGGCGGCAAGTCGGCGCTTGCTTTCCGTGATGTGAGCGCCCGCATGCGTCCCGAAACCGCGCTGCTGCGCAGCGTGAGTGCCCCTGGCGCGTTCAGCGTGTTGGAGCAGAACTTCGACTTTGATTTGCTCACCCCCCAGAAGATGCTGGAGAAGTACGTGGGCCAGACCGTGAACGTGGTGCGCACCAACCCGGCCACCGGGGTGGAAACCACCGAGGTGGCCACCGTGCTCTCCGCCAACAACGGCGTGGTGCTTAAGATCGGCCAGCGCATCGAAACCGGAATCCCCGGCCGCCTGGTGTTTGGCGATGTGCCAGCCAACTTGCGCGACCGCCCCACACTCGTGATGGCACTGGACAACAAGGGCGTCGCCCAGCAAGACGTGGAACTGAGCTACCTGACTTCCGGCCTGGGCTGGAAGGCCGACTATGTGGTGGAGCTCAACGCGGCGGACGACAAGCTCGACATGTCCGGCTGGGTCACGCTCACCAACACCAGTGGCGCCACCTACCGCAATGCGAAGCTGCAACTGGTGGCGGGCGATGTCAACCAGGTGCAGCCCGAGTTGCAGCGTGGCCGCCCGGTGCTGATGGCCGCGCCCATAGCGGCCAAGGCCGAATCGCGCATGGCCGAAGAAGCCTTGTTTGAATACCACCTCTACACCCTGGACCGCCCCACCACCATTGCCGAGAACCAGACCAAGCAGGTGGCCCTGATGTCGGCCAGCGGCGTGCCTGCGCGCAAAGAGCTGCTGCTGCAAGGCAATGACTACTATTACCAAGGGGCAGCCGGCGACCTGGGCCAAAAGATGAAGGTGGCCGTGTTCGTGGAGTTTGACAACAAGGAAAGCGCCCGTTTGGGCATGCCCCTGCCCAAAGGTGTGGTGCGGGTGTACAAAAAAGACAGTGCGGGCAACGCCCAATTCATCGGCGAAGACCGCATCGACCACACACCGAAAAACGAAAAGGTCCGCCTCAAGCTGGGTGACGCGTTTGACGTGACGGCCGACAAAAAGCAGACCGACTTCAAGAAGCTCAGCGGTACCGGCAAGTACAACTATGTGTTCGAGAGCGCCTACCAACTGGTGCTGAAGAATGCCAAGAAGGAGGCCGTGACCGTGACGGTGCAGGAACCCATGCCGGGAGATTGGCAAATTCTGAGCGCCAGCCAGGCGCATACCAAAGGGGCTGCCAATACTGCAGTCTGGAAGGTCAATGTGCCTGCCGAAGGCAGTACTGTTTTGACTTATCGCGCACTGGTCCGCTATTGACCCTGGCCGGGCCTGCCCGGATACTGGACCGTTACTGTTACGGAGCGGTCCATGAAGTCCTTGAGTATTGCGTTGAAGCTGTGGTTGCCTGCCATCGCGGTGAGTGTGGGGCTGGTGGCCATGGCCTCGGGCTCCGCCGTTCGCACCATCCGTTCGCAGGCGATCACGGTGGCCGAGCAATCAGAACAGCAGAGCAAATTGGAGATGGCTGCCCGCTGGCGGGGGCTGGGCGAGGCCAATGCCCTGCGTGGCATTGGTGCTGCGCTGAACGCCGATGCCGCAGCGGGCCAGTTGTTGTTGGCGGACCAGAACAGCGCCATGGCAGAAATCGGCCAGTTGCAGGCGGGGCTGGAGAAAATCATGCAAAGCCCTGCCGAGAAGTCGGCACTCGAAGCGGTGAAGGCCAGGGCGCAGTCTTTGCAGGCTTCCATCAGCAAAGCCCAAGATCTGAAGGCTTCGGGCGACATGGCTGCAGTGGGAAGCCATATCCAGTCGGCCACGCAATCTGAACTCAAGGCATTTTTGGCCGCTCAGCAAACCATGGTGGAACTCACCGAGGCCGGGGCCACAGCCCTGCGAGACAAGGCGGGCGAAGAGCGCATGCGTACGGTCTGGTCCGTCGCGGGCATCATGGCGGTGATTGTGGTGCTGATCTCCATCGGTACCCGCCTGTTGCAGCGCAATGTGTGCGACCCGCTGGACGACATCGTTCGGGTGGCTCAGTCCATCGGCCAAGGGGATCTGAGCGTGGCCATCCAGACCACACGGCAAGACGAGATGGGCGAAGTGTTGCGTTCCTTGGCCCATATGGCCGACTCGCTGGCCCAACTGGTGGGGCAGGTACACAAGTCCACTGGCAGCATCAGCATCGCCAGCTCCGAAATTGCGCACGGCAACCAGGACCTCTCGAACCGCACCGAGAGCACGGCCTACAACCTGCAACGTGCCGCCTCGACGATGGACCACCTCAATGGCTCGCTGCAGCAGTCGGTGGAGGCCGCCCGGCAGGCCAATGCGCTGGCGGGGTCGGCTTATTCCGTGGCGGAAAACGGCGGCTCCGCGGTCTCCCAGGTGGTGAGCACCATGCACGAGATCAACGCCTCCTCGCACAAGATTGTGGACATCATTGGGGTGATTGACGGCATTGCTTTCCAGACCAACATCCTGGCCCTCAATGCCGCCGTGGAAGCCGCCCGCGCGGGCGAGCAAGGCCGCGGGTTCGCTGTGGTGGCCAGCGAAGTGCGTGCGCTGGCCGGGCGCAGCGCCGAGGCAGCCAAGGAAATCAAGGCCCTGATCGGCAGTTCGGTTGCCAATGTGGAACATGGTTCGCGTCTGGTGGACGGGGCCGGACAGACGATGCAGGACATCGTGCAGTCGGTCCAGCGCGTGACCGGCATCATTGCCGAAATCAGCGCTTCCAGCAGCGAGCAGAGCCAGGACATGCAGCAAGTGAGTGCGGCCGTGTCCGAGCTGGAGCAAATGACCCAGCAGAACGCGGCCTTGGTGGAGCAAAGTGCTGCGGCTGCGGCGTCCCTGCGTGAGCAGGCAGCCTTGCTGGACCGCCTGGTGGGCCGGTTTACCTTGCCTGGCGGTGCGCGTGGACTCGCTCCCCTGTCTTTGCCTGCGACCTGACGAACTGTGGGCGCAAGGCTTGCCACACATCAAAACGCACCCTTGTGGTGCGTTTTTCGCATGGGAAATGTCTGCCGTCCCGCAAAAAAGCCAAATTTTTTAAAAAAAGGCCTAAATAACCCCCTAAATCTGCCGTTAAGAAATGTACGTCAACTCCTAAAAGTAACCGGAGGGGCCGCAAGGCCTACCCAAAATGCAACTGCCATCCATCGATCGAAACCCAAATGTGCGCCCCACCGGCGCAGATTTGGCTTCGTCTGGGGCACATAGGGTTATCCCAGTTGCTCCGGTCAACCCTGTAGCGAACGCCAGCCCGTCGGTCGAGTCCTCTCCTGGAGTCATCGACATGGTGAACCCTGCACTCAAGAGCCCGGAGGGCCAGCCGCCCCGCGTTGTGGTACCTGAGCCGACAGAGCGCGGTGCGGAGGCGGCTACGGCGCCCAAAGACTGGACGATCCATCGCCCGGAGCCGGAAAAAGTGGAAGACCCACCGCCCAAGCCGATTTCGCAAGTGCTGTTGGACCACCTGAAAACCATGTGGACCGCCAGTGCCAGCGCCATCCAGATTGAGCAGGTCAAGATCCAGCTCACCCCACCGCAGCCGCTGACCCCCGCCGAAGTGCCGGGTCAGTTGGCCAAGGAGGTGCTGGTCTACACGCCCAGCAAGATCAAAAAGACCGAAAACATCTGAGCCCGGCACCCCCGGGCCCAGCCAACGGTCTTCCGCCTTGCTCTACCATGGCGGCCATGCACACCACCGCACTCGTCCTCTTCTCCGGTGGGCAGGACTCCACGACCTGCCTGGCCCATGCCCTGGCGCGCTACGAGCGTGTCGAAACCATTGCCTTTGACTACCGCCAGCGCCACAGCGTAGAGCTGGAGGCCCGGCTAAACGTGCTGCGCGAAATCCGCGCGCGTTTTCCCCAGTGGGCCACCAAGCTGGGCGAGGACCACCTGCTGGATCTGGCTGTGCTGGGCGAAGTGAGCGAGACCTCACTCACGCGCGACACCGCCTTCCAGATGGAAGCCAATGGTCTGCCCAACACCTTTGTGCCGGGGCGCAACCTGCTGTTCATGACGCTGGCGGCGGCCCTGGCCTACCGGCGCGGCCTGCAGGTCATCGTCACCGGCGTGTGTGAGACCGATTTTTCGGGCTACCCCGATTGCCGTGATGACACCATGAAAGCGCTGCAGCTGGCCTTGTCGCTGGGCATGGACAAACGCTTTCTGATCGAAACCCCGCTGATGTGGATCGACAAGGCCCAGACCTGGGAGCTGGCCCATGCGTTGGGCGAGCAGTCCGGCGTGCCCGGTGGCGGCCAGGCGCTGGTGGACCTGATTGTGGAGCACACCCACACCTGCTACCTGGGTGACCGCACCCACCGCCAGGCCTGGGGCTACGGCTGCGGCAGCTGCCCAGCTTGCGAGTTGCGGGCCAAGGGTTATGCGCGGTTTTCGGACAAGGTGAACAAGGCCCCCTCGCCCTGACGGGGCGTGAGCACCCACTGGCGGCTGTGGAAGGCCGCCACCGCCGGACGGTGCGCGATGGACACCATGCCACCACCACGCCGGGTCACCAGGTCGCTCAGGCGCTGGTACAGCGTCTGTTCGGCCGCCTCGTCCAGCGCGCTGGTGGCTTCGTCGGCAAAAATCCATTGCGGTTGTTTGAGTAACACGCGGGCAATCGCCAGGCGCTGTTGCTCGCCGCCCGAGAGCTTTTGGCTCCAGGCATCCACCCGGTCCAGATCGTCCACCAAGCCGGGCAGCAGCGCGTCGCGCAGCGCCTGTTGCAGTTGGGCATCGCTGTAAGCCGTGGTGGCCTGCGGGTAGGCCAGGGCCTCACGCAGCGGGCCGTTGGGAAAGTAGGGCCGCTGCGGGATGAACATGGTGTCCGCAGGCAGGTGCACCGCACCGCTGGCAAAGGGCCAGATGCCCGCCAGTGTGCGGAACAGGCTGGACTTGCCGCTGCCCGACGGGCCCTGCAGCAAGATGCGGTCGCCGGGCTGGGCCTGCAGCTGTGTGGGGGCCAGTAGCACCGTGCCGTTGGGCAGGGCCACGGACACATCTGCACCGCTCAGGGTGTCGGATTTTGCTATGGTTTCAGGAGCTGCTTGCGCAATAACCACAGGCGCTAGAGCCTTAAATGATGCTTCAAAGCTGGTCAGGCGGTCGGTGGTGGCGCGCCAGGTGGCCAAGCTGCCATAGTTGTCGACAAACCAGCTCAAGGCACCTTGCACTTGGCCAAAGGCACTGGAGATTTGCATCAGCTCGCCGAGCTGGATGGCACCGCTGAAGAAACGCGGTGCGGCCACCACAAACGGAAACACCACCGCAGCCTGGCCAAAGAAGCTGGTGAACCAGATCAGGCTTTTCTGCGCCTTGATGAGTGCCAGGTAGTTGCCCAGCACCTTGTCAAACCGGTCGCCCAACTGGTGGCGTGCCACGGATTCGCCACGGTCCAGCGCAATCGATTCGCTGTACTCGCGCACCCGGATCATGGTGTGGCGAAAGTCGGCCTCCACGCGTTGCTGGGCAAAGTTCAGCGGAATCTGCTTTCGGCCAATGTAGTGGGTGATGATGCTGCCCGCAGCGCAGTACAGCACCGCCATCCACACCATAAAGCCGGGGATGTTGTAGTCGTGGCCTGCCACGTTGAAGGCAAAACCACCCGACAAACTCCACAAAATGCCAATAAAGCTGGCCAGCGTCACCACGGCGTTGAGCAGGCCCATGCTGAGCGAGATGGTGTAGCCGGTGAACTGGTTGATGTCTTCCTGGATGCGCTGGTCCGGGTTGTCGGGGTTGGCATCGCTGTGGGCTGTACTGGTGAAGCGGGCCAGCTCCAGCCGGTAAAACGCCTGGCCACTGAGCCAGCGCTGCAGGTAGTGCGCCGTCATCCAGGCGCGCCAGCGCATCTCCAGCAGCTGGGTCAAGTAGAACTTGTAGACCGCAATGACGATGAAGGCGAAGGCGAGGTAGGTGAAGCGGCCCAGCTGCGTCCAGAACACGCCTGCATTTTTCTCTTGCAACGCGTCGTAGAACAGCTTGTTCCAGTCGTTGAACAACACGGCCATGTAGACCAGACCCAGGTTCAGCGCCACGATGGCGGCCAGCATGCCGCGGGCCTTCCATTTGTCCTCGGAGTGAAAGTAGGGTTGGGTCAGCGCCCACACGCGGCGCGCAAACTGCCCAAACGCGCGGAGCTTGGCGCCCACGGTTGCCACAAAAGCCATGTCTGTCATCCTTGTTTGAAATGGCAGCGGCCCACAGCCCTGCGCAGGGGCCATGGTAGCGGCTGCAAACCGCTTGTTGCGTTAGTGGTGGGAAGGGGTGTCGATGTCGCGCTGCAGCGGCGCGGGCTGCGAGGCGCGCACTTGCTCGGCGGTGCGGTCATACCCATCGCGGGCCAGGCGGCGCCACATCTGCGCGTTGGCGGAGAGCGTGGGGCTGTGTTGCAACTGGCCGACCGGGCTGGCGCTCTCTGCTGGAGTGGCAGAGGGCACACGGGCGGACTTGAACCAAGACATCATGCGCCTAGCTTAGGCACGTGCCCCGGCCTTGTCAGCCAGTTTTACATTGCTTTACCAATGCTTTTCGCGCTGTTACTTTAGTTGCGCACACCGCTGGCCACATGGCCTGCCGGTACATGGCGTGCGGCCGATTCGATGTGGCCGGTCTGGTCGTCAAAGAAAAAGTCGGGCTCGAACTCACGCAGAAACTCGCCCTTGTCCAGCCCGCCCAGGAACATGGCCTCGTCGACTTCGATGTTCCAGTCCATCAGCGTGCGGATGGCGCGCTCGTGCGCCGGGGCGCTGCGTGCGGTGACCAGCGAGGTGCGGATGCGCATGTGCGGAATGGCCGCCTGCTGCATGCGGTGCAGCGCCACCAGCAGGGGCTTGAAGGGGCCGTCTGGCAGGGGCAGGGCGACCTTGTCCATCTCGTGTTTCTGAAACGCCGACAGGCCGCCGCTCTGGTAAATCTGCTCGGCCTCATCGCTGAACAGCACGGCGTCACCGTCGAACGCGATGCGCACTTCAGACGGGTGGGCATCGCTGGCGTGGGCGCTGTGCGGGTAGACCTGTGCCGCGGGTACACCGGCCGCCAGTGCCGCGCGCACATCGCTCAGGTGCGTGCTCAAGAACAGGTTGGCGTGCAGCGGCTTGAGGTAGCGCCAGGGGGCCTCGCCGCGCGTGAACGAGCAGCGGATGATGGGCAGTGCGTAATGCGCCGCACTGCGCATGACACGCAGGCCGCTGACCGGGTCGTTACGCGAGAGGATGACCACTTCCACGCGTTGTGATGGGGTTTCGTTGAAGGCCAGCAGTTTTTGCACCAGCGAAAACGCCACACCGGGTTTGGCCGGGATGTCGAGCCGGTCGCGCTGCAGCTGCATGTAGGCGCGGTCGTCACCCTGCTCAAAGATCTGGTTCTCTTCTTCAAAGTCAAACAGCGCGCGGCTGGAGATGGCAACGACCAGTTTGCCGTCGAGGGTGAGTGCCATGGGTTGGTTACTTCACTAATTGATTCAATTGGATGATCGGCATGAGCACGGCCAGCACGATCAGCATGACCACGATGCCCATGGCCACGATGAGCAGGGGCTCCAGCAGTGTGGCCAGTTGCAGGGCGCGGCGCTGCACCTCGGTGCGCAGTTGCAGGGCGGCGCGGTCCAGCATCTGGGGCAGGCGGCCGGTCTGTTCGCCCAGGCGGGCAAACATGGCCAAGAGTGGCGGGAAGCGTTTTTCGTGGGCCAGTGCGCTGGCCAGGGGGGCGCCTTCACGCACCATCACGAGCGCGCGCAGGGCGTCTTCGCGCATGGCCCGGTTGGACAGGGTCTCGGCTGCCGCCTGCAGCGCCTTGAGAATGGGCACGCCTGCAGCCGCCAGCATGGACAGGGTGCTGGCAAAACGCGCCGCGTTGTAGCCGCGGGCCAGTCGGCCCAGAATCGGCAGGCGCAGCCACAAGGTGTCGACTTTTAAGCGAAAAGCGGCCCCAGCCCAAGCCAGCTTTGCACCAATAGCTCCTATAACGATAGCGGTCAATGCCAGCAGGCCATAGTTGCTGACGCTGCTGCTGATGCCCAGCATGATGCGGGTGAGCAAAGGCAGGGCCTGCTTGGAGCCGGCAAACACACCAGCCACCTGCGGCACCACATAGGTGAGCAAAAACATGACGATCAGCAAGGCCACCACACTGACCACAGCGGGGTAGAGCGCTGCGCCCAGCAGCTTGGAGCGCAGGGTGTGTTGTTCTTCCAGTTCATCGGCCAGGCGCTCCAGCACCGTGCCCAGGTGGCCACGGTATTCACCCGCACCCACCACGGCCACATAGATCTCGGAAAACTCCCGCGGCTGCTGCGACAGGGCCCGGCCCAGGCTGCTGCCGCTGTTGACTTCGGCGCGCAGGGTGGCGACTACGTCGCGCTGGGCGGGGGTTTCGGCCTCGTCGGTGAGGGCGCTGAGCGCGCGCTCCAAGGGCAGCCCGGCCGACACCAGGCTGGCGAGCTGCCGTGTCCATACGGCACGCTGGGTGCTGGTGAAGGCCCTCCGCACCCGGCGGGCGCTGGGGTTGCTGGTATCGCTGGCGCTGCGCAGTTCCTGCACGCTCAGAGGCACCAGTTGCTGGGCCCGCAACTGGCTGCGCGCGGCGCGCGGCGCGTCGGCCTCCAGCACACCCGTATGGGTCTTGCCATCGGCGTCGAGGGCGGAGTAGGTGAAGGCGGCCATGGCGCAATGGTAGCCGCAGGCCGCGGTCGCGGGTTTTCCACCATGACAAGAAAAACCCTGCCGCGTATGCTTCTCTAAAAGCACGACCGTGCTATTTAAGACTCGCAACTGCCGACACAAGCAGCAGCCCGCAAGTCCTGCGCGACAGCGTCCCCCACCCCTGTGGTCGCACCGCTTCCATCGACTGATATCCCTTCAACCCCATCGACCCTCCAGAGGTCCCGAGGAGACAAGCATGAAGAGTACCGTGATGCGTTGGCTGGCCGCGTGCGCGCTGGCCCTGAGCCTGATTCCCACCGCTTTTGCAGCGGGCTATACCCAGACCAAATACCCCATCGTGCTGGTGCACGGCTTGTTTGGCTTCGACAACATCGGCCCCGTGGAGTATTTCTACGGCATTCCCTCCGCCCTGCGTGCCGATGGCGCCAAGGTCTATGTGGTGCAGGTGGCTGCGGCCAACAGCACCGAGGTGCGTGGCGAGCAGTTGCTCAGCCAGGTCCGGCAAGTGCTGGCCGCCACGGGGGCGGTCAAGGTCAACCTCATGGGCCACAGCCATGGCGGGCCCACGGCGCGGTATGTGGCCTCGGTGCGGCCTGACCTGGTGGCCTCGGTCACTTCCATTGGCGGCGTGAACAAGGGCTCGGCAGTGGCCGATGTGCTCCTGGGTGTGGCGCCCGCGGGCACCTTCAGCAATACCGTGCTGGTGTCTATCACCAACGGCCTGGGCACCCTCATCAACTTCTTGTCGGGTGGTGGTGGGCTGAGCCAGAACTCGCTGGCGGCCGCCCAGTCGCTCAGCACGGCAGGCAGCAAAAAATTCAATGCCGCCCACCCCCAAGGTGTGCCCACCAGCGTCTGCGGTGAGGGCGCGTACACCGTGAATGGCGTGGCCTACTACTCGTGGAGTGGTGCCAAACCCTATACCCACCTGCTGGATGTCGCAGACCCGGCGCTGGCCCTGACCTCGCTGGCTTTCCTGGGTGCCAAGAACGACGGCCTGGTGAGCAGTTGCTCTTCGCGCCTGGGCAAGGTCATCCGCGACGATTACGCCATCAACCACCTGGACGAAGTGAACCAGACCGTGGGCCTGACCAATTTGTTTGAAACCAGCCCGGTCACCCTGTTCCGACAGCAGGCCAACCGCCTGAAGAACGCGGGGTTGTAAGCCTTGCTGTCTCAGCGGTGGCGCCGCGCGTGCGTGGGCCTCTGTGGGGGCGCACTGGCGGCGGCTGTGCTGTGGTGGGCCTTACCGTCAGTACCGGGGATCGCGGGTAGCGCGTCGGCGCCGGTGGCACCTGCGGCTTCCCTGCAAGGCACGGAGCCCGATGGCGTGGACAGTCTGGGCGGGCTCAACCCCCTGCCGGGAGCGGGCAGCGGCCCTCTGGCCTACGCCGCGCTGCGGCGCTTGTTTGACTACCACCTGAGCACGGTGGGGGAGCAATCGGTACCCGCCATCGCGCAGCAGATTCACCTGGCGCTGGACCAGACACTGGCGCCCGAACAGGCCGCGGCTGCCAAGCGTTTGCTGGCACGGTACCTCGATTTCAAACACGCGCTGTTTGCGCTGGAGCAGCACTGGACCCAGTTGCCGCCGGGCTCGCAAAGTGTGCGTCAGCGCTTTGACGGCATGCAGGCGCTGCGTGCCCGTTTTTTTAATGCCGAAGAAGAGCAGGCCATGTTTGGCCTGGAGGACGTGGCCGACCAGGATGCGCTGGCGCGGTTGGACATTGCGAACAACCCCGCTCTGGATGCGGCACAACGCAGCGCCCAGTGGGCCACGCTGGATGCCGCCATGCCGCAAGCCTTGCGTGCAGAGCGCGATGCGCCGCGCGCGATTCTGCATTTGGAGGACAAGGCCCGGGCGCTGCGTGCCCAAGGGGGAAGCGAGGACGAGGTGTACCGTTTGCGTGCCCAGGCGCTGGATGCCTCGGCAGCGGCCCGACTCGCCGAGCTGGACCGGGAGGACCAAGCCTGGAGGGGCCGAATGGACCGCTACCTGGCCGAACGCGCGGCGGTGTTGAAGGCGTTGGCCGAGGCCCCGGAGTCGGAGCGTGTGGCGGCATTGGACAGTTTGCAGCAAACGCAGTTCTCGGAGCTGGAGCGCAAGCGGTTGGCGGCCTACGAGCCCTGACGCAAAAAAGCCCCCACAGCGGCAACGCTGCGGGGGCTGTCACGGCGTGCGTGGTTTTAGTTGGTGCGGGTCGCGGGGTAGAGGTTGGGGAACAGTTCGTTCAACTTGCGGCCTGCGCCCGATGCGTATTCGTCCGTACCAGTGTCTTTGCTGGCCACGATGTCACCGGTGCGCTGGGCTTCTGCCAGTTCAGCGCGTACTTGTTCGCGGGTCTTGCCTGCCACTGCAGGTTTTGCCGGGTAGGCCGCGGGGTTCAACTCGTTGAGCTTGCGGCCTGCGCCGGAGGCGAATTCGTCCGTGCCCATGTCTTTGCTGGCAGCGATGTCCCCGGTGCGCTGGGCTTCTGCCAGTTCAGCGCGTACTTGTTCGCGGGTCTTGCCGACGTCGGCAGCCTGGGCGTGGCCTGTGACCAATGCAGCGACGGCCAATGCGATGGAAGCGGTTGCGTATTTCATGATTCAAATCCTTCTCTGGTTGATTGATTCCGCCGGCAGGACACAGCGTCCTGTGGGCGGTATCGAGGGGGCGTTTAAGGTTCGTCTCGTCGATGGGATGAACTTTAGAGAAGGCCTAGCATTAGAAAAATACCTCTGCGAACAGTGGTTCATTACGTTAGTTGGAATAATTCAGAACTTGAAAATCAAAAAAGGGACTCCATGGATCGCTTGATGTCAATGCGGGTATTCCAGACTGTGATCGACCAGGGTGGCTTTGCAGCGGCGGCCCGTGCGCTCGATATTTCCTCGGCTGCCGTCACCCGATTGATTGCGGATCTGGAGGACTACCTCGGCACCCGCCTGCTGCACCGGACCACCCGCCGTATCTCGCTCAGTCCCGCGGGAGAAACCTACCTGGGCCGTGTGCGTGACATCCTGCAGGACATCGATGCTGCACATGAGGCGGCCAGCTCCCAGACCCATGAGCTCTCGGGGGTGCTGCGTGTGCTGGCACCACCAGTGCTGGCTTCGCATGTGTTGGCACCGCTGGTGGCAGGCTTCAATGCCCAGTATCCGGACATCACGCTGCACATCGATGTGGAAACCTTCAAGGAGCCACCGATCGAGGATTACGACGTCACCCTGTTGCCCACGGAAGGGGACTTTGATGCAGACATCATCGCCCGCAAGGTGTCGTCCACCGAGGCGGTGCTGGTCGCCTCGCCGCAGTACCTGCAGCGCATGGGTGCTCCCGTGTTGCCCCAGGACCTGGGCAGCCACGACATCCTGCGGCTGAAGCTGCCGGGCCAGGTGCACACGCAGTGGCGTCTGCTGAATGCGGACGATGCGGATGCGGTGCAGGAGGTAACGATCCGGCCCAAGCTGCTGGCCAACCACTCCGACACCTTGTTGCGTGCCGCCATGGATGGGGCCGGCATCACCTCCGCGCCGGTGGACCTGGTGGCGCCGCTGCTCAACAGTGGCGCGTTGGTGCGTGTGTTGGCGCCATGGATTGCGGGGCGCCTCTCGCTGTATGCGGCACTGCCCAGCCGCAAGTTCCTGCCAGAGCGCACCAGTGTGTTTTTGGATTACCTGATCACGCAGACTCGCCAGCAGTCTGCCAACGCTTTGCGCGCCTGTACGCGCTGCTGAGCGGCAGGCTCAGTCCCGCACCACGCGCAGCAGTTCCTCGGGGCTGGTGAGACCGTCGCGCACCAGGCGCTCACCGTCCTCGCGCAGTGGCACCATGCCGGTGGCCAGCCCGGCCTGGCGGATTTCAGCTTCGGAGGCACGGTGGTGTACCCGCTCTGCAATGGCGTCATCCACCACCAGCAACTCGAATACACCGGTGCGGCCCAGGTAGCCGGTGTGGCCGCATTGGGGGCAGCCTTTGCCCTTGCACTGGGTGCACAGTTTGCGCACCAAGCGCTGCGCCAGCACGCCGCGCAACGATGAGCTCAGCAAAAACGGCTCCACCCCCATGTCGAGCAGGCGCGTGACGGCGCTGGCCGCGTCGTTGGTGTGCAGGGTGGCCAATACCAGGTGACCGGTCAGCGAGGCCTGGATGGCGATTTGCGCGGTTTCGAAATCGCGGATTTCGCCGATCATGATCACGTCCGGGTCCTGGCGCAGGATGGCGCGCAAGGCCTTGGCAAAGGTGAGCTCAATCTTGGGATTGACCTGCGTTTGGCCCACACCGGGCAGCTCGTATTCGATGGGGTCCTCCACCGTCATGATGTTCTGCCGCGCAGCGTCCAGCCGGCCCAGCGATGCGTAGAGCGTGGTGGTCTTGCCCGAGCCCGTGGGCCCGGTCACCAGAATGATGCCGTGGGGCTGGGCGATCAGGCCCTCAAAACGCTGCAGTACCGTGCCCTGCATGCCGATGGATTCGAGGCTGCGCTGGTCCTGGCTTTTGTCCAGCAGGCGCAGCACCGCGCGCTCGCCGTGCGCACTGGGCAGGGTGCTCACGCGCACATCCACCGCCCGCGTGCCAATGCGCAGGCTGATGCGACCGTCCTGTGGCAGGCGCTTCTCTGAAATGTCCAGGTCGGCCATCACCTTGAGCCGGGAAATCAGCGCAGCATGCAGCGCACGCTGGGCTTGCACGACTTCACGCAAGGTGCCGTCCACCCGGAAGCGCACACTGCTGTGGCGTTCATAGGGCTCGATATGGATGTCGCTGGCGCCATCGCGTGCTGCCTGGGTCAGCAAGGCGTTGAGCATGCGGATGATGGGGGCATCGTCAGCGGTTTCCAGCAAGTCTTCCACCGCGGGCAGCTCTTGCATCATGCGGCTGAGGTCGGCCTCGCCCTGCACCTCGTGCATCACCGTGGCGGCACTGGACTCGCCCTGGGCATAGGCTGCACTGATGCGCTGGGCCAAGGCCTCAGCTTCCTGGTTCTGCACGTTGTAGACGGCGTACTTGCGCAGCACCTCGCCCACGGCCGATGGGGCCGTTCCAGGGTGCACCCACAGCATCAGAATCTGGCCGTCGTCTTCCAGCAAAAGTTGCTGGCTGCGCGCAAATGCGTAAGGCAGCGGGTAGCGCATACGGGCTACGGTGTGCTGGTGGCGGGGGCTGCTGCAGGCGCTGGGGCCGGTGCAGCAGGGCGCGCGGGCAACACCGGAAGCACGGGAGCCTCGTTGATGGGCACCAAGCTGCTGGGGGCAGGCTGGCTGCTTTGCTGGCCACTGCGCATGAGTTCGTAACGGTCGGTCGACAGGGCTTGTGTGGCCGCCGCATCGCGCACCACCACCGGCCGCAGAAAGACCATCAGGTTGGTCTTCTTGCGGCTACGTGCCTCGCTTTTGAACAGGTTGCCAAAGAAAGGGACATCGGCCAGGCCAGGCACTTTCTCTTCGTTGCCGGCGTACTCGTCTTGCAGCAGTCCACCCAGCACCACCACCGCACCGTCTTCCACCAGCACATTCGATTCGATGGTGCGCTTGTTGGTGGTGGGGCCGTTGGTGGCGTTGGCCGTTGAGGCCAGCACGCTGGAGACCTCCTGGAAGATGGTCAGCTTCACCGTGCCGTTCTCGCTGATTTGTGGTTTCACCTTCAGGGTCAGGCCCACGTCCTTGCGCTCGATGGTCTGGAAGGGGTTGACTGTGCTGGTGCTGGCCCCGGTGTTGGTGAATTGGCCGGTCACAAAGGGCACGTTCTGGCCAATGACGATCTTGGCCTCCTCGTTGTCCAGTGTCAGCAGGTTGGGGGTGGAGAGCACATTGCCACTGCCTGACTCTTCCAGAAAACGCGCCAGAAAACCCAGCACGTAAACGCCATTGGTTTTGCTGGCTGCACCGAGGTTGAAGCCGCGGGCGGGGGCCACCGTGCCTGCCGCACCCTGGGTGGCCAGGCTGATGATGTTCTTGCCTGCGCTGCCAAAGTTGGTGCCCAAGAGGCCAATCACGCCGTCGCCTGCATTGCCCACAGCACCTTGCCACTGAATGCCAAACTCGGCCGCCTTGTCGGCGCTGACCTCGGCAATCAGGCTCTCCACAAACACCTGGGCGCGGCGTGCATCGAGCTTGTCGATGACGGCACGCAGCTGGCGGTACTGGGGTTCACTCGCCGTGATGATGAGCGAGTTGGTGCTCGGGTCGGCCTGGATCTGGCCCCCTGTGCTGGGCTGGCTCGCGGTCCCTGCGGCCGCTGCCCCTGCTGCCGGTGTGGCCGCCGGGCTGCTGCCGCGTGTGTCCGCACTGATGGCGGCGCGTAGCGTGCCAGCCAGTTGGGTGGCGTTGGCGTTTTTCAGGTAGACCACATAGATGTTGCCTGCTGCACCGTTGCTGGTGTTGGCGCTGGGTTGGTCCAGCCGCTGGATCAGGGTCTTGGCCAGCGCGAGGCGGGCCTGGTTGGCCGCACGCACGATGACGGCGTTGGAGCGGGGTTCCACCAGGATGGTGGTCTTGTAACTTGCATCGGCCTGGCCGCCCGGCGCCGCGCCCGCGGGAGCTTCCAGCAAACGGGTGGCCAACTGGGCCAGGTCGGTCGCTACTGCGTGCTGAATGGGGATGATTTCCAGGTCGGTGGCATTGGGCACGTCCAGCGCCTGCACGATGCGGGCGATGCGGCGCAGGTTGTCGGCGTAGTCGGTGATCACCAGCGAGTTGTTGCCGGTGTTCACGTTGATGACGTTGTTGGGCGTGATCAGCGGGCGCAGCACAGGCACCAGACTGTTGGCGTTTTCGTGGGTGATCTTGAAGATCTGGGTCTGGATCTGGCCAGTGGTGACCGGGCCTTTGCCATCGTCGACCGACACGGCGGTGCCTTGCAGCTTGGCGTCGGCCTCGGGCACCACCTTGTCCAGGCCGTCCACCTGCACCACGGTAAAGCCCTGCATGCGCAGGGTGGTCAGGAACAAATAGTAGGCGCGGGCGGGTGATGCGGGACTGTCGGTGACCAGGGTGATGGTGCCCTTGACGCGCGGATCCACCACCACATTGCGCCCGGTGAGGGCTGCCATGGTGCGGGCCACGGCCTCGATTTCGGCGTTGTTGAAGTTCAGCGTAACGGGCTCGCCGCGCTTGCCGGCTACTGCCTGGCCCCAGGAATTGGTAGTAAATATGCCGCTAGCCCCCGTGAATAGTGCGCAAGCAGCTATCAAATGCATAGCTGCTTGGCGCCATCGGGGGCGAGATGTTGGTAGATGGTGTGGCATGCAGTTAACCCACTTGGAGTATGGAGCGTGCGCCGCTGCGCCGTCCAATGATATTGAGCAAATTGGCCAAGGCCTCTTCTTGGCCAGGTGCAGCCTGGGCGTCACCGGTGAATTGCAGCTGTCCCTGGCGCCACCGTCCGGTGCCTTGCAATTGCAGGCCCCCTTCCAGCGTGCGCAGTGCCAGTGTAGGTGTTAGGCCGCCTTCCAGGGTGACGGCATAGCTGCCAACCGGCCGCAGCGGGGATAAGGCGGTGGACATGGCCAGGGCCTGCAACTGCAGCTGGCCTTGCAGCTTGGGGTGGTCTTGGCCCAGGTCCAGCAACAGGGCTTGTGTGGACAGCGTCAATGTGCCCTCCAGTTGCAGCGTGTTCCAGGGGGTGCCCAGGCCGATGAGCAGGGCGCTGGGCAATCGCAGCGGGTGTTGGGCGTCACGGTCCTCGGGCAGGATCTGCAGGCCCAGCCAGCGCGGCTGCAGATCCCAGGTCCATGTGCCGTCCAGGCAACAGGGGGCACTCAACCGCACCCGCAATCCCTGCCAGTGGGGCTGCAGCTGCCACATCACCTCGCCCGGCAAGGCGGTACGTGGTGCCAAGGGGTCCTCACTGCCCAATGTGAGTTGGGCGCGCCCGTTCCATACCGTGCCCTGAGCGGATTGCAGTTGCAGCCGCTGGGTAGTCAGTTGGCCGATGCCATAGGCCAGCCAGTGCGCTGGCGCCACCACTGCCACGGCCAGCAGCAAACCGGCCATGGCCCCTAGCCAGGCCCAGATCCAGGGTGGTGTGCTGCGTCTCATGCGGGCCCCAGCCGAATACGCAGAGTGCCACTCCAGCCCTGCGGCCCGCGTTGCAGCTTGGCCTCAAAGGGGGCCAGCCGTGCCGTGCTGCGGGTGCGTACCAGCCACTGCGCCAGCGCCTCGGGGCGTACGCCTTGCAAGGTGACAGTGGCAATATTGCCTTGCACCTGCATGTTGGCTTGGGGCCCCAGGCTGGTCCTCACGCTGGCCTGCAAGGCCTGTTGGGCGGCGGCGGGTTCCAGTGCCGGCATGGCCTGCAGGCTTTTGGCCTGGGCCTGCAATTGCAGCATGCGCTGGTGCTGTTGCTCCAGGACGAGGTGCCGGGCGTCAAAGGTGCGCAAGCTGCGCCATGCGGGAGCCAGCAGCAGGCTCCACAGCAGTGTCAGGCCGACCAGGCATGCAGCTGCCAGCAGCAGGGCCTGCTCACGTGGCGGGCGCTGCTGCCACCAGACCTGCAAGGCGTTGGTCGGTGCGGAAGGGGGGCGTGCCATGGTGGGTGCGGTGGGTCGTCAGGGGCTGGTGGTGGCACGCACGCGCAGGCTGTTGCCATCGGCCTGCAGGGTGTAGCCCAGGTCGGTGAGCTGGCGGCGCAGCGCCTCCACAGGCTCCGGGCTCAGTGGCAAGCCGCTGATGCGCAGTTCACCTGCTGCAAATTCCATGGCGGGTTGCGCAGATCCGGTGTGCATGAATGGCTCAAAGTTCTCCGATCCTCCGAGCGCGGCCAGCAGGCTCTCCAGGTCGCCCTTGGCTGCACTGCCGCTGGACTGGCGCAGGGCCGCCACGGCGCGTTCCATTTGCAGAGGCGCATCCACCACCACGGTGGTCGCAGGAAATGTGGTTTGCAGCAGGCCGTGCAAGACGCTGCGGCGTTGTGCCAGGCTGTGCTCGGCCCACCAGGCGTAGGCCTGCAGGCCTACCAGTTGGGTGGCCACCAGCGCCAGCGCTGCCCACCGCGCCGGGCGCCAGTCGGGGGCTTGCCACAGCGTTTGCAGGGCTTGGCGGATGCGGCCCCAGCCCGCATGGGTAGGGGCTAGCTCGCCTTGGGCCAGGTTCCAGTCTGTGTGGGTGCAGTTGAGCAGGCGCTGCGCGCGTGACATCACCTCCACATCGCGCTGCAGTGCGGTTTCGGCCAGCGCCGCCATGCCGGGCTCGGCCCACACGGTGCCTTGCAAGGCGTCGGGTGGGAGGTGGGGCGCGACCGGCGAGGGCCAGGGGCGCCGGTGCACCCCTTGGGCATCGGTCCAGATCCACTGGGCATCATGGCCGCCACCGGTGCACCAGAGGGCGTTGGTGGGGCCATTGCCGGGCACCCATTCGGGCACTACGGCCTCGGGGGTGTGGCCTGCGTGGGCGATGGCGGCCAAGGCGTTCTGCAGCCACTGCCGTTGGCATACCGCGACCCACACCGTGCCCTGCTGCGTCGCCCCGGGGGGCAAGGCGAAATGCAGGTTGGCGGGCTCGTCCAGCAGTTGGTCTTCCAGCAGGCCTTCGAGCACGGCACGCAGGCGTGCCGCACTGCCCCCGCGCCACCCGGGGCGCAGCGTACCCGCAGGCAGCGTCACCCGGTGCCACGACAGCGCTTGGGTCGGCACAATGGCTACTGTGGCTTGCCTGCCCACGCGGTGCGGCAGCTCGGGCAAGATCAAATGCTCCGTGACACTGCGCCCGTCATTGCTGCGCACACTCTCCCACATGCCTTCTAGGTGCACGCTCACGCCGGCCGGTGGGGCGGGCAGCAAGGGCAACAAAATGGCCTGGTGGATCATGTGTGTCGGGGCGGGCCCATGGGCCGGAGTGGGGCTTTCATTGTACGGACGCCAGGGGCGGTGTTTCACGCAGCGTGGCCAAAGTCTTCACTTGCAGGCCTTCGCGGCGCAGCATGCTGCGTTCCTGGCTCACGGCGCTGCCCAGGCGCAGGCGTACACGCACCTCGAAATAGCGGGAGCCCACACTGTGCTGGCCGCTGTTGACGGCCAGGTCCGGAACGCCCGATGCTTGCACCGCATCGGACAGGGTGCGGAAGTGGCTTTGCTTGCGGGCCTGCACCATGCGCTCTGCCGCGGCCAGGTCCAGCCCTGGCAGGCTTGCATGCAGCACCAGTGCAGAGGCGGTATTCAGATTGACGGGGGTGCGTTCCGGCAGAACCACGGCGTGGGCTTGCAGGGCGGCCAAGGTGGCCGGAGTGAGGCCTAGCCAAGCCAGTTGCTCGATGTTGCGGGGCAGCAGAGGGTGGGGGCCCTCGGTGGCGCTCTCTGCCTGCGTGGCCTGGAGTGTCAGTTGCAACTGTGCTACCAAAAATGCGAGCTCGGCAGGCGGCAACTGCAGTGCTTCAAACAGGCGGCTGAATGCCCGCAGACTGGGCTGGTGGATTTGGCCCTCCTGGACCAGGTTGAGCAGGTTGAGCCGCGCCTGCAAATCGGTAATCTGGCCGGAGAGGTAGGCTGCCTTCAGGTGCTCACCCAGGTCAGCGGCGGACCCGCTGCCCGCCAAAAAGCTGGACAGCTGTGCTTCCTGCAGCACCACCGCCCAAGGCTCGCCCAGGTGATCGGGGGCCGCGTTGCGGGCGTCTTCACGCAGAATGAGCCGTGCCCAGTCCAGTGCACCTTGCAGCAGCCAGCGCGATTGGACCTTGGTCCTTTCGGCCGTTTCCACCTCCAGCGCGCGCCACTGCTGCCAGAGTGCGGAGGTGCTCAGCGTGGCGACGAGCGTGACCAGGAGCAAAGCAGTCAGGATGGCTGCGCCACGCTGTGTGTGTTTCATGGCAAGGCCCCCGCTGTGTTGCTGCGGGCCCAATCGCGCACCAACGGCCCCATCAGGGGATGGCCTTGCGGCAGGGTGAGCACCAGCCGAATGCCATCGGGCAGGCTGTTGTTCACTGCGGGGTCTGTGCCAGTGCTCGACAGGGGGTTGCTCCAGGCGCCAGTGCGATAAAAATACACCTGCCATTCGGTCAGGGGCGTCACGCGGACTTCGCGCCGGTCGGTGCCGTCTTGGGTGGTTTGCGCCCAGGTGTGGGCCTCGTTCCAGGCCAATTGCCAGCCCTCGCGGCTGGTGAAGGGGGGCGACTGCCAGCGCAGCCACTGGAACTGGCCGTCGCGGTTGGCACGCGTCCAGGCCACAACGATGGCCCCGTCGCTGCCCGTGCTGCCGCTGCGACGTGTCAGGTGCAGGGCCCGGCCATCCCAGTCCAGGGTGCGCGTCAGAGGCAGCTCCACCAATGCATCCAGGTCCAAGCCCCATTGGGCCAAGCTGGCGTCCAGTGTCAGCACTTGGTCGGCATGCTGGCGGTTGATGTCCACGGCGGTCTGCATGCTGGACAGAACGCGCCAGCCCAGGGTCGCCATCAAGGCCATGATGGCCAGTGCCACCAACAATTCGATGAGTGTGAAGCCGCGTTGCATGGTCAGATGCGGCCCACGATGGTGGTGAGTTGCAGCACGGGGGTGTCTTCGACCGACAGGCGGGCTTCGACGCGACGGAAGTTGGGATTGGGGGTGGGCTGCACCAGCAGGCGCAGCTGCAGCACACGGCCCGCTTGCGCGCAGGGGTGGGTACTGTCCCCCACATCGGGCAGCCGCTGGCTCAGCCGGACCTGGGCCAGGGCATTTTCAGCGCACAGCTGGGCCAATACCCGGTCGGTTTGGCGCTGGGCGTTGCGTGTGAGGGCACCCGTCGCCTGCAGGCCCGCCAGCAGGGTGGTGGCCACAATGGCCAAAGCCACCAGCACTTCGATCAGGGTAAAACCCTGTGGGTACGTGCGGCGTGTCATGGTTCGGTGTTGTGCACGGTGAATGGCCGCAGGCCATCCGTGCTGACCCACAGGCTGCGTTCGGGGGCATTTTGCTGCCACAGGCGGATCTGTTGCGGACCAATGACCGGCTCGGGCCCCAGCACCACGGGGCTGGCGCTGTAGGCTGCGGTTTCGGGATAGTCCCACGCCGTGGGCAATGCGGCGGCGGTCGGCAGGCCTTCAAAGACAAAGCCGGGCGCCGCACTGCGCCAGCGTACCGGCACCCCACGGCTGCGCGACTGCGCACGTGCACCCTCCAGCAGGGCCGCCAGTCGCTGGGCTTCACGGTCCAGGCGGGACTGACCGGCATCCCGCAGGGCAAACGCCACCCCGGCGGACGCCATGCCGACGATGGCCACCACCAGCAGCAGTTCCAGCAGGGTAAAGCCTTGGGGGCGCCGGTGCCAGGGGGAGTGCGGCGTCACGAGTTACCAGTTGCCAATGTCAGCATTCTTGCCTTCCCCCCCCGATTGGCCGTCGGCGCCAAAGCTCAGCACGTCCACTTCACCATGCAAGCCGGGGTTCATATACAAGTAAGCGCGGCCCCAGGGGTCATTGGGCAGCTTGTCTACATAGGGTCTCCAGTTGGCCGGTACCACGCCGTTGGTGGGCTTGAGCACCAGGGCCTGCAGGCCCTGCTCCTGGCTGGGGTAGCGCTGGTTGTCGAGTTTGTACAGTTTGAGCGCTTGGTGCAGGTTGGCAATGTCGGTTTTGGCGGCAGACACGCGGGCGTCATCGGCCCGGTCCAGCACATTGGGCACGATCAGTGCGGCCAGAACCCCGATGATGACGAGCACCACCATCAGTTCGATGAGGGTGAAGCCGCGTGGCTTGGGATGGGGGCGGGTGGTGGTGGACATGGTGGGTACTTCGCTAAGGCGTGACAGGGCCGGGCAGTGTGTACATGATAATGCGCAGCATGGTTTCTTCCACTACTTCACGATGGGCCCCCAGGCTGGCCGCTTCGCTGTTGGCGGGGTTGGCGGCCGCTGGTGTGGTCTATTGGGCACTCAAGGTGCCGGTGTCCGGCACGGGCAGCGCGGTTGCAGCAGTGCAGGTCCCCGTGCTGGCGCCTGACACCGGGCTCGTGGCGCGTGCGCTGGGGGGCTCGGCGGCGCCGGCCGACTTGCCGTCTGCTGTGGCAGCGCCTGTCGCCGCGTCGGCCCGTTTTGCGCTGGTGGGGGTGGTGGATCAGGCGGGTAGCGGCGTTGCCCTTATTGGGCTGGACGGCAAACCCGCCAAACCGGTGGCCGTGGGCGCCAGCGTCGGAGAGGGCTGGGTTTTGCGCCACGTGCAAGGCCGCAGCGCCACGCTGGAACGCGAGGGGGATGCGCCCCTGCGGCTGGAGCTTCCACCCAAGATTAAGGGTTAAAATGGCCTCTAGCCAGCGTGGATATTGCGCAAGCAGCTATTATTTTTGTAGCTGAAGAAACATCCGATAGACCGGATTTTGTGTTTCTTCGACATAGGGGTAACCCAGAGTTTCCAGGAATTGCGCGAAGGCTAGGTCATCCGCTTGCGGGACCTGCAAGCCCACCAAAATGCGGCCGTAGTCCGCGCCTTGGTTGCGGTAGTGGAACAGGCTGATGTTCCAACCCGGGCGCATCAGACTCAGGAACTTCATCAACGCGCCCGGCCGCTCCGGGAACACGAAGCGCAGCAGGCGCTCGTCCTGCGCCAGGCTGGAGATGCCCCCCACCATATGGCGGATGTGCTCTTTGGCCAGCTCATCGTGGGTCAGGTCCAAGGTTTTAAAACCGTTTTTTTCGAAGTTCTTGGCCACCTTGGCCGACTCGCCTTTGCCCTGGGTACTCAGGCCCACAAACACATGTGCCTGGGCTGCGTCGCTGATGCGGTAGTTGAACTCGGTCACATTGCGCGTGCCGCCGGGCAGTTCGCCAATCAGCTCACAAAAGCGCTTGAAGCTGCCGCGCTCCTCGGGGATGGTTACGGCAAACAGCGCCTCGCGCTCTTCTCCCACCTCCGCCCGCTCGGCCACAAAGCGCAGGCGGTCGAAGTTCATATTGGCGCCGCACAGGATGGCGGCGTAGGTCTCTCCCTTGGTTTTGTGCGTGGCCACGTACTGTTTGATGGCGGCTACGGCCAGCGCACCGGCTGGCTCCACGATAGAGCGGGTGTCCACAAAGATGTCTTTGATGGCCGCGCACACCGCGTCGGTGTCCACCGTCACATAGTCGTCTACCAGATTGCTGGCAATGCGAAAGGTCTCCTCACCGACCAACTTCACGGCCGTGCCGTCGGAAAACAGGCCCACGTCCGGCAGCGTCACACGCTGCTTGGCGCCCACGGACTGGATCATGGCGTTGGAGTCATTCATCTGTACGCCGATGACTTTGACGCCCGGCGCCACCGCCTTGATGTAGTTGGCCACACCCGAGATCAGGCCGCCGCCGCCAATGGCTACAAACACGGCATCCAGGCCGGGGCCGGTTTTGCTGCCGGTTCTGTGGCCAGACTTGGCCGCCTTGTCCGCGCCCAGGGTCTGTACCTGGCGCAGGATCTCCATGGCCACAGTGCCCTGGCCCGCAATCACGTCCGGGTCATCAAACGGGTGCACAAAGGTCAGCCCTTCTTTTTTCTGCAGGGTCACGGCATGGCCGTAAGCGTCCGAGTAGCTCTCGCCAAACAGCACCACCTCGCCACCAAAACCGCGCACTGCGTCCACCTTGAGCTGGGGCGTGGTGGTCGGCATCACGATCACCGCACGCACGCCCATGCGACTGGCCGATAGGGCCACGCCCTGCGCGTGATTGCCGGCAGACGCACAGATCACGCCCTTGGCGATCTGCTCGGGCGGCATTTGTGCCATCTTGTTGTAGGCGCCGCGCAGCTTGAAGCTGCGCACCGGTTGCTGGTCTTCGCGCTTGAAAAGCACAGTGTTGTGCAAGCGGCGGCTCAGGGCGCGGGCGGGCTCCAGGGCGGTCTCGCTGGCCACGTCGTAGACGCGGGCTGTCAGAATTTTCTTGAGGTAATCCGCCGGGGTGAGGTGGGGGACAGGGGGCTGTTGGGGGGAACTCACGGGGCTACACTCCAGTACGACGAGGTAAAACGCAATCGGCTAGCTCCGCGCGGAGCTGTTTGGCGTATTGTAGCGAACTGTTTTTGGCCCCGCGCGGGGCAATTTGTTAAAGGAATACGACGATGGAATGCACAGTGAGCTGGACCGGCGGTTTGAATACCCGCTCCGGCATGGGTTTTGTGGCGGAAACCGGCAGCGGCCACACCTTGATGATGGATGGTGCGCCTGACGCGGCGAAACCCGAAAACGGTGGCCAGAATTTGGCGCCCCGCCCGCTGGAAATCGTGCTGGCTGGCACCGGTGGCTGCACAGCCTATGACGTGGTGCTGATTTTGAAGCGTGGCCGCCACGATGTGCAGGGCTGCACCGTCAAGCTCACTGCCGAACGCGCCGAGGTGGACCCCAAAGTGTTCACCAAGATCCATATGCAGTTCACCGTGACCGGCAAAGGCATCCCCGCCAGTGCCGTGGAACGTGCCATTGCCATGAGCCACGAAAAATACTGCTCGGCCAGCATCATGCTGGGCAAAACGGCCGAAATCACGACCGGGTTTGACTTGGTCGAGGCCTAATTAGCCCTAGATCCGCTCTGCCACGGTGGTCATCACCTTGGCGGCGGCGCGCATGAGTGCTTTGACGGGTTGTGGCAAGTCCACACCGCCTGCCGCCTGTGCCTCGTTGGCATGGCGAAGCTCGTCATCGTGCATCTGCGCCACGATCGCGCGCGAGGCGTGGTCGCTCTCTGGCAGCAGCTCCAGGTGGCTTTGTAGGTGAGCGCCTACCTGTGTTTCGGTTTCCACCACAAAACCCAGGCTGATGGCATCGCCCATGCGGCCCGCCAGCAGCCCCAAACCGAAGGCGCCCGCGTACCACAAGGGGTTCAGCAGCGAGGGCCGCGATCCCAGTTCCTGCAGGCGCTGGGCCGTCCACGCCAAGTGGTCGGTTTCTTCAATGCAGGCCTGGGTGAAGTGTTTGCGCAGGGTCAGGTTGGGGGTGGCCAGGGCTTGCGCCGTGTAGAGCGCCTGGGCGCACACCTCGCCCACATGGTTCACCCGCATCAGGCCTGCCGCATTGCGTTTTTCCGCATCCGTCAGTTGCGTTGCCTGCTCGGCCACGGTGGGGCAGGGTTTGGCTGCGTGGGGTTGGGCAAACAGGGTGCGCAACGCAGTGTCTGCCGCCGTGAAAATTGCGTCCATAGAGAGTCTTTCCAGTATGGCCAGAGTCTACCGGGGCTGACGTTAAGGTGAGCTTGATAGCAGTCAAACAAATTGTTGCAACCCAACAACGGTAACCCGTAAGAACCCTAATCTTTTGCCTGTTTTCTTTGCCAAACGTCCCCCCGTCTGGTGCAATACATCCAACTTCCTGAATAGGAGGTTGGCCCGGAGTTCCGAACAATCGGTCCGGAGCTCTATGTTTAACCTTGGAGTATTTCTACATGAAAAAGACTTTGATCGCTTTGGCCGTTTTGGCTGCTTCCGGCGCTTCTTTCGCACAAGTCACCATCACTGGTGCAGTTGCTTCTGGTTACCGCGCATCCACCGCAGTGTCTACCACAGCGGGTGTTAGCACTTCTTCTGACAGCTCCGGTTTGGGCGTGGACACTGCTGAACTGTTCTTCAAGGCTTCCGAAGACCTGGGCGGCGGCTTGAAGGCTGACGCTGTGTTGAGCTTCGACACTGTGACACGCGCTGGCGTTGCTGGTGGCGACACTTCTTTGACTTTGTCCAACGCTTCTTGGGGCGCTTTGGCTCTGAAGTCTGTCAAGGGCGCTGACTACCTGTCCGGTGGTATCGCTAACGTGGGCGGTGTTGGTTTTGACGGCAAAGTCTTTTCTGGCAAGTCTTACTCTGACAGCATCAGCTACACATCGCCTTCGTTCAGCGGTTTTACAGTGGGTCTGTCCCACGCTGAAAACAGCGTGAACTCTGTTACCACTGGCCAAGGCCTGGGTGTTGGTGCTGCTGGTACTCCTACCGGTCGCGATTCTCAGCGTAGCTCTGGTGTTTCCGCTGCTTACGCTGCCGGCCCATTGGCTGCTAACTTGGGTTACACCACTTACGACCAAAAGGGCACTGAAGTTCTGGATCCCACCAACAGCGATAGCAAATGGTATGCATCCGCTGCCTATGACTTCGGCTCGTTCAAGCTCGGCGCTGGCGTAGAAGCCCGCAAGCTGGTTAAGGGTACGCGTAATGACGCTTTGATCGGTGGCGCATTGCCTTTGGGCGCTCTGACACTGAACGCTACATTTGCTAGCCGTCAATTCAACGACGTCAATGCCGCGACTGACGGTACCAAGACCGGTTACGGCCTTGGCGCTTCTTACGCTCTGAGCAAGCGTACCAGCTTGATCGCTAACTACCGTAACTGGACCAACACTGTTGGTGACAATGCCAAGGCTACAGAAACCAACCTGTTGGTTGCTCACTCCTTCTAATTTCTTGCTGGCGTAAGCCAGCTTGAGAGTTAGAAAATAAAAAACCCGCTGCAGAAATGCAGCGGGTTTTTTTCTTAAACGGGCATATTCCGTAATGTGGGAAAAACTAACTCATTGGTGCTAATACAACAAAACTCACTTTTTGGCACGGTCGTCTACTTTTTGTCCTCTTGATTACATGACGCGAATGTGAATTTTTGTTTCAATACAAGCTACTTCTGAATTAAGAAGTAGGAGTTGCAAGTTAGGTTTTTCAAATTTTGACTTGCTCACCATCTAACTCAAATTGAAGAGACAACACATGAAAAAATCTTTGATCGCATTGGCAGTTTTGGCTGCCTCTGGCGCCTCCTTCGCGCAAGTCACTATCACTGGCCAGGTGATTGCTGGATACAAGCAATCTAGTGTTTCTGGTGAAGCCGGTTCAGGTAACGAGGCAACTAAAAACAAGTTGCTGGCAGGCGTCGCAGATAGTTTTGTGGGTGGCAGCGGCGGTAACGCGACAGGTGACTCCTCCGGTCTTGGACTGGATACCTCAACCATCACGTTTGCGGCATCTGAAGACTTGGGGGGCGGTATGAAGATCGCTGCCTCTATGAATATCGACAAGGTAAACCGTAAAGAAGTTCAAGGGGGTGACACCTCGCTGAAACTGACGACTGGCATTGGCCGCTTTACATTGCAAACGTATCGGCCTGTTGACTATTTGTCCGCTGGTGTTTCTGGTGTGGGCGGCGCTGGTCTGGATGATCGTGTCTTTTCTGCACGCGTAAACCGCGATGCGGTTGGTTTTGATACCAAGCTGGGCCCAGTTTACGTGGGTGTTGCAATGTTGGAAGCAGGTAAGAGCAAGACAAGCACCACCACCGATGTTGGTTTGGGTGTTGGCTCTGCCGGGGCTGCTGGCACTACCGGCCAGCGTATCAATTCCTACTCTGTCACCTATGTTGGTGGACCGTTGATCGCCAACCTGAACTATTTGACCTACGACAGCATTGGTACTACAGATGCTGGTTACAAAGACGTGATCCGTACATCGGCCTCCTATGACCTTGGTGTTGTCAAGTTGGGCGGAGGTTACTCTGTCACTACGACTGCAGCGGGTGGTACCGTGAAAGACGCCTTGGTAGCTGCATCGGTTCCTGCAGGCAGCTGGACGTTTGGTGCGAATTACGGCATGGGCACTGTGGAAGGTACAACGATCGCCCGTAGCGCGGCGGGCCAAGCTTTGATCGCTAACGGAACTGCGCCAGCGGCGGTGTCGGCAACCCTCAACGCTTTGGGCATCAATGCAGACTCCTTGAACGGTACACGTTCTGGTTACAGCCTGACCGCCGGTTACGCTTTGAGCAAGCGCACCAGCGTGACTGCGTCTTACGTGAACTGGCTGTCCAGCCCGTTTGCTGCAACACGTAGCACAGAAGCGACCCTGTTCCTGTCGCACTCTTTCTAATTTCAATGCTGGCATGACCAGCATCTGAGTCAGATAGTGAAAAGCCCCGCTGCAGCAATGCAGCGGGGCTTTTTATTGGGAGCTTGGTGCTTGGCTTACGGCAAGCGTTTGCCGATCAAGCGTAGCGCTTGTTCCGCAGGTTGTGTTTCATCTCCCGCAGCAGCGGCTGCAGCGTGCCGCTGCCGATGCGCAGGGCGACGCAGGTGGCGAGGATGTCGATAATCATCAGGTGCAGCAGGCGCGACACCATGGGGCTGTAGCGGTCGAAGCCTTCGGGGTGGTCGGCGCTCAGGTGGATGTGCCCAGCGCTGGCCAGGGGTGAGCCGCTGGCGGTGATGACGATGGTGATAGCGCCATTTTTGCGGGCGATGTCACAGGCGTCCATGAGATCGCGGGTTCGGCCGGAGTTGCTGATCACCACCACGCAGTCTCCGGGCCCCAGGATGGAGGCGCTCATGACCTGCATATGGCCATCGCTATAGGCCGTTGTGTTGATGCCCAGGCGGAAGAATTTGTGTTGGGCGTCTTGCGCCACGATGCCGGAGTTGCCGACACCGAAGAACTGGATTTGGCGGCCCGCACTATAGGCCTCCACCAGGGCCAAGACAGCCTTTTCGATCGCCAGGGTAGAGGCGTCGTTGCGGTATTTCAGGAAGGCCGCTACGGTGTTGTCAATGACTTTCACCATGACGTCACCGGTCTTGTCATCCGCGTCCACGCTGCGGTGAATAAAGGGCACGCCCTCGTTCACGGTGCCAGCCAGCTTCAGTTTGAAATCTGACAGGCCGTCATAACCCACGCTGCGGCAAAACCGCACGACGGTGGGCTTGCTCACATGGGCGCGGTCGGCCAGCTCGCTGACGGGCAGTTTGGCAAAGGCGCGGGGGTCGGCCAGGCATAGCTTGCCCACCCGCTGTTCCGCGGGGGCCAAGGAGGGCAGGGAAGCTTTGATTCGGTCCAGCATGATCGGGTTCCAGGTGAACAGCGCAGCAACCCTGTGGCCGCTGCGCCGTCGTCAGCACATCAAGACTCTTCTGACCAGCAAAAGCCGTCACGCGCAATCATGGCGCTTGAGGCGCTGGGGCCCCAGGTGCCGGCAGCGTACAGGCGCGGGCCTTGCGTGTCCGCGGCCCAGTGTTCCAGCATGGGTTCGACCCAGCGCCAGGCTTCTTCCTGCTCGTCGCTGCGGACAAACAGGTTCAGGCGGCCGTCAATCACGTCCAGCAGCAAGCGCTCGTAAGCACCCACGCGTTCGGAGCCGAAGCGTTTGTCAAAGTCCAGGTCCAGTTGCACGGGAGCCAGGCTTTGTGATGCCGCAGCGCGCGACTGGCGGTTCTCCTGGCCCTGGGCCAGCAGGTGCAACTCCAGCCCGTCCTTGGGCTGCAGATTGATGATCAGCCGGTTGGCCGCGCCCTCGTTGGAGTCGTAAATGGCGTGGGGCGTAGGCCGGAAATTGATGACGATGCGTGCATCGCGGCCCGCCAGGCGCTTGCCGGTGCGGATGTAGAAGGGCACGCCGGCCCAGCGCCAGTTGGCGATCTCGGTGCGCAGGGCGACAAAGGTTTCGGTGTTGCTCTTGGGGTCGACCCCGGCTTCTTCGCGGTAGCCGGGCACCTTGTTGCCGCCGCTGGTGCCGGCTGAATACTGGCCGCGCACCACATCCTGCTTCAATGTCTCTGTGGTCCAGGGTTTGAGCGAGCGCAGCACCTTGAGCTTCTCGTCGCGGATGGCATCGGCGTGCGAGTTGATCGGCGGTTCCATGGCGATTGCACACAGCAGTTGCAGCGCGTGGTTCTGCACCATGTCTCGCAGGGCACCGGTGGTTTCATAAAACGCGCCACGGCTCTCCACGCCCAGGTCTTCGGCAATGGTGATCTGGATGTTGGCGATATGTTCGCGGCGCCACAGCGGTTCGAACAAGGCGTTGCCAAAGCGCATGGCAAACAGGTTTTGCACCGAGGGCTTGCCCAGGTAGTGGTCGATGCGGAAGATCTGCTTTTCTTCAAAGAAGCGGCGCACGGTCTGGTTGATCGCGCGGTTGGAGGCGAGGTCATGGCCCAGCGGTTTTTCCAGCACCACGCGGGTCTTGGGTGTGTTCAGCCCGGCGGCGGCCAGTTGCTCGCACACATTGGTGAACAGGCTGGGTGCGGTGGCCACGTAGATCACCACGCTGTCGGCGTTGCGGGCATTCAGTGTCTCGGCCAAGGCGGCGTAGTCGTCGGGCTTGGACAGGTCCATGCGCTGGAACTCGAGGATGGCGGCAAAGCGGGCAAACTCTTCGGCGCTGGGGCGCTTGGCCAACTCCACTTTTTCGAAGCGAGACTGGATCAAATCGCGGTATTGCTCGTGGCTGAGGTTGTCACGGCCCACGCCGATAATGCGTCCACCTTCTGGCAGCGAGCCATGGCGGAACGCCTGAAACAACGCGGGCATCAACTTGCGCCAGGCCAAATCGCCGGTGCCGCCAAACATGACTAGATCAAAGCTCATAAGACAGGTGGTACGTTTAAGAGTTACATGAAAGATGACGTTGTAATGTAACTTTGTTTCATTGATAATTCAAGGGGACAAACCGCAACTCTGTGCAGGTTTACCCCTAGTCTTCAACCTTGGCCTTTGGCCCGCGCCCTCCATGAACCAACTCGACGCACTCAAACAATTCACCACCGTGGTGGCTGACACCGGCGACTTCAAACAGCTCGACGCTTTCAAACCCCAAGACGCGACCACCAACCCTTCACTGATCCTGAAGGCCGTGCAAAAGGCCGACTACGCGCCTTTGGTGAAAGACACGGTGAACCAGTTCCGCGGCCGCCCCATGGACGAAATCGTGGACCGCTTGCTGGTGCGTTTTGGCTGCGAAATCCTCTCCATCATCCCCGGCCGCGTGTCCACCGAAGTGGATGCCCGTTTGAGCTTTGACACCAACGCCACCGTGGCGCGTGGCGAGCGTCTGATCGAGCTGTACCAAGCCCAAGGCATCCATTCCGACCGCGTGCTGATCAAGGTCGCCTCTACCTGGGAAGGCATCAAGGCTGCCGAGCAGCTGGAACGCAAGGGCATCCGCACCAACCTGACCTTGTTGTTCGCGTTCTGCCAGGCCGTGGCCTGCGGCCAAGCCAAGGTGCAGCTGATTTCCCCGTTTGTCGGCCGCATTTACGACTGGTACAAAAAGAACGCTGGCGCCGCCTGGGTGGAAGCCGACAACGCGCTGGCCAACGACCCCGGCGTGAAGTCTGTGGCACAGATCTACAACTACTACAAGAAGTTCGGCATCCAAACCGAGGTGATGGGCGCGAGCTTCCGCAACGTGGGCCAGATCACGGCCCTGGCCGGTTGCGATCTGTTGACCATCAGCCCCGATCTGCTGGCCATCCTGGCCGCGACCGACGCACCGCTGACCCAGGCCCTGAATGCCGACACGGCCAAAGACCTGGCGCTGGAGCATGTGAGTTATGACGAAGCCAGCTTCCGCCTGGCGCTGAACAACGACGCCATGGCGACCGAGAAGCTGGCCGAAGGCATTCGCGCCTTCTGTGTGGATGCGGTGAAGCTGGAACAGCTGCTGCTGGCCGCTTGATGCTTTGCGGGACAGACCTTCAGCTCTGTCCCCAACTGATTAAAGACTATGACACGTACCCGTTGTGACCGCACGCCCGCCTGGGGCGCCCTGCAAGCCGCTTTTGATGCCACCGGCCGGGCGCTGGATGTGCGCGAGGCCTTCAAGGCCGACGCCCAGCGCTTTGGCCGTTTCAGCCAGGAGGCGCCCTATGTGTTCGCCGACCTGTCGAAGAACCGCATTGACGCGGCGACTGAAGCGCTGTTGTTTGACCTGGCGCGCCAGAGCGGCGTGTTGGAACACCGCGACGCCATGTTCGCAGGCCAGAAGATCAACAACACCGAGCAGCGCGAGGTGTGGCACGTTCTGTTGCGAAATCCGCCTGGAGTGCCCGTGGAATATGCGGGAGCAGCTACGGAATTTGTAGCAGGCGAGCAGGCCAAGGTGCATGCCACACTGGACGCCATGCTGGCCTACGCAGAGAAGGTGCGTGCCGACCAGGCTATCACCGACGTGGTGAACATCGGCATTGGCGGTTCCGATCTGGGCCCGCAAATGGCGGTGCTGGCGCTGGACGCGTTTGCCACCACCGGCAAGCGCCTGCACTTTGTGAGCAATGTGGACGGCCATGAGCTGGCCGCCAAACTGCCGCATCTCAAAGCCGACAGCACAGTCTTCCTGATTGCCAGCAAGACCTTCACCACCATCGAGACCATGACCAATGCCGCTTCGGCCAAGGCCTGGTTCGAGGCGCAGGGCGGCACCGACATTGCCCGCCACTTTGCCGCGCTGACCACCAACGTGCCGGCGGCCAATGCCTTTGGCATCACCACCACCTTCGGCTTCTGGGACTGGGTGGGCGGTCGTTATTCCATGTGGTCGGCCATTGGCCTGCCGATCGCCATTGCCATTGGTTCTGCGGGCTTCCGCGAGTTTTTGGCCGGTGCGCATGCCATGGACGAGCACTTCCGCACCGCGCCGCTGGAAAGCAATCTGCCGGTGCGCCTGGGCCTGCTGGACGTCTGGTACCGCAATTTCCACGGCTTCACCAGCCGCAGCATTGCGCCGTACCACAGCGCCTTGCGCCGCGTGCCGGCCTACCTGCAGCAACTGGAGATGGAGAGCAATGGCAAGCGTGTGGACGCGTCGGGCGAAGCGCTGCCGTTTGGCACCTCGCCCGTGCTGTGGGGCGAGCCCGGCACCAACGGCCAACACGCCTACTTCCAGATGCTGCACCAGGGGACCGATGTGGTGCCCATGGAGTTCATCGCCGTCAAAAAGGCGCGCCACGACCTGAAGGGCCACCAACCGCTGCTGCTGGCCAATGTGCTGGCGCAAGCCCAGGCTCTGTTGCAGGGCAAGAGCGACGCGGGTGGCCACAAGCATTTCACGGGCAACCGCCCCAGCACCTTCCTGTTGCTGGACGACCTGACCCCGGCTGCGTTGGGCGCGCTGATTGCGTTGCAGGAGCACCGCGTGTTTGTCAGCGGCAGCCTGTGGGGCATCAACAGCTTTGACCAGTGGGGCGTGGAGCTGGGCAAGGTGCTGGCCAAGGAGATTGAGCCACGTCTGGCTTCCGGTGATGTCACTGGATTGGACGGCTCTACCGCTGGCTTGCTGGCACGCTTGCGGAGCTAACCCTTTGCCTGTGCGTTGTCTGGCACTCGCACAGCACGCAGGGGCACGGCGGCGGGCTCATACTGCCAAACGCGCAGAAATCGCCCGCCACCGCACCCCTGCATGCTGCGGGGCGTTGGGCGGCATAGATCTCATGCATCCATGAGTGTTTCCCTTTCGCTTGTGCAAGCCCGCAACCTGCATCTCGCAGCGCAGGGTTTGTTGCAGCCCCCCACGCGTGCCGCCAAGCGGGCCGATGTGGCGGCCTGCATCCAGCGCATGGCGCTGCTGCAGATCGACACCATCCATGTGGTCTCGCGCAGCCCTTACCTCGTCCTGCATTCCCGCCTGGGGGACTACCCGCGCGAATGGCTGGAGGACACACTGGCTGCAGCCCAGGTGTTTGAAACCTGGGCCCACGAGGCCTGCTTTGCCCACGTGGACGATCTGCACATCCACCGCGCCTACAACCGCCACACCCGCCGCCACTGGGGCCTGGCCAAGGCCGCGCAAAGCCATGCGGCGCAGCGCCCGCACCTGGACAAGTTGCTGGAGCACATCCGCAGCAAGGGCCCCGTGAAATCGTCCGACTTTGAGCGGCCCGAAGGCAAGGGCGGTGCCTGGTGGGGCTGGAAGGACGAGAAACGCTGGCTGGAAGCCCTGTTTGCGCTGGGCGAGCTGATGATTGCACGGCGCGAGAACTTCCACCGCGTCTATGACCTCAGCGAACGCGTGGCACCGCAGCTGCTGCAGCCTGCGGCCCCGCCCAGCGAGGCTGCGCTGCACGCCCAACTGATGGAGAAAGCCATCGCCGCGCTGGGCATCACCCAGGCGCGTTGGGTGAACGACTACTTCCGCACCAAGCCGCGCTTCAAAGACGCGGACCTGGATGCGCTGGTGGACGCTGGCAGCGTGCTGCGCGTGGACGTGGAGGGCTGGGATGCACCCGGCTATGTACACGCTAGCCACACTGCGCTGCTGAAAAAGGCGAGTGCCAACAAGCTGGAGGCCACACACACTGCACTGCTGTCTCCGTTTGACCCCGTGGTGTGGGACCGTGAACGCGGCTCCACGCTGTTTGACTTTGACTACCGGCTGGAGTGCTACACGCCTGAAGAGAAGCGTGTGTACGGCTACTTTGTGCTGCCCATTCTGTGCCGCGGTGCACTCATTGGCCGGTTGGACGCCAAGGCGCACCGCGCCGAGGGAGTGTTCGAGGTGCGTGCCCTCCATGCCCAGCCCGGCCTGGTGTGGAGCGACCAGCACATCGCCGATGTGGCCCTGGCTATCCAGCGCAGTGCGGACTGGCACGGCACGCCGCAGGTGCGCATCACGCGCACGCAACCGGCCAAGCTGGCCGCCGCGCTCAAACGCGCCCTGAAGCATTTAAAACTTGAAAGACCTGACGCATGAATGTGGTGTTTGACTTTGGCGCGGTGCTGTTCACCTGGCGCCCGGTAGATCTGGTGACTGAATGTTTTCCCGACCGTGCGCCGACGCCCGCGCTGGCCGGCCACCTGGCGCACGAGGTGTTTGGCCATGCCGACTGGCAGGAGTTTGACCGCGGCACGGTGTCCATGCCCGAGGTCATTGAGCGCACCGTGGCTCGCCTGGGGCTGGACCGCGCTGCGCTGACCAAGTTGGTGGAAAGCATTGGTGAGCGGTTGGTGCCCATGCCCGAGTCCATGGCGCTGCTGAACCGGCTGTGTGCGCTGCGCACGCAGCCGCAGGTGAATGGCGGCGAGCCGCTGCATCTCTATTTCCTGTCCAACATGCCCGTGCCCTATGCGCGCACGCTGGAGCGCCTGCACCCGTTTCTGCGGAACTTCGACGGCGGTATTTTTTCGGGCGATGTGCTGCTCATCAAACCCGAGCCCGCCATCTACCAGCTGCTGCAAAGCCGCTATGCGTTGGAGCCGGCCAAGACGGTGTTCATCGACGACCTGCTGGGCAACGTCGAGGCTGCCCGCGCCCAGGGCTGGCACGGCATCCATTTCAAGAATGCCACCCAGGTCACGCAGGACCTGCAGGCCTGGGGTTTAAAGGAAATTGGCCTCTAGCCCCCGTCGATAGTGCGCAAGAAGCTATCAAAAGCATAGTGAGCTAGGCGTAAAAAAGCCCCGCAAGGTAAAACCTTGCGGGGCTTTTTATTTGGCTTTTGTCGCAAGCGGCAAAGCCACTACGACGCAGCATGAGGTGCCAGGCCAAGGCGCAAGGGCGCAGACAGTACCTACGGTACGGCAAGCCCTTGCAACGCCGGCATGGCGCCTCAGGCCAGGAGAGCTTACATGCCCATGCCGCCCATGCCGCCCATTCCACCCATGTCAGGCATACCGCCGCCGCCAGCGGACTCAGCCTTGGGGGACTCAGACACCATGCACTCGGTGGTCAGCATCAGGGATGCCACAGACGCTGCGTTTTGCAGGGCTGTGCGTGTCACCTTGGTGGGGTCCAGAATACCCATTTCGATCATGTCGCCGTAGCTGTCGTTGGCAGCGTTGAAGCCGTAGTTGCCCTTGCCGTTCAACACGGCGTTCACCACCACGGAGGCTTCGCCACCGGCGTTGAACACGATCTCGCGCAGAGGCGCTTCGATGGCCTTCAACACCAGCTTGATACCGGCGTCCTGGTCGGCGTTGTCACCCTTGATGGCGCCAGCCGCTTGCTTGGCGCGCAGCAGAGCCACGCCACCACCAGCCACAATGCCTTCTTCCACAGCAGCGCGGGTAGCGTGCAGGGCGTCTTCCACGCGGGCCTTCTTTTCCTTCATTTCGACTTCGGTGGCAGCGCCAACCTTGATCACGGCCACACCGCCAGCCAACTTGGCCACGCGCTCTTGCAGCTTTTCACGGTCGTAGTCGGACGTGGCTTCTTCGATTTGCACACGCACTTGCTTCACGCGGGCTTCGATGTCAGCAGCGGCGCCGGTGCCGTCGATGATGATGGTGTTTTCCTTGCCCACTTCGATGCGCTTGGCTTGGCCCAGGTCGGCCAAAGTCACCTTTTCCAGGGTCAGGCCCACTTCTTCAGCGATAACCTTGCCGCCGGTCAGGATGGCGATGTCTTCCAGCATGGCCTTGCGGCGGTCACCGAAGCCAGGAGCCTTCACAGCCACCACCTTCAGGATGCCGCGGATGGTGTTCACCACCAAAGTTGCCAGGGCTTCGCCTTCGACATCTTCAGCAATGATCAACAGGGGACGGCCAGCCTTCGCAACTTGCTCCAGGGTGGGCAGCAGGTCGCGGATGTTGCTGATCTTCTTGTCGAACAACAGCACAAAGGGGTTGTCCAGCAAGGCAGCTTGCTTTTCGGGGTTGTTGATGAAGTAGGGGGATAGGTAGCCGCGGTCGAATTGCATGCCTTCCACGACATCCAGCTCGTTCTGCAGGGACTTGCCGTCTTCCACAGTGATCACGCCTTCTTTGCCGACCTTGTCCATCGCGTTGGCGATGATTTCGCCAATGGAGGAGTCAGAGTTGGCGGAAATGGAACCCACTTGGGCGATTTCCTTGGAGGTGGTGGTGGGCTTGGAGGCCTTCTTCAGCTCGGCGATCAGGGCTGTCACAGCCTTGTCGATACCGCGCTTCAGGTCCATGGGGTTCATGCCGGCAGCCACGTACTTCATGCCTTCGTGCACGATGGCTTGGGCCAGCACGGTGGCGGTGGTGGTGCCGTCACCGGCGTTGTCGGACGTCTTGGAAGCCACTTCCTTGACCATCTGCGCGCCCATGTTTTGCAGCTTGTCTTTGAGTTCGATTTCCTTGGCCACGGACACACCGTCCTTGGTCACGGTGGGGGCGCCGAAAGAGCGCTCCAGCACCACGTTACGGCCCTTGGGGCCCAGGGTCACTTTGACCGCGTTGGCCAAAATGTTCACGCCTTCAACCATGCGTGCGCGGGCTTCGCCGCCGAAAATTACGTCTTTTGCTGCCATGTTATGACTCCAAATTTAAGTGAAATATGCCGCTAGCCCGCATGGATATTGCGCGGCCAGCTATGAATTCAATAGTGCTTTAAGCCCGGTATTACTTGGACTCAACCACAGCAAACAAATCATCCTCTTTCATCACGAGGAGTTCGTCGCCGTCCACCTTCACGGTCTGGCCGGAGTACTTGCCGAACAACACGCGGTCGCCGACCTTCACGGTCAGGGCCTTGGTTTCGCCCTTGTCGTTGGTCTTGCCTGGGCCCACAGCCAGCACTTCGCCTTGGTCTGGCTTTTCAGCGGCGTTGTCAGGAATGTAGATGCCGGAAGCAGTCTTGGTTTCGCTTTCAACGCGCTTAACAATCACGCGGTCTGCCAGAGGACGCAGTTTCATGAGGAATCTCCTAGGGTTTGAAACAGAAAGGGAACAGGTGCCCACCTAAGGGTAAGCACACATGAACTTGTGGAACGGGCGCTGTTAGCACTCCATCCCAACGAGTGCTAATGATAAGGCCTTTTGCCCCACTTTCAAGGGAGCGTGCCGCGAATGCCCCCCGGTACCGGGTCCCGCCTGCACCGCATTGCACCGTGCACGGGCATAAAAAAAGCGCCCCGCCAAGGGACGCTTTTTAAGGGAGGGGCGGATGTTCAGACCGTCTGGCCGGCCAGGGCTGCGCGCTCTACGCGATCGGCCAGGGCATAGAGGTCTTGCGCAAAGTTGGGGTCCTTGGCCATCGCGTCGTCGGCCAGGGCACGCAGCTGGCTGGCTTCGTCCAGTTCCACTGGGCTTACGGTTTGGCGCTGGAAGGCCGCTGCCCACAGCGCGCTGCTCAGTGTGCGTGCCGACACCAGCAGGTCGCGCAGTGCCTGTGCCACATTGGGCTGCTGGGCGGGGGCGAAATGGGGGGTACGGATTGCAGTGCTGGCCATGGGAAACCTCCAAAATGAACGATGTTGCACTGCAGTATAGGGTAAACCCTAGGTTCTCTCAAGTGGGGTGTTGTGTTCGCCGCACGGGCTGTGCGGGTATCCCGCAGGATGAAACTCGCAGCCTTGGGGCAGAATCGCCCGACTTGGGACGTGGGCCCCCGGCCCTTATTTTTCTGGAGAAATTGCCATGTTGTTGAAGAAGTTGTTGGTGTGGGGTCTGGTGTCTGCGGCGGCGGTGGGCGTAGCCCAGGCCCAGAATGCGGCCTACCCCAACAAATCGGTCCGCCTGATCATTCCCTTTCCTCCTGGCGGCGGCACCGACATCCTGTCCCGTCTGGTGGCGCAAAAGCTCACCGAGGCCAACAAATGGTCGATAGTGCCTGACAACCGCGCGGGCGCTGGCGGCACCATCGGCATCACCGAGGCTGTGAAGGCCGCCCCCACCGGCTATGACATCGTCATGGGCCAGAAGGACAACCTGGTGGTCGGCCCCTGGCTGTATGGCAACCTGCCCTGGGACCCGACCAAGGATCTGGTCGCCGTGGCCCATGTGGCGTACACCCCGGTGGTGATTGCCACCAGCGCCAATTCCAGGTTCAAGACCCTGGCCGATGTGGTGGCTGCTGCCAAGGCCACGCCCGACACCATCACCTACGGCTCGCCGGGTAACGGCACCACCATCCATTTGGCCGGTCATCTGTTTGAGAAGGCCGCCAATATCAATATCCGGCATATTCCCTACAAGGGCTCCAATCCGGCGTTGATGGACGCGCTGGGGGGCAATGTGGATTTGCTGGTGTCTTCCGTGCCCTCGGCCATGGCCCAGATCAAGGCCGGCAAGCTGCGTCCCCTGGCCGTCACCTCGGCCGCACGCAGCAGCTCGCTTCCCGATGTGCCCACGGTGGCGGAGTCGGGCTACAAGGACTTTGATGTGAGCACCTGGTACGGCCTGTTTGCCCCCGTCGGCACACCGGCTGCCGTGGTGACCACGCTGAACACCGAGGTCAACAAGTTGTTGGCCAACCCCGAAGTCAAGGCTGCCATCCAGGCCCAGGGTGCCGAGCCTGTGGCCATGAAGGTCGAGCAGTTCTCCACCCTGCTCAAGACCGACTACGCCAAGTGGAAGGGCATCGTCCAGGCCTCGGGCGCCAAGGTCGAGTAAGCCAAGGTCTGCAGGGATGCGCCGCGTGGCGTATTACAAATCGACCGCGGGGCGCATGGCGGCAGTTTTGACAAAACGCCAGCGCCCCAGCGCCATCGACAGCAGCATGGCCGCCGCCCCAGACGCAGCCACATAGGCCAGCGGTCGGACCCACTCTCCATCAAAGGCACCAAACAGGCTGGCCTTCACGGCGCGCACCACCCAGGTCATGGGCAACCAGGGGCTGATCTGGGTGAACAGGCCGCCGCTCAGTTCCACCGGCATCACGCCGCCCGACGAGGACAGCTGTACCGCCAGCAGCACCATGGCCATGGCCTTGCCCGCATCGCCAAAGGCCTTGGTCAGCAACAGCACCATGGCCAGAAAGCTCAGGCCGGATACCACCAGTGTCAGCATAAAGGCCAGGCCGTTGGCCACATGCATGGTCAGCACCTGCTGTGCCGCAAACCCCAGCAGCAGCGCTTGCACCACCACCACCCCTGCGGGCAGGCCCATCTTGCCCAGCAGCTGCGCCGGGCGCGAGAAATGCTGGGCCCGCCGCGGCAGCGTGCGCACATGGATCAAAAAAGCCGCAATGCCTGCACCCAGCCACAAGGCAGCGGGCAGGATGTTGGGGGCAAAACCGCTGCCGCTGTTGGACACCGGGGCGCTGAGCTCCATCACCGGCTGCACCGAGCTGGCCATTCCGGCAGCACTGCCGCCCGGGGTGTCCAGCGCAGCGGGGAGGGAGTTGGCCAGCAGGTCCAGCCCGCCCGAGAGGCCCTGAGAGCCAGCCCGGATTTTCTGCAGCCCGTCGGCCAGGGCGAAATTGCCGTTGGCCAGCGCACTGGCGCCCCGGTTCAGCTCATCCAGCTGGCTGTCTTCGGGCAGTTTGGCCACTGCGGTGCGAATGCCACCATTGAGTGCGCGCATGCCGGTGGTGAGCGCGCCAACACCAACACTGACCTTGTCCGCGCCCTCGGCCAGCTGGCGTTGCGCATGACCCGCGGTTTTGATGCCTTCGTCGAGCTGGTTGACGCCGTTGGCCAACTGGTTGGTGTTGTCTTTTACGCGGGTAGACACCAGCAGGCTACCGTTGGCCTCTTCTTGAAAACCCGCCACGCCTTCGCGAATTTTTTGCGAACCCACCTGCAGCTCGTCCATGCCGCGCGACAGCTCGTTGTGGCCCGTCGCCAGGCTCTCCGCCCCGGTTTTGAGGCGGTTGAGTTCGGAGTTGGGCGGGCGGCGTGCGTCCATGGTGCGCAGGCCGGTGCCCAGCTGGCGCATGCCGTCGGTCAGTTGCTCTACACCGCCTTGTAGTTTGCCTGCACCACCCGAGAGTGTTTTTGCCGCACTGGCGGTTTGTTCGCTGCCGGTTTTGAGCTGTGCCGCGCCCAGGCGCAACTGCTCCACCCCTTGCCGGAGTTGCTCCACGCTGTGCTGGGAGCCAGCCGCGTTGCTCAGCACCAGGGCCCAGCGCCGCTCGTTCAGGCTCTCATTCACCTCGTGGCCCAGTTCGGTGGCGAACTGGCGGGCAATCACGGCGGTCTCGTAGTTGTTGCCTTCGGCGCTGTAGATCACCAGTTTGCCGCCACCCGGCTGTGCACCGGGAATGGCGTTGGAGCTGAAGTCTTTGGGAATGATGAGCGCAAAGGCCAGACTGCCCTGGCGCACCCGGTGCCGGGCTTCCTCGGCATCGTGCAGGTCCACATACCCAAACCGGTGGCTGCTGCGCAGCTTGGACACGACCTGCCAGCCCACGTTGAACACATGGTCGCGGTACTCCACCCCTTCGTCCAGATTCACCAAGGCGACGGTCAGTGACCGCGTGTTGGACGCCGGGTCCCACACGCTGGAGAGGTAGATCAGTGCGTAGAGCGCTGGCAGCAAAGCCACGGCCACGGCGGCCACCCGCATCTTGGGGTAACGCACAAACGCGCGCAGCTCGGTGCGCATGATGTAGGCGATTTGCTGCAAAGGTGTCATGTCTGGCGCGGTGGCTGGGCTGGTGCGGCGAACCACTGGTCCGGCGGCACCTGCTTGGGCGTTTGTGGGTCGGCAATGTACTGCGGCGACATGATTTGCACGCCGTAGGTGTTGAACACGTCCTGGATGTTGGCGTGCAGCGCACTCAGCAGCAGCGCCCGCGGGCGCGGCTCCGAGGGCACGGCCTGGCAGACCAGGCGGTACACCGGGTACCAGTCCGACAGTGCGGTCTGGAACACCTGGGGCTCGGGGGTGGTCAACACGCCTTCGGTGCGGGCGGCTGCCTCTTGCAGCATGGCGTGCACCTGTCGCCAAGGGGTGTCGTAGCCAATGGTGACCGTGGTGTCCAGCACATAACCTTCGCCTTGCACGGCACGTGAATAGTTTTTGGTGGTGCTGCCCAAGATGGTGGTGTTGGAGATGGTGACTTCTTCACCCAGGCCGGTGCGGATGCGGGTGGCAAACATGCCCACATCGGTCACCGTGCCTTCCTGGTCCGCAATGCGCACATACTCGCCGCGGCGAAACACCCGGCCGTAGGTCAGGATCAGGCCACTGGCGGCCTGCCCCACCAGGTTGGAGGCACCCAGCGAAATCATCAGGCCCACCAGCACCGACAGGCCCTTGAACGCCTCGGTCTGTGCGCCCGGCAAATAGGGGTAGGCCATGGCCAACGCAAACAGCCAGACCACGGCGGTGGCAATGCGCCGGGTGGGCACGGCCACATCGGCGTCCAGCCAGGCCACGCTGTGTTGTCCTTGTTGGACGCGGTCGAAAAAGCGGTGCAGCATGCCGGTGGCGGCGCGCGCCAGGTAGAAGATCACCACCGCAGTGAACAGGCCCGGCACGGCGCCCACCATGGCGCCCCCTATCAGGCCCAGCAGGTTGAGCAAATAGCTGTTGAGCGTTTCACCCCACACGCGGGTGAAGGGAAAACGCGCCAGCACAAAGCTCAGCCACTCGTACGCCAGCAAGAGCAGCACCACGGCATAGGCGCCGTTGAGCAGCTTGCGCACTACCGCCGCAGCACGCTCGCGCTGCAGCAGCTCGATGCCGCCCCACTGCAGCTTGCGGGAGTGCCACTCGGACAGCGTGACCAGGCGCCGCGCCAGTGCCGCATGGCCGCGCCGCAGCGCCCAGGCCAGCACCAGCGCCAGTGCGCTGGCCAGGGCCGACCAGCCCAGCGCCCACAGCAGGGCCTGCCAGTCACGCGCCTCGCGGCTCTCGGCGATCACCCGCTCCAGCGCTTGGGCCGCACGCTGGGCGCTGGCCTCCAGGCTTTCTTGCTGCAGCACATCCACATCGTCAGCCGTCACCACAAAGGTGGTGGCGCCATCAATCTGCACCAGCACCCCCATGGGCTCAGGCTTCTGGTCTACCCGGTGGGGCCCCGGGGCGTCGAGTTGTTCGCGCAGCCGGGCCGCAGCGCGCTGCGCGCGGTCGGAGGCGGAGACGCCGGACAAGCTGCTGCGAAAGGTGACTACCGGGCGGTTGAAGTAGTGCAGGGTATTGGCGGCATCCACCGCCGTGGCGGGGGGCGGGCTTGGCTCTGCTGCCACCCCGGAGCTGACGACAAACAGGCCCAGACAACAGGCAAAGAGAATGCGTTTCATGGTGAAAATCATTGTCGCTCAAGGCAGCCAATCCCGGGTTACCGGGCTGCAACAGCGGCGGCACGGCTGCGCCGTGCTGGACGCACTAAGGCGTGCTTTGCAAGTAACGCGCCACAAATCGGCGGTCGGCCCATTCCTTGAGCCAGCTGATGGGGCGGCCCTGGGCGCTGTAGGTGCCCCAGCCCGCTACCGCCTGCCGCGCTCCGCCAAAGAGCAGGTGCAGGGCATGCGCCTCGTTGCGGCTGGCGTGCAGGGTGCCGCCGGTGGTGGCGGCTGGCAGGTTGCGCGCCAACGCCATGCTGTTGTCCGTCACGGCAAATACCTGCGGGTGGCTGGTGCTGCGCTGGTAGTCGTCGGTGATGATCCGGCCCTGGGGCGACAGGGCCAGCGCGCTTTGCGCCTGCCAGGCGGGCGTCTGCCCCTCAATGGCGAGCAGTGGCACATCACATGCCAGGCGGGCGCCGCACCCCAAATGCACCTCGTCGGCTTTCAGGCCCACCGCGTTGTCATGCAGCACGGTGATGCGCTGGGCTTTCATGGTGGTGGTCAGGCGCTGCTGCAAGGGGCTGGGGGTGCTGGCACCATCGGCCAGCGGGCCGGCCACCAGCGTGACCGCGCTGTTGGGCAGCCGCTGGCGCACGGCCATGGCCAGCTCCATGGCGGCGGTGCCGGTGCCAATCACGGCCACGCGCAACGCACGTGTCTCGCCGAGTTCGCAAACGCGCGGCCACAGGGCTGCAAAGGTTTCCATGGGGTGCACAAACAGGCCGTGCTCGCGCGCACCGGGGATGTCGCGTTCAATCTGCTCGCGGTTTTGTATTTGGCCGGTGTTGACCGACAGCCAGTCGTAGTGCTGGGTGCTGCCGTCGTCCAGCAGCAGGGTCTGGGTGGCGGCGTCCAGCGCCTTCACATTGCGTTGTAGCCAGCGAATGCCGGCGCGCCGGACCAGCGGCTCCAGCGGGATGGCACATTCGTCCAGCGCGTAGTGACCGGCCACAAAGCCGGGCAACATGCCGGGGTAAATGCTGCGCGGGTGGGGCGCCACCAAAATGATGCGCATCTCGGCCAGCGGGTGGGCGGCCAGGTTGGCCAGCACCTGCAAATTGGCCATGCCACCCCCCAGCAAAACCAGTTGGCGCGGCTGGTAACCACGCGCATCGCCATGCGGCACCGAGTCCACATGGTTCTTGAGATGCGCAGCCAGAGCGTTCATGCTGCTATTGTTTCATGAGTAGCAGGTCTTTGACAAACCCCAGGCTGGCGCTACCGGTGTTGTCGGAATCGGCACCCAGCACAATCGCCAGCAGCGGCGGCACGGTGTCGGTTTCGTCGCCAAAACTGGCCAGAAAGTCAGCCTGCAAATCGCGCCGCTGGCCGTGCCATTGGCCCAGGGCATCCGAGCCGCTGGCGAGGATGTGCAGGCGCACGCGGCCCGTGTAGGCGTTGGCCAGCAGGGTGCCGGTCGGCAAGGTGGTGTCCCACACATAACACAGCGTGGCGCCGGGCAGGGCCTCACCGCTCACGCGGCGCGCCAGACGCAGCAGGTTGCGCTCCACAAAGGGGATTTTTTCCAGCGGCAGGTCAAACAGGGCACAGACCTTGAGTGCGGCATCGTCACCGTCCTTGCGCCGCAGGTTGGTCGCGGCCAAGGGCTGGTCCAGACGCCACCGCCATTGCAGAAAGCGGGCACCGGCACCGGGTGGCACGGCATGGCTGACCGTGCCATAACTCTTGTCGCTGCGCAGGCGCAGCACCGACTGGCCATCGAGCGGGGTGATGTCGGGCGCCAGCAGCGGCACCTTGTTGCCCGGCAGGCCCACCACGCGCCAGGGCGCGGGCGGCGCGCCTTCTGGGGCCCCCGCAAAGGGCTGTAGCAAGGGTGGCTCGGGTGTTTGCGCCCAGGATTCAGCGCCCGCCATTGCCCACAAAAATGCACAAAAAATGCCTCTAGCCCTTATGGAATATGCGCGAGCAGCTATTGAAAACATAGCGTTACAGGGCCACCACCACCGGCGCTTCTCCGGCTGGCAGGGCCTGTACCCGGCCAATGGCGCAGGCAGCGGTGTAGCCCTGCGCGTGCAGCGCCGCCAGGCAGGCAGTGGCCTGCGCCGCGGGCACGCTGGCCAGCAGGCCGCCGGCGGTTTGCGGGTCCACCAGCAGCGGCCAGCGTGCGTGGGCCATGGCGTGCGCTGCGTTTTGCACCACATGCTGCTGGCGCGCATTGGCGCCGTGCAAGGAGCTCAGCAGGCCTTGCTGCACACAGTCCAGCGCGCCATCCAGCAGGGGCAGGGCGTTGACGTCCAGCAGCACCTGCACGCCGCTGGGGCGCGCCATTTCCACCGTGTGGCCGATCAGGCCAAAGCCGGTCAGGTCGGTGCAGGCCGTGGTACCAAAGCTGCGCAGGGTGTGTGCCGCCGCTTGGTTGCTGTGCACCATGCTGTGCAGGGCGGCCTGTACCCAGCGCCCGGTGGCCGCCGCGCGGCCGTGGGCAGCAAACAGGGCGCCGGTGCCGATCGGTTTGGTCAGCAGCAGCACGTCGCCCGGCTGCATGCCGCCTTTGCGCAACACGCCAGTCATCTGTCCGTTGGCATCGGTCTCCACCAGGCCGTTCACCGCAAAGCCCAGCGCCAGCTCGGCCCCTTCACCGCTGTGGCCGCCAATGAGGGTGCAGCCCGCAGCGTTGAGCACCTGCACCGCACCGGCCATCATCTGGCGCAGCGTGGCCTCCACCTGCCGGTCGACACCCGGGGGCACGGTGGCAATGGCGGTGGCCGTGTGCGGCTGCGCGCCCATGGCAAACAGGTCGCCCAGCGCGTGGTTGGCGGCGATCTGGCCGAAGACAAACGGATCGTCCACAAAGGCGCGGAAAAAGTCCACGCTGTGCACCAGCGCCCGGCCGGGCGGCACGCGCACCACGGCGGCGTCGTCCGGGCTGTCCAGACCCAGCAGCACATCGGGGTTGGGCGCCACCCACAGGTCTTGCAGCGCGCGCGACAGCACACTGGCCCCCACCTTGGCGCCGCAGCCGCCGCAGCGCATGGCTACGGCGGCCTGGGCTTGTTGGGACTCTTCCGCCGATAGCTGAAGGGCGGCCGGTGCGGCGGGCACCGACGGTGCCGCCATGCCTGGCAAACCATCCGCTCCCTGCACACTGAAGCGTTGCATGAAGCGCCGGTCTATCCAATCCTTCCAGCGCCAGACCCAGGCACCCGCGAAGCCGATGGCGCCGCGCGAGGCGACGGCATAGCGGTCGCCGGTGCTGATCAGCGCCAGCCAGCGGCGCTGCGGGCGGTAGGGCTGCAGCGGCAGGCCTTGCACCGCGCGCTGCAGATTGCGCGCCAGCGGCATGCCCATGCGCACGGCAAATACGCCGGCTTTCTCCAGCGCAAAGTTCTCCATGGCCGCCACATCGCCCGCCGCAAACACGCGCGGGTCGGTGATGCTTTGCAGCGTGTCGTGCAGGCGGATGCAGCGGTGCGCATCCAGCGCCAGGCCCGTGCCCTGCAGCCAGGCGCCGCCGCCCGCCTGGGTGACCCAGAGCACTTCGTCGGCAGCAAACCAGCTGCCCTGGGCGCTGCGCAGGCGCCCGGCCTGCACTTCGGCAATGGCGGTGTGCGGGTGCACGTGTACACCGCGTTGCGCCAATACCCGTGCAAAGCGGCTGCGCACACCGGTGTTGTGGGTGGGCAGCAAGCCCTCGGAGGTAAACAGGTGGAACTGCAAGGCTTCGGCATCGCGCCCGGCGGCCTGCAGCACAGCGCGTAGCCGGTACTGCATGGACAGGCACAGCTCCACCCCGCCCGCGCCACCACCGACGATGGCGACGTGCAACGGGCCCTGGTGCTGTTCCACCCGCGCCAGCAGCGCGAGCCAGCGCTGCTGAAAGCCGGTGATGGGCTTGACCGGCACCGCATGCGCGGCCGCACCCACCACCTGCATTTGGGGGGTAGAGCCGGTGTTGATGGAGACCACGTCGTAGTCGATGTCGGGCCGGCCGCGCAGCTGCACGGTGCGGGCTTCGCGGTTGAGCCCGGTGACTTCGGCCTGGATGAAACGCGCACCGGTGGCAGCACACAGGCGGCACAGGTCGATGTGCACGTCGTCATAGCGGTAGTGGCCCGCCACATAGCCGGGCAACATGCCGGAGTAGGGCGTGTGTGCATCGGTGCAAATGAGGGTGAGGCGCACACCGGGCAGCGGGTGCATGGCGAAATGGTGCAGCACGCCCACATGGCTGTGGCCGCCGCCCACCAGCACAATGTCGCGGACGATGGGGGAGGCGGGAGTTTGCATAGGCGTGGATTGTGCCGGGTTGGGGGGCTGGTTTCAGCGCCGGGCCGCCCCAAGCGGAAACGCGCCCCCTCGGGGGGCAGCGACCCGCGCAGCGGCGGAGCGTGGGGGCACTATTTCAGCCGCGTTTCCAGTCGTGGAACTTGCGCACCCATTCCAACAGCTGGTGCGGCTGGTGCGCACGCTTCCATTCACCGGCCGCGTATTTGTTGGCTTCGGCCAGCGTGGGGTAGGTGTGGATGGTGCCCAGAATTTTGTTGAGGCCCAGCCCGTGTTTCATGGCCAGCACGTACTCGGCCAGCAGGTCGCCGGCATGGGTGCCCACAATCGTCACCCCCAGAATCTTGTCTTTGCCCGGCACGGTCAGCACTTTCACAAAGCCGTGGGCCTCGCTGTCCGCAATGGCGCGGTCCAGGTCGTCGATGCCGTACTTCGTCACCTCGTAGGCAATGCCTTGCTCCTTGGCGTCCTGCTCGTTGAGGCCCACACGTGCCACCTCGGGGTCAATGAAAGTGGCCCAGGGGATAACGGCGTAGTCGGCCTTGAATTTCTTGAAGTCGCCAAACAGCGCATTCACCGCGGCATACCAGGCCTGGTGCGCCGCGGTGTGGGTGAACTGGTAGGGCCCGGCCACATCGCCCGCCGCATAGATGTTGGGGTAGATGGTTTGCAGGTACTCGTTGGTTTGCACCGTCTTGTGGGTGGGAATGCCCAGCTCTTCCAGGCCATAACCCGTGAGCCGCGCACTGCGGCCCACGGCGCATAACAACTGGTCAAAGGCAATGCGCTTTTCCACACCGGCGTGCTCCACCACCAGCACTTTTTCGCCGTCGACCTTTTCACAGCGCAAGGCCTTGTGGCTGGTGAGCAGGTCCACACCATCGGCGCGCAGGGCTGCGGCGGCGAGATCAGACACCTCCAGGTCTTCCCGCGCCATGATGCGGGCTGCCATCTCTACCTGGGTGACGTGTGAGCCCAGCCGCGCAAAGCTTTGCGCCAGCTCGCAACCAATCGGCCCGCCGCCCAGCACCACCAGGCGCCGGGGCACCTCGTCCAGCTTGGCGAATTCGTCCCACAGCGTGTCGCTGGTCACATAACCCACTTCATCCAGCCCCGGCAGCGGCGGCACGAAGGGGCGGGCACCCGCGGCGATGACGATGCTGCGCGTGGTCAGGGTTTGTTTACCGCCGTCATTCAGTGCAATCTCCACCGTCCACGGATTGATGATTTTTGCGTAGCCCTGCAGCACCTCCACGCCCAGGCCGGTGTAACGCTCCACGCTGTCGTGCGGCGCAATGGCGGCAATCACGTCGTGGATGCGCTGCATCACTTTTTTGAATGAAAAGAGTGCCTGCCCCCCGTCCTCTGTGCGCAAGCTGCTATGCAAACCATAGCGCTCTGCGTGCTGCATCTGGTGGGCCAGCTTGGCGCTCTTGATCAGCGCCTTGCTCGGCACGCAGCCGTAGTTGAGGCAGTCGCCGCCCATCTTGTGCGCCTCGACCAGTGTGACCTTGGCTTTGACGGCGGCGGCAATGTAGGCCGACACCAGCCCGCCCGCGCCACCCCCGATGACGACGAGGTTGCGGTCAAACGACTTGGGGCGCACCGCATTCCAGCGTGCGTAGACCTGGCGTTTCTGGAGGTAGTTCATGGCAGCCTTTGCAAGTAGGGGGAACACACCCAGCAGCACCAGCGCGCCCAGTAGGCCGGGGCTGGCTACGTCCTGCAGGCTGTGGATGTCGGCCAGCTGTGTGCCCGCGTTCACATACACCGCGGTGCCCGCCAGCATACCCAGCTGGCTGACCCAGTAAAAGGTCCAGGTGCGCAGCGTGGTCAGGCCCATGGCGAGGTTGATCACAAAAAACGGCACCACGGGAATCAGGCGCAGACTGAACAGGTAGAGCGCGCCCTCGCGCTCTACCCCGGCGTTGATGTCGGCCAGGCGTTTGCCAAAGCGGGCCTGCACCCCATCGCGCAGCACAAAACGCGCGGCCAGGAACGACAAGGTGGCGCCGATGCTGGAGGCAAACGACACCAGCAGCAAGCCCCAGCCCAGGCCAAAAATGCCGCCGCCGGCCAGCGTGACAATCGCCGCACCGGGCAGGGACAGGCCGGCCACGGCCACATAAATGGCAAAGTACGCAGCCCGCACCGTCCACGGCTGTTCGGCATACAGGGCCGCAAACGCCGCCTGGCTGGACTGCAGGTAGTCCAGCTTCAAGAAGCGGCCCAGGTCCAGCCCCACAAACGCGGCAATGGCCGCGGCCACCACCGCCAGCAGCACCAGTTTGGACAGCTTCATTGGAAGGTTCTCCAGCCCCACCAGATGCGGGTGACGATGGTGATGCCGCACAAGGCGGCAAAGGCATAGGCCAGCGTGGCAAAGTGCGCGGGCCACAGGCACATGGCCACAAAGAAGGCCAGTGTTTCGGTGGCCTCGGTCAGCCCGCCCAAAAAGTAGAACGATTTGCCCGGTGTGGCCAGGTCTTGCAGCCCGCGTTTGGCAGCCAAGGTCGCAAAGGCCAAAAAGCTGCTGCCCGTGCCCATGAAGGCGGCCAGCAGCAGCGCTGCAGGCAGGGCGTTGTTGGCCGGGTCGGCCACGGCAAAGGCCAGCGGAATGCTGGCGTAAAACAAAAAGTCCAGCGTGATGTCCAGAAAGCCGCCCGCATCGGTGGCCTGCGTCTGGCGCGCCACGGCACCGTCCAGTCCGTCGCACAGTCTTGAAGCCAAAATGGCCACAGCGCCTATGGAATATGCGCCACTAGCTATCAAAATTGCAGCGCACAGGCCCAGGCCAAAACCCAGCAAGGTGACGGTGTTGGCCCCCAGCCCGGCGCGTACCAACAGGCGGGCCGTGGCTGTGATGGGCGGGCGGATCAGGGGGATGGCGTAGCGGTCGAGCATGGCGTGCAGTCTAGGCGACGCGCTTGGCGTCTGCCGGTTGGTCGCACAAAGCCAGGGTTTCTTACAGGGGGCTTGGCGGGCGCAGCTGGGTCAGGCACTGCGGGTCGGCCACATCGGCGGCGTCGTGTGTGACCAGCAGGGCCGGAATCTGGCGGCTTTGCACCAGGCCAAACACCAGCGTGCGCATGCGGCCGCGCAGCGCGGCATCCAGTTTGGAAAACGGTTCGTCCAGCAGCAGGGCGCGCGGTTGGGCCAGCAGCGCACGCGCCAGTGCCACGCGGGCACGCTGGCCACCCGACAGGGTGGCCGGGTTGGCGTGCAAAAAAGCGCCCATTTCCACATCGGCCAGTGCGGCCAACACCGCCGCCTCGCGCACGGGCTGCTGCCCGGCGGGCACGGCAAACAGCAGGTTCTCACGCACCGTCATGTGGGCGAACAGCAGGTCTTCCTGGAACAGGATGCCGACCTTGCGCGCCTGGGTGGGCAGGGTGTCAATGCACTGGCCGTTCAACGTCACTTTGCCGTCCCACTGCAGGGCCTCGTCCAGCGTGCCGCACACGGCGGCCAGCACACTGCTTTTGCCGGAGCCGCTCTCGCCCATCAGCGTGTGCACGGTGCCGGGGGCCACGTGCAGGTCCAGCCCCTGCACCAGGGGGGTGGTGGGCGTTGCCAGCTGGGTGATGCGGATGTGCAGGCTCATGGGCTGGGGGCAATACAAATGCGGCCTTGTACGTCCACCACCACCGGGATGGGCAGCAGGCCCACACCCTCACATTCGCCGCCCGCGCAGGTGCCATCGCTCCAGCGGTAGCGTGCGTAGTGCACATTGCAGCTGAGGCTGGTGTGGGCCTGAAAAATCAGCTGGTCTTGCCGCGCGGCCAGCGGTACACCAAAGTGGGCGCAGCGGTTCACATAGGCCTTGACCTCGGCGCCGCTGCGCAGCAGCAGGTAGCGGAAGCCGTGGCCCGGTGTTCCGGTGGGCGGCGGCAGTTCCTGCATCAGGGCCTGGCCATCCGCCACGGCTGGAAGCGTGCCCAGCACCGTGCCGGGGGCCGGGGCGTGGGGCACTTGATGCCAGTGTTGCGGGTCGGGCGGAGGCGTGCTCACAGGGCGGGCCGGGTGGGTTGGGGCTTTGCATGATAGCCCTGGCGGGTTGCGCCATTGAAGGCCGCTATGGGTAGCTTAAAAATATTGATGTTTATATGTTCATAGTGAATGGCTAACATCTGGCTTTCCTCCAAGTTTGCCCACTGTTCGCGTTTTCAGAGTCCTGCCCATGCCTAGCACCACCACCACCGCCTCCACCTGGTCCCAGTCCCTGAGCGCCCATGCCCGTGCCCACCCGCTGGCGCTGGCCGGACTTGTCGTGGCCGTGCTGGGCTTGCTGGCGCTGTGGGCGCAGGGTGGTGTGTTGCCTGTGGGGCAGAGTAGCCAGTTTGTGGCTTGGGCGCTCTTGGGTGGCACGGCGGGCTTGGTGGCCACCACGGTGGGGGCCTTGCCTGCCTTGCTGTTTGGCAGCCTGCAGCAAAAGACCGAAGACGTGATGCTGGGCCTGGCCGCCGGCATGATGCTGGCCGCGGCGGCTTTCTCGCTGCTCTTGCCGGGTATTGCTGCCGGGCGCGAGCTAACTGGTAATGCGGGTTTGGGCGCGGGCCTGGTGGTGCTGGGCATGGCCCTGGGGGTGTTGCTGATGCTGGGGCTGGACGCCTTTACGCCGCACGAACATGACAGCAGCGGCCCCTGCGGCCCCGGCTACGCGCGCTGCAACCGCGTGTGGCTGTTTGTGTTTGCCGTGGCCATCCACAACCTGCCCGAGGGCATGGCAGTGGGCGTAGCGTTTGCGCAGGGCGACATGGGCGTGGGCCTGCCGCTGGCTACGGCCATTGCCTTGCAAGACATTCCCGAAGGCCTGGCCGTGGCCATGACGCTGCGCTCCATTGGCACCCCGGCCTGGAAGGCCGTGGGCATTGCTGCCCTGGGCGCACTGCTGGAGCCGCTCGGTGCGTTGGTGGGCATCAGCCTGGTGGGCAGCTCCGCGCTGGCCTACCCGGTAGGCTTGGGCTTGGCCGCGGGCGCCATGCTGTTTGTGGTGTCGCATGAGGTGATACCCGAGACCCACCGCAACGGCCACCAGACCGCAGCCACCCTGGGCCTGATGGCCGGCTTTGCGCTGATGATGGTGCTGGACACCACGCTGGGTTAAGCCCAGCCTCCCGCATCGTCTAAAACCGGCGTGCCCGCCCCAGCCGCACGGCCAGTGCAAACACCAGCACCGGCAGCAGCCACTGCAGCCAGGCAAAGGCCGCGGTGAGCGAGCGCTGCCCACCGGCGGCCAGGTTCACGGCTTCGGTGGTCACGGTGGCAAAACGGCCCGCGCCCACATAGAGCGTGGGCAGGTACTGCGCCACACTCACCGCAAACCCAATCGCCGCGCTGGCGGCCAGCGCGCTGCGTAAGAGCGGCCATTTCACGCGCAGCAAAAACACCGCATGGCCATGGCCCAGGCTGGCGCTCACGTGGCGCAGGCGGGGGTCAAACCCTTGATAAGGGCCTTGCAGCGCTATCAGCACATAAGGCAGTGCGGCCAGCGTGTGCGCCAGCCACAGGCCCACACCCGTGGTGTCCAACCCCCAGGCCAGGCTGAGCCGGTGCAGGCCCACCACCCACAGCACCGCGGGCAACACCAGCGGCAGCATGAGCAGGGGCCGTGCCCGCAGTTGCCAGTGCGCTGGCGCCCACTCCAGCCACGCCACGGCCCACAGCAGCGCGGCACCGCTGCTGGCCAGTGCCAGCCACACCGTGGTCCACAGGGTGCTGCTGCTGCGGGCTACGCCTTGCCAGGCGACCCAGGTGAAGGCCTCGGGCAGCAGCTGCGGAAACGGCCAGGGCCCGATCACACTGCCCAGCAGCAGCGCCAGCATCACCGCGCCGTACACCACCGCCAGCCAGGCCAGTGCCGTGGGCCCGCCTGCCGTGGGCGTGCGGCCTGTGTGCTCAGCGGCACCACGCGTCCAGCGCTGGCGTCTCCAGGGCGTGTGCAGCAGCCCCCAGGCCAGCGTGGCGCACAGGGCCAGCACCGCAGCCAGCAGCCAGGCCGCGGCGGCACCTTGTGCGTTGCGCACCGGGTCGGCATCTTGCAGCCACTGCCAGGCCAGCACGGCCAGTGTGGGCGGTGTGCTGGGGCCTATGAGCAGCGCCACGTCTACCACCGTGAGCCCGTAGGCCAGCACCGCCAGCAAGGGCGCGGCCAGGCGCGGCAGCAGCTGCGGCCAGCCCACGCGCCACCAGGCGGCAGAGGCACCGTAGCCCAGCGTGTGCGCCAGGCGCAGCTCCTGCTGCAGTCGGCGCGCCACATCAGGCCGCTGCAGGTGGGCCAGTGCAGCCCACAGCAAAAACGGAATCTCCTTGCACACCAGCACCGCCATCAGGCCCAGACCCCAGGGGTCTTGGGTGGTGGGCCAGGGCGGGGGCGTAGTGAGGCCGGTGGCCCAGGGCGACAACAAGCGCAGCAGCCAGCCACTGGGCGCCAGCAGGGCCAGCAGCCCAATGGCAAAGGCCGCGTGCGGCACGGCCAGCAGCGGCGAGAGCAGGCGCGTGAGCCGGTTGCCCTGTGCCGTGCTGTGCAGCCGCCCCACGGTGGCGGCCAATATCCACGCGGTAGCCGCGGTGGCCAAGAGCGTGGAGGCCACGCCCGTCCACACACTGGCACCCAGTGCTGCCAGGGTGTGTGGCGCATGGGCCAGCGCGGCCCAGCCCGCTGCATCCAGTCCGGCGGCCACGGCGCCCCACAGGCTCCAGCCCAGCGGCAGCAGCACGGCCAGCAGCAGCGCAAGCGCTACGGGGTGGCTGTGGGTGGGGTGGGCATGCTGCATGGGTAAATAGTAGTCAAATTGGTCTGCAGCCCATATGGAGTGTGCGCAAGCAGCTATTAAAAATATAGCATTCAAACGCACTGCGATAGGCGCTTTCTCTGCGCTGCATCAATGTACGGTGCACGACAGTTGAACACGATAGAAGCTGTCATTGTCGGATGTTCCCTTACACATCTTCAGGAGAAAGCCATGCGTTTACAAGGCAAGAGCATTCTGGTTACGGGCGGTGCCAGTGGCATTGGTCTGGCCACGGTAGAGCGTTGTTTGCAAGAGGGCGCCAATGTGGTGATGGCCGACCTGGCCAGCTCCCAGGGGGCCAGGCTTGCAGACGCGCTGGCCCAGCAACATGGCGGTCGCTGCCGTTTTCTGGCGGCCGACATGGCGTCCACGCCCCAAGTCGATCAGCTCATCGCCGACACGGTCACTGCCTTTGGTCGCCTGGACGGTGTGTTCAACAACGCGGGCATTGGCGGCCTGAGCCCGGCCGACGCGTACACCGACGAAGACTTCCTGCGCATCATCGACATCAACCTGATGGGCGTGTTCCGCGTGGCGCGCGCTGCGTTGCGCCCGATGTATGGGCAGGGCAGCGGCAGCATCGTCAACTGCGCGTCCATCCTCGGGGTGTTTGGCCAGAGCATGACGGCGGCCTACTCTGCGGCCAAGGGTGGTGTGGTGAACCTGACACGCACCCTGGCGCTGGAGGCGGCGGCCAAGGGCGTGCGGGTGAACTCGGTAGGGCCCGGCTACATCGACACGCCCTTGCTCGCCGGGCTGGACCCCGCCATGAAACAAGGGCTGATTGCCCTGCACCCCATTGGGCGCCTGGGGCGGTCCGAAGAGGTGGCCAACCCGGTGCTGTTTTTGCTGAGTGACGAGGCCAGCTTCATCACCGGCGCCAACCTGCTGGTGGATGGCGGCTTTACGGCCGGAAAGTCCTAGGCCGTTGCCCCCTGGTAGCTGGCGCGAAACGCGCGCGGCGTCATGCCCTTGCGCTGCAGAAACTGGCGGTTGAAGTGCGCCAGCGTGCCGTAGCCCACGTCGCTGGCAATCACCTTGATGGGCCGCGAAGTGTTGATCAGCAACTGGCAGGCCTGGCCGATGCGCAGCTGGCCCACGTAGTCCAGCACCGTCATGCCGGTGTGGCGTTTGAAGAAGCGGTGGAAGGCGCCGACCGACATGGCCACCTCCGCGGCCAAGGCCGGGGCTGACACGGTGTCCGTCGGCTGCGCATGCAGGCGGTGCAGGATCTTGCCGATGCGTGCCCCCACCTTGTCGCCTGCGGGGGTGTAGGCGTGGGTGGCCAGCGGGCGTGCCTCTGCATCTTTGGACAGCAGCGTGAGGATGTGCAGCAGCGTGGGCAGGCGCAGCGCCGGCTCTTGCGCCTGCAGCGCGAGGATCAGCGGCTGCACCTGCGCACGCGCCGCATCCGAGAACTTGAGCCCTCGCCCAGCCTGGGCCGACAGGGTGTGCAGTGCCGTCAGCTCGGGCCAACTGGCCAAGGCACGCTCCAGCCAGTCGGTGCTGAACCACATCACCACGGCCAGCATGGGCAGGCTGGCATCGGGCCGCTCGGTGGCGGCCCAGGTGTGGGGCTGGTTGGGGCCGGTGAGCACCAGGTCGCCGGAGGCAAAGTCTTCCAGGCTGTCGCCCACATAACGCTGGCCCTGCGCGTTCAGCGTCAGGGTCAGCTCGAACTCGGGGTGGTAGTGCCAGAGAAACGGCAGCTCGGGCAGCTCGCGCCACAGCAGGCTCCAGGACTCGCCCACCGGTACGGTGACTTGTTCAAACTGCGGTTTCATGACCTTGGGTGGATTGAATTGGTCAGAATCGTACCAGTCTTGGGCAGTCCGCAGGTACCGCCAAGGCACGTCCGTTTCCACAATTCCCTACGTCAGAACAACACGCAGGAGACCGACATGAACGACCGCTACCGCTACGGCGACCAACGCCCGGGCAACCCCACCCTCTCGTACACCGCCAGCGAACAGCTGCGCGACATTCAAAAGCAACTGCCGCTGCGCGTGTTGTCCGAAGCCGACTTTGCCCACTGGCAGACCTACGGCTATGTCGTCATCAAGCAGGCCATCCCGGCCGAGAAGGTGAAAGCCACCACAGATTTCCTGTGGGCGTTCCAAGACTGGGACCCGAAAGACCCCAGCACCTGGAACCGTGCCGAGCTGCGCGGCCACGAGATGAAAGAACTCAACGGCTCGGGCATGGTGGAGACCTACCAGCACCAGACCCTGTGGAACAACCGGCAGACGTCGCGCGTGTACGACGCGTTTGTGGACATCTGGGACCGCGAAGACCTGTGGGTCAGCATCGACCGCGCCAACCTCAACACACCCAACCGCGGCGCGCGCCAGTTCACCGGCTTTATCCATTGGGACGCCGACACCACGCTGGACCCGTTGCCCGTCAACGTGCAGGGTGTGCTGGCCTTGTCCGACACCAGCCCGGAGAGTGGTGGTTTCCAGTGCATCCCCGAGCTGTTCAAACACTTCAACGAATGGCGCAAGACCGCACCCGCGGACCGCAACCCCTGGCGCCCCGATGTGGACAGTCTGCCGTGGCCGGTGCAGTTCATTGCCATGCAGGCGGGCGACCTGCTGATCTTCAACAGCCTGCTGGCCCACGGCATCCGCCCCAACACGTCAGACCACCTGGTGCGCGCTGCGCAGTACATCGCCTTCACCCCCGCCAACGAGCGGGACACCATGCTGCGCGATGCGCGCGTGACATCGTGGCGCGAACGTGAAGCTCCGCAGGGCTACGCCTTTCCGGGCGACCCGCGGGAGTGGGAAAAGAAGAAGTACCCCACCGCCACACTCACCCCGCTGGGCGAACGCATTCTGGGGCTGGCCGACTGGAGTTAAGCGCTCCGCACACAAGCCACCTGAGAGTTCGGGTGGCTGGGTGTTCTGCGCAGGTCAAGGAGGAGGCCCAAGGCCGGGGGGCACGGAGCAGAACGCCCAGTCACCCGGACTCTCGGCCCCGAACAATGGCTTTCAGTCCCTCAGGTGATCTTGAACACGGTGAGCACCTTCTTGCCGCCCACCTTTTCTTCAAAGGCGGACCACTGCTTGATGCCTTTGACAAGCACCGTGTTGCTCACGTCCTTGACGGGCTGTTTGGCTTTGAGTTTGGTGGTGACCCAGTCCTGCACATGGGGCAGCAGCGGGCCTTGCTCGCCGGTGGGGATCAGCAGCAGTTTGCCGGCCACGGTGCCGGCGGGGGTGACTTTCAATTCGGTAGCGGGCATGGTGCTTTATACGTCAAGGCCTCAGAGGGTTGCCAGTTCAGGTGCCCGGTACACCAGCACCTTGAGCGCACGCTCGGGTGCGACATCGGCAAACGCGGGCGGGTTGGGCAGGCGTTGCACCAACGTCAACTCCGGTGCCTGCTCCTGCATATGGGTTTGCAGAAAAGTGGTGTCCAGCTCGGGCGCATTCAGGCACACCAGCGCGTGGCCGCCGGGGGCCAGCAACTCGGGCAGGCGGCGTACCAGGCGGGCGTAGTCTTTGGTGGCCACAAAGCTGCCTTTTTGGTAGCTGGGCGGGTCCAGCACGATGAGGTCATACGGCCCGCCGCGGGTGATCTTGCCCCAGGTCTTGAAGATGTCGTGTGCCAGAAAACTGGCGCCGGTGTTGAAGCCGTTGAGCCGGTGGTTTTGCTGGCCAATGGCCAGCGCGCCCTGGCCCATGTCCACATTCACCACCTGTTTGGCCCCGGCCTGCAGTGCCACCACCGAGAAGGCGCAGGTGTAGGCAAACAGGTTGAGCACCTTGAAGGCATAGGTCTTGGGGTGCGCGGCCACATGGGCTCGCACCCAGCGCCGGCCCTCAGCCATGTCCAGAAACAGGCCATGGTTTTGCCCGCGCAGCACATGCACCTTGTACTGCGTGCCGTCTTCCGACACCACATGCGGTTCGGGCACAGCACCGGCCATCAGCCGCGTTTCCGCGTGGCCCTCGGCCCGGCACTGGAACACCCAGTTCAGCGGCTGCTTGGGCACCAGTTGCGCCCAGCGTGCCGCTAACGCCGTGCCAATGGTGTCAAGGCTGGCTGCATCCACTGGCGCAAAGCTGGTGAGCACCCACACGGGCGGATACAAGTCCAGCGCCCACTGTTCGCAGCCAGGGTGCAGGCCGCCGCGGCCATGGAAGAGGCGCTGGGCATCAGTGGGCAGTTCCATCGTGGCGATGGTGTGGAGCAGGGCTTGCACAGGTGGGTGGGTCACTCAGAAAAGGTTGCCAAGTGTATGCAGGGGTTTGCGCGTTGTGCCGTGTGGGGTGCCAATCGGTCGCACAAATTTTTACAGGGCACGCACGCTTGTTTACGTGCTTTTGCGCAGCAGCCAACACAGGTTTACACGCCACCGAGACCATGGAGGTCCCTTAACTCGGACCCTTAACCCGGTTCTCTCCATGAAAAAACTTGTTCTGACGACCCTTGCATTGGGTGCTTTTGCAGCCTCTTCCGCCTTTGCGGCGGGCCCGGCGGATCTCTCGGGTTTCAGCATCGGCGCCAACGCCGAGCTGTCCACCGGATCAGCCACGGCGACCGATGGAACGTCTGACACCGGGAAAACCACCGCCCTGGGCCTGCAGGCCCGCTACGACTGGGCATTGGCCCCCAACTTCGCCATCGGCCTGGGTGGCTCTTACAGCTCGGGCAACCACCTGGCCGGCACCTACGCCAACGGCACCGCAGCCAGCATCAACAACCGGTACTCGATTGATGTGATTCCTACCTTTGCGCTGGCCAACAACTTCCAGCTCTACGGCAAGCTGTCCTCCATCTACGGTTCTGCCGCCGCCAATGACGGTAGCAGCACCAACGACGTGCAAGGTGTGGGCTACGGCATCGGCGTGCGCCAGATGCTGGACAAAAACATGTACTGGCAAGCGGGCTACGACCTCAACCAGTTCCGTGACGTGACCTTTGCCTCCGGCACCACATCGAGCCTGAAGGAGAACGTGTTCTCGTTCGGCATCGGCTACAAGTTCTGAGCGGACACCGCAGCGACCTGAGAAACACCTCCCGGAGTGTGCTCTGGGAGGTGTTTGCATTTTCTTGGGCAGTTTGACCGGTAGCCAGCATGGAATATGCGCAAGCAGCTATGAAAATAATAGCAAATCCTGCGAAGGTGAAGTGACGCTAGCATCTCCTCCATGCACCGCTTCGAATTCAGCCTCCACATTTCCGCCCAAGACTATCTCCCGTACTACCGTGGCGAGGTTCGGCAGGTTCTGGTGCGGTGTACGGACGGGCGTAGGGTGCAGTTTCCGGCCGCGCTGCTCACGCCGTTTGTCAGCAGCGGCGGCGTTCGGGGGCAGTTCGTGCTGACCTGCGATGACGGTGGCACAGGCGCGCGGCTACAGCGCAGCTAGGGCATCGGGGCGCCGGGGGGATGGGTTGACGGCCTCAACTGCGTTTTCTGGCGAGCTCCATCCAGCAGACGCTGCAGCGCCAGCGGCCGGGTGCCAGCTCTACGCCACCCTCGGGCGGGCGCTCGCCCTGGCAGCGCCCGGAGCAGAAGCGAAAGCGGGCTGCTTCCCGGTGGTCCAGGCTGCTGTTCTCAGGCGTGACATTCACGCGGGCTGATGGAGACATTGCTTGCATTAGGGGTCGCCTCTTGGTTCGATTCAAACGTCAGTCCCATACTAACAAGGGTGTCTGACAGTTTGGCTCCATGGTGTGCAAGCAGTATCCAGGCCAGCTAGGACGTAAAATCGGGGTTATGAGTAAGCCAGCAGACAAAACCAAGATCCTGGAAGACGGGTTGCGATACAAGTCCAAGGTCGGAGGTTCTCCGTTCCTGACCGCATCCAGCCCCGGCGCCACCACCATGTCCTGTTTCCTGTGCGGCAAACATCGCCCCCGCAGTGAACTCAAGACGCGCAAGTTCATCGGCAAGTCACAAGCGGTGTGTGACCCCAAGTGCAGCTAAGACGGAACTGACGCACCAACAACAAGGGCCCCACATTGGGGCCCTTGTTGTTTTTGAAAAATCGCGGGGCGATTATTTCTTGGCGGCTGCCTTGGCCTTTTTGGCGGGTGCCTTGGCAGGTGCTTTGGCCGCAGGCTTTGCTGCGGGTTTGGCCGCGGGCTTCGCGGCAGCTTTGGCCTTGGGGGCTGCGGGTGCAGCAGCAGGTGCGGCCTTCAGCGCGGTGCGCTGGTCACGCAAGGCATTGATCTCTGCAGAGATCTTGTTCTTGCGTTCGGTCAGCTTGGCGATGTTGTCCGTCAGTTTGGCAATCGCTTTGGCTTCTTTGGACACAACGGCCTTTTTGGCCTTTGCAGGTGCAGCGATTTTCTTGGGGGAGACGGCGGCTTTGGGGGCCGCTTTTTTTGCAGTTGCCATGGGATTGATTTTCCTTTTGTTATCTGACCAGTGATCCAGCCAGGGGTGTATTGTCGCCAATCTTGGCACCACAGCTTTCACACCCCGCTTTCCTTCGCCACACCATGACCCGTTTCAACGCAGAATTCTCCCGTCTCTATGGGGTGCCAGACCAGGCGCCCTCCGTCCAGTCACCCGCATTTGCCCCTGTGAAAGTGATGGTGCTGGAGTTGGCCAGGCCCGCGGACTGGGCGGTGTTGTCCAGCGTGTGGCGCGCGGTGCAGAGCGATCTGGAATTGCCTGCGCCGGCCATTGCGGTTTCGGGCAACGATGGTTTGCAGTTGTGGTTTTCCGTGGCGCAGCCTGTCCCGGCCAGCGAGGCCGCAGACTTCTTGGCAGCGCTACGCCAGCAGTACCTCGCTGCCATCTCCGAGAGCCGCCTGGGCCTGTACCCCTCCCGCACCGGGCTTGTGGTCGGCAAGGGAGGCCTGGCGCGCGCAGTCCCCGCGGTGGATGCACACACGGGCCACTGGTCCGCGTTTGTGAGTGCCGATTTGGTTTCGGTGTTCGGGGACGAACCCTGGCTCGACATCCCCCCCAATCGGGACCAACAAGCGGACATTCTTTCGCGGCTCATGCCCATGCCACTGCCGGCATGGCGTGAAGCGCTGCTGCGCTTGGCTGCAGCGCAGCATCCCAGTGCTTCAGCAGTGGTGCCAGCCTCTGCCCAGGTTCCTCCCGCAGGCGACGCCCGGGAGCAAGGTCCTCGCGCGTTCTTGATGCAGGTGATGCATGACCCCACCGTGGCGCTGCGTGACCGGGTCGAGGCCGCCAAGGCGCTGCTGCCTTACGAGCGCTGAAGGACCATTCGCGTCAAAGGGGCGCGTAGGCTCCCGTGCCGCCCGGCCAGGCGGTCAGCACGTCGTAGCCCGTAGGGGTTACCGCCACCATGTGCTCCCACTGGGCCGAGAGAGAGTGGTCCTTGGTCACCACTGTCCAGCCGTCGGCCAGCTCCTGGGTTTCGCGGCCGCCCGCATTCAGCATGGGCTCGATGGTGAACACCATGCCCGGCTCCAGGGTGAGCCCGTGGCCGCGCTGGCCGTAATGCAGCACCTGCGGTTCGTCGTGGTAGATCTGGCCAATGCCGTGGCCGCAGTACTCGCGCACCACGCTGAAGCGCGCGCGGTGGGCGACCGTCTGGATGGCGTGGCCCACATCGCCCAATGTGGCGCCGGGCCTGACCTGCTGGATGCCGGCGCGCAGAGCTTCGTACGTGGTCTCCACCAGGCGGCGGGCCAGCACGCTGGGCTCGCCCACATAAAACATGCGGCTGGTGTCGCCAAACCAGCCATCCTTGTTGACGGCCACGTCGATGTTGACGATGTCACCCTTTTTCAGGATCTTGTTGGCCGACGGTATGCCGTGGCACACCACCTGGTTGACGGAGGTGAGGATGGTTTTGGGGTAATCCATGTAACCCAGGTTGGCGGGAATGGCACCTTGGACTTGGACGATGTAATCGTGGCAGAGGCGGTCCAGCGCCTCGGTGCTGACGCCGGGCACCACGTGGGGTTCGATCATGGCCAACACCTCCGCCGCCAGTTGGGCGGCCCGGCGGCACTGGACCATTTCGGCGGCGGATTTGAGGGGGACGTCGTGCCGCATCAGTGTTTGCCCACCGCCGCAGGTGCTGCCGTGGGCAGCTTGCCCGCCAGCCCGCTGACTGCCCCGGCAATATCCAGCCCTCCTGCCAGTTCAGCGCGGATCAGCAGCTGGCTGATCTCCCGGTGGTTGAGCTCGGGGTACATCTCAATCAGCATCCCCACGCGCATCCAGTGTTCGGCCTGTGCGTTGATGGACCGGCTGAGCGCGCTGCCCGCCACGCGCAGGTTTTCATGCATCTGGTCCGAAATTTTGACAATACCCATTCGCTAACTCCATATGAAACGTATACGAATTATATGCGTTTCGTATGGTCTTGGTGCATGCACCACCTAGCGCATGGCAAAGACAAGGCTGCGCCAAGCATGCGCCGGAAGCTCCGATTTTTGAATGAAATATGCCTCTAGCCAGCGCGTGATATGCGCAAACAGTTATCAAAATAATAGCAAACTAGAACTGCTGCACGGCACCGGCCCAAGCCAACCCGGCGGCCACACCGCCAAAGCGGTTGCCTTCCACCAGCGTGGCCTGCGGCATGGCTTGGCGCAGCGCCTCGATCAGCGGGCGCAGGGCCGAGGAACCGCCGGTGAGGTAGACCGCATCCACCCCTTGCAATCCGGCCGCCGCCACGCAGTCCTGCGCGCACTGCACCACCTGCGCCAGCGACTGGTGCAAGGCAGCTTCCATGTTCACGGCATCCACGATGGGCGTCAGGCTGCGGTCCAGAAAGTCGAGTTGCACCACCGCGCTCTCGCCGCTGATGGAGCAGGCAATCTTGGCGGCTTCCACGCTGGCCAGCATGCGGTGGCCGTGTTGTTCTTCCAGCGCGTCCATCAGGCGGCGGTGCAGGGTCTGGTTGGTGTAATCCGTCCACAGCTCCTTGGCAAAGTGCATGGCCTTGCGCGTGTAGGCCTGGTGGATCAGGTGCCAGGTGCTCAGGTCAAAAAACACGCTGCTGGGCACAATGCGCCCGCCAGTGCCCACGTGCTTGTAGCCCAGGTGCGGCATCACGGTGGTCAGGTCCAGCAGGCGGTCAAAGTCGGTGCCGCCAATATGCACGCCGGTGGTGGCCAGAATGTCGGCGCTGCGGTCGCCCAGCGTGCTGCGCTCAGGGTTGAGGCGGATGACGGTGAAGTCGGACGTACCGCCGCCTATGTCCACCACCAGTGCGGTGGTTTCCTGTGTCACACGTTGCTCATAGTCCAGCGCCGCGGCAATTGGCTCCATCTGGTAGGCGATGTGGGTGAAGCCGGCTTCCAGCGCGGCACGGCCCAGCGTCTCCTGCGCCAGCGCATCACGCTCGGCATCGTCGTCCACAAAGTGCACCGGGCGGCCCAGCACGGCGTGGGTCAGGGGCTGGCCCACATGGGCTTCGCAGCGGCGCTTCAACTCCTTGAAGAACAGCACCACAATGTCAAAGAAGCGGATGCTTTTGTCGCCCACGGCGGTGTACTCGTCCATCAGGCGGCTGCCCATCAGGCTTTTGAGCGAGCGCAGCAGCCGGCCCTCGGTGCCATTCAGGTAAGCCTGCATGGCGGCCGCGCCATACAGCACGGTGTGGGTTTCGCTGGCAAAAAACAGCGCGGTTGGCATTTCGGCCTTGGCACCGTCCAGCGGGATGACCTGTAAGGCGCCGTGCGCGTCAATCAGCGCACAGGCGGAGTTCGAGGTGCCGAAGTCAATGCCCAGCACCAGGGGGCGAGCGGTGCTGCTCACGCGGGCAACACTTGCTTCAGGAAGGCGGCAATGTCAGCCACTTCGCGCGGGTGCACGCTGTGCGGCATGGGGTAGGTGTGCCACTGCACCTTGTGGCCCAGCGAAGCCAGCGCGTCACGCGAGTCTTCCCCGCGTTTCAGGATCACCACCGGGTCTTGCGTGCCATGGGCCATGAAGATGGGCGTGTCGGCATTGGCCGCGTGGCGTTCGCCGGGAAAACGGTCGGCCAGCGGCAGGTAGCCCGACAGGGCCATGACGCCGGCGATCTTGTAGGGCAGGCGCAGCGCGGTGTGCAGCGCCATGGCACACCCTTGGCTGAAGCCGGCTAGCACGATGCGATCAAACGGAATGCCACGTGCCACTTCGTTGTTGATCAGGGCGCGAATGTCTGCCTCGGAGCGCTGGATGCCCGCTGCGTCCTGCTGGCTCACCAGGTCCATGCCGTACAGGTCGTACCAGCCGGGCATCACATAGCCACCGTTGATGGTGATCGGGATGCTGGGCGCTTGCGGAAATACAAATCGGATGGGCTGGCAGCCTGCCAGGTCCAGCTCCGGCACCAGGCCCGCAAAGTCGTCACTGCTGGCGCCCAGCCCGTGCATCCAGATGACGGCGGCGGTGGGGTTGGGGGCGGATTCGAGTTCGATGCGGGGGAGCAGGGCTGTCATATGCGCGGAGTAATCACCAATTCGGGAAGGGGTGATTGTCCGCGAAAGCGGAGGCTGGCATCTGGGGCCGCAGCCAGAATGCCAGCCGGGTCTGCTTACTTGGTTTCGGCCAGTTTGGTCTCGCGCACGCCTTTCTGGCCTGTGGCGGGGTCTACCAGCTGCAGTTTGGAGCGCGCACCGAAGAATCCCATTTTGACTTCTTGCCAGATGTAGAGAATGCTGCCTGGCTTGGCATCCACTTCGATGGAGCTGTCGTTCTCTGCTTGCGAGGTGATGGTGTGCTTGCCGGGTGCCACTTCCTTGTAGAGGTAGGTGTTCGCGGCGGTCTGGCCAATCGAGACACCATCCACGGTGACGCCCATTTTTGACACTGCGCCCATGGACTCATTGCGATAGATGTAAAGCGAGGCTTTGTCTGTGGGGGCTTTGAAGGTTTTCAAGGCAGCGTCTTGCTTGGCATCTCCCATGGAGACAGAGGCGCAGCCCACCAGGCTCAGGCTCAGGAAGGCGATGGAGAGAAGTTTTTTCATGGGTGTTCGATGGTTGAGAAAAGACCCGCGGAGTCTAGGTGCACCGTGGGGGAATGGCTATCCCCCAAACGGGTGAATGTGCAAACTATTTGGCCGCCATCCACCCCAGCCCGTGCGCATGCAGGCTCTGCACATACAGGCGGTCTTTGGTTTCGGTGATGGCCGTGGTTTCGGGGTATGCGCCGCTGGGGTCTTGCAGGTCGGCCACCACCTTGCCGTCTTCGGTGAAGGCAATCACATGGCCATAGGCCTTGGGGATGGGCCACAACACGCGCGGCAGGCGCAGTGTGAGGCTGCGCAACCAGGGCTTTTGCGCCAGCTTGTCGATGGTGGGGTTGCGGGGCTTGGCCAAACCCAGCCAGATCTTGCCATCCAGGCCACGCATCAGGTTGTCGGGGTAGCCGGGCAGGTTGTCCAGCAACACGCTGGCTTGGGCACTGGGTTGTGTGGCCAGGGTGCTGAGGTCCAGGTGGTTCGCGGTCACCGCAATCTTCCATACGCGGTATTTGCCGGTCTCGTTCACAAACAGGGATTGTTCGTCCTGGCTGAGCGCCACGCCGTTGGCAAAGCTGATGCCGCTGGCCACCACACGGGTGGTTTGGGTGGCGGGGTCGTATTCGAGGATGCGGCCGGTGCTGGCTTGTTCCAGGATGTCGAGCACGCTGGCCTCAAAGGTGCCGCCCCAGTCTTTGGGGGCAAACCGGGTGGAGGCATCGCTGAAATACATCTTGCCGCTCTTGGCCACCACCACGGCATCGGCATACCGGATGGGGTCCGCATTCACGCTGTCCGTCAGCACGGTGACCCTGGCATCGGGGGCGATGGACAGCAAACCCTTGATGGCATCGGCGGCAATCAGGTTGCCCTGGGCATCAAAGTCAAAGCCCAGCACGCGCCCGCCGGTATTGGCAAACACCTGCTGTTCGGTGCCATCGGCGTTCATGCGCAAGATGTTGCCGCTGAGCACGGTGGTGTAGAGCTTGCCGTCGGAGCCGAACTGGATGTGCTCGGGGCCCACTTCACCTTTCAGGTCGATAAGTTGAAGGTTGGCGAGCTTGTTGTTGGCGACATGTGGACCGGTGTAGCCCGGTGCAGCGGGGGCGTCCCACACCACCGGGTTGATGGGCACCGGCCAGGCCAGCAGGTACAGGGCGGCCAATGCCACCAAGGCAACAACAGAAAGCGCTATTTTTTTCATCGTATGTCTCCCCAAAAGAGCGCCCATTTTGCGCGCACCCCATCCGTGGGTCTGGCGCGTGGGCGACGTGTTATTCGGGCAACGGGTTGGGGCGTGCGGGCTTTTTGGCCGCGCCTTGGGCGGCTTGCGCGTCGGCCAGCGCGGCGCTGAGTTGCGCGTAGGCGCTGCGCAGCTCGCCAGCGCGGGTAGCCATCTGGGCTTCGTGTTCGGCGGCGGCGTTGCGCATGTCCACGAGGTGCTGGGCGGCCTGGTTTTCGAGCTGGGTGGTGCGCTGGTGGGCACCCATCACCTGGTCGCGCCGGTGCAATGCGTTGCGGGCCACGCGGTCAAACCAGGGTTTCCAAAGTGCGGGCACGGGGGGTGGGCGTTTGATGCTGGGGCCTTCGGTGTGCTGCACGTAGTCGGCCAGTTGCAGGGCCGGTTGGGTGAAGCGTCGGTACAGCCAGAGGCAGGCTCCCAACAGCGCCAGCAGCCCGGCCACACCCGTGGCCAACATGGGCACCATTTGCGCCAGCGTTTTGCGGGCCACCACATTGCCGGGCGCATGCACCAGCAGGCTCCAGTCGGTGCCGCGCAAAGTAAAGCGCAACCAGCCCGCCTCCGGCGCATAGGGGCCTGCAGGGAGGGCGGCGGGCTTGGTGTCGCTGCTGGCCAGCACCTGGCCTTGGCCGTTGATCACCCAAGCCTGGCCCATGGGCAGGGCGCGTTGCAGCAACACGGCGCTCAGGGCGTCCAGCGTCAGGTCGGCGCCCACCAGACCTACATAACGCTCAGCGTTGTAAACCGGGGCCAGCACCGACACCACGGCATTTTTTTTGATCGGATCGGTGTGGGCGGCGGTCCACACCAGTTCTTTTTGCGGGTTACGCGTGGGGCCTGCGGCATCCAGCGGGGCGGTGCCCCCCGCGTCCCACAGCGTGGTCAGGGCGCCAGCCATCTCGGTCTGGTCGGTGGCCGTGATCAGGTCTTCGCGCGACTGGGCCGGGTAGACCCAGCGCCATTGTTTTTGCGCGTCGTAAAAATAGCTCCATTGCAGGCGCTGGTGCTGGCTGTGCGACGCGGCCACCTGGGCCAGTGCGCCCAATGGGGCTTCCACGCCGCGGCGGTAGGCGGTGGCATCAGCGCCAGGGTCCACGTGCACTGCGCCGACTTCTTTCACCAGGTCTTGTGGCAGCCGGTCCCAGGGCGCATCGCGCAGCGGCGCCAGGTTGCGCCGCTCCAGGCGGTCTGCCAAGCTGGTGTCGGCCAGCAGAGGCTGGCGCAGGTTGCGTTCGGTGGACAAGCGCATGCCACCCACATGGCTGCGTGCCACATCCAGGGTGTCGTTCAGCGCCAGCTGTATCTGCTCACCCTGGCTGCTCAAGCCCCACCACAGGGCCGCACGCTGGCGCGCATACACGCTCCAGCCGTAGGCCAGCAGGGCCACGGTGAAAACGGCCATCACGATCGCCAGGGCGGTGGCGTGTTGGCGCTGGATATGCCGTGCCGACGGGGCCGGCGCCTCAGTGTGCGGGACAGTGTCAGACATGCCCGCCATTGTGGACTAAGCGCCGTAGCGCCGGGTCCATTCCTTCTCCAACGGATCGACCCAGCTGCCGTGCGGTTCGGGAATGGCGGGGGCGCTCTTCTCTACCTGGCCAGGCAGGGGCTTGGCCGCAAAGCGCGCGCGCTCTGCGGGGCTCAGTTTGTCCAGCGCCAGCACGGTGGGGTCGCCCCAGAGGGCAATGTCCGCCTTGCGGGCCTGGGCTTCGGCGCTGAGCAAAAAGTTGGCAAACACCTGCGCGCCCTCGGGCGCCGAGGCATTGACGGGTATGGCCACGAAGTGTGTGTTGCCAATTGTTCCGCTATCAAATTGGTAGCTTGTCACGCTGTCAGACAGGCGCTTGGCGGCGATTTCATTGGCTGCATCGTTGGGGTTGAAGGTCAGTGCCAGGTGCAGTTCACCATCGGCCAGCATTTGGCGCATGGCTTCGGCGTTTTGCGGGAACTGCTTGCCGGCCCGCCACAGGTGCGGGTGCAGCTGGTCCAAGGTGGCCCACAAGGGCGCGGTGGCTTTGGCAAACGACTCCATGGCCACGGGTTTGTAAAAGGCGCTGCGGTACTCGCTGCTGTCCAGCAGCAGCTGCTTCAGAAACGTGGTGCCATGAAAATTGGGCGGGCGCGGGTAGGTCACACGGCCCGGGTTGGCCTTGGCGAAGGCTTGCAGCTCGGCCAGGCTTCGGGGCGGCTTGGGGGTGCGCTTGCGGTCCGCCATGAAGGTGAGCTGGGCCATGCCCCAAGGGGCTTCCATGCCGTCCACGGGCTCCGAGAAATCAATGCGTGTGGTGGGCTTGCCCTGCACGTCCACCTTGGCGTAGGCAGGCAGGCGCTCGGCAAAGGGGCCCAACAGCAGGCCCTCGCGTTTCATGGTCAGAAAGTTCTCGCCATTGATCCACACCAGGTCGACTGTGCCGGCCATCTTGCCTGCAGCCTTTTCGCTGCGCACACGTTTCACCACGTCGGCGGTGTCCGTGACCTTGACGTGTTCGACCTTGACGCCAAAGCGCTTCTCCATCTCGGTGGCGGCCCACTGGATGTAGGCGTTGATGTTTTCTGCACCACCCCAGGCGTTGAAGTACACCGTCTGGCCCTTGGCCTTGGCCTCGATGGCAGCCCAGGCGGGTGTGTTCTGGGCAAAAGCAGGGGTGGCCAGTGCGGCACCCGACAGGGCGAGGACATGGCGGCGGGAAAAGGCTGTTGTCATGGTGCAAAGGGGGTTGGTAAAACCGTTTGGTCGGTGCTGGCGGTGTTTTCTTACACCCGGGTGGGCTCAGGCCAGCAAGGCCTGCGCAAATTCGCGGGCGTTGAAGGTTTCCAGTTCGTCGAGTTTTTCGCCCACGCCGATGAAGTACACGGGGATAGGCCGTTCGCGCGCAATGGCGGCCAATACGCCGCCCTTGGCGGTGCCGTCCAGCTTGGTGACGATCAGGCCGGTGAGGCCCAGTGCGTCGTCAAAGGACTTGACCTGGGCCACAGCGTTTTGCCCGGTGTTGCCGTCGATGACCAGCAGCACCTCGTGCGGCGCGGTGCCGTCGGCCTTGCCGATCACGCGCTTGATCTTCTTGAGCTCTTCCATCAGGTGCAGCTGGGTGGGCAGGCGGCCTGCGGTGTCGATGAGCACCACATCCTTGCCACGGGCCTTGCCCGCGGTCACCGAGTCGTAGCTTACGGCCGCAGGGTCGCCACCTTCCTGGCTGACGATCTCCACGGTGTTGCGGTCGGCCCAGACGGTGAGCTGTTCGCGCGCTGCTGCGCGGAAGGTGTCGGCTGCGGCCAGCAGCACGCTGGCGTTGCTGTCGGCCAGGTGTTTGGTGAGCTTGCCAATGCTGGTGGTTTTGCCCGCACCGTTGACGCCGGCCACCATGATGACGGTGGGTGTGTGCTGGCCAATGACCAGCGGCTTTTGCAGCGGTTGCAGCAGCTCGGTCAGTTCGGCAATCAGGATGTTCTTGAGGGCAGTGGGGTGCGTCACGCCGCTGGCCTTGACCTTTTTGCGCAAGGCGCTGGTCAGGTGTTCAGTGGCGGCCACGCCGGCGTCGGCCATCAGCAGTGCACTCTCCAGGTCTTCGTACAGCGCTTCGTCAATCTGGCTGCCGCCAAAGACGCCCGAGATGCTGCTGGCGGTTTTGCCCAGGCCCGCCTTGAGTTTGTCCAGCCACTTTTGCCGCTCGGGCGGGGTGGTGGGTGCGGCGGGTATCTCGATAGGAGCAACCAGCGCGCTGCCGATCAGCGAGCCGCTGGGCAGGGGACTAAGCGGCGTGGGCGCCGGAGCCGCCACAGGCGTTGGTATCGCCGGTGGCGTGTCGGCCGCAGGGGCGCTAGGCACCTCGTTGGGGGTGGGTGCAGGGGAGGAAGAGAATTTTTTCTTGAAAAAACTGAACATGTGGGGCGTTCTTAGAATCACAGCATTCTATGAAACACCCATTCCACGGGCTGGGGCGCCGCATGGCTGCCTGCAGCTTGCCTCTGGCGCTCGCGCTTTTCTCCCTTTCTTCTCCCTCCCGTGCGCAATCGGCGCCGCCCGTGCAGGCCCAGCAGTTCACGCTGAAAAATGGCATGGCGCTGATCGTCAAACCGGACCGGCGTGCGCCCACGGCGGTGCACATGCTGTGGGTGCGGGTGGGGTCCATGGACGAGGTGGATGGCACCAGCGGCGTGGCCCATGTGCTGGAGCACATGATGTTCAAAGGCACCCCCACCGTGAAGGCGGGTGATTTTTCGCGCCAGGTGGCGGCCTTGGGCGGGCGCGAAAACGCCTTTACCAGCAAGGACTACACGGGTTATTTCCAGCAGATTCCGGCGGGCAAGCTGGAAGACGTGATGCGCCTGGAGGCCGACCGGTTTGCCAACAACCGCTGGAATGACGAGGTGTTTGCCAAGGAGCTGGAAGTGGTGAAAGAAGAACGCCGCCTGCGCACCGATGACAACCCCCATGCCCGCCTGCACGAGGCGATGTCGGCCCAGGTCTACCTGGCCCATCCCTACCGCCGCCCCATCGTGGGCTGGATGAGTGATCTGGAGGCCCTGACGGCACAAGACGCGCGCGACTTCTACCAGCGCTGGTACACCCCTGCCAATGCAGCTGTGGTGGTGGCCGGAGATGTGGATGTGAACCAGGTGCGCGCCCTGGCCGAAACATACTACGGTGGCCTGCCCACACGTGCCGTGCCGCCACGCAAGCCGCGTGAAGAGCCGGAGCAGTCGGGCTTGCGCCGCATGGACTTCAAGGCCCCAGCGGAGCAAGCCTATGTCGCACTGGCCTTCAAGGTGCCCGGCCTGTCGCCCGAGACCTTGGCAGACGCCGGGCCAGCGGCCGACGACAGTTTGGCGCTCACGGTGCTGTCGGCGGTGCTCAGCGGGTACGACGGTGCCCGCTTGCCGCGTGCGCTGACACTGGATGCCAACCCGGTGGCCGACAGCGCCGGGGCGTATTACAGCCTGACGTCCCGGGGCCCTGAACTTTTCACGCTCTACGGCGTGCCCGCTGTGGGCAAAACAGCCGCCGAGGTGGAGCAGGCCTTGCGTACCCAGGTGGCGGAGGTGGCCCGGGATGGGGTGACCGCCGCCGAGTTGAACCGGGTGAAGAACCAGTGGGTGGCAGGGGAGGTGTACAAACAAGACAGCGTCTTCAACCAGGCCCGCCTGCTGGGAGTGGGCTGGATCAACGGCTACCCGCTGGGCAGCGACCAGCGCCTGCTGGAGCGTTTGCGCAAGGTCACGGCCACCCAGGTGCAGGCCGTGGCCGCCAAGTACTTTGGTGACGATGCCCTGACCGTGGCCACGCTGCTGCCCCAGCCCGTGGACAAGACCCGCAAACCCCGCCAGCCCACGGCCGGTGCCCGCCACTAAGCTGCCAAATCACACATGATTGCTATCAAATCAGCAGCTGCTCGCGCAGTGTTTACGGGCGCTACAGCCCTATTTTTTATAAATTCTGCATGGGCAGGCATTCCCATCCAGCATTGGACACAACCGGGTGGCGCGCGCGTCTACCTGGTGGAGAGCCCGGCCATTCCCATGGTGGATGTGCAGATTGACCTGGACGCAGGCGGGCGCCGCGACCCGGCCGACAAGCCGGGGCTGGCCAGCCTGATGGCGTCGAGCACTTCCAATGGTGTGCGGGCCAGTGGCGCTGCGCCCGCCATGGACGAACACCAACTCAGCGAAGCCTGGGCGGACCTGGGGGCCTCGTTTGGCGGCAGCGCGAGCGCGGACCGCATGAGTTTTGCCCTGCGCAGCCTGACCTACCCGGACCTGCTGGACAAGGCGGTGGGTTTGGCGGCACGCCAGTTGGGTGAGCCCTCGTTTCCCGAAGCTCCGTGGTTGCGCGACCGCCCCAAGCTGGTTGCCAGCCTCAAGGAAGCCAACACCCGGCCCGCCACTCTGGCGGCACGCGCCTTCAACCGCGCGGTGTACGGCAGCCATCCCTATGGCTGGGAGATGACAGAAGAGAGCCTGCTGCGCACCAGTGTGGCGGACCTGCGCGCGCTGCATGCACGCGCTGTGCGGGCGTGTGATGCACGCGTGAGCATCGTGGGGGCGCTCAACCGTGCCCAAGCCGATGCGCTGGTGACGCGCTTGCTGGCCCGTCTGCCCAAGGCCCCCTGCGCACCACAAGCCGTCGTGCCCGAGGTGCAGCCGCTGGCCCAGGCGTCTGAGCAGCGCATTGCCTTTGCCTCGGCACAGGCGCATGTGCTGCTGGGGCAGCCCGGCTACCAGCGCAATGACCCGGACTTTTTTGCACTCACTGTGGGCAACCACATCCTGGGTGGCGGTGGCTTCACCGCCCGCCTGACCGAAGAGGTGCGCGAGAAGCGGGGCCTGACCTATAGCGTCTACAGCTACTTTGCACCGGGCCTGCATGCGGGGGCCTTCACCATCGGCTTGCAAACACGGCCAGACCAGGCAGAGCAGGCGCTGACGTTGGTGCGAGACGTACTGACTAAGTTTGTGACCGAAGGCCCGACCGAGAAGGAACTGCAGGCGGCCAAAGACAACCTCATCGGTGGTTTTGCCTTGCGTCTGGACAGCAACAGGAAGCTGCTGGACAACGTGGCCAACATCGCCTGGAATGGCCTGCCACTGGACTACCTGGACACCTGGACTCAGCGGGTGGAGCGGCTCACCGTGGCCGACGTGCGCGCTGCGTTTGCGCGCAAGGTGCAGCCCGCCAATCTGGCCACGGTGGTGCTGGGCGCACCCTGAGCGGACAGATCACCGGCAGGTGCTCAGCGCAGCTCCATCAGCCCGGAGGCCTTGCAGTCGTACATGCCCTCGTCGGCGGTTTGCAGCAGGCCGTCCAGGTCCGCGCCGTGGCGCGGGAACAGGCCAAACCCGACGCTGGCGCCCACGTTGACGGTGGCCCCGCTTTGCAGGGTGATGTCTTCGGAGATGGTGGCAATCAGCTTGCGGCCGATGTGCACCAGTTCGTCGGGGTCTTCAAACGATTCGATCAGCAACACAAACTCGTCGCCGCCGATGCGGGCCACGGTGTCCGAGGCGCGCACTGCCGAGAGCAGACGCCGAGCTACAGTCCGCAACACGATGTCACCAGCCGCGTGGCCGTAGTGGTCATTGATCACCTTGAAGCCATTGAGGTCCACCATGAGCAACGCAAATTCCACCCGGTTGCGTTTGGAGCGCTCCAAGGTGAGCTGAAAGCGGTCGGCCAATAGCAGGCGGTTGGCCAGGCCGGTCAGGCCGTCGGTGAAGGCCTGGTTTTTGAGCTGCAGGGTGGTGCGCTCCAGGGTCGCCAGTTCGCGCTGCAGCACGGCCTGCTGCTTGAGTGCCGTGCGCAGCCGCAGGCCCAGCCGCACGACCATCCAGCCCAAAGGAAGCCACGCCAGGTAAGGGGACACTGCCAAGCTGAGCACCGCCACCAGCAGGGCCAGAGCCTCGAATTGGAAGGGGGCGAACGGGGACTTCATGGGCCGTCCATTTTGCGGGGCGGGCCTAGGGTTTGTACTTGGCAATTTGTTACCAAACATGACCGCCCACCCGTCGGGGCCCATGCGGTAAGCTGCTCGCATGAAAGCCAAAGCCACTTCTCCGAACGCAGCCAAGCGTCCCCCCCGGCCCCGTGCCGCCCAGACCCACGAGATCCGCATCATTGGCGGGCTGTGGAAGCGCACCAAACTCAAGGTTGCCGACAAACCGGGCCTGCGCCCCACGCCCGACCGGGTGCGCGAAACGGTCTTCAACTGGCTGGGCCAGGACCTGAGTGGCCTGCGCTGCCTGGATGCCTTTGCCGGCACGGGGGCGCTGGGCTTTGAAGCGGCATCGCGCGGCGCGCAAGAGGTGCAACTGGTGGAGTACGACAGCGCGTTGGCGGACCAGCTCAAGAAGACCCAGGCGCAGCTGCAGGCCAGCGCGGTGCATGTGGTGCGTGGCGACGGTGTGTCGGCCATCCGCCAGGCCGCACCCGGCAGCCTGGACGTGATCTTCATCGACCCGCCGTTTGATGCACCGCTGTTTGAGCCCGCGCTGGGCGCCTGTGCCCGCGCGCTGGCGCCCGAAGGCTGGGTCTACCTGGAGGCCCCCAGCGCCTACACCGACGAGCTGCTCACCGCGGTGGGGCTCACCGTGCACCGGCACCTCAAGGCCGGTGCGGTGCACGCCCACCTGCTCAAGCGCAGCGCCGCCTAATTTCTGCATTCCTGTCTGGAGCGCCCATGCCCAATTCCGTGACCGCTGTCTTCCCCGGCACTTTCGACCCCATCACTCTGGGGCATCAGGACCTGATCCGCCGTTCGGCGCGCCTGTTTGGCACCGTCATCGTGGCGGTGGCGGCGGCCCACCACAAGAAAACCATGTTCTCGCTGGATGAGCGCCTGGCCATGGTGCGCGATGTGTTTGCGCCCTTGGACAACGTGCAGGTGGAGAGTTTTACCGGGCTGGTGCGCGACTTTGCGGTGGCGCATGGTGCCCAAGCCATGGTGCGCGGTGTGCGTTCGGTTACCGACTTTGACTACGAAGCCCAGCTCGCGGGCATGAACAAGGCGCTGGCGCCCGATGTGGAGACGGTGTTTCTCACGCCAGACTCGCGTTATCAGTTCATCTCGAGTACGCTGGTGCGCGAGATCGCCACATTGAAGGGGGATGTCACCCCCTTTGTGGCCACCGTGGTCCATGCCCGCCTGATGGACAAATTGCCCACCTGACACCGCAAGGAGGTCGCCATGAAAGTTCTGTTACCGGTTGATGGTTCGGAGTTGTCCATGGAGGCCGTGCATCTGGCCTTGCGTATGCGACAGGACGGTTTGAAGCTGAGCGCCGTGTTGGCCAACGTGCAGGAGCCCGCCAGCCTGTACGAAATGCTGGTGGCCCACGATCCCGACGTGATTGACCATGTGAGCGCCGAAGCCGGTCTGCATGCGCTGCAGCCTGCCAGGGTGCTGTTGGATGCAGCCGGGGTGGACTACGAGTGTGAGGTGGCCAAGGGCGATCCGGCGCACACGCTGATCGATATCTCGGAGCGTTTTGGCTGTGACATGGTCATCATGGGCGCGCGAGGAACCAGCGCGCTGCGCAGCACCATGTTGGGTTCCGTTTCCAACGAGGTCTTGCACGCGAGTTCGGTGCCGGTGGTCATCGTCAAACCCGCGGACCCAGAAGGGCTTTGAGCCACCTGCGGCGATAATTCCGCCATGGAGCGTGAATTGCCGTGGCACTGTTAATTACCGACGAATGCATCAACTGCGATGTGTGCGAGCCCGAGTGCCCGAATGAGGCGATTTATCTGGGTGAGCAGATTTACGAGATTGACCCACACAAGTGCACCGAGTGTGTAGGCCATTTTGACGAGCCCCAGTGTGTGCAGGTGTGCCCCGTGTCTTGCATCCCCGTGAACCCGGAGTTTGTGGAAGACAAAGAGACCCTGTGGCAGAAGTACCGCCGCCTGCAAGCGCAGGACAGTGCCCCTGTCGCACCTCCAGCCGCCTGAGTTCCATTCCCTGGTGCCGATACCGGGCCGCTGTTGCGGCCTTAGTTTTTGGCGGGCGCAGGTGGTTTGGCGGTGAAGTACTCCGGGTCCTTGCTTTTTTTCTTGGCGACGGCTTTGCTGGCGGTCGACGCTTTGGGGGTGCGGGCCTTGGCTAAGGCTTGGTCGGCCGTTCGGGCCTGGGCTTCGTCCTTGAGCCGTTCCTTTTCCAGTGCATCGGCTTGTTTTGACTGGTTCTTGCTAGCTTGGCCGGCTGCGGCCTTTTGCGCGCTGGTGCGCGCGTCGCTGGCCTCTACGGTGACGCCGTCCGGGCAGGGGATCTGGCTGTAACTGCTGCCACATTTGTAGACTTTTTGGGCTATAACCCCCGTGGATACTGCGCAAGCAGCTATAAAAACAAGAGCAAACTTGGCAGACTGCATGGACTTACTCCACAGAAGTTGGGGGCGAAACAGGTGCAACGGTCTCCGCGGGGGGGCGGGGCGGCTTGGGGCGCGGTGGCTTGCTGGTGTGGATCAGCATGGTGGCCTTGTCCATCTCGCCGGCCAGCAGGTGGGGCAGGGCTTTCATGGAGCGGTCTATGCATTGGTCAATCGCAATGCGGTGGTCCAGCGATGGTTTTTTGAGTACCCAGTTCACTACCTCCGACTTCACACCCGGATGGCCCACACCCAGGCGCAGGCGCCAGTAGTCACCCGTGCCCAGCTGGGCATGGATGTCGCGCAGGCCGTTGTGACCGGCGTGGCTGCCGCCAAACTTGAGTTTGACCTCGCCGGGCACGATATCCAACTCGTCGTGCGCCACCAAAATTTCATCCGGCTGGATTTTGAAGAAGCGCGCCAATGCCCCGACCGATTTGCCTGAGAGGTTCATGAAGGTCTGCGGTTCCAGCAGCCAGACGGTTTGGCCCTGCAGAGTGGTGCGGGCCATCAGGCCGTGGTAGCCGCGGTCCATGGACAGGTTCACCTTGAGCTCACGCGCCAGGGCATCCACCCACCAGAAGCCCGCGTTGTGGCGGGTGGCGTCGTATTCGGGGCCAGGGTTGCCCAGGCCAACAAACAGTTTGATCATCGGGAAAATTATGGCTTACAAAAAGCGTGTTGCACAAAAGCAAACGGCCCACCGAAGTGGGCCGTTTGCAGCGAACAAGCGCAGCTAAGAATTACTTCTTGCCTTTGCCCTTGCCCTTGGCGTCAGCAGCGGGAGCCGCAGCGACCGGAGCCGCCACTTCTTCCACCGGAGCCACCACGGCCACGATCACGGGGTTGGCCTTGCCGTGGGTCACCACGGTCACGCCCTTGGGCATGGACAGGTCAGCAGCGTGCAGGGACTTGCCCTTCACCAGACCGGACAGGTCCACGGTGATGAACTCGGGCAGATCGGCAGGCAAGCAAGCCACTTCCAGCTCGGTCACCACGTGATTGACCAAGCAGGCGTCGACCTTGACGGCCGCGGAGTTTTCTTCACCGCTGAAGTGCAAAGGCACCTTCATGCTCAGCTTGGTGTTGGCTTCCACGCGCTGGAAGTCGATGTGCAGCACCAATTGCTTGAAGGGGTGCATCTGCACGTTGCGCAGCAAAACCTTGCTTTCCTTGCCATTCAGTTCCATGTCCAGGATGGAGGCGTGGAAGGCTTCTTTCTTGATGGCGTGCCACAAAGCATTGTGGTCCAGCTCGATCAGTGCGGGTTCGGAAGAACCACCGTACACGATGCCGGGGGTACGACCTGTTACGCGGAGACGGCGGCTCGCACCCGTGCCCTGCTTGGCGCGCTCAAAAGCGACAAATTTCATATCTAACTCCAGTGAGAGTCCACCGCGACCAGTGTGACTCCGATTTAAAAAGACGCCTGCCAACCCGGAGGGTCAGCGGCGTCGGCTTTTTGTCCCGATCCGACTTAAGCGTCCTGATCCGAGAACAAACTCATGACCGACTCTCCGCGGGCGATGCGCTGGATGGTGTCTCCAATCAGCGGTGCCACGGACAGTTGGCGAATCTTGGTGCACTGCGCGGCGGCAGCGCTCAAAGGGATGGTGTTGGTCACCACCACTTCGTCCAGCGCGTCGCCGCTGGAAATGCGTTCAATGGCCGGGCCGGAGAAGATGGGGTGTGTGCAATACGCGTACACCTTCTTGGCACCCCGGGCCTTCAGCACTTCGGCGGCTTTCACCAGTGTGCCGGCGGTGTCGATCATGTCATCCATGATCACGCAGTTGCGGCCTTCGATCTCACCGATCACGTGCATCACTTCTGACACATTGGCCTTGGGGCGGCGCTTGTCGATGATGGCCAGGTCGCAGTTCAGCTGCTTGGCCAGCGCACGGGCACGCACCACACCACCCACGTCGGGCGAGACCACGATCAGGTCTTCGTAATTCTTCTGGCGCAAATCGCCCAGCAGCACGGGGGACGCATAAATGTTGTCCACCGGGATGTCAAAAAAGCCCTGGATCTGGTCGGCATGCAAATCCATGGTCAGCACGCGGGCCACGCCCACGGTCTGCAGCATGTTGGCCACCACCTTGGCGGTGATGGGCACGCGGCTGGAGCGGGGGCGGCGGTCTTGCCGCGCATAACCGAAGTACGGGATCACGGCGCTGATACGTTCGGCCGACGCGCGCTTGAGCGCATCCACCATGATCAGCAGTTCCATCAGGTTTTCGTTGGTCGGGGCGCAGGTGCTCTGCACCACAAACACATCCCGCGCACGCACGTTTTGGTTGATCTCAACCGTCACTTCACCATCGGAGAAACGCCCCACGGTGGCGGCACCCAGGGATATGCCCAGGTGCTTGGCGATGTCCGCAGCCATGCCAGGATTGGCATTGCCAGTGAAGACCATGAAATCAGGGGGAGTGAAGGCCTGCATGTGGGATCCAGCGAAGAGATTGGGTTTATGTCGTCACTATGCGCATGCTGAAGCGGAATGTGTCCCGAACAGCAATTTGGCAGGGGAAGAAGGATTCGAACCTTCGCATGCTGGAATCAAAATCCAGTGCCTTAACCAACTTGGCGACTCCCCTACACAGGTTGGCAGCAAATGCTGCCCACCGCTAAACCTAAATTTTTCCGTCGCTGTCTGCCCATCCCCTCAAAGGATGAACATCCAAACCGCTGCACAACCGAATTTGAAGCGCACCAGGCGCGTCACCCACATCGATGTCGTATTGCAATGGCGCAAACACCGCACTTCCAGAGCCTGTCATCCTGCCACTTAATCCCTTGTCACCAAGCCATCGCAAGGCTTGATTCACACCGGGGCACAGCTTTTGGGCAACGGCTTGCAAGTCGTTTCGGCCAAAACTCAAATCGTTTTGTGTTTTTCCGATGGCGTCTGCAGCGAAGCCTGTGATTGTAGCAGGCTCTGAGTCGCGTTTCAACTCCGGATCAGAAAAAATCATTTTTGTGTCCAAACCCGCATCGGGTTTGACTACCACCCAGCGCCGTGTGGGCAGAGCTAGCGGGGTAATTTTCTCACCAATACCTTCGACCCAGCCGTGGCCGCCACTCAGAAAGAAGGGCACATCGGCGCCCAGCGCCAGTCCAATGGTGGACAGATCTTGCACCGACAGGCCGAGCTGCCACAGGCGGTTGAGTGCCAGCAGCGTGGATGCAGCGTCGGACGAGCCGCCGCCCATGCCAGCCTGCGCGGGGATGGATTTGAGGACGCCAATATGTGCACCCAGCGTGCAGCCTGTGGCCCGCTGCAGTGCGCGGGCGGCGCGCACATTCAGGTCGTCGGCGGGCAGAGGAACGTTCAGGTCTTCACGGCTGATCTGGCCATCACGGCGCAGCGCAAAGTGCAGGGTGTCGCACCAATCAATCAGCATGAAGGCGGATTGCAGCAAGTGGTAGCCGTCGGCCCGACGCCCCACGATGTGCAAAAACAGGTTGAGTTTGGCCGGGGCGGGAATGTCGTAGAGCGACTGCATGGCCCGAATTATCGGTGCAGCATGGCGTGCATTCAGCGCTCCAGCAGGATTCGGAGTTCCACGGCAGGGGCGCTGTCCGCGTTGCGTCGCGCCAGCAGCCGGCCCTCGGGCAGTTGGCCCAGGTCGGCCTCCCAGCCGGGGGCGGGAGTGGCGGTGCCGCGCAGCCAGTCAAACAAGGCAGCCACTGGCAGCTCGGTGCCTGTGGCCTGCTGTGCCAAGGCGGAGAGCGAGTCAAAGTTGCGCAGTTCCCCTCCATTGCGCAGCTGGGCTAGGCCGGGCGCCCATTGCATCTGTGCCACCGTGGTGCCCAGGGGCGAAAACAACGCCAGAGTACCGGCTTCACCATGGCCGTCGAGTTCGAAGTCTGCCGAGAATGCTTGAGGCGGCGTGCCCATCACCTTGATGGCAATCCGTCCCTGCCAGTGGTTTTTGGCATCAAAAGTGCCTGTGGTGCGTATGGGTGTTGCGCAGCCAGCTATAAAAATAATAGCAATCAAACACAGCCAACGCAGGCTTGCCAAGCCCCCGTGCAAACTCACAGCGTGCCACGCAGGCGGCGCATGGTGTCCCGCAAGGTGTCGCTTTCCTGGTTGTCTTCCAGCGCTTTGCGCCATAGGGTGGTGGCCTGCTCGCGCAAGCCCATGGCCCACAGCACCTCGCCCAGGTGTGCGGCAATCTCTGCATCTTGCCGATTGGCATAGGCCTGCTCCAGCAGGCGTCTGGCTTCGGATAGGTTGCCACTGCGGAACTCTACCCATGCCAGGCTGTCCACAATAAACGGATCATTGGGCGCAAACTCCAGCGCCTTGGTGATGAGCTGGCGTGCTTCGGTCAGGCGCAGATTGCGATCGGCCAGCGAATAGCCCAGTGCGTTGTAGGCGTGGTGGTAGTCGGGCTGCTCGGCAATGACTCGACGCAGCAGCTGTTCCATCTCGGGGAGCTTGTTCAGCTTTTCGGCCAGCATGGCCAGGTCGTAGGCCATGCCCACGTCTTTGGGGAAGCGCTGGACACCGCTTTGCAGCAATGTGTAGGCTGCGTCGAACTGCTTGAAGTCGCGCAGCAACTGCACCTCGGTGCTGAGCTTGGCGCGGGCATCGTCGGCCTGCGTTTCCGGGGTGGCGCGGATCAGGGCGCGGGCTTTGTCCAGCTTGCCCTGGCGGGCCAGCAGGGTGGCGCGGCGGGTTTGTACGCGCAGGGCGTCTTGCGGGCTGTTGATGCGGGCCAGGTACGCGCTGGCCTCGTCTGGGCGTTGTGTTTGCTCGGCAATCTGGGACAGCAGCAACAGGGCCTGCACCATGCCACGCCCGGTTTCTGTGTCGTCGGATGCGGCATCCTGCGGAGCACTGAGTTGTATGTACTGTTTGAGCGAGGCTTCGGCATCTCCCAGCTTCTTGTCTTGCAGTTCCAGCGAGCCTTTTACCAGCCAGGCATCGGCAAAGGTGGGTGTCTGTTGGGTCAGCGTCTGCATCTGCTGCAGGGCTTCGGCATACCGCGCGTTGTCAATCAGTTTGCGGCCGTAGGCCATGCGCAGCTCGGGCATGGGATTGCCGTCCAGGTACTTGCGCAGCAAGGGTTCAGCCTGCACCACCTTGGCTTCCATCAGGTTGAGCGCCAAGATGGCGACTTCATCCGACTGGCTGTCCAGAGCGGCGCCGCGCTGGGCGGCTTCCAGTGCGCCCACCGGGTTGGTGGCGCTCAGGCGCAGCATGCCCACGGCAGCCCAGGCCGATGGCCCCGTGGTTTTGGTGCCCAGGTCGGTTGCCAAGGCTTGCTCCACCTGCTGTGCGGCCAGGGTTTTGTCTGTCACGCGGGCAAAATACCGCGGCAGCAGGCTGATGGCCGCAATGCGTTCTTTGCCGGTGCTTCCTGCGAGTTCGCGTTTGAGAGGCTCCAGCGTGTCGCTCACCCGGTTCAGGCCAATCAGGATTTGCAGCACGTAGCGGTTGGCTTCTTTGGAAGCCGGAAGTGCACGCTGCCAGGCGCGCGCCGCGTCCAGTGCGGCGTCGGCACTGCGGGCACGCAGCGCCAGTTCAACAGCACGCTCAAACAGTTTTTCCGAATTGGTCTTGCGTGCCGCGTCCAGCATCAGGGCGTAGGCATTGCTGGCGTCGCCGTTGTTGGCGCTCAACTCGCCAAGTAACAATTGGTAAAAAAGTTCGCGGTTCAGTTCGGAGTTTTGGACCGGCTCCGCATCCGCTGCCCAAGTCAGGGGCCCCAGACCCAAACTGGCCACCAGAATGCTGAGGGAAACAAGGCGTTTGGAACGGTTCATCGGACCATAATAATCCAACCCGAATAGCCCGAAGGCCCCATGCCTGAATTACCCGAAGTTGAAGTCACCCGCCTGAGTTTTGCCGACCGGATTGCCGGCGCAGAGGTGCAAGCGGTGCATCTTGGCAAGCCCCTGCGTTGGCCACTGGGCTGCGATCCGGACCAATTGGTCGGCCAGCGTGTGCTGCAGGTGCGTCGCCGGGGCAAGTACCTGTTGCTGGACCTGAGCGCGGGATTGCTGCTGGTGCACCTGGGCATGTCGGGCAGTGTGGCGTTTGGCGGGCGCATGGCGCCGCCGGGCGTACATGACCACTTTGACCTTGTGACCACCCGAGGCACCCTGCGGCTGAACGACCCGCGCCGTTTTGGTGCAGTGGTGTTTGCCACCGATGAAGCCGATCCGGTGGCGCAAAAACTGCTGGGGCATCTGGGTGTGGAACCGCTCGGTGGCGAGTTCGTCCTGGCGGATTTCCAGCTTGCCATGGCCCAGCGCAAGGCGCCTGTCAAACAGGTTCTGCTGGCGGGGGATGTGGTGGTGGGCGTGGGCAATATTTATGCGTCCGAGGCACTGTTTTTGGCCGGCATTCGCCCCACCACGGCATCCAACAAGGTGAGCAAGCCCCGCTTGGCAAGGTTGCACACCGCCGTGCGCGATGTGCTGGCCCGTGCGGTGCAAAAAGGGGGAAGCACCCTACGGGATTTTTCCAACGCCAAGGGGGAGAGCGGTTACTTTCAGTTGGAGGCGATGGTGTATGGTCGCCAAGGTGAGCCGTGCCGGGTTTGCGGTGCGGAGATCCGGAGCATTCGGCAGGGCCAGCGTTCCACGTTTTTCTGCCCCACTTGTCAAAAACCCTGAGCGGTGCTGCAGGGTGACGGTGCTATATTGAATGATTCCACGGGGGACTCTTGGCTACTTCATTTAACGATCAGTTTGACCAGCATGGCACATGGCGCCGTGAGTTTGCCTTGCGCCTGAAACTGCTGGGGGAGTGGATGAAAGACCACGACCTGCTGGACGCTGGCGTGGAGGAACGATTGCGCCGCCTCGAAGGCCAGGTGCGGTCCGACAAGGTCATGGTCGCCTTTGTGGCCGAGTTTTCACGCGGCAAGTCCGAGATGATCAACGCCTTGTTTTTTGCAGGGTATGGCCGACGCATCATGCCGGCCAGTGCCGGCCGCACGACCATGTGCCCTACCGAAATGGGCTACGACGCCGACGTCCCCCCTTGTCTGCGCCTGCTGCCGATTGAGACGCGCCTGCAACCGCAAGCGCTGATGGAATGGCGCATGGCGCCCGAGAAGTGGACCCGCATCGACCTCGATGTGAACAACCCCCAGCAGCTGGCCAAGGCCCTGGAGAAAGTGGCCGAGACCCGCAAGGTCACCCAGGACGAGGCACGCGCGCTGGGTTTCTGGCACAGCCAGGCCCCTGAAGACAACCCCATGGTCGACGCGCAGGGCATGGTGGAAGTGCCCAAGTGGCGCCACGCGCTGATCAATATTGCCCACCCGCTGCTCAAGCAGGGGCTGGTGATCTTGGACACGCCAGGGCTCAACGCCATTGGAGCCGAACCTGAACTGACCGTGAGCCTGATTCCGCAGGCGCATGCCGTGGTCTTCATGCTGGGTGCCGATACGGGCGTGACCAAGTCTGACCTGGCCATTTGGCGAGAACACCTGATCACCGAGTCGACCGACCCGGACGCACGTCTGGTGGTGCTCAACAAGATTGATACGTTGTGGGACGCACTGAGCACTCCCGCACAAATCCAGACCCAGATTGACCGACAAAAAGCCAGCACCGCCGAGATTTTGGGCCTGCCCAAAGACAAGGTGATTGCCGTGTCGGCCCAAAAGGGGCTGGTGGCCAAGGTGACGGAGGACGACGAACTGCTCAAGCGCAGCTGCCTGCCTGTGCTCGAAGACGTATTGGGCCGCGGCATGATGGGCAAGCGCCAGAAAATTCTGGGCGCGGCCATGGCCGATGGCATTACCGGTTTGCGTACCGAGACCGGCCGCGTCATCAACATCCGCAAGCGCGACCTGACCGAGCAGACCATGGAGCTCAAGGGTCTGCAGGGCAAAAATGCCACGGTCATCAAACACATGCGCAACCGCATCTCGCAAGAGCAGGCGGAGTTTGACCAAGGTGGCGCCAAGATCCACGCGGTGCGCTCGGTACACCTCAAGCTGCTGCGTGAGGTGTTTGGCATCCTGGGCTCCAGTGCGCTCAAGAAAGAGATGGCCCAGCTCAACGATGCGCTGATGCAAAAGGGCCTGAAGCTGGGTGTGAAGCGTGCCTACGGGGAGACCTTTGACCGCCTGCGCGGCAACCTGCAGAAAGTGCAGGCCTTGTGTGCCGAGATCCAGAGCATGCTGGTGGCCAGCTTCAAGCTGCTCAACGGCGAATATGGCTTTTCGCTGCAGGCACCGGCCGAACCGGCCATGGCCCACTTCATAACCGAGCTCGACACCATCGAACGCAACCATCTGCAGTACCTGGGCGTGGGCAATGCGTTCAAGCTCGCGCAGCCGGAGTTTTCTGACCGGCTGGTGCGCGCGCTGTCGACCCGTTTGCGCTCCGTGCACGAAAACGCGCTGGGCGAAGTGGAGTTGTGGAGCAAGTCCGCCGCCGCCCAGTTGGACGCGCAGTTGCGCGAACGCCGCCGCAACTTTGCCCGCCGCATCGAGGCCATTGACCGTATCTCCCAGGCCGCGGGCGGACTGGACGACCGCATTGCTGAGATCGTGCAGCAAGAGGCCGCACTGGACCAACTCGACAGCAAGCTGGCCGAACTGACCGACTACCTGATCGCGGCCCAGGACGCTGCCAAACTCATGGCGGTGGCCGCTGCAGCTTCTGCGGTGGACGTGGTTATTGCCTGAGTGTGACTGCTAGCAACTTTGCCACCCAGGTGGTGGCTTGGCAGCGCCAGCATGGGCGCAACACCCTGCCGTGGCAAAACACCCAAGACCCCTACCGGGTGTGGCTGTCCGAGATCATGCTGCAACAGACGCAGGTGGTCACCGTCATCGGCTACTTTGCCAAATTCCTCGCGCGCTGCCCCACCGTGGCCGACCTGGCCGCAGCCAGCAGCGACGAGGTGATGGGCCTGTGGAGCGGCCTGGGTTACTACAGCCGCGCGCGCAACCTGCACCGCTGTGCGCAACTGGTGGTGGAGCTGCACGGTGGCAAGTTTCCGCGCGACGCGGCCACGCTGACCACGTTGCCCGGTATAGGCCGGTCTACCGCCGCGGCCATTGCCTCCCTGTGTTTCGGCGAACGCGTGGCGATTCTGGACGCGAATGTGAAGCGGGTGGTCACCCGCGTGCTGGGCTTTGATGCCGATCTGGCGTCTTCCGCCAACGAAAAGAAACTGTGGGATGCCGCCACGGGCCTGCTGCCCGCAGTCAAAAACGCGGCGACAGACATGCCGCGTTACACCCAAGGCATGATGGACTTGGGGGCCACCGTGTGCAGCCCCAAAAAGCCCAGTTGCCTGCTCTGCCCGGTGCACAGCCATTGCGCTGCAGCCAAGGCCGGCGATGCGGAGCGCTACCCCGTGCGTACCCGCAAGCTCAAGCGCAGCAGCCAAAGTCTGTGGCTGCTGTGGGTGCAGCGGGCGGATGGTGCGGTGTGGCTGGCCAAGCGGCCCACGCCCGGCGTGTGGGCGGGGCTGCAGTGCTTCCCGCTGTTTGACAGCGAAGACGCCTTGCGTGCGGCGCTGCCAGCACAGGCCGCTCAGCGCCTCGCAATGCTGCCGGTCTTCACCCATGTGCTCACACATAAAGACCTGTTTATGCGTGCAGCCCGCATGGATGTTGCGCAAGAAGCTATAGATTTAGGAGTAGGGGGCTGGTTCTTGCCAGCAGAGTGGGCCGCTGCAGGACTGCCTGCCCCTGTGCGCAAGCTGCTGGAGGCTTAGGCCGAAGCTCGCGCCCTCTGGGCAGTTACCCGCGCAGAGGTGGAGCGTGGGGACTCTATCCCTTGGCGTCCATCTCGCGGTGGCGCTTGAGTGTGACCCAGCTGTCCTGGAAGCGCCGGGCCAGTTGCTCCACCAGGTACACCGAGCGGTGTTGCCCGCCTGTGCAGCCAATGGCCACCGTCACGTAGCTGCGGTGGTCGCGTGCCAGGGCATCCAGCCAGCTTTCCAGAAAATGGGTGATGTGGTGCTGCATGCGTTCCACGTCTTCTTGGGCTTTCAGAAAGTCGATCACCGGTTGGTCGCGCCCCGTCAGGTGTTTGAGTTCGGGGTCGTAGTGCGGGTTGGGCAACATGCGCACGTCAAATATGTAGTCCGCATCGGTGGGCACACCGCGTTTGAAGGCAAAAGACTGGAACACCAGCGTGAGCTGCCCGCCCGGCGCGGCAATCAGCGATTTCACGTAGCCCTGCAGCTGTGAGGGGCGGATGATGCTGGAGTCGATCACATGCGCCTGCTCGCGCAGATCGGCCAGCAGTTCTCGCTCCAGTTCAATCGCGTCGACCAGTGCGCGGCGTTCGTCGCGTTCGCCGTGGTCCGAGCTGTTCTGCGACAGCGGGTGCTTGCGCCGTGTCTCCGAATAGCGTCGCACCAGCGTGTCGGTGGTGGCATCCAGAAACAGGGACTTGACCTCCACGCCCAACGCGCGCACGGCGGCTAGCTGTTGCGGCACCAAGGGCAGGGAGGTGGCACTGCGCACATCCATGGCAATGGCCACGCGCGGTGCGTTGTGTTGTTGCTCCAACTCTACGAATGGCAGCAGCAGCTCGGGCGGCAGGTTGTCCACGCAGTAAAAACCGGCGTCCTCCAGCGCATTCAGTGCCACCGATTTGCCGGAGCCGGACATGCCGGTGATGAGCACAATTTCCATCACACCCCCGCTTGCAGCATCTCTTTGGCATGGGCCAGCGTGGTGCTGGAGAGTCTTTCGCCACCCAACATGCGGGCAATTTCGGCCACGCGCTGCTCGCCGCCCACGGGGGCCACGGTGCTCAGGGTAGCGCTGCCTTGCAGTTGTTTGGACACCACCAGGTGGTGGTGCGCGCAGGCGGCTACCTGGGGCAGGTGGGTCACGGCCAGCACCTGGCGGTCGCTGCCCAGCTGCTGCATGAGGCGGCCCACGGTCTCGGCCACTGCGCCGCCCACACCGGAGTCCACCTCGTCAAAAATCAGGGTCTGGGCCGTGCCCAGGCGGCTGGTGGTCACCGCAATGGCCAGTGCCATGCGCGACAGCTCACCACCCGAGGCCACCTTGCCCACCGGGCGCGGTGTGCTGCCGGCGTGGCCTGCGGCCAGAAACTGCACATCTTCCAGGCCGCTGGCCTGGGGCTGGGTCAAGGGTTCCAGCGCCACTTCAAACCGGCCGCCTTGCATGCCCAAGCCTTGCATGGCCTGGGTGATGCTCTGGGCCAGCAGGGGCGCGGCCTTGGCGCGTTGTTTGGAAAGGGCTTTGGCCTCGGCCATGAAGGCGGCCTGGGCCTTGCGCTCTTTGGCTTGCAGTCCGTCGAGGTCGGCCGCGGCGTCCAGCTGGGCCAGCTCGGTCTTCCAGCTCGCCCACAGCTCGGCCAGCTCTTCGGGCGCTCGCTTGTAGCGGCGCGCCAGGCTCACCCAGAGTGACATGCGCTCGTCCAGCTCGGCCAGGCGCTCGGGGTCCAGCTCGGCACGGCGGGCATAACTGCGCAGGCTGTGCACGGTGTCTTCCACCTGCGCGATGCTGGAGTTCAGGGCCTCAATGGCGTCTTTGAATTCGGCTTCCAGGTGCGATTGGGCTTGCAGCCGCTGCAGGGCGGCGTGCAGCGGCGCCAGGGCGTTGGTGTCGTCGTCTTCCAGCAGGTTGACGGTGCACTGCGCGGCGTCAATCAGCGCCTGCCCGTTGGCCAGGCGGCTGTGGCTGGCGTTGAGCTCAGGCCACTCATCCGCGCCGGGGTTGAGCTTGTCGACCTCGCCAATCTGCCAGGCCAGGCGCTCGCGCTCGCGCTGCAGGCTGTCTTGGGCGGCTTGGGCTTGGGTGAGGGCTTGTTGGGTCTGGCGCCAGGTGGTCCACAGGCCACTCAGCGCGTTGGTGTCCACCTTGGCGTAGGCGTCCAGCAGGCCGCGCACGGCGTCGGGTCGGGTCAGGCTCTGCCAGGCGTGCTGGCCGTGAATATCGAGCAGCTGTTCGCCAATGGTGCGCAGTTGCTGCGCGGTGGCGGGGCTGCCGTTTACCCAGGCGCGGCTTTTGCCTTGTGTGTCCACGGTGCGGCGCAGCAGCAGGGAGTCGCCGGACTCAAAGCCCGCTTCGTCCAGCACGGCTTGCAAGCCCGGTGCATTGTCAAACTCGGCGCTCACATCGGTGCGGGCCGCCCCTTCGCGGATCACGCCAGTGTCGGCGCGTGCGCCGGTCACCAGTTGCAGCGCATCGATCAGGATGGATTTGCCTGCGCCGGTTTCACCCGTCAGCACCGAAAAGCCGGATTCGAGGTCCAGCTCCAGCTCGCTGACGATTACAAAGTCTCTGAGAACAATTCGCTTGAGTGCCATGGGTTCACTACCGGTGGCGCTCAGGCCACCCCTTCATTCCAATGCATCTTCTGGCGCAGGGTGTCAAAGTAGGTCCAGCCCACGGGATGCAAAAAGCGCACCTTGTGCTCCGAGCGGGTCACCTCAATGCGGTCGCCGTGCATCAGGCTGGCCAGGCTCTGCATGTCAAAGTTGGCGCTGGCATCGCGCCCTGCTACGATTTCGATAGCTATCCGCGCAGTATCGGCGAGCGCTATCGGCCTATTTGACAATGTATGGGGGGCAATCGGCACCATCACCCAGGCGGCAATCGAGGGGTGCAACAGCGGCCCGCCGGCCGACATGGCGTAGGCGGTGGAGCCCGTGGGCGAGGCGATGATCAGCCCGTCCGCCCGCTGGTTGGCCACAAAGTGCCCGTCCACCTCCACGCGCAGCTCCACCATGCCCGAGGTGGCGCCGCGGTTCACCACCACGTCGTTCATGGCCTCGGCCTCAAACACGCAGTGGCCGTCGCGCATCACACGCGCATGCATCAGGGCGCGGTCGTCCACCTCGTAGTGGCCGGCCAACATGGGGGCCAAGGTGGTTGTGTACTGTTCGAAGCGGATGTCGGTAATAAACCCCAGTCGCCCGGAGTTGATGCCGATCAGCGGCACCCGGTAGCGCGCCAGCTGGCGGCCAATGCCCAGCATGGTGCCGTCGCCGCCCACCACCAGGGCCAGGTCGCAATGGCTGCCAATGCCAGCCACATCCAGGGTGGTGTAGTTGCTCAGGCCCGTATTGGTGGCGGTGTCTGCCTCAATCACCACCTCGCAGCCCTGGTCCATCAAATAGTGGGCAATCTCGTCCAGCGATTTGCGGGACGACGCCCCCGCAGCGCTGGTGCCGGTGGATTGGTACTTGCCGATCAGAGCGACATGCCTAAATTGGGACAACATGCGCAAATTAGACACTAAATAGGTTACTAAAATGGCCGCATGCTCGATGATCGTTCCAAGTTGTTGATGAAGGCGCTGGTCGAGCGTTATATCGCCGATGGACAACCCGTTGGCAGCCGCACCTTGTCCAAGGCCTCGGGCCTGGAACTATCCCCTGCTACCATCCGCAACGTCATGGCGGACCTGGAGGATTTGGGCCTCATCGTCAGCCCCCACACCTCGGCCGGACGCATTCCCACCGCACGCGGCTACCGCCTGTTTGTGGACACCATGCTCACCGTGCAGCAGGGCCATATGCCCACCCACAGCCTGGCACCCGACCAGCCGCAGCGTGTCATCTCCAACGCAGCCAACCTTTTGTCCAGCCTCTCGCAGTTCGTGGGCGTGGTCATCTCGCCGCGCCGCACCTCGGCGTTTCGGCACATCGAATTCTTGCGCCTGTCCGAAAAGCGGCTCTTGGTCATCATCGTGTCGCCCGATGGCGATGTGCAAAACCGCGTCATCTACACCGAGGTGGACTACGCCCAAAGCCAATTGGTGGAGGGCGCCAACTTCCTCAACACCCACTACGCCGGGCTGGAGATCGAAGAGGTGCGCAAGCGCCTGCAAAACGAGGTGGACAGCCTGCGCAGCGAGATTGCCACCCTGATGCAGGCCGCTGTGCATGCCAGCTCCGAGGCCATCAGCGAGTCGCAGGACGAGGTGGTGATCTCTGGCGAACGCAATCTGCTCTCGGTGTCTGACTTTTCCAGCGACATGGGCCACCTGCGCCGTGCGTTTGACCTGTTTGAGCAAAAAGCCCAACTCATGCGCCTGCTGGACGTGACCGGCCAGGCCGAAGGCGTGCGCATCTTCATTGGCGGCGAGAGCCAGGTGGTGCCGTTTGAAGACCTGTCCATCGTCAGCAGCCCCTACGAGGTGGACGGCAAAGTGGTCGGCACGCTGGGCGTGATTGGCCCCACGCGCATGGCCTACGACCGCATGATCCAGATCGTGGACATCACCTCCAAGCTGGTGAGCAACGCGCTGAGCCACCACAAATAGCCCGCGCCACCCCGGTACAATCCGCGCTTCGGTTGGGGCGTTAGCTCAGTTGGTTAGAGCAGAGGACTCATAATCCTTTGGTCCACGGTTCAAGTCCGTGACGCCCTACCATTCCATGCACCAAGCCTGTTGTTCCCCGGACCGCAGGCTTTTTTTGTGTCCGTGGTTGAGTTGACTTTGCGCAAGGTGTTCGGTCTTCGATAAGACTACCCTGCAGGTGTACTTCTTTTGAAAGGGAACACACCATGTCGCATTACCACGCAGTTGTCTGGCTCGATCATTCGGAGGCGCATGTCATGCACATTGCGCCGGATGATGTGGAAGCATCCGTCGTGCGCCCCAAGCACCCGCATTCGCAGGTACACGCCAAGGGTGGCGTGGTGGGCTCCGGCAAGGCCGCGGAAGACAAGCAGTACTACCACGCCATTGCTGAGGCGCTGAAGGGCGCGGAGGAAGTTCTGGTGGTGGGTCCGGCGCAGGCCAAGCTGCAACTCATCAAACATCTGCACAGCCACGACCCGCAAGTGGGGGACAAGGTGGTGGGTGTGGAGAGCATTGACCACCCCAGCGACGCGCAATTGGTGGCCTATGCCCGCAAGTACTTTGTGGCCAAGGACCAGATGCTGGCCTGAGCCCGCCCTGCTACGGCGGCGCCGCGGGCTGCGGCCTAGCGCTGTTGCTGTTTGAATTTGGAGTTCGCCGCGGCCGGGTGGTGCCCTACAAACAGGGTGGTCACCCCGACCATGAGTGCATGGGCGCGGGTTTCGTCTTGGTGGTCGCACAGGGCTTGCATGAGGTCGGAGCGCAAATACCAAAGTTCGCCCACGTCGCGTGCGTAGCTGATCTTGAACTCCAGGTGGAAGTCCGCCGCACGGCAGTAGCTGCGCACCACGCTCAGCATGGCGTTGCGGATTTTCTCGAGGGCGTCCTCAGGGCTCTCCAGGGGCTCGGGAGCCAAAAAATTCCAGAAGCTGTTTTTGATGCGCATGTCGTCAGTCCTTGTGGTTGCCGACGCCGCACTCGGGTGCGTTGTGGTAACTCATGTCCGCAGTGTGCCCTGCGCGTGTGAAGGCTGTCTGACAAAGCGCCACTTTGGCAAAGCGTTGTGCCAGCAATTACAAAGCGTTACTGCGCAATACCGCACATGCGGGGGCGGGCGCATGCGGATTGCAGAAATAGAATGGTTCGCATCGGGTTCGCCCTTTTGCACAAGGACTTTTCATGAAGGCGCTTCGCGTTGTTGGGTTGGCTGTCATCGCCATCGTGGGCCTGCTGGCCCTGGCTGTGGGCGTGCTCTACGCCTTGTTTGATGGCGACAAGATCAAGGCCGAGATCAGCCGCACGGTGCTGGAGCAGAAGCAGCGCACGTTGGTGATTGCGGGCCAGCCCAAGCTCTCGGTGTGGCCGAATGTGGGCATTCAGTTGGACGGTGTGACGCTCTCCGAGCACGCCAGCAAAGACGAGTTTGCCGCGCTGCAATCGGCCCGCATCTCGGTGGCGCTGATGCCGCTGCTGAGCAAGAAAGTGCAGGTGCGTGCGCTGGACATCGAAGGCCTGAAGCTCACGCTGGTGAAGAAAAAAGACGGCACGCTGAACATTGCCGACCTGCTGGGCCAGCCCACGCCGCCCGAGGCGGGCAAGCCCGCTGAACCTGCCAAGCCGGCCGAGCCGCTGCAGATTGATGTTTCCAGTATCCGCATTGCCAACGCCCAATTGACGTGGCGCGATGAAAAGGCGGGCAGCAGCACCGTGTTGTCGAATCTGAGCCTGTCTACCGGCCAGGTGCTGGCGGACACGGGCAAGAAGACGGCTGCGGTAGACAAGCTCAGCCTGTCGGCCAAGGGCCAGAGCGGCACCGACGCATTTACGGTGGCGCTGGACGCGCCCCAGCTCAGCCTGTCGCCCGAGACATCAGGGGGTGAGGCCATCACGCTGTCGGCCACGCTGCAAGGTGTGGGCCGCAACGCCACGGTGAACCTGGTGTTGAACGGCGTACAGGGCAATGCCGATGTGCTGAAGATTGCCAGCCTGGCGCTGAAGCTGGATGCCAAGGCGGGCGATGCGGCCATCAAGAGCCAGCTGAGTTCGCCCGTAGCGGTGAACGTGGCCGGGCAAAGCGTGGTGCTGGCCAAGCTTGCTGGCAGCCTGGACCTGGCCCACCCCGGCATGCCCATGAAGAGCGTGACATTCCCCGTCAATGGCAGCCTGAAGGTGGACGCGCTGCAGCAAACCGCTGCATTGGAGTTGGCCACGCAGTTTGACGAATCCAAGATCGCCACCAGCGTGAAGGTGGCCAAGTTTGCGCCGCTGGTGCTGGCGTTTGACCTGGACGTGGACACGCTCAACGTGGACAAGTACCTGCCACCCAAGCCCGCTGCCGCAGCACCCGCCAAAGAAGCCACTGCCGGCAAAGAGGCACCCATGGACCTGAGCGCGCTCAAGGGGCACACGGTGAACGGCGCCATCCGCATTGGCGCGCTGCAGGTGTCCCACCTGAAGCTGGAGAAGATCAACGCCAAACTGGCGTTGGCCGGTGGCAAGCTGGACGTGGCGCCCCTGTCGCTGAACCTGTACGAGGGCAGCACCAGCGGCAGCCTGTCGGTCAATGCCAATGGCAACGCGGTGGCCATCAAGCAGGCGATGGTGGGCATCAGCATCAACCCGCTGATGAAAGACCTGGTGGCCAAGGACCTGCTGGAGGGCAAGGGCAATGTGACGCTGGACATCAACACCCGCGGTGACACGGTGGGCGCCATGAAGAAGGCACTGGGCGGCAGTGCGTCGCTGGCGCTCAAAGACGGCGCCATCAAAGGCATCAACCTCGCGCAAAGCCTGCGCGATGTGAAAGCCAAGCTGGGCCAGGCCGACAGCACGCAGGCGGCCAATGCGAACCAGAAGACCGATTTCTCGGAGTTGACCGGCTCCTTCAAGATCGCGAACGGCGTGGCGCACAACGAGGACCTGGCGATGAAGTCCCCCTTCATCCGCCTGGGCGGCGCGGGCGATGTGGATGTGGGCGCAGGCCAGATGAACTACCTGGCCAAGGCCACGGTGGTGGCCAGCGGTGAAGGGCAGGGCGGCAAGGACGCCGGCCAACTCAAGGGCCTGAGCGTGCCGGTGCGCGTGAGTGGCCCCTTTGAAGCCCTGAGCTACAAGATCGAATTCGGCGCCATGCTGGAAGACGCCACCAAGGCCAAGGTGGAAGAGAAGAAGCAGGAGATCAAGGCCAAGGCCGAAGAGGCCGTGAAGGACAAGGCCAAGGACTTGTTCAAAGGCTTGCTGGGCAAATAATTCCTGCTGCCATACACGAAAATGCTCCTTTTTTAGGAGCTATTCGTGCAATATCCACGGGGGCTAGAGGCTAATTTTGCTTATTTTTTGCCCGAACGTTCGCGCTCGGCCAGATGACCGCGGCAACTGGCGTTGATGACGCGCAGTTCGGCCAGTGTGGCGTCGATCTGGGCGCGCTTCGTTTCCAGGTCGGCAATCTCGGCGTCGGTGCGTTCGATGACGTACTGCAGTTGCTGCACGCGGCCTTCGCCCTGGTCGCCATACAAGTCCAGGTAACGCTTGATCTCGGACAGCGGTGAGCCAATGGCCTTGGCGCGCAGGATGAGCGCCAGGCGCGCGCGGTCACGCCGGGTGTAGACGCGTGCGCCGTTGATGCGGCGTGGGCTGAGCAGGCCCTTGTCTTCGTAGAAGCGCAGCGCGCGCAGCGTGATGCCGAACTCGCGGCACAGCTCGGTGATGCCGAACAGCTCGGCCGTGCCCTCGTCGCGGTGGGAGGCGACGAAGGCCTGCGCGTCTGCCACCGTGGTGTCGGTGGCCACGGGCTTAAATGACACGTTGCAGGCGCATGGCGACGCCCATATCGCCACTGACCTTGAGCTTGCCGGCCATGAAGCCGGTGGCAGGTTCCAGGTCGCCGTCCAGCAGGGCTTGCAGGTTCTCCAGCGTGATGCCCACGGTGCAATCGGCATCGGTGTTGTCGTTGCTCACGCTGTTGGGGGTGCTCATGCCGTCGATGACGATCACGCCGTCGGCGCCCATGTCGAACTTCAGGGTGGCGTTGAGGCCGCTGTCGGCGCCCACTTTGGCGCGGATGGCTTCGGTTGCGGAGGCGAGGGACATGGTGGTTTCCTTGTGAGTTGGAGGGAGGTTCGGGCTGGATGGTATCCGCGCAGCATAACGTAAAGCATAGTGAAAACACCTATACGGCAACATGTTGACGTTAACGTAACCGTGGCCTCTAATGCGACAAGACCTTTGAAGGACCTGTTGCCATGCCCGCTCTCCGCTCCAAGATCAACCCCCGCTCGGCCGGCTTTGCGGCCAATGCCCTGCGCATGACCGAGCTGCTGGCCGAGGTGCAGCGCCTGGAAGGCCTGGTGATTGCCGAGTCTGAATCCAAGCGAGAGAAGTTCGAGAAGCGCAAGCAACTGCTGCCGCGTGAACGTGTGGCCCGCTTGCTGGACCGCGGCACACCATTTCTGGAGCTCAGCCGCCTGGCGGGCCTGAACATGCACGACGACGACGGCAAGAAAGCTGTGCTGGGCGGCGGCTCCATCGTCGGCATTGGCGTGGTGGCAGGACGGCGCTGCATCGTGTCCGCCAGCGACAGCGCGGTGAAGGGCGGCACCGTGGCGCCCATGGGCTTGAAGAAAGCGCTGCGCGCGCAGGAGATTGCGCTGGAGAACAAGTTGCCCGTCATCTACCTAGTGGAGAGCGGCGGCGCCAACCTGATGTACCAGGCCGAGATTTTTGTGGAAGGCGGGCGCAGCTTTGCCAACCAGGCGCGCATGTCGGCCGCGGGCATTCCGCAGATCTCGGTGGTGCATGGCTCCAGCACGGCGGGCGGTGCGTATCTGCCGGGCCTGTCGGACTACGTGGTGCTGGTGCGCGGGCGCAGCAGCATCTACCTGGCCGGCCCGCCGCTGGTGAAGGCCGCCATGGGCGAGGACTGCACCGACGACGAGCTGGGCGGTGCCGAGATGCATGCGCAAGTGACCGGCCTGGGCGAGTACCTGACCGAGGACGACGCCCATGCCATCGCCATGACGCGCGAGCTGATGGACAAGCTGAACTGGGACACCACCCCCGCAGCCACAGCGTTTGCTGCGCCGCTGTTTGATGAGCAGGAACTCATGGGCATAGTCCCTGCGGATGAACGCGAGCCCTACGACGTGCGTGAGGTGATTGCGCGCTTGGTGGATGGCTCCGACTTTCTCGAATTCAAGGCGAGTTATGCGCCCGAGATGATGTGCGGCCACGCGCGCATCGAGGGGCGTCTGGTCGGCATTCTGGGCAACAACGGGCCCATCCAGCCCACGGGTTCCACCAAGGCGGCGCAGTTCATCCAGCTGTGTGACCAGAGCGGCACGCCGCTCATTTTTTTGCAAAACACCACGGGGTATATGGTGGGCTCTGCTGCCGAGCGCGGAGGCGCCATCAAGCATGGCAGCAAGATGATCCAGGCCGTGGCCAACGCGCGCGTGCCCAAATTCACCGTGGTGCTGGGCGGCTCGTATGGCGCGGGCAACTACGGCATGTGTGGGCGCGGGTTTGATCCGCGCTTCATCTTCAGCTGGCCCACCGCGCGTACCGCGGTGATGGGTGGTGCCCAGGCCGCCAAGGTGATGGACATCGTCAACCGCGCCAAGGTGGAGCGCATGGGCATGGAGGCCAATGACGAGGCGCTCAAGGCCATGTCCGACGGCTTGCGCCTGCGCCTGGACAAGGAGAGCGCAGCGCTGTTTGGCACCGCCCGGCTGTGGGACGACGGAATCATCGACCCGCGCGACACGCGCCGCTTGCTGGGCTTGTGCCTGGCGCTGGCCGCCGAGGCGGAGCAACGCAAGCTCAACGCCAACACCTTTGGCGTGGCCCGCCTCTGATTGCAAACCCCATAACAACGACCCGAGAAGACACCCATGAAATTCACACCAGAACACACCCAAATCTCCGACACCGTGCGCAGGTTTGTTGCCAACGAGATCAACCCCTTCACCGCGGAGTGGGAGAAGGCGGGCATCTTCCCCGCGCACGCACTCTTCAAGAAGATGGGGGACCTGGGCCTCTTGGGCATCAAGTACCCCACCGAGTTTGGTGGCATGGGGCTGGACTTCAGCTACTCCATGGTGGCGGCTGAGGCCCTGGGCGACTGCAATGTGGGCGGTGTGCCCATGGCCATTGGTGTGCAGACCGATATGTGCACGCCGGCGCTGGCACGTTTTGGCAGCGACGAGCTGCGCGCCACCTATTTGGCCCCGGCCATTGCGGGCGACATGGTGGGCTGCATCGGTGTGAGTGAGGCGGGCGGCGGATCGGACGTGGCCGCGCTCAAGACCACGGCGCGCAAGGACGGCGGTGACTACGTCATCAACGGCTCCAAGATGTGGATCACCAACGGCATGCAGGCCGACTGGTGCTGCCTGCTGGCCAACACCAGCGAAGGCGCGGTGCACAAAAACAAGTCGCTCATCATCGTGCCCATGGATGCGCCGGGCATCACACGCCAAAAGATCGAGAAGATTGGCATGCACAGCAGCGACACGGCCCAGCTGTTCTTTGACAACGTGCGCGTGCCCCAGCGCAACCTGATTGGCCAGGAGGGCATGGGCTTCATGCTGCAAATGTTGCAGTTTCAGGAAGAGCGCTTGTATGGTGCTGCGGGCAGCCTGCGCTCGCTGGACAACCTGATCGACCAGACCATTGCCTATACCCGCGAGCGCAAGACCTTTGGCCAGCCGATTCTGAACAACCAGGTGGTGCATTTCCGCCTGGCCGAGTTGCGCACCGAGGTGGAGGCCCTGCGCGCACTGACCTACCGCGCAGTGGAGTCGTATGTGAGCGGCAAGGATGTGACCAAGCTGGCCTCCATGGCCAAGCTCAAGGCAGGGCGCCTGTCGCGTGAAGTGGCGGATAGTTGTCTGCAATATTGGGGTGGCATGGGCTTCACGGCGGACAACCCCATCTCGCAGGCCTACCGCGACAGCCGCCTGATCTCCATTGGCGGTGGCGCCGACGAGATCATGCTGGGCATCATCTGCAAGCTCGAAGGCACCTTGCCTGGCAAAGGCTGATGCGGACCATGCAGCAACAACTGGATGCTATGCAATTAGGAGCTGTTCGCGCAGTATCCACGGGCGCTAGCCTGCATATTTGCTTGAATCGACCGGAGGCGCGCAACGCCATGTCGTTGCAGATGGTGGCTGAGCTGCAGCAGGTGCTGCGCGCGGCGGAGGCCACGGCAGGCACGCCCGGTGCGGTGCGTGTGGTGGTGCTGCGAGGCGAGGGCGGGCACTTCTGTGCTGGGGCCGATCTGAAAGACATGGCCGGTGCACGCATGCGGGCCATGCAACGCGCCGAGGGCGAGCCCGATCCGATTGCCGAGGTGAACGCCGCCTTTGGCCACCTGTGTGCCGCCTATGCCAACACACCATTGGCCGTGGTGGCGGTGCTGGAGGGCGCGGTCATGGGCGGTGGTTTTGGCCTGGCCTGCGTGGCCGATGTCGCCCTTGCCAGCGACACCGCAGCCTTTCGCCTGCCTGAGACGTCGCTGGGTGTGGTGCCTGCGCAGATTGCTCCGTTTTTGGTGGAGCGCCTGGGTTACTCGCAGGCCAAGCGCTTGGCCGTGACGGGCGGGCGGCTCGATGCTGCAGGTGCGCTGGCGGTGGGGCTGGTGCATGCGGTGACAAGCCCCGAAGGGATTGCGGCCGCGTTGGACACGACCTTGGCCGACATATTGGCGTGCGCGCCAGGCGCTTTGGCTGCCACCAAGGCGCTGATGCGCAAGGCGCGCTTTACCGCTGCGGCTGATTTGGTCACCGAGGCTGCTGCCATTTTTTCCCACGCGGCCCAAGGGTCCGAGGGGCAAGAGGGCATGACGGCCTTCATTCAGAAACGCAAACCCCAATGGGCTGTGACATGACATTTTCCAAACCACGGATGGCCTCGCAGAGCCTGGGTGGCAGAGCGTTTTGCTTCGTGTCCCCCGCCCGCTGCGCGGGCTCCTCCTTTACCTACGCAAAACGCTCTGCCGCCCAGCCTCACAGTGGAGTGTTTGATGTTTAGCAAAATCCTGATCGCCAACCGCGGAGAGATCGCCTGCCGCGTTATCCGCACTGCGCGCAAGCTGGGCTACGCCACCGTGGCCGTGTACAGCGATGCCGACCGTGACGCGCCCCACGTGGCGCTGGCCGATGAAGCCGTGCACATCGGCGCATCGCCGGCTGCCGAGTCGTACCTGAAGATGGAGGCTATTCTGGACGCCGCCCGCAAGACTGGTGCCGATGCGCTGCACCCGGGCTACGGCTTCCTCAGCGAGAACGCTGCGTTTGCGCAGGCCTGCGCAGACGCAGGCGTGGTGTTCATCGGCCCACCCGCCAGCGCCATTACCGCCATGGGCGACAAGGCGTTGGCCAAGCGCCGGATGCTGGAGGCGGGTGTGCCCTGTGCGCCCGGGTATCTGGGCGCCGACCAGAGCGATGCGGTGCTGACAAAGGAGGCCAAGAAGTTGGGTTACCCGCTGCTGGTGAAAGCCGTGGCTGGTGGCGGCGGACGCGGCATGCGCCTGGTGCGCAGCGATGCGGAATTGCAGCAAGGGATAGATGGCGCACGCCGTGAAGCCACCAGCGCCTTTGGCGATGGCACGCTGATGCTGGAGCGCCTGATTGACAACGGCCGCCATATCGAGATCCAGGTGTTTGCCGATGCACATGGCAACGCGGTGTATCTGGGTGAGCGCGATTGCACGGCCCAACGCCGTCGTCAAAAAGTGATTGAAGAAGCGCCGTCGCCCGTGGTCAGCCCCGCCATGCGTGCAGCCATGGGCAAAGACGCCGTCGCCGCCGCGCTGGCCGTGGGCTACCGCGGTGCGGGCACGGTGGAGTTCATCGTGGACGACAAGCTCAAGCACTACTTTCTGGAGATGAACACGCGCCTGCAGGTGGAGCACCCGGTGACCGAATGCATCACCGGCTACGACCTGGTGGAGTGGCAGCTGCAGGTGGCCGCGGGCGACGTGCTGCCGGCGAAGCAAGAGGACATCACACTCACGGGCCACGCCATCGAGGCACGCCTGTATGTGGAAGACCCCTATACCGGCTTTGCGCCACAGACCGGTACCGTGGCTTGGTGGCAACCCGAACGCGCGCTCCATGGTGGCGTGAGGGTGGACGACGGCATCCGCCAGGGCAGTGTGGTCTCGCCGTTTTACGACCCCATGGTCGCCAAAGTCATCGTGCACGGCCGAGACCGGGACGACGCCATCCGCCGCCTGCGCGCCGCGCTGGCCAATACGCCCTTGCTGGGCTTGAAGAACAACGGTCGTTTCTTGAGCGACCTGGTGGACCATCCGGCCTTCCGCAAGGCCGAGATGACGACCAGCCTGATTGACCAGTGGCTGGAGCAGGGCGAGCCCTTGTTGCAGGCACCGGTTGCCAGTGACGCGGCGTGGGTCGTGGCGGCGGTGGCTTTGGCCATGCAGCACGGCAGCAGCTGGCGTGCCAATAGTGTGGCGTCTTATGGCTTCCCGCTGCAGACCGGCGACACGGTGCGTGCGGTGCGTGTGTTGCCAGATCGGCATGGCGCAGTCGCGGTCACCATCGACCGCCAGACCACAGCTGCGCGCGTGTTGCAGTTTGAACAAGGTGTGTTGCGGCTTGAGATTGCCGGGGTGGCACAAACGGCGATTGCCGTGTTTGTCGGGGCTGATCTGCACCTTGCCCACGCGGGCTACAGCCATGTGTTCACCGAAGTCTCGGCCTTCCCCAATGCCGATGCTTTGAAAGACGCGAGCCGCGCCCGTTCTCCCGTGGCGGGCAAGGTCACCCAGGTGCTGGTGGCGCCGGGCGATACCGTGCAGGACGGCCAACAGCTGCTCTGTGTGGAAGCCATGAAGATGGAGATGTGGCTCTGCGCTGAAAGCACGGGCACGGTGAAGGCGATGTATGCCAAGGCGGGCGACCAGGTCGAGTCCGGCGCTGTGCTGGTCGAGCTGGAACTCAATACGAAGAAGGAAGCATGATGGACAAAGCCATACTCACCTGCGCGCTGACCGGCGTACTGACCAACCCCAAGCAGCACCCCGTTCCGGTGACGCCGGCGCAGATGGCGGCGGAGGCGCGTGACGCTTTTAATGCGGGCGCCAGCATCATGCACATCCACATGCGCAGCCAGGAAGAGGGCATGGGCCACATGCCGTCTTGGGACCCGGACGTGGCCGAGAGCATCGTTAACGCCATTCGGGAGGCTTGCCCCGGCGTCATCATCAACCTGACCACGGGCGTGGTGGGCAAGGACATCAGCGGCCCGTTGGCTTGTATTCGCCGAGTCAAGCCCGAGATTGCGGCCTGCAACGCCGGTAGCCTGAACTACCTCAAGCTCAAGGAAGACGGCTCCTGGGCCTGGCCGCCCATGGTGTTCGACAACCCGGTGGCCAAGGTGCAACAGTTTCTGGATGTGATGGAAGAGGCCGGTACCCACCCCGAGTTTGAGTGCTTTGACGTGGGCATCGTGCGCTCCGTCACCATGTACCTGAAAAATGGCATGCTCAAGCCCGCCATGGGCCGCGCTGAATACAACCTGGTGATGGGCGTGGCCTCTGGCATGCCCTGCGACGCAGACCTGCTCGCGCTGTTGCCCAAGTACATGGCCAAAGACAGCGTCTGGCAAACCACGCTGATAGGTCGCACCGAAATCTGGCCGGTGCACCAGAAGACCGCCGACCTGGGTGGCATGCTGCGCACGGGCTTGGAAGACACCTTCTATTTGCCCCAAGGCGAACGCGCGGCAGGCAACGGGGCATTGATCACCGAATTGGCAGCCTGTGCCCAGCGTGCGGGTCGAGCCATTGCCAGCCCGGCAGAGGCGCGCAGCCTGTTGGGGTTGCGCAGCGCGTAAACTGGGAGGCTAGGGCCCGGAAATTGGGTCCGCAAAAGTTTCTGCAGGTTTTTCCAGCAAGCCCCAGAAACTTCGTGCTAGAATACGAAGCTTAGCGGCTGTAGCTCAGTTGGATAGAGTACTTGGCTACGAACCAAGGGGTCGTGGGTTCAATTCCTGCCAGCCGCACCAAAAAGTAAAGGTCTGCAATCGAAAGGTTGCAGACCTTTTTCTTATTCCGGTTGCATTCACATTGCTGGCGGTGCCCTCCATGAGCAAAGCGTTCACCAAAGAATCGGACGATGCAGACGACGATGAACTGCAGCTACCTGCGTTGCCGTCGAGCGGGAAAAACTACATCACTCCCCAAGGTTATGCCGTCCTGCGCGACGAGTTGTTCGACCTGATCGACAACGAGCGCCCCAAGATTGTGGAAGTGGTGCACTGGGCCGCCAGCAACGGCGACCGCTCCGAAAATGGCGATTATCTGTATGGCAAGAAACGCCTGCGCGAGATCGACCGCCGCATCCGATTCCTGACCAAACGCCTGGAGATCGCAGAGGTGTCGGATCCCTCGGTGCACCATGGTAACGATCAGATTTTTTTTGGCGCCACCGTCACCTATGTGGATGACACCGATATAGAGCGCACAGTCACCATCAAAGGTATTGACGAGTCCAACAGCGCTGCGGGTGAGGTGAGCTGGATTTCCCCGATCGCGCGCACCCTGCTGAAGGCGCGTGAGGGCGATGAACTCAAGTTGGTCATGCCGGACCGCGTGGCCACCATCGAGGTGTTGCAGGTGGTCTATCCCGCGCCCCAGCCTGTCTAGGCGCTAGCGCTGTTGCTGCTCCGTTCGGCCCGCAGCACCGAGGGTGTCCGGCGCAGGTTGCGCAGCGCAGTGTCGAGGTGTGCGGTGTCACGCACCGCCACCACAAAGCGCAAGTCGGAGGCGTCTTGCACCCCGTCTTGCCCCATGTCGATATGCAGGATATCGGCCTCGGCCGAGGCCAGTGCCGCAGCCACCTTGGCCAGCACGCCCTTGCCGTTGTTGACGGTGACCACGACGCCTGTTTCAAACGGACGGATGGGCTCGTCGGACCACTCCACACCAATGAAGCGCTCGCTGTCCTTGTTCTGGAGTTTGCGTGCGACCTGGCAGTCCTGCTGGTGCACCACCAAGCCTTCGCCGCGGCCCAGGTAGCCCACAATTGTGTCGCCGGGAATGGGGCGGCAGCAGGGCGCGAACTGCACCGAGGCGTTTTCGCTGCCGTCCAGCGTGATGGAGCCCAGCGAAGTGGATTCGTGTGCGGTGAAGCGTTCGCGCGTGAGTAGCAGGGCATCGGGGCGCTCGCCGGTGTCGGCCAGCAGGTTCACCATGCGCTTGGCCACGATGTTGGCAATGCGCTTGCCCAAACCAATGTCGGTCAACAGCTCCTGGCGCGTCTTGTTGCCGGTAAAGCGAAGCAGTTTGTCCCACAGGCCGCTGTAGCTTGGGGTGTCGTCTGGAAAGCGTTCAATACCTTCGGCACGCAAGGCTTGCTGCAGCAGCTTGCTGCCCAGGCTTTCCGATTCGGTTTGCGCCATCGTTTTCAGGTGATGGCGAATCTTGGAACGGGCCCGCCCGGTGCGCACAAAACCCAACCAGGCCGGGTTGGGGGTGGACACGGGTGCGGTCACCACTTCCACCACGTCACCGTTTTTCAGTTCGGTGCGCAGCGGCACTTGCTCGCCATTGATACGCGCGGCCGTGGTGCGGTCGCCAATATTGCTATGAATGGCGTAGGCAAAGTCCACCACGGTGGCGCCGCGCGGCAGCGCCATGATCTGGCTCTTGGGGGTGAACACGTACACGGCGTCGGGGAACAGGTCCACCTTCACGTGGTCCCAGAACTCGGCGGCATCGCGGGTTTCGTCCTGGATGTCCAGCAACGACTGCAGCCACTTGGTACCCAAGCGTTCGCCGGACGCATCGTCGGGGTTGTTGACCTTGTACAGCCAGTGGGCGGCCACACCGGATTCGGCCACCACATGCATGGCCTCGGTACGCATCTGAAACTCCACGTTGATGCCGGCCGGCCCCACCAGTGTGGTGTGCAGCGACTGGTAGCCATTGACCTTGGCAATCGCAATGTGGTCTTTGAATTTGCCGGGGAGGGGCTTGTAGAGCTGGTGCAGGATACCCAATGCGGTGTAGCAGTCCGTCACGTTGGGCACCAGCACCCGAAAGCCATAAATGTCGGTCACCTGGGCGAAGCTCAGGTGTTTGTCGTCCATTTTCTTGTAGATGGAGTACAGCGTCTTCTCGCGACCCGCAATGCGCACCGGCATGTTGGCTGCGGCGAACACGGCTTCCACTTCCTTCTGCACTTTCTGGATCAGGTCGCGGCGGCGGCTGCGGGCTTTGGCCACGGCCTTGGACAGCGTGGCGTAGCGCCAAGGCCGCAAATGCCGGAAGGACAAATCTTGCAGTTCCCGGTAGGTCTGGTTCAGACCCAGTCGGTGGGCGATGGGGGCATAAATATCCAATGTCTCGGATGAGATGCGCCCCCACTTGGTGCGCGGCACATCGGAAAGCGTGCGCATGTTGTGGCTGCGGTCTGCCAACTTGATCAGGATGACGCGTACATCACGCGCCATGGCCAGCAGCATCTTGCGAAAGGACTCGGCCTGGTTTTCTTCGCGGGTGTTGAACTGCAGCTTGTCAAGCTTGGTCAAGCCGTCTACCAGTTCGGCCACGGGGGAGCCAAACTTCTCGATGAGTTCCGTCTTGGTGATGCCGCAGTCTTCCAGTGCGTCGTGTAGCAAGGCAGCCATCAGTGCCTGGGCATCGAGTTTCCAGTCCGCACACTGCACTGCCACCGCAATCGGGTGGGTGATGTAGGGCTCACCATTGTTGCGCAACTGGCCCAAGTGCGCTTCGTCGGCAAAGCGGTAGGCCAGGCGCACCTGCTCCACATCGTTGGCGCTCAGGTAGTCCAGTTTGGCCGTCAATCCGGCAAAACTGGCCGCTGCAGCGTTGGCGGCAGCCGCCGGTGATGTGATGTGTGGAGTACTGCCCATAGCTTAAATGTAGCGCGCCCTATGCAGTGGTGCAGGCCAAACGCAAAAAAGCACCGCAAGCGGTGCTTTTTAAAGAGATGGTGCGATTAAAGAGGTACTTTTTTCAGCATCTCGATGCCGACCTTGCCGGCTGCAATTTCGCGCAAGGCGGTGACGCCTGGCTTGTTCTTGCTCTCGATTTTGGGGGTGTGACCTTGGCTCAGCATGCGGGCACGGTAGGTTGCTGCCAAAACCAGTTGGAAGCGATTGGGGATCTGCTCGAGGCAGTCTTCAACAGTGATGCGGGCCATGGAAATCTCCGGGAAACTAGAGGATGTTCAGCGCTTGGAATGTTTCGGCACGGGCGCGGCGCTGTGCCGAAATTTTGAGCCGCTGGGAGTGGACAATGGCTTTCAGGTCGAAAAGCGCACGGTCGAATAACTCGTTGATTATAACGAAGTCGAATTTTCCGACCTGGGCCACCTCGACCTGGGCGTTCTTCATGCGCATGTCGATGATCTCGGGGGAGTCCTCACCGCGACGCTCCAGGCGCGAGCGCAGCTCTTCCCAGCTGGGGGGCAGGATAAAAATGCAGATGGCATTCGCAAACACATTTTTGATCTGTATGGCACCCTGAAAGTCAATTTCCAGGATCACATCGGCGCCCATGGCCATGCGGTCTTCGATGGCTTTTTTCGAGGTGCCGTAGCGGTTGGCGTGCACGTGCGCCCATTCGACAAAGGCGTCGGCGGCCACCATGGCGTCGAACTCCTGTTGCGACACGAAGAAGTACTCACGGCCATGTTTTTCCTGGCCGCGCGGTGGGCGCGTGGTGTGCGACACCGAGGGCTGCAGCCGGGAATCCAGCTCTAGCAGGGCCTTGCACAGGCTGGACTTACCCGCCCCGCTGGGGGCTGCGACAACAAAGAGATTTCCGGGGTAGTCCATTGACATTGGCTCCGATAAGGCGGCTGGCTGAAGTCGCCTTATTCTAAGTTCTGAACCTGCTCGCGCATTTGTTCGATCAGCACCTTCATGTCCACCGAGATGTGGGTCAGGTCCAACGCGGCTGATTTGGAGCCCATGGTGTTGGCTTCGCGGTGCAGTTCCTGGATCAGGAAGTCGAGCCGTTTGCCAATTTCGCCCCCCTTCTTGATCAGGCGTTCCAGCTCGTCCAGATGGGAGCTCAGGCGGGTGATTTCCTCGGCCACATCAATGCGGATGGCAAAGGCCGTGGCCTCGGTCAGTGCGCGGTCTTGGGCGGCTTCGGGCAGGGTGGCGCCATCGGTCAGGGCCATGGCCTCTTTCCAGCGCTCCATGAAGCGGGTGCGCTGCTGCTCCACCAGCTTGGGCACCAGCGGACCGGCTTGCTCGGCCAGGCTGCGCAGTTGGGTGATGTGGCCCAGCAACATGGTGGCCAGGCGGGCGCCTTCGCGCTGGCGGGCTGCCAGCAGTTCTTTGAGGGTCTTCTCGGCCAGCGGCATCACATCGGCACTCCAGTCACGCTGACCACCTTGTTCGCTGGCAGCCAAGCGAATGACGTCGGCCACGCTCAGCGGGTTGGCATTGGGCAGCCAGGCACGGATGCTGTCTTGTGCCGCGTTCAGGCGCTGCAGCAGCTTGGGCGTGGGGTCAGGGATGCTGCTGGCACTGGTGGTCTCTACCGAGGCGCGAACTTCAATCTTGCCGCGCTTGAGTTTGCTGCCCAGCAGCTCGCGCAGGGCCGGCTCGAACTGGCGCAGGTCTTCGGGCAGACGAAATGTGAGGTCCAGAAAGCGGCTGTTGACCGATCGGATTTCGAGGCCGAGCTGGGTGGTGGGCTGGTTTTTGGACTCGCCTTCCGGGGCGCTGGTGGCTGTGCTGTGCTGGGCACTGGCATAGCCAGTCATGCTGTAAACTGGCATCACGGGTTCTCGCTGCGTTGAAACGGCCCCGAGAATAACCCGGTTCAGACGCAACCGACGAGCCCTTACCCCGCAATTTATGTCAAAGGTCAAGCCAGCACCGTTACCCCCCGACACCACGATTGGCGGCTACCGCATTATTCGCAAGGTGGCGGCCGGGGGCTTTGGTTTGGTCTACCTGGCGCTGGATTCGGAAGGTCAGCAGGTTGCCGTCAAGGAATACCTGCCCTCATCGCTGGCCAGCCGCGCACCCGGTGAGCTGTTGCCCCAGGTGCAGCCCGAGAAGCTGTCTTTGTACCGCTTGGGCCTCAAAAGCTTTTTCGAAGAGGGCCGCTCGCTGGCGCAAATCTCCCACCCCTCCGTGGTGAGCGTGCTGAACTTCTTCCGTGAGAATGAAACTGTCTATATGGTGATGAACTACCTGGAGGGCGCGGCCCTGCAGGATTTCATCGTCACTGCGCGCGACCAGAAGAAGAGCAAGGTGTTCCGCGAGTCGACCATCCGCTCCCTGTTCGACGAAATTTTGCGCGGTCTGCGCATCGTGCACCAGCACAAGATGCTGCACCTGGATATCAAGCCAGCCAACATCTTTATTACTGACGACAACAAGTCGGTGTTGATCGACTTTGGCGCGGCACGCGAAGTGCTGAGCAAGGAAGGCAACTTCATCCGCCCCATGTACACGCCTGGCTTTGCTGCACCCGAGATGTACCGACGCGATGCCTCCATGGGGCCGTGGACCGATATTTATGCCATTGGCGCTTGTATCTACGCGTGCATGCAGGGTTATCCACCCAACGAAGCCCCGCAACGTCTGGAAAAAGACCGCATTACCACCGCACTGGCCCGTTTGCGTGGCGTGTATTCCGACAACCTGATTGAAGTGGTGGAGTGGTGCATGTCGCTGGATCCGCTCTCGCGTCCGCAGTCGGTATTTGCCCTGCAAAAGGAGCTGTCGCGCGAAGGTGAGCGGCGCTACACCAAGCTCTCGGTGGGAGAGAAGGTGCGCATGCAGTTTGACTCCATGGTGGCCGACACCAAAAAGACCGTGCAGGGCGCTGTCGCGGCGCCAGCCAAACCCAAATGAAATTCTCCGTATTCCAGATCAGCCGCAAAGGCGGTCGCGAAAAAAACGAAGACCGCATGGGGTATTGCTATACCAAGGCGTCTGGCTTGTTTTTGCTGGCCGATGGCATGGGCGGTCACCCCGAGGGCGAGGTGGCTGCGCAGATGACGTTGCAGGTGATTTCGGCGCTTTACCAGAAAGAGGCTACGCCTGAGATTGAGGACGTCAAGGCCTTCTTTCAGCGTGCCATTCTGGCCGCCCACCGCCAAATCCTGCGCTACGCCACCGAGAAGCACCTGATGGACACCCCGCGCACCACGCTGGTCGCCGCGATTGTGCAGGGCGGTGTGGCGCACTGGGTGCATTGTGGCGACTCGCGTTTGTATTTTGTGCGCCAGGGCGAGTTGCTGGCCCGCACCCGCGACCACTCCTACATGGAACAGCGTGAGGGTGAGCGGCCCCTGGCCCACACTCCGGCGGTGTTCAACCGCAACGTGCTCTACACCTGCCTGGGCTCACCGACCAAACCGGTGTTCGACATCACGGGCCCCGTGTCCTTGTTGCAGGGCGATCGCATCATGCTGTGTTCAGACGGCCTCTGGGGGACGGTGGACGACTCCACCATCGTCTACCACCTGGCGCAAAAGCCTGTGACCGACTCTGCCCCCGATCTGGTGGAGCAGGCGCTGGCCAATGGCGGGCCGCATTGTGACAACGTGACCCTCATCACCATGGAGTGGGAAACGCCAGACAGCTTTGAGTCCACCCGCGGCAGTATTACTACCGACAACATTGAGGACGGCGTGTTTGCCTCCACGGTGCAGGCCGGCTGGCTGGATTCGCAGGTGGATGACCTGGACGACGCAGCCATCGAACGCTCCATCGCCGAGATCAACGAAGCCATTCGCCGTTCCGCCGCACGCCGGGGATAGGCGTCGGCCGCGCGACGGCCATTTCCAGAAGGACTGCCATGACTGAATTCGTTCGCAGCGGCGCGCGCGCCGCCAACGCTTTGCGCCCGGTGCGCATCACCCGCCACTACACCATGCATGCCGAGGGCTCGGTGCTCATCGAATTTGGCAACACCAAGGTGCTGTGCACCGCGTCGGTGGAAGAGCGTGTGCCGCCGCACAAGCGCGGCAGTGGCGAGGGCTGGGTGACGGCGGAATACGGCATGCTGCCGCGCGCCACCCACAGCCGCAGCGACCGCGAAGCGGCCAAGGGCAAGCAGAGCGGGCGCACGCAGGAGATCCAGCGCCTGATCGGTCGCTCGCTGCGCGCGGTGTTTGATTTGAAGAAGCTGGGTGAGCGCACCATCCAGCTGGACTGCGATGTGATCCAGGCCGACGGAGGCACCCGCACCGCTGCCATTACGGGCGCCTTTGTGGCGGCCCAGGATGCAGTGAACGGCCTGCTCAAGGCCGACAAGATTACCGCGACACCGATCACCGCCGCCGTGGCAGCCATCAGTGTGGGCATCGTGCAAGGTACGCCGCTGCTGGATCTGGAATACACCGAAGACTCCGCCTGCGACACCGACATGAATGTGGTGATGACCGGGGCGGGGCATTTTGTGGAAGTGCAGGGCACCGCGGAAGGCGTGGCGTTTACGCGCGCCGAGATGGACCAGCTGCTGGGGCTGGCCGAACAAGGCATTGGCGAGCTGATGGCCTTGCAACAAGATTCACTATCAAAATAATAGCTGCTCGCGCAGTATTCATAAGCGCTAGAGGCATATTCATGCAAATCGTTCTCGCATCCAACAACCAGGGCAAGCTGGTCGAACTGCAAGCCATGTTTGGCACGCTGGGCTGCACCCTGGTGCGCCAGGGCGACCTGGGCGTGCCCGAGGCGCCCGAGCCCTACCGCACCTTTGTGGAAAACGCGCTGACCAAGGCACGCAATGCGGCGCAGCACACCGGCTTGCCCGCGCTGGCCGACGACGCCGGCCTGTGCATCGACGCCTTTGGTGGTCTGCCGGGCGTGGACACAGCCTACTACGCCACCCAGTACGGCTACGCCAAGGGTGACGACAACAACGTCACCGCGCTGCTGGAGCAGATGCAGGGAATTGACAACCGCCGTGCGGCCATGGTCAGCACGCTGGTGGCGGTGCGTTCGCCCGAAGACCCGGAGCCACTCATCGCCGTGGGGCGGGTGGTGGGCGAGATTGCACGTGAGCGCCTGGGCAGCAACGGTTTCGGTTTTGACCCGGTGATGTGGATTCCCGAGTTTGGCCAGACCTTTGCCCAGCTGCCGGTGGAAGTGAAGAATGCCCATAGCCACCGTGGCCGTGCGGCGCAGGCCATGGCGGCACTTATCCGCGCCAATTGGTTAGGGACCTGAGCGGCCATGATTCCGATCACGCCACTGGGCCGCGAAACAGACGCCGCGGTGCAGCGCGACATCCAGCACTACATGCGGCCCGGCACCTTGCAGCTGTCGGCGCTGCCGCCGCTGTCGCTGTATGTGCACCTGCCCTGGTGTTTGAAGAAGTGTCCGTACTGCGACTTCAACTCCCACGAGCAAAGTTCACAAGGCCTGCCGGAGCAGCGCTACATCGATGCCGTGGTTGCCGACCTGGAAGCGGCGTTGCCGCTGATCTGGGGCCGCACGGTGCACAGCATCTTCATTGGCGGTGGCACGCCCAGCCTGTTTTCACCACAGTCCATCGACCGCCTGTTGGCTGACATCCGCGCCCGCCTGCGGCTGGAGGCGAACTGCGAGGTCACCATGGAGGCGAATCCCGGCACGTTCGAGAAGGACCGCTTCAAGGCCTTTCGCAGCGCCGGTGTCACGCGCCTGTCCATCGGCGTGCAGAGTTTCAATGATGGGCACCTGAAGACGTTGGGGCGCGTGCATGACCGCGCGCAGGCGCTGGCGGCGGTGGAAGAAGCTGCGCAGTCGTTTGCCACCTTCAACCTGGACCTCATGTATGCGCTGCCCGGGCAGACGATGGAGCAGCTGGACGCCGATGTGCAACTGGCGTTGCAGTTCGCGCCGCCGCACATCTCCATTTACCACCTCACCATCGAGCCCAACACCTACTTTGCCAAGTTCCCGCCGCAGATTCCCGAGGACGACACGGCCTACGCCATGCTGGACCGCATCACCGAGCTGACGGGTGTGGCCGGGCTGGAGCGCTACGAGGTGTCGGCCTATGCCAAGCCCACGCACCGCTGCTTTCACAACCTCAATTACTGGCAGTTTGGCGACTACCTGGGCATTGGTGCGGGTGCGCACAGCAAGCTGAGTTTTGCGCACCGCGTGGTGCGCCAGGTGCGCTTTCGCGACCCTGCGCGCTACATGCAACAGGCACTGGCTGGCAACGCGCTGGCGCAGGACGAGGAGGTGGCGCGTGCGGACCTGCCGTTTGAGTACATGCTCAATGCGCTGCGCTTGCGCAACGGTTTTGGCTTGCGCGATTTCACCGAGCGGACTGGTTTGCCCATCACGGCCATCCAGGCGGGTCTGCAGGAGGCCGAGCGTAAGGGCCTGATCGAGCGCGACTTCGCACGCGTGCGTCCCACGGTGCGTGGTTTTGACTTTTTGAGTGACTTGCAGGCGCTTTTCCTGCAAGAATGAGCCCACGGCCCCGCCACTGCGGCAAGTTGGCACATGGCCCTTCGGGCGGCTTTGTGGGGCGTTGCCCGCATGTCCCGGCACAACAACAGGAGGCTGTTCATGTTTTCGGTGTATGGCAAAGCGGGACGTGTGTTTCGGGGCTCCATGGAAGAGTTGCGCCGCGTCGGGGCGGCTGCGGGCCTCACGCGTACGCGGGGCCTCAGCGCGGTGGGGCAAGAGGGGCGCGACCACGGCAGTGACTCGGGTTTCTCGGCCTTGATGGCTGTTGCACCACCCCCAGCACCTGCTGACTTGGCCCACCGTGTGGCCTTGGCCGCCTACACCGAGGTGCGCAAGACGGACACGCCCCGCCAGCCACTGACCAAGGTGGAGTCCATCATGAGCAGCCAGGTAGTGCTGGTGCCAGACAGCTGCACCATCGAACAGGCCTGGCTGTTGTTGGAGCAGCATGGCATAGGCCAAGCGCCCGTGGTGTCGGAGCAAAAGGTGCTCGTGGGCCTGTTGGCCCGTGCCGGCCTGATGCGTGCCGATCACCTGCCCCAGGCCGAACAGCACCCCCTGGTATGGCGCGCGTGGCTGGCCCAGAGCGTGACCGAAGTCATGTGGACGCCTGTTCCCAGCGTGGCACAGGACACCGATATCCGCCGTGTGGCACGCGTGCTGCTGGACACCGGTTTGCCGGGACTGCCTGTTGTGGACGATGAGGGCGTGGTCACCGGGTTTGTGTCGCGCTCCGACATCCTGCGCGCCGTGGTGGCCGACCCGCCCTTGGATTTGTGGACCTGAATCAGGCCTTTTCCATGTGATCGCGCTGTGCGAGTGCCGGGAACAGCCGGAACCACAGGCCCGCCACCAGCATGGTGCCCACGCCGCCCATGACCACCGAGCCCACCGGTCCCCACAGCGCCGCGGTGGCACCTGATTCAAACTCGCCGAGCTGGTTAGACGCACCGATGAAGATGGAGTTGACGGCAGAGACACGCCCACGCATCTCATCCGGCGTTTCCAGTTGGACCAGGGTGTTGCGCGTCACCACGCTGATGCAGTCGGCCGCCCCGGTGACGACCAGCGCCAGCAGCGACAGCCAGAACGAGGTGGACAGACCAAACACCAGCATGGCCAGCCCGAACACGCCAACGGCGATCAGCAGCCGCGGCCCCACCCGGCGGCGCAGCGGCCAGCGCGTGAGTGCCAGAGACATGGCCAAAGCCCCCACGGCAGGTGCCGAGCGCAGCAACCCCAGGCCGGCTGGGCCGGTGTGCAGAATGTCTTTGGCGTATATCGGCAGCAAAGCGGTGGCGCCGCCCAGCAGCACCGCGAACAGGTCCAGCGAGGTGGCACCCAGAATCACTTTGCGCTGCCAGACAAAACCGATGCCTGCAAACAGCGACTGCCAAGTGGCCGCAGCCTGCGGCGGTTTGTGCCGGTAGCGCACCAGCAGGGTCAGCGCACCGGCACCGAGCAGCAAGGCCATGCAGGTGACATAGACGTAACGGGGGCCCAGGGCATACAGCAGTCCGCCTAGCGCCGGGCCGCCAATGATGGCCATCTCCATGCCCGTGGAGCTGATGGCAAATGCGCGGGGCAAAAGACTTGCTGGCACTAGCAGGGGAATCAGGGCTTGCTGCGCCGGCATCTGGAAGGCACGCGCCACACCCAGCATCACCGCCAGCCCCAGAATCAGCTCCCGTGTGGCAAAGCCCTGGGAACTAGACACCAGCATGAGGGTGGCCACTGCGGCTTGCAAGGCCATGCAGCAGGCAAAAATGCGCCCGCGGTGCACCCGGTCGGCCAGGTGGCCAGCAGGCAGCGTCATCAGCAGGGCAGGAACAAACTGGAAGAGCCCTACCAGACCAAGGTCCCAGGCACTGGCGGTGATGTCGTACATGTGCCAGGCCACAGCCACCATGAGCATCTGGTTGCCCATGATGCCCGACAGGCGGGCCAGCCAGAACCGGACGAATGCAGTTTGGTCCAGCAGGCGGGGTTCGTGGGGATGCTGCAAATCATTTGATGGCTGCCGAATCAAGAATTTCATGGCCGTTCTTTCGGGAAAACGGGGTATTTCCCGGTGTTCGAAAAATCATGAATTGTCCAACTGAACAACGGCGTGCCAGGCCATGACTGAAACAACACCCTCTGCGTCAGCGCTAGAGGAATGGAAAGAGGCAGCGGCAGCATGACAACGGGCTTGGGCATAGCCAACCAAAACAGTCAAGAATGGATTCTACTTCCCAATAAATGGCAAATATGATAAATTTGACACCAAGTTGATTTGATTTTCACCGCTAAAAATTGATTTAGGCAATGAATTAATCATTTTTGGCCTATTTCATGAAGGACGTAATACAGATGAACACTGCCGAACACAGCCCCAATTTTTCAGTCGCCCATCGCACTGCTGCCGATTTTTCATCCGGCCCGCAGGAGTACCTGAGTTTTTGCCTTGGGGGTGAGGAATATGGCATTGACATCCTGAAGGTGCAGGAGATCCGGGGATTCGAGCAGCCCACTCGCATGACCGGTGCACCGGAATTCGTCAAAGGCGTATTGAACTTGCGTGGCGTCATCGTGCCCATTCTGGACCTGCGACTGAAGTTCGGGATCCCTGACCCTTCGTATGACGCGCTGACGGTCACCGTGATTCTTGCGCTGGACCATTTTGTGGTGGGGATCGTGGTTGATTCTGTGAGTGACGTCGTGGAACTTGCACCTGAGCAGGTCAAGCGCGTGCCGGAATTCAGCGGTTACGTGACCTCCACATGCATCACCGGCATCGGGACCCTAGAGCAGTCCGGTCGAGACCGCATGCTGATTCTGTTGAATATCGAAAAGCTGATGGGCGGCAGCGACATGGGGCTGATACAGCCTGCGCTCCAGTAAATACCGCAGCTCACTGCGTGAAGCACGAAGACAACCCATGAATTGAACCTTGTATGAACTTTAATGACCTAAAAATATCAACCCGCCTGTCTATCCTCATAGGCGTTTTATCAACACTTTTGATTGGCGTCGGCATGCTGGGCCTCTATGGCATCAGTAAGTCAAACGACTCACTGAAGACGGTCTATGAAGACCGAGTGGTTGCCCTTGATCAACTGGGTCAAGTGAGCTACTTGCTGCAGCGTAATCGTGTTTTGATTATGGGCATGTTGCTGCAGCCGACTGCTGCCGCGGTCGAGCGGAACAACCAAGAGTTCCGCACAAATGCAGAGAAAATTGTGCAAGTGTGGGCCTCTTATATGGCCACCTACTTGACGCCAAATGAGTCAACGTTGGCTCAGGAATTTATAAAAGTTGAAACCCCCTATGTGAAGGAAGGACTGTTGCCTGCAGCCGACGCAATCGTCGCGGGTGACTTTGAAGCAGCGAAAGCCATTTTTGTGGGAAAGATTGAAGGCCAGTCACCGGCCGTGTTCGAAGCGATTCGAAAATTGAATCAGCTGCAACTCGATGTTGCGAAGCGCGAGTATGAAACGGCCAAGGCGGGTCTTCAAACCACATTGACTATTTACGTTGCAGCCATCGTGGCTGGTCTCCTGTTTGCTTTGGCTTTTGGATACGCCCTGGTGCGTGGAATCGGTCGCCAGTTGGGTGGAGAGCCAAGCGACGCAGTCAGTTTGGCCAAGAGTGTTGCCTCGGGTGATTTAAGTACTGAAATACTGATCCAAGGTGGTGACACTAGTAGCCTCATGGTTCAACTCAAGAGCATGCAGGAAAGCCTGTCCAGGGTCGTGTCCAGTGTGCGCCAGGGCTCCGAAGGGGTATCAACTGCCAGCGCTGAAATTGCATCCGGCAATCACGACCTGTCCTCACGCACCGAGCAGCAAGCCAGTGCGCTGGAGGAAACCGCCGCCAGCATGGAAGAACTCGCATCCACTGTGAAGCAAAACGCCGACAACGCCCGTCAGGCCGATCAACTCGCCAAGAACGCCTCCACAGTGGCCATCAAGGGCGGAGAAGTGGTGAGCCAGGTGGTGGAAACCATGAAGGGCATCAACGAATCTTCCAGAAAGATTTCCGACATCATCAGCGTGATTGACGGCATTGCCTTTCAAACCAATATCTTGGCGCTTAATGCTGCAGTGGAAGCGGCCCGTGCCGGTGAACAGGGCCGTGGGTTCGCGGTGGTGGCAAGTGAAGTGCGCTCCCTGGCTGGCCGCAGCGCGGACGCTGCAAAGGAAATCAAGTCACTGATCAATGCCAGCGTGGACCGCGTGGAGCAGGGCACTGTGCTGGTTGACCAAGCCGGTGAAACCATGACCGAAGTGGTGAGTTCGATCAAGCGGGTGACAGACATCATGGGTGAGATTAGTGCCGCCAGTACCGAACAGGCAGCCGGTGTAGCCCAGATTGGTGAAGCCGTGCAGCAAATGGACCAGGTCACCCAGCAAAACGCTGCGTTGGTGGAAGAAATTGCCGCCGCTGCCAGCAGCCTTCAAAGCCAAGCCGGCGATCTGGTGCAGACCGTAGGGGTGTTCAAACTGGCACATACAAGCCCTACAGTTGGCCAAGCTAACACGCAGCGCAAGTTGTCGACCAGCAGCGCTCCCGCAAATGCCGCAAAGTTGACCAAACCGGCGACCAAAAAACTGGGATTTACAGCCCCAAAGGCTGCGGTCGTACCGCGGCAATTTGGTCTGAGTACTCCCAAACTGGCGGTTGCAGGTGGTGATGACTGGGCGAACTTCTAATCTGCGCCGGCTGTGCTACGGGTGTTATCAGAAGCTTGGCAGTCCGCGCAGCAGACTGCATAGCCGAACCATGCGTGCTGGTAGCGGTTTGTCGCTGATGCGATGAGCCCAGCCAAAAAACTCCGTCGGGCGTCCTGAGGGAGTTTTTGCATTGCTTGGGCTTTGGCACGGTTTTGCGAGAAAGCAAAATGCGGCCCATCGGTCAATAGCGCACAACGTGCCCAAATGGACAGGGTATGGTGAACGGGACATTTAGACAGGCTGCGCGAGCGCAAGCCAGAATGGCGGAAGCTGTGAGATTCGAACTCACGGAGGGGATAAACCCTCGCCGGTTTTCAAGACCGGTGCCTTAAACCGCTCGGCCAAGCTTCCAGAGCTGCGTATTCTAACTGCGCCGCGAAGGCGGCCTTCAGGCTGCTTTGAGCATGCCTTTGGTTTCGATGAAGGCAATCACGTCTTGCAGGCCGCTCAGGTCTTTCAGGTTGGTCATCACAAAGGGCTTGAGGCCTTTGGGTGTGGTGCGCATGCGTTCAGTGTCGCTGCGCATCACGTCCAGGTTGGCACCCACGTAGGGCGCCAGGTCGGTTTTGTTGATGACAAACAGATCGCTCTTGGTAATGCCGGGGCCACCCTTGCGCGGAATTTTTTCGCCCGCAGCCACGTCGATCACGTAGATGGTGAGGTCACTCAGCTCGGGGCTGAAAGTGGCGGCCAGGTTGTCGCCGCCGCTTTCCACAAACACGATGTCGGCGTTGGGGTGGTCCACCAGCATGCGGTCGATGGCTTCCAGGTTGATGGAGCAGTCTTCGCGGATGGCGGTATGCGGGCAGCCGCCGGTTTCCACGCCCATGATGCGGTCAGCCGGCAGCGCGCCGCTCACGGTCAGCAAGCGCTGGTCTTCCTTGGTGTAGATGTCGTTGGTGATGGCGACCAGGTCGTACTGGTCGCGCATGGCCTTGCACAGCATTTCCAGCAGGGTGGTCTTGCCAGAGCCCACGGGGCCGCCTATGCCCACGCGCAGGGGAGGGAGGGCTTTGGTGCGGTTGGTGATGTGGTGCAGGTTGGACATGGTTTGCTATTAATTTAGGAGCTGCTCGCGCAGTATCTATAAGGGCTAGGACCTGAAAAGCCTTGAATATTGAACCTCGTGCTGGCTGCTCAGGATCGCCAGCATGGGGCTGAAGGCTTGGCGGCTCTCGTCGGTCACCGCCAGCGCGTGGTCCACGGCAGCGGGAATCTCGGCGGTCAGCGCAGACAGGATGCGCTGGCCCGCGCTTTGACCCAGTGGCACCGATTTGATGGCGGCCTGGGTCATGTTTTCGGCCCAGCCAAAGGCGTAGGCCAGCAGGCATTCGCGCACCGGGGCCAGCGTGGCACTGGCCGCCAGCGCGTAGGCGATGGGGTAGGTCGGCGATTGCGCGGCCAGCACGGCTATTTGCGCGGGCGTGGCGGTGGTGTGGTTCTTCAGCCACTCCAGCAGGCTCTTGCCCATTTGTTCGGTTTGGGCCCGCAACTCGGCGCTCTCGCGCGTCTGCAGCACCCAGGCGTTCAGGGTGGTCACGCGTTGCATGTCGTCGGCACGCCAGGCGCCAATGCCCTGGGCCACGGCGGGCAGGTCAGAGCGCGCCAGTGTCAGGTGCAACTGGTCCACCAGCCAGGCGGATGCTTCACTTTCTGTAGCGGCACGCGCAGTATCCACGGCAGCTTCCAGGCATTCCGAATAGGAAAACCCGCCAATCGGCAGGGCTGGCGAGGCCAGCCACATGAGTTGCATCAGGCTGCTGTCGAGCATGGTGGCGGTCGCGCTTACTGGTCGCCGTGGTCGTGGTGCCCGTGCGCATGGTCGTGGCCATGGTTGCAGTCCGGGCCGTGCACATGCGGTTTGGCCTGCACCGCCACCGGAATGCCGCGCAGGCTGGCAACCGGCGTGGGGGCTGCTGCGTGGCTGTGGCCATGGTCGTGGTGCCCGTGGTCGTGTCCATGCTGATGCCCGCCGTGGTGGCCCCCGGTGGCATAGGCGCCGTTCTCGGGTTCAAAGGCCTCGTCCACTGCGTTCACGATCAGGTGCATGGCGCGCAGCATGTCGGCCAGCACGTGGTCGGGCTCAATCTTCAGATGGTCGGGTTTCAGTTCGATCGGTACATGGCGGTTGCCCAGGTGGTAGGCCGCGCGGATCAGGTCGAACGGTGTGCCGTGGTCGCTGCAGTGGGTGATTTTCAGCACCGCTTGGGGCGCAGCCGTCACCCGGATCAGCGAGCCGTCTTCGGCCACCAGCACATCGCCGCCGCGCACCGCGGTGCCCCGCGGCAGAAACACGCCCAGGGTGCGGCCGGTGGAGTCGGTGGCGTCAAAGCGGCTTTTCTGGCGCACGTCCCAGTCGAGTTCGACGGTGGCGGCACGCTTGAGCAGCACAGCGGCCAGGCCCTGGCCTTGGGGGATGCATTTGGAGACTTGGAGCATGGAAGGGGCGGAACGAGGAAGATGCCGGATTGTGGACCAGGGGGATGGAGCCCACCGCGGTGCCGTTACAAGGCCATGGTGAGGTAGCGGCTGTTCGGGTCCAGCGTGTAGCTGCCAAAGGGGCCACAGGGCTCGAAACCTTCTGCCAGGTACAGCTGGTGTGCTGGCGTGAAGAAGTCCTGGGTGCCGGTCTCCAGGCTCAGGCGCTGCAGCCCCAGCGCGCGCGCCTGGGTCAGGATGTGCAGCAGCAATTGCCGTGCAATGCCACGCCCGCGGAAGGCTGCGGCGGTGCGCATGGATTTGAGTTCGGCATGCCCGGCATCCAGCCGCTTGATGGCGCCGCTGCCGACCAGCGTGCCATCCTGGGCCGTCTCGCCGGGCCACCAGGCGGACCAGAAGTGCACACTGGGGTCACGCAGCTTGTCCAGGTCCAGCGCATGCACGCTCTCGGGCGGCGAGGTGGCGTGCATGTCCTGCAGGTGCTCTTCCAGAAAGCGGGCAATGCGCGGGTCGCTCAGGTCATCCAGCCGGATATGCAATGGCAGTGGTGGCATGCGTTCAGAACAAAAAGTAGCGCTGCGCCATGGGCAGCTTGACCGCCGGTTCGCAGGTCAACAGTTGACCATCGGCACGTACGCTATAGGTCTGCGCATCAATCTCCATCGTGGGCAGGTAGCTGTTGTGCACCATGTGCTGCTTGCGCACACCGCGGATGTTCTTCACAGCAGCCACGTTCTTGGCCAGGCCAAAGCGCTCTTTCACACCGGCGTTGAAACCTGCTTGCGACACAAAGGTGAACGAGCCCTTGTGCAGCGCGCCGCCAAACGCGCCGAACATGGGGCGGTAGTGCACCGGCTGGGGCGTGGGGATGGAGGCATTGGGGTCGCCCATGGCGGCAAACGCGATAAAGCCGCCTTTGAGAATCACCGCGGGCTTCACACCAAAAAACGCCGGCTTCCACACCACCAGGTCGGCCCACTTGCCCACTTCAATCGAGCCCACTTCATGGCTGATGCCGTGCGCAATGGCGGGGTTGATGGTGTACTTGGCCACATAGCGTTTGGCGCGGAAGTTGTCGTTGCGCACCGAGTCTTCGGGCAGCGTGCCGCGCTGGGCTTTCATCTTGTCGGCCGTCTGCCAGGTGCGGATGATGACCTCGCCCACGCGGCCCATGGCCTGGCTGTCGCTGCTCATCATGCTGATGGCGCCCATGTCGTGCAGGATGTCTTCGGCCGCAATGGTTTCCTTGCGGATGCGGCTCTCGGCAAAGGCCAGATCTTCGGCAATGCCCGCGTCCAGGTGGTGGCAGACCATCAGCATGTCCACGTGCTCGTCCAGCGTGTTCTGGGTGTAGGGCATGGTGGGGTTGGTGGAGCTGGGCAGGAAGTTGGCCTGCCCCACCACGCGCAGGATGTCGGGTGCGTGGCCGCCCCCCGCACCTTCGGTGTGGAAGGCGCAGAGTCCTCGGCCCTTGGTAGCGGCGATGGTGTTTTCCACAAAGCCCGATTCGTTGAGCGTGTCGGAGTGGATGGCGACCTGCACATCAGTCTCTTCGGCCACGTCCAGGCAGTTGCTGATGGCGCTGGGCGTGGTGCCCCAGTCTTCGTGCAATTTCAGGCCGATGACGCCAGCGTTGACCTGCTCGTGCAAAGCCGCGGGCAGGGACGCATTGCCCTTGCCCAAAAATCCCAGGTTCATGGGGAAGGCATCAGCCGCTTGCAGCATGCGCTCAATGTTCCAGGGGCCGGGCGTGCAGGTGGTGGCAAAGGTGCCGGTGGCCGGGCCGGTGCCGCCGCCCAGCATGGTGGTCACGCCACTGGCCAGGGCCTCTTCGATCTGCTGCGGGCAGATGAAGTGGATGTGGCTGTCGATGCCGCCGGCAGTGACGATGTTGCCCTCGCAACTGATGACCTCGGTGCCGGGGCCGATGATGATGTCCACGCCCGGTTGCGTATCGGGATTGCCGGCCTTGCCGATGGCCACAATGCGCCCGCCTTTGAGGCCAATGTCCGCCTTGACGATGCCCCAGTGGTCCAGGATCAGCGCGTTGGTCATCACGCAGTCCACGGCGCCCTCGGCACGGGTGCGTTGCGATTGAGCCATGCCGTCGCGGATGGTCTTGCCACCGCCAAACTTCACTTCTTCGCCATAGGCGCCAGCGGCCAGGGTGTAGTCCTTCTCCACCTCGATGAGCAAGCCGGTGTCGGCCAGGCGCACGCGGTCACCGACCGTGGGTCCAAAAATTTCCGCGTAGGCGCGGCGTCCAATTGTTGCCATTACAGTTTTCCCTCGACGCTTGTGTCGACTGGTCCTTGCACTAAACCGCGAAACCCATAGACCACGCGGTCGCCGGCCAAATCCACCAGCTCCACGGTGCGTTGCTGGCCCGGCTCAAAGCGCACGGCTGAGCCCGAGGGGATGTTCAGGCGCATGCCGTGCGCGGCAGCGCGGTCAAAGCCGAGCGCACCATTGGTTTCGGCAAAGTGGTAGTGCGAGCCGACCTGGATGGGGCGGTCCGCCGTGTTTTGCACCACCACGGTCAGGGTGCGGCGGCCGGTGTTGAGGGCGTGTTCGCCCTCGTCGCAGAGAATTTCGCCGGGGGTCATGCGCTAGCCCTCAGACGTGGATGAAGAGGTAGGCGCCTGCCACGCCGAGGGTGCTGCCCAGGGTGGTGAGCACCGTGCCACTGCGCCCCGCCAGCCAGCGGCGGATGCCCATGCCTAGGCCCACACCACCCACATGCAGCACGGCTGTGATCAGCAGGAAACCGGCGGCGTAGCCGGCAAAACCGGTCGCCGGTGTTTCGGCGCCATGGGCCAGGCCATGCAGGCCAGCTGCTGCCGCGATCAAGCCCAATCCGAAGGTCTTGGGTACCGGTTTGGCGGCCATGACCAGCATCAAGCCGAACAACGAGACGGACAGCGCAATGGCGTGTTCCAGGTAGGGCAGCGTCACGCCACTGGCGCCCAGCAGGGCGCTGAGCACCAGCGCCAGCAGGAAGGTGGCGGGGCCTTGCCAGGCCTTGTGGGCGGGCAGGGCACTCACCGACCAGACACCCACCGCCACCATGGCCAGCAGGTGGTCCAGGCCGAAGGGGTGTGCCAGGCCTTCCATGAAACTCTCGGTTCTATGGCCCGTATGGGCACTAGCGCCCGTGGATACTGCGCAAGCAGCTATCAAAAGAAGAGCGTTTTTATGGGAAGTTCGCATGGGTTCTCCGCAGGCTTAAACAATGGGTTGGTGCACGGTGACCAATTTCGTCCCGTCAGGGAAGGTGGCCTCCACCTGGATGTCGGGAATCATCTCGGCGATGCCGTCCATCACGTCGTCGCGGGTCAGCACCGCACGGCCTTCGCTCATGAGCTGGGCTACGGTCTTGCCGTCGCGGGCGCCTTCCATCACGGCGCAGCTGATCAGGGCAATGGCTTCGGGGTAGTTGAGCTTCAGGCCACGCGCCTTGCGCCGCTCGGCCAGCAGGCCGGCTGTGAAGATCAGCAGTTTGTCTTTCTCTCTGGGCGTGAGTTCCATAACGTTCTCGGAAGGTGGCGGTTCGGTATTCGGGACTTGGCACTGTAAGCAATCCCTGTGCCTTTCTCCATACGCCATAGGTCGCAGGCCGGTGGCATGAAATCTGCACCCCTGGTGGTGTGTCCACCCCGCCGCCCCCTTTCACCGACGACGCGCCCGCCCAGCGGGTGGTGAAAATCCGCCGCGACTACAACAACTGGGTGGCCTCCGAAACCATGGAGGACTACGCGCTGCGCTTCACGCCACAGCGCTTTCGCAAATGGTCCGAGTGGCGTGTGGCCAACACCGCCTTTGGCGCGGCCTCCTTCCTGATCTTGGAGGCGGTGGGCGCCACGCTCTTGGTGCAGTACGGCTTTGTCAACGCGCTCTGGGCCATCCTGGCCACCGGGCTGGTGATCTTTCTGGCCGGTCTGCCCATCAGCATCTACGCCGCGCGCTACGGGGTGGACATGGACCTGCTGACCCGCGGCGCAGGCTTTGGCTACATCGGCTCCACACTCACCTCGCTCATCTACGCATCCTTCACGTTCATCTTCTTCGCGCTGGAGGCTGCCGTCATGGCCTATGCGCTGGAGCTGGCGCTGGACATTCCGCCCACCTGGGGCTACCTGATTTGTGCGCTGGTCGTGATTCCACTGGTCACGCACGGGGTCTCCACCATCAGCCGCTTGCAGATCTGGACACAACCGCTGTGGCTGGTGATGCTGGTGGTGCCGTTTGGCTTTGTTTTGGTGCGTGATCCGCAGGCGTTTGCGGGAATAACGCACTACGCTGGTGATTTTGGGGCGCCTGGCACGTTTAATTTGCACCTGTTTGGTGCTGCCTTGACGGTGGGGATTGCGCTGATTACCCAAATGGGGGAGCAGGCCGACTACCTGCGCTTCATGCCCGCGCAAACCGCGGCCAACCGCGGCCGCTGGTGGCTGGGTGTGCTTGTAGGCGGGCCGGGCTGGGTGATTCTGGGCGTCATCAAAATGCTGGGCGGCGCCTACCTGGCCTATTTGGCCATCCGCCACAGCGTGCCGACTGACCGGGCGGTGGACCCCAACCAGATGTACCTGGCGGCCTATGAGTATGTGTTCCCCACGCTGGGCTGGGCGGTGGCGGCCACGGCGGTGTTTGTGGTGGTGTCGCAGCTCAAGATCAATGTGACCAACGCCTATGCGGGCTCGCTGGCCTGGAGCAACTTTTTCTCGCGCCTGACGCACAGCCACCCGGGGCGCGTGGTGTGGGTGCTGTTCAACAGCGTGATCGCCTTCATGCTGATGGAGATGAATGTGTTCCAGGCGCTGGGCGAAGTGCTGGGTCTGTACTCCAACATCGCCATCGCCTGGATCATGGCAGTGGTGGCCGACCTCGTCATCAACAAGCCGCTGGGCCTGTCGCCCAAGGGCATCGAGTTCAAGCGCGCCTACCTGTACGACATCAACCCCGTGGGCGTGGGCGCCATGGCACTGGCGTCCACCTTGTCGATTGCGGCCTATCTGGGCCTGTTTGGTGATTTGGCCAAGGCCTTCTCCGCCGTGGTGGCGCTGGTCACGGCCATGGTGACCGCACCGCTGATTGCCTGGGCGACGAAAGGCAAGTACTACCTGGCACGCCAGCCCATGGAGGCCTCGGCCCAGGGCAGCTACGCGCGGCTCGCCGTACGGAGTTGTGTCATCTGCGAGCGCGAGTACGAAGGCCCCGACATGGCCCATTGCCCGGCCTACCAGGGGCCTATCTGCTCGCTGTGCTGCACGCTGGACGCGCGCTGCGGCGACATGTGCAAGCCACACGCCAACCTGTCCACCCAGTGGTCGGCCACGCTGCGCTGGCTGCTGCCCAAGCCGGTGTGGCCGTTTCTGGACACGGGGCTGGGCCACTTCATCCTGCTCATGCTCATCATCGTGCCGCTACTGGCTACCGTGTTTGGCATGTTCTATATGCAAGAGCTGGGTGCCATCACCGTGGTGGGCGAGCAGCAGAGCGCCATGCAGGCCTCGCTGCGTTCGGGTTTCAGCAAGGCGTTTGCGGCACTGATGCTGATGTCGGGCATCGTGGCCTGGTGGCTGGTGCTGGCGCACAAGAGCCGGCAGGTGGCACAAGAAGAATCGAACCGCCAAACCCATTTGCTGATGCGCGAAATCGAATCCCACCGCCAGACCGACGAGGCCCTGCAAGACGCCAAGCTGCTGGCCGAGCGCGCCAAGCAGGCCGCCGAAGCCGCCAACCAGGCCAAGAGCCGCTACATCAGCGCCATCAGCCACGAGCTGCGCACGCCGCTCAACAGCATCCTGGGCTATGCCCAGCTCATGGGCGAGGATGCGTCCATTCCCGCGCACCGCAAGCAGGCGGTCAGCGTGATCAAGCGCGGCGGTGAGCATCTGCTCTCGCTGATCGAGGGCACGCTGGACATGGCCCACATCGAGAGCGGCAAGCTCACGCTGAACGTGAAGCCCATGCAGTTCGCCAGCGGCATGCACGAGATGGCCAGCATGTTCGAGCTGCAGGCCGCGGCCAAGGGCCTGAGTTTTCGCTTCGAGGTGCAGGGCAGCATTCCCGACTGGGTGCGCGCCGACGAGAAACGTGTGCGCCAGATTTTTTTCAACCTGTTGGGCAACGCCATCAAGTTCACCCAGACCGGTGGTGTGACCCTGCGCCTGCGGTATGCGCGCGAGATGGCGCTGGTGGAGGTGGTGGACACCGGCCCCGGCATGGCGCCCGAGGATCTCGACCGCATTTTTGACCCCTTCACGCGCGGCGCCAGCGCAACCGGTGGCACCACGGGCTCGGGCTTGGGCCTCACCATTGCCAAGATGCTGACCGACCTCATGGGCGGAGAACTCTCGGCCAGCAGCACGCTGGGCGAGGGCGCTGTGTTCCGCGTGCGCCTGTTTCTGCCCGAGCTGCATTTGCCGGCCAGCGCCGAGCAGCAGGTGGTGGTCACGGCACGCAAGCCACGCCTGGGCTACGCCGGCGCGCGCCGCAAGGTGCTGGTGGTGGACAACGAAGAGGCCGACCGCGAGCTGCTGGTGAGCCTGCTGGAGCCGCTGGGTTTTGAGGTGCGCACCGCTGCCAGCGGCCACGACTGCCTCGATCTGCTGGCCGCCGGCCTGCACCCCGATGTGGTGCTGCTGGACCTGGCCATGCCCGGCATCGACGGCTGGGAAACGCTGCGCCGCATCCGCAGCAACCCGGCGCTGGGCGGCACGCAGCCCCAGGTGGCCATCGTCTCTGCCAATGCGTTTGACCGCGGGCTGGACAACGGCCTGGGCCTGCCGCCCGAAGATTTCATCGTCAAACCCGTGCGCCACACCGAGTTGCTGGATTGGCTGGAGCGTAAGCTCGCGCTGGAATGGGTGGACGCGCTGAGCACACCCGAGCCTGCTGCAGCGGCTGCCAGTTCCGATGTCGTGGTGTTGCCGGGGCCGGCCGATTGCCAGGCCCTGCTGGACTTGGTGCGCCTGGGCTTTTACCGCGGCATCGTCAACAAGCTCGACGCCATTGCCACCGCCCAACCGCAGTGCCTGGCCTTTACCCAGGCCATGGCCGCACTGGCACGCCAGTACCAGTTTGAGGCCATGGCCACCCCATTGCAGAAAGCGCTGGATGCAAGCCCCACTTCGCTCTGACTCCGACGACACCCTGGACCGCGCCAACAGTGACGTGGTACTGATCGTCGACGACGTGCCCGACAACCTCTCGGTGCTGCACGATGCGCTCGATGAGTCGGGCTACACCGTGCTCATCGCCACCTCGGGTGAGGCGGCCCTGCAGCGTGCCACGCAGGGCCTGCCCGATGTGATTTTGCTGGACGCGATGATGCCCGGCATGGATGGGTTTGAAGTGGCGCGCCGCCTGAAGGCCGCACCGCACACCACGCACATCCCCATCATCTTCATGACCGGCCTGACCGAGACCGAGTACCTGGTGGCCGCGCTGGAGAGTGGGGGCGTGGACTATGTGACCAAACCCATCAAACCCAAGGAGGTGCTGGCCCGCATGGGCGTGCACCTGGCCGGCGCGCGCGAGCGACGCCAGACCCGCAATGCGCTGGACGCCTTTGGCTACGCCACCATCACCGTGCGCGCGGTGGACGGTTGCCTGATGTGGCAAACCCCGCTGGCGCGCGAGCTGCTGGAGCGTTACTGCGGCACGCAAGCGCCGCACACGCCGCCCGAGCTGCTGGTCTGGCTGCAGGCTTGCGTGCAAACGGTGGCGCGCGGAGGCGAGCCGGCCAAGCTGAGCCTGGAACGCGGCCCCAAGCGCCTCACCTTCCGCCTGCACCAGCAGATTGGCGACAGCGATGCCGGTGGCGACTGGCTCATCGTGATGCGGGAGGTGTCCGACACCGCCGTCATCGAAGCCATGAGCCTGTCCTTCAAGCTCACCGCCAAAGAGGCCGAGGTGCTCTACTGGGTCGTCAAGGGCAAGACCAACAAGGACATCGGCGACATCCTGGGCAGCAGCCCCATGACGGTGAAGAAACACCTGGAGCGCGTGTTTGTGAAGCTGGGCGTAGAAACCCGCACGGCCGCGGCGGGCATGGCCATGTCGCGCATCCGGCAGCTGCATCCGCAGTTTGAGGGCTAGCGTACGGGTGTTTGTTTGATGTAACGCAATCCTGTTTGCTTGGGCGCAACCGGGCGCTTACCTCCCCTTTACCTGGGGTTTGTAAAGTAGCCTGATCCAAAAAAACAGAGGATCTGGGGATGCAAAAAATCAAACGGGTGCTGTGGGGCCTGGTACTGGGACTCACGGCATGGTGGCTCTGGGTCGACCCCCTTCTCACGGCAAGCCCCGCCTTCTTTGCCGTGCGCAATTCGCTGGTGAACTACACCGGCATTTTGGGCATGGGCATGATGAGTGTGGGCATGGTGCTGGCGGTGCGGCCGGTGTGGTTTGAACCCCACCTGGGTGGGCTGGACAAGATGTACCGCCTGCACAAATGGTTGGGTATCGGTGGTTTGGTCTTTTCTGTGGCGCATTGGTTAGCTTCCAACGCGCCCAAATGGCTGTTTGGATCGGGGTTGGTCCAGCCGCCTGCCGGTGGTCGCCCGCCGCGGGTGGAGCAAACCGTAGAAGTCTTCAAGCTGTTTCAAAGCTGGCGCGGCCTCGCAGAGGGGGTGGGCGAATGGGCGTTTTACGCCACGGTGTTGATGATTGTCCTGGCACTGTTCAAGCGCTTTCCCTACAAATGGTTTTTCAAGACCCACCGGGTTTTGGCAGTGACGTATTTGGCGCTGGTCTTTCACGCGGTAGTGCTGATGAACTTCGCCTACTGGAGCCAGGGGCTTGCGCCCTTCATGGCCGTGTTGATGTGTGCGGGGGCCGTGGCCGCCGTCATCGTGCTGTTTCGCAAGGTAGGAGAGCGTCGCACCGTGGGCGGGGTGGTTGAGCAGGTGGGGCGGTATGACGAACTGGGCGTGCTGTCCGTGCTTGTGCGCATGGATGGCCGTTGGCCTGGTCACCGGGCCGGGCAGTTCGCTTTTGTGACCTTTGACCCCCGGGAAGGGGCACACCCGTTCACCATCACCTCGGCGTGGCAGGACGATGGCCGCATCACCTTTCTTATCAAGGCATTGGGCGACTACACGGAGCGCTTGCCAAGGCATCTCACGGTGGGGCACACGGCGGAAATTGAAGGGCCTTACGGACAATTCACGTTCCAAGGCACCAAGCGCCGCCAAATCTGGGTGGGTGCGGGCATCGGCATCACCCCGTTTGTGGCACGCATGAAAACCTTGGCGACTGCGCCGGACGGCAAGCAGATTGACCTCTTCCACACCACGGCCGTGCTCGACCCACGCGCCATGGCCAAGATGGAGGCGGATGCTGCCGCTGCCGGTGTGCGTCTGCATGTTCTGCACGACCCCCGCGACGGCCGGCTCGATGCGCAGCGTCTGTGCGCTGCGGCCCCCGAATGGCGGGATGCCGATGTGTGGTTTTGTGGCCCGCCTGCGTTCGGCCATGCGCTCAAGGCTGCGCTGGTCGCGCAGGGGTTGCCGGCGGCAGACTTTCACCAGGAATTGTTCGAGATGCGCTGACACTGCGACAATTCCCGCATGAGCACCGATTCGCCCCAACCCGCCCCCGCCGCCAAGCAAGCCAATAACCCGCTGCACGGCAAAACGCTGGAGGCCATCGTGACCGAGTTGGCCGACTACTACGGCTGGGATGGACTGGGCGAGCGCATTCCCGTGCGCTGCTTTACCTTTGAGCCCAGCGTGGGCTCCAGCCTCAAGTTTTTGCGCAAAACCCCCTGGGCGCGCGAGAAGGTGGAGGGCCTGTATTTGTTCATGCTGCGCGAGATGCGCCGTTCGGGGCGCTAAGACCGACCATTCGTCGTGTTTTTCGTGTCTGAGGGGGCAGGTTGGGGAACTTGAGCGTTCACATTATTTGAATCGGATCATCAATCCAATTCAAAATACAGCAACCCGTGGCCCCCTAGACTTGCGGCCATGGTTTCTTCTTCCACTTCCCCATTCAAGGCCCCTGCGGCGCGCTACAGCCGCACGGCCATCGTGCTGCACTGGGCGCTGGGCCTGGCCATTTTGGGTTTGTTTGGCGTGGGCTTGTACATGACCAGCCTGCCGTTCTCGCCCGCCCGGCTCAAGCTCTACAACTGGCACAAATGGGCCGGCATCACGCTCCTGGCCCTGTCGCTGTTGCGCTTGCTGTGGCGCGCCACGCACCGCCCACCCGCGCTGCCCGCCAGCATTGCGAGTGCTATGCCCGCTTGGCAACACTGGGCGCACCACGGCACGCACTACGCGATGTATGCCTTGTTCTTCCTGGTGCCACTGATGGGCTGGGCCTACAGCTCGGCGGCGGGCTTCCCCATCGTGGTGTTTGGCGTGTTGCCGCTGCCGGACTTTGTGCCGGTGGACAAAGCGCTGGCCGAATGGATCAAGCCTTTGCATGAACTCAGTGCGTTTGCCTTGGTCGGACTGGCGGGCTTGCACATTGCGGCAGCCCTCAAGCACCAACTGGTGGACAAGGACGGCCTGATTGGCCGCATGTTGCCTGGCCGCCGCTAACGCCTTTTCGCCATTTTTTTACAGGATATCCCCATGACCGCTTCCCGCTTTCTTGTGTCTGCCTTGGTGGCCGCATCGGTCTTTACCAGCACCCTCGCGCTGGCCCAGCAAAAGCTGGTGCCTGCGCAGAGCGAAATTGTGTTTGTGAGCAAACAAATGGGCGTGCCCGTGGAAGGCCGCTTCAAGAAGTTTGATGCACAAATTGCCTTCGACCCCGCCAAGCCCGACACCAGCAAGATCGCTTTCACCGTTGACATTGCCAGCGCCACACTGGGTGTGCCCGAGAGCGATGCCGAGCTGCCGCGCCCCAACTGGTTCAACACCGCCAAGTTTCCGCAAGCCACCTTCCAGTCCACCGCTGTCAAAGGTCTGGGCGGCGGCAAGTTTGAGGTAACCGGCAAGCTCGCGATCAAGGGCGCCAGCCGCGATGTGGTGGTGCCTGTGGCGCTGACCCAAAGCGGAGCCACCACCACCGTCATTGGCACCTTCCCGCTCAAGCGTCTGGCCTTCAAGATCGGCGAGAACGAGTGGGCCGACACCTCCATGGTGGCCGACGACGTGCAGGTCAAGTTCAAGCTCGCGCTGACTGGCGTGGGCAAGCTCTAAGTTTCTTTCGTTTCTTTTTTAACCATCCCGCAAATCAGGAGTTTTCCATGCGTACATCCTTTATCGCCGCCGCCCTGGCGCTTTCCGCTTTCGCCGGTTCCGTGAGCGCCCAGTCCGCCACTTACGCGATTGACACCTCGCACACCTTTCCCCGTTTTTCTTACAACCACCTGGGCCTGTCTACCCAGCAAAGCCGCTTCAACAACACGACCGGCACGGTGACGTTTGACAAGGCCGCCAAGACTGGCGCGGTGGACGTGGTGATTGACATGAAGGGCGTGGACACAGGCTTCACCGCTTTTAATGGTCACATCCAAGGCGAAGACTTTCTGGACACAGCCAAGTTCCCCACCGCCACCTTCAAGTCCACCAAGGTGGTGTTTGAAGGCGACAAGCCTGCTGCAGTGGAAGGCAACCTGACCATTAAAGGCATCACCAAGCCTGTGACCCTGAAGATCAACAACTTCGTGTCCACCCAGCACCCCATGATGAAGAAGGACGTGATTGCTGCTGACGCCGTCACCACCATCAAGCGCACCGAGTTCAATGCTGGCAAGTTCGCACCTTACGTGGGTGACGACGTGACCATCACTATCGCTATCGAAGCGATCAAGCAGTAAACCTGCGGCCTTGTGCCCTGGAAGCAAAGCCAGCCCGCGGGCTGGCTTTTTTATGGGAATTTGATGCTAAATTGGCCTCTAGCCCCCGTGGATATTGCGCGAGCAGCTCCTGTATTAGTAGCAAAATAAGAAGACTGCCACTCTCCTGTTCTCTGCCACCATGCCAGCCATGTCCTCCGTTGCTCCCCGCACGTCCCTCGCATCCGTGGCCCACGCGCGCGCACTGCGCTGGGAGCCCGCTGGCTCCCCCGTGCTGGACCTGCCGGCGCTGCAGATTCCGCCCGGCGTGAGCTGGGTGGGCGGTGGGGAAGGGCGGGGCAAAAGCAGTCTGCTGCGTTGCCTGGCCGGCGATTTGCAGCTGCCCGGCAGCCATCTGCAGATCGGCAGCACCCTGCTGGCCAGTGCGCCCGCCGCCTACCGTGCGCAGGTGGCCTGGATAGACCCGCGCACCACCGCGCACGACCAGGTGCCCGGCGCAGAGTTTCTGGCCCATACGGCGGCGCGTTACCCCCGCTGGGACGCTGCGCTGCTGGCCGACCTGAGCGAGGCGCTGGACCTCCGCCCCCATCTGCACAAGCCGCTGTACATGCTGTCCACCGGCTCCAAACGCAAAGTCTGGCTGGCTGCCGCATTGGCGTCCGGCGCCACGCTCACGCTGCTGGACGAACCCTTTGCCGCCCTCGACAAAACCTCTATCCGCTGCCTGCTGGACCTGCTGCGCGAAGCCGCCAGCCACACAACGCGCGCCTGGGTGGTGGCCGACTACGAAGCGCCCGCAGGCGTGCCCCTGGCCCAGCACATCGACCTGGGCGATTGATTCATTGAAGGAGACTCCCCATGCCCCAACGCCTTCCCACCTATTTCATCTCGCACGGCGGCGGCCCCTGGCCCTGGATGCCCGAGATGGCCCCTGCCATGCAGCCGTTGGCTGCCTCATTGGCCGATATTCCGCGCCAGCTGGGCCAAACGCCCAAGGCCGTGCTGATGGTCACCGCGCATTGGGAGGCACGTGCCTTCACGCTGGGCAGCAGCCCGGCACCCGGCATGGTGTACGACTATGGAGGCTTCCCGCCCCACACCTACCAGATCGTCTACCCCGCGCCCGGCGCGCCCGCGCTGGTGCAGCGGGTGCAGGGCTTGCTGGAGGCCGCGGGCCTGCCCGTGGCGCAAGACGCGCAGCGTGGCTACGACCACGGCACCTTTGTGCCCCTGGCCGTGATGTACCCCCAGGCTGATGTGCCGGTGCTGCAAATGTCTTTGCGCGCCGGGCTGGACCCCGCCCAGCATCTGGCACTGGGTCGCGCGCTGGCAGTGCTGCGTGACGAGGGTGTGCTCATCGTCGGCAGTGGGCTCAGCTACCACAACCTGCGCGCCTTTGGCCGTGCGGGGCAAGCGCCGTCACTGGCCTTTGATGCGTGGCTGCAAACCGCCATGGCCGCACCCGCCGCACAGCGCACTCAGGCCCTGCTGGAGTGGGAGCAAGCCCCCGCCGCCCGCCTGTGCCATCCGCGCGAAGAACACCTGTTGCCGCTGATGGTCGCCGTCGGTGCGGCCGAGGCCGACACCGCCACCTGCGTGTACCACGAGGACGGGATTTTTGGCGGCGTGACGGCGTCAAGCTTTCGCTTTGACGCGGTTTAGTTGCTGCCCACGTGGGGGGAGTCTGGCGCTTCGCGATGTGAAGCGCTGATCGGCGGGTTTTTGGGGCTGGCAGCAGGCGACCCGAGGCGGGCCTCGCCCAATCCAGACTCATAGCTGGATAGCGGGCCTTCAAGACTGGGTTGAAGGGAATGCTAAGGAATCACTCCAGACGCGTCCCCAGATCCCGATCGAACAAATGTACGCGCTCGTGATCAATGCGTAACCCTATGGCATCACCTGCCTTGACCGTCGTGCGCCCGGCATCGAGCACCACCCAGCGGGTGTTGAGTACCGACAGATGCAGCATGGTGCCATGCCCCAGTGGCTCCACGACCTCGACAAGTGCGGGAATTCCGTTGGCATCCAATGCCAAGTGCTCAGGCCTGACGCCCAACCATACTCGGCGGTCTTTCGCTGGAATACGATGTGCAGGCAACGATAAGGTATTGCCACCGACCAAAATGCCTGCGGCGGTAGCTGCACCTTCTACAAAGTTCATCGCGGGTGACCCAATGAAACCCGCCACAAATTTGTTGGCGGGACGGTCATAGACATCCAGGGGAGCACCGACCTGCTGCACCTGGCCCTGGTCCATCACCACAACTCTGTCTGCCAGAGTCATGGCTTCCACCTGATCATGTGTCACGTAGACCGCCGTAGTCGCCAGTTTTTGATGCAATGCCTTGAGTTCGGCGCGCATTTGCAGCCGCATTTTTGCGTCCAGATTGGATAGCGGCTCGTCGAACAAAAAAACCTTGGGGGAGCGAATCATGGCACGCCCCATGGCGACACGTTGGCGTTGCCCGCCCGACAACGCCCGAGGACGGCGGTGCAATAGCCGGTCCAGTCCCAAGGACGATGCAACAGAGGCGATCTTGCTCTCACGCACTTGTGTTTCGGTGTTGCGCAAGGACAGGGGGAAATCCAGGTTGTCTCCAACGGAGAGGTGCGGATACAGGGCATAGCTCTGGAATACCATGGCCACATCACGGTCACGCGGAGGCACGTTATTCACTAGGCGGCCACCAATCAATATCTCCCCCCCGCTGACCCAGTCCAGGCCCGCCAGCAAACGCAACAGGGTAGATTTCCCACAGCCCGACTCACCAACCAAAGCTACAAACTCGCCGTCTTCGATTTCCAGGTTGATGCCCATGAGCACATCTACCGCGTCAAATTTCTTGGTTACACCGCGCAGGCTTACTGATGCCATTCTTTGAACTCCTTGATTGCGGTCAGCCCTTGACGGCTCCGCTAGTTAAACCTGCAACCAGATAGCGCTGCACGAAGCTGAAAAAGATACAGACCGGAATCAGCAGCAGCACCGATGCGGCCGCCATCTGCCCCCAGTCCACGCTGAATTTGGTAATGAAAGAAAGCAAGGCCGGGGGGATTGTTTTGTCCGCTTCCCGGTTGATCAACACCAAGGCGAGAAACAGCTCACTCCAGGCCGCCGTGAATGTGAAGCCGACCGTGGCAGCCAGGCCAGGCAGAGTCAGCGGGAATACCACTTTGTACATGGCCTGGAACCGGGTACATCCATCGATCATGGCTGCTTCTTCCAGATCCTTGGGAATGGCGTCGACGAAAGACTGCATGAGAAATGTGGCAAAGGGTACGTTGAGTGCCGCGTAGACCACGACAAGTCCGAACAGCGAATCGTTCAGTCCCACCCCCGACAGGATGTGGTTCAGGGGGACGATCATCAACATGACGGTAAACATCTGTGTGACCAGTAGCAAAAAGGAAACCGCAGCCTTGCCCCGAAACATCCATCGGGATAGTGCATACCCAGCAAGAGAACCAGCGAGTGTGGCCAGTAGAGCCGCCCCCACAGACACTTTGGCACTATTCCAGAAATAGTCTGGGAATTGGGTGGTAGTCCACACTTGGTAGAAATGCGAAAACGTCAGATGGCTAGGCCATAGGCGGACCCCTTCGCTGTACAGCAATTTGGTGGGGGTCAGGGCGATTTTCAGCAGCCAGTAGAGAGGGAAAAGCGCAAACACCAAGTACAGGGACAGGCCCAACCATCGGCCACACGGTGCCGCGAATCGCCGCCAAGTATTCATTGTGATTCCTCTGTGCGCCCGTCCATGATGCGACGGCGTAAACGTAATACTGTCGCGGCATAGATCAGCAGTAGCACCAACTGTGCGACCGCCAGTGCCGATGCATACCCCTCATTGAGGTCTGTGAACGCCGTTGCAAAAAGATAGGTGGGCAATATCTGCGTGGTGCCTGCTGGCCCGCCTTGCGTCATGATCCAGACCAGATCACCAAAGTTGACAATCCACACCGAGCGCAACAGAACGGTGATCAACAGTGTCGGCATGACCAGAGGCAGGGTCACACGCGTAAATTGCTGCCAAGCGTAGGCGCCGTCCAGCGCGGCGGCTTCATACAAATCTTCTGGAATGGCCTGCAGTGCTGCGAGCAATGTAATGGCAAAAAACGGAATGCCAAACCAGACATTGGCCACGATCGGCCCAATCATGGCCAGATCGGGCTCGGCCAAGATATCGGTCACGTGTGGCAACAGTCCCAGGTACACCAGCCAATGCGGCAGCGGGCTGGTATAGGGACTGAACAGCATCTTCCACACCAGGCCTATCAATACGCTGGGAATGGCCCAGGGAAGAAATAACAGGGCCTGCAGTTGCCGCCCCCCTTTGCCGGTATGCCGTAAGAGCAACGCCAGCCCGAACCCCAGTCCGCACTGTAGAACCAGTGAAGACAGGGTCCAGGTCAGCGTGTTACCCAGTACGGTACCAAGCTTTGGATCTCCCACCAACGTCCGGAAATTGTCCAGTCCGGCAAAGCCTGCCTCACCGAACACGTTGTCCATGGACATGGACCTGAAAGCGTAGGAAACCCCTACCCCGAGCGGCACCAGCAGCGCACCACACACGAGCAGCAAGGCTGGCATCAACAAGAACCACGGTAACGCACGTTGCAACCAGGCAGCCTGCGCACCGGGTTCGTTCAGTGAGGGGAATCCTTGCATTTCAGTTGGCCGCGTCAAACTTATGTTGTGCAGTGCTGAGCGTGTCCGCCCATTGTTTCGCCACATCGGCAACTTTGCGTTTACCCAGCAGTAGTTCCTGGCCGCTTTCCACCATGGTCTTGTCGTACATGGCACCCCATTCAGGCAGGTTGACCGGCGGAATCAGTGGCTGGTATTTGTCTGCCTGCTTCAGCGTCTGGAACCAGCCAGCCCAATGTTCACCGGCAAAGGCGGAGTCGGCTTCGGCACCTTGATGGATTGGTAATACACCGACCGTCTTGGCCCATTCCAGGTTTTGTTTGTTGGCTGTGAGGAACTGGATCAGCTTCCAGCCTTCATCCTTGCTGGCTGATGCGCTAGTCATTGCCCAACCGGCGAAGCCGGCAGCGGGGTAGGCCTTGCCATTCGAACTTAGCGGCGCAGGGATAACACCGAAATCCTTGCTATCCATCTTCTCGGCAATACCGATGAGTGCATCTGCATCTTGCTGCAGCATGGCACAGGTGCCGCTGTAGAAGCCAGTTACGATTTCATTGAAGCCCCAAGAGATGCTTTCCTTGGGGGCATAGCCTTTTTGGTAGAAGTCCACCAGCATCTGCATGCCCTTTTGGAATGCAGGGGTGCCGTACAGGCTATTGCCCGACTTATCGAAGTAGGCACCTGTTGCACCATAGGCAGCCGAATAGTTGGTCCATTCGAACCCACCGCCCTTACCACCGCGCAGGCAGTAGCCATATTTACCAGGCAGTTTGGTACTGATCGTTTCCACTGCCTTCACAAATTCTTCCTGGGTCTTGGGCGGTTGTACACCGGCTTGGGCCAGCATTTTCTTGTTGTAGAAAAGCGCCTTCATGTAAAAGCCGTAGGGAATCTGGTAGGTCTTGTCACCACCGAACTTGGCGGCATCCAGCACCGTCTTTTGCAAGGTCGCCAGTTCTTTGCTGCTTTTGAGCCAAGGGTCCAGCGGCTCAATTTGCTTGCCCTTCACGTACAACGCGCTCCAGCGCTCAGGCATCTCGATGACATCGGGAATCTGTCCCGATTTGAACATGACCAGCACTTTCTCGAACGCACCATCCCACGGAATGGTGACCAGCTCCACCGTCGTGGAGGGGTTGGCTTTCTGGAAAGCCGCCAACTGGGCTTGCAGCAATTTAGTTCGTTCAGGACTGGTAATGACCTCGACAACTTTGAGCTTGCCGGCGTGGACCAGGCCGCTACTGAGCAAACCAGCCAACAGCAATGAACCACATAGCGCTATCTTCTGCATATCTGTCTCCTTCTTGTGATAAAAAAATTAACCTGGGCGGCCTGCTGCATCAAGTGCCGCAGTCAAGTCACACCAAAGGTCTTCCGCGTTTTCGAATCCCACATGCAATCGCACCATGCGATCTGTCACACCGAAATCGATCTGCGAATTGGGGCCCGACGCCTGCGCCCTGCTTACTAGCGCCGGTACTACCAAGCTCTCGTGCCCTCCCCAGCTCACGCCAAGCTGGAATAACTGGAGCTGATTGCAAAAGGTGCGCATGTTGATGCCTTCGGCCAACTCCAGCGTGAACAGGCTGCTGTAGCCCTTCAAGCATGCGGTGCCAGGCCCTGGCTGGCACCAAGGATGCAAAACCTGGGAAACAGCGGAATGTTTTTGCAAACGTGCCAGTAGTTGCCGCGTACTGCTCCATTGCCAAGCCATGCGCATAGGCAAGGTACGCAGGCCACGCAGCAGTAACCACCCTTCCATGGGTGAAAGCTTGGCACCAAGATATGGGTAGCTCAAATCGTTGACGGCAGCCATGCGTTCGCTGTTGCCTGCAACCACCCCAGCCACGATGTCGCTGTGGCCCGACAGGTATTTCGATGCAGAGTGCACAACCATATCGATGCCATGGGTCAGTGGCTGCTGGTGTATGGGTGTTGCCCAACTGTTGTCAATGATGGTGACAACACCAAGCGCACGCGCAGCCTTGGCGATGCGCGGCAGGTCCTGGGTTTCCATCGTCCAACTGGTGGGACTTTCCAAATACAGCAGCTTGGCTCCTGGCAAAGAGTCAATTAGTGCATCCGTATCACTGCCATCCAGATACTGGGCACTTACACCCAGGCGGGTCATCAATTTTTCGAGGAAACGGTAGGTGTCGGGGTAGACGTGGCGGACACACACGACCTTGTCGCCGGCTTTCACCACGGACAAAATGGCTGCGCTGATAGCCCCCATGCCGCTGGAAAAAGCCCGCGCATCATCGGCGCCTTCCAGTGTGGCCAGCTTACGCTCAAATTCGCGAACGGTCGGGTTGTCACCGCGGGAGTACACCGGGCGCGTCGTTTCGCCACGTACACGCGCCTCCATTTCCTCCACGGTTTTGAAAGTGAACAAGGAGGTTTGCACGATAGGCGGCACTACCGCTTGCCACGGGTTGGGTTGGTCGTGTACCAACATCGTTTCGGGAAAATCGTTCACGGAGACTCCAGGTTGCGTCAAATTTCATTGGAAGTACTGGAGCGCTTAAGACAAGTTTTGCTGCGCGCTTTTCGAACTTGAGTCGCAATGTAATTGCCAAGAGGATGTCAGCTCAAGCGACAAATTTTCTAGGTATCATTAAATTTAAGTTAATGAAAACTGCGATTTAAGGGTTAACCATGAAGATTCGCCAACCTTCTCTCAATGCATTGAAGGTATTTGAGGTTGCTGCCCGACATCTGAGTTTTACAGCTGCAGCCCGCGAATTGCACGTCACCAACGCGGCTGTCAGCCATCAGATCAAGCAGTTGGAGGCGTCCTTGGGCGTAAGTCTGTTCAAACGTCGCAACAATCAGTTGGAACTTACGGTGGTGGGCGAAACCTATTTGCCCAAAGTGCAGGAGGCATTTAGGACTCTGCGGGAGTCCACCGAACAACTGATTGGCCTTTCATCCGTTACCGTGCGCATTGCAGTTCGGCAGGCTTTGTGTGATCGATGGTTGATACCTCGTTTGTCTCGCTTCTACGAAGCACACCCCAGAATTCATCTGGAAATCAAAACCGAATTCGAGCACGACTATTTGCTCTATGACTTCATCGTCGACTACCGGCCGGCCAATGCGCCGGATTACGTGGTGCAACAGTTGTTTTCAACTTCGCTATATCCGGTGTGCAGTCCGGGTTACGCGTCCCGCGTCAATGGAACTGAGGACTTAAATCAGGTCGCACTCTTGCATGACCGACCCTTGCAAGGAATGCCGGACTATCCAGATTGGCAACGTTGGTTGCAGGCCGCCGGTGTTGGAAACATCGCCAATAGTCGTGGGACTACGTTTTCTTCCTCCTTGATGTGTTTACGTGCAGCCGAAGAAGGGATCGGAGTCGCTTTGGGGCAGCATGCATTGGTGGCTCCTGCGGTAGAGGCCGGACGTTTGGTTGCGCCTCTGAAATTATCGGCGCCTGTCCGTATGCCGTATTACCTCATCCACCCTACCGCTGCGATTGAAAAGCCTGGTGTGCACACCTTAATTCATTGGCTGCGCGCAGAGGTTGGACGAGGCGACTTTTAAATAAGTGCGGATCCTTGCACTGAATTTCACGCTTGGATTTGCTGCTGCATACCATGGTCAATGCGCAAACGCCTCGTTCGGGTGAATCTCGTCCGTAGGTGTGGCGCGAAGAATGCGCCCGAACGTAGTCTTTCGCCAAGAGCCACAACTGGCCCCAGGCTCTCCGAACCCGGATGCATCCACCGCAAGCACAGCGGCCGTACCGCACCACTGTGCCCCTCCCCAGTGCGCCGTCAGCGCACTGGCTCAGCTTACAAAAACATGCCGCCCGAAGCTTCAATGCGCTGGGCGTTGACCCAGCGGTTGGCCGGTGTCAGCAGGGAGGCAATCATGGCGCCGATGTCGTCGGGCACACCGGTGCGGCCGAGGGCGGTGTTGGCCGCCACAAAGGCGTTGAGTTGGGCGTTGTCGCGCACGGCGCCGCCGCCAAAATCGGTCTCGATGGCGCCAGGGGCCACCACATTGACCGCAATGCCGCGCGGGCCTAGCTCCTTGGCCATGTAGCGCGTCAGCGTTTCGATCGCGCCCTTCATCGCGCCGTAGGCGGCGTAGCCGGGCAGGGCGAAGCGCGCCAGGCCGCTGGAGAGGTTGACGATGCGCCCGCCGTCGTTCATCAGTGGCAGCAGCTTTTGCGTGAGGAAGAACACACCCTTCAGGTGGATGTTCATCAACGTGTCGAACTGCGCCTCGGTGGTTTCCATCAGGCTGGCGTGGATGCCCACACCGGCGTTGTTCACCAGGTGGTCAAACCGCTCCCGCTGCCAGGTGCTGGCCAACGCGGCCTTCACCTGCGCTGCAAAGTCCGCAAAGCTGGTGCTGTCGCCGGTGTCCAGTTGCAGGGCCACGGCGCGGCGGCCCAGTGCGGTGATCTGGTCCACCACGGCCTGCGCTTCGGCGGCCTGGCTGCGGTAGGTGAGGATGACATCGCTGCCGTTCTTGGCCAGGTGCAGTGCGGTGTTTTTGCCAAGGCCGCGGCTGCCGCCGGTGACCAGGGCGATGGGGGTGTTTGGGGTGCTGGTAGACATGGGAACTTCCTTCGCGGGTTGGGGATGGAAGTGAGTCTATTGGGCGGGTTGTTTTTGATAAATACCTGGATATTGATTGCTTTGTTCGCAATAATTGAACAATGAGTGACCTAGACCGAATGCACATCTTCAACCGCGTGGCCGAGCTCTCCAGCTTCACGCAGGCGGCCGACACGCTGGGCCTGCCCAAGGCCAGCGTGTCCACCGCGGTGCAGCAGCTCGAAGCCCAGCTGGGTACGCGCCTGCTCCACCGCACCACGCGCCGCGTGCAGCTCACGCAAGACGGCCAGGCGTTTTACGAGCGTTGCAAAGACCTGCTGGCCGATGTGGACGAGCTGCAAACCATGTTCCACCAGCAGGGCACGCAGGCCCTGCGTGGCCGGGTGCGCATCGACATGAGCACCAGCATGGCACGCCACGCCGTCATCCCGCGCCTGCCCGAGCTCTTGGCCCAGCACCCGCTGCTGGAGCTGGAGATCAGCAGCACCGAGCGCCGGGTGGACCTGGTGCGTGAGGGCTTTGATTGCGTGCTGCGCTCGGGCGCAGTGGGCGACACCAGCCTGGTGGCGCGCCCACTGGGCGCCATGCGCATGGTCAATTGCGCCAGCCCGGCCTACCTGCAGCAGCGCGGCCTACCGCAGGGGCCGGCCGATGTGGCCGCCCACCACCTGGTGCACTACACCAACACCCTGGGCGCCAAACCCGATGCGTTTGAGTACCTGGACGCTGCGGGCGCGTTGGTATCGGTGCCGATGCCGGGCGCAGTGACGGTGAACAACGCAGAGGCCTACGTCGCCGCCTGTATCGCCGGGCTGGGCATCATCCAGGTGCCGTGTGTGGGCGTGCGGGAGGTGCTGCGCAGCGGCCTGCTGGTGGAGCTGTTGCCCCAGCATGTGGCGCCGCCCATGCCGCTGACGCTGGTGTACGCCAACCGGCGCAATCTGTCGCAACGGGTGCGTGTGGTGATGGACTGGCTGGCGCAGGTGGTGGATGACTATTTACATGCCATTTAGGCCTCTAGCCCCCGTGGAATATGCGCAAGCAGCTATTAAATAGATAGCGTTCTGCGCTTGCCCCGCGCCCTGCGGGCTGTACGCCACACGGCGTATTCCGGTTTCTGCCTGGGATCCCTAAAGTCACCTCATCGCATCCAGCAAGCGCTTTGGCAACAAAGCAGCACTTGGCGAGACAGATTTTTTAACCCCCACGGAGAAGCCCACATGCAACGTCGTTTTTCTTTGAAGGCCTTGACCGCTGCGGTCGCCTTGACCACCCTGTCCGCCCTGCCAGCCTACGCGGCTGACACCATCAAGGTCGGCATTTTGCACAGCCTGTCCGGCACCATGGCCATTTCAGAAACCGTGTTGAAAGACACCGTGCTGATGGCGATTGACGAAATCAACGCCAAGGGCGGCATTCTGGGCAAGAAGCTCGAACCCGTGGTGGTGGACCCCGCCTCCAACTGGCCCCTGTTTGCTGAAAAAACCAAGCAGCTGCTGACCCAAGACAAGGTCGACGTGATCTTCGGTTGCTGGACCTCGGTGTCCCGCAAGTCGGTGTTGCCCGTGGTGGAAGAATTGAACGGCCTGCTGTTCTACCCCGTGCAGTACGAAGGTGAAGAGCTCTCCAAAAACGTGTTCTACACCGGCGCTGCGCCTAACCAGCAAGCCATTCCCGCGGTGGACTACCTGATGAGCAAAGAAGGCGGCGGCGCCAAGCGCTGGGTGCTGCTGGGAACCGACTATGTGTACCCCCGCACCACCAACAAGATCCTGCGCGCCTACCTGAAGAGCAAGGGCGTGAAGGACACCGACATCGACGAGAAGTACACCCCATTCGGCCACAGCGATTACCAAACCATCGTGGCGGACATCAAGAAGTTCTCTGCCGGTGGCAAGACCGCTGTGGTGTCCACCATCAACGGCGACTCCAACGTGCCTTTCTACAAGGAACTGGGCAATGCCGGCCTGAAGGCCAAGGACGTGCCCGTGGTGGCTTTCTCGGTGGGTGAAGAAGAGCTGCGCGGTGTGGACACCAAACCCCTGGTGGGCCACCTGGCTGCCTGGAACTACTTCCAGTCCATCAAGAACCCGGCCAACACCGAGTTCATCAAGAAGTGGTCTGCCTACGCCAAGGCCAAGGGCATCGCTGGTCACAAGGACAAGCCTCTGACCAACGACCCGATGGAAGCCACGTACATCGGCATCAACATGTGGAAGCAGGCGGTCGAGAAAGCCAAGTCCACCGAAGTCGACAAGGTCATTGCTGCCATGGCTGGCCAGACCTTCAAGGCACCCAGCGGCATCGTGAGCAAGATGGACGAGAAGAACCACCACTTGCACAAGTCGGTGTTCATCGGCGAGATCAAGGCTGACGGCCAGTTCAACGTGGTGTGGAAGACCCCCGGTCCTGTGAAGGCCAAGCCATGGTCTCCGTACATCGAAGGCAACGACAAGAAGCCTGATGAGCCCGCAAAGAAATAAGGCGAAGGCAGGGAGAGACTAGTTTCTAGTCTTAGCCGCCACGACCTTTGGGCGTGGCGGCTTGTTTCATTCAACCGGAGACATTGGCGTATGCCAAAGCAATTGATCCAGCTGCTGCTGTTTGCTACGATTTTTGTAGCTTCTGGCGCACACGCACTCACGGCCCAAGAGGCAAAAGCCATCACATCGGGCGAGAGCGATGCCCGCGTGGCAGCCCTGCAAGCCGCCGTGGCCAAAGCCGATGAACGCACCGTGCGTTTCATCCAGGCCCTGTCGGACGACAGCGTGAAACTGGTGGGTGACGTGCCCGTGATGGTGGTGGACGGCAAGGGCGTGGACCCGGTGACCCATGCCGAGGTGGAAATCCCCGACACCGCCGAAGACGTGATGAACAACAACCGCATGCGCGGCGAGCTGGACAACGCACTGGCCGCCGTGAAGCTGCTGTCCACCGACGTGGCCGTACGCCGCGCCGCCGTGGCCACGCTGCAGGGCAATGTGGACATGGACAAGCTGCCCCTGCTGGACCAGGCCCTGGCCGCCGAGACGGTGGCCGACATCAAGGACCAACTGGCGCTGCTGCGCGCCTCGGCCCTGCTGTCCAGTGAAGACCCGGCCAAGCGCCTGGAGGCCGCCACTCTGCTGGGCGACAGCGGCCTGGCCGCCACCAAGACCCTGCTGAGCGAACGCCTGCAGGGCGAGACCGAAAGCGCCGTGAAGGTGGCACTGCAAAAAAGCCTGAGCGCGGTCGAGAGCCGTCTAGCCTGGGGCGACCGGCTGGGCGCCATGTTCAGCGGCATCAGCCTGGGCTCCATCCTGCTGCTCGTCGCACTCGGCCTGGCCATTACCTATGGCCTCATGGGCGTGATCAACATGGCCCATGGCGAGCTGATGATGATTGGTGCCTACGCCACCTACGTGGTGCAAGGCCTGTTTCAAAAGTATTTGCCTGGTGCGTTTGACTGGTACCTGCTGGCCTCGGTGCCGGTAGCGTTTCTGGCGTCGGCCCTGGTGGGTGCGGCACTGGAGCGGGGGGTGATCCGTTTTCTCTACGGCCGTCCCCTGGAGACCTTGCTGGCCACCTGGGGTATCAGCCTCATGCTGATGCAACTGGTGCGCACCATTTTTGGCGCGCAGAACGTGGGCGTGGAAAACCCGAGCTGGATGAGTGGGGGCGTGCAGGTGCTGGGCAACCTCTCCTTGCCCTACAACCGGCTGGTCATCGTGGGCTTTGCGCTGGCTGTGCTGGCTGGCGTGGCCTTTTTGATCAGCAAGACCCGCCTGGGCTTGTTTGTGCGTGGGGTCACGCAAAACCGCCCGATTGCCAGTTGCATGGGCGTGAACACTGCACGGATTGATACCTACGCCTTTGCTCTGGGCAGCGGCATTGCCGGCCTGGCCGGCTGTGCGCTGAGCCAGGTGGGCAACGTGGGCCCGGACCTGGGCCAGGGCTATATCGTCGACTCGTTCATGGTGGTGGTGTTGGGTGGTGTGGGCCAGTTGGCCGGCACCGTGTACGCCGCGCTGGGCCTGGGCGTGCTCAACAAACTGCTTGAGGGCTGGACCGGCGCCGTGCTGGCCAAGATTGCCGTGCTGGTCTTCATCATCATCTTTATCCAGAAGCGTCCGCAAGGCATTTTTGCCATGAAGGGCCGGAGCGCAGAAGCATGAGTACCCCCGTTCCTTCCCTTGTTCTTCCTACCCCGCAACCCTTGCTCACCCGCACGGGCTGGCTCTCCTGGCTGGGGGCTCTGGTGGTGCTGTGCGCCCTGGTGCCGGTGCTCAACCTCTGGGTGCCCGAAGGCAGTGTGCTCCACCTGAGCGACTTTGCCGTGGCGCTGGTGGCCAAGATCATGTGTTACGCCATCTGCGCCATGTCCATGGGCCTGATCTGGGGTTACACCGGCATCCTGAGCCTGGGCCATGGCCTGTTTTTCGCACTGGGCGGCTATGCCATGGGCATGTACCTGATGCGCCAGATCGGACTCGACGGCAACTACAAGAGTGCGCTGCCGGACTTCATGGTGTTTCTGGACTGGAAAGAACTGCCCTGGCACTGGGCGCTGTCGGACAGCTTCATCGCCACCTTGTTCCTGGTGGTGGCGGTGCCGGGGCTGGTGGCCTTTGTGTTTGGCTACTTTGCCTTCCGCTCGCGTATCAAGGGGGTGTACTTTTCCATCATCACCCAGGCCATGACCTTTGCGGCCATGCTGCTGTTCTTCCGCAACGAGACCGGTTTTGGTGGCAACAACGGCTTCACTGATTTCAAGCGCATTCTGGACATCCCGATTGCCACCACCAGCATGCGCATGACGCTGTTTGTGCTGACGGCCCTGGTGCTGCTGGGCTTCTTCCTGCTCTCGCGCTGGCTGGTGGGCAGCAAGTTTGGCCGGGTGTTGCAGGCGGTGCGCGATGCGGAAACCCGGGTCATGTTCAGTGGTTACAACCCCATCGGTTTCAAGCTCACCATCTGGACCATCTCGGCCATGATGTGCGGCGTGGCCGGGGCGCTGTATGTCACCCAGGTGGGCATCATCAACCCCAGCGAAATGAGCCCGGCCAACTCGATCGAGATTGCTATCTGGGCCGCCGTCGGTGGGCGGGCCACGCTGATCGGTCCGGTCATAGGTGCCTTCATCGTTAATGGCGCCAAGAGCTGGCTGACCGTGACGTACCCCGAATTCTGGTTGTACTTTTTGGGCGCGCTGTTTATCGGTGTGACCTTGTTTCTGCCCGATGGAGTGGTCGGTTTGATCAAGAAACTCAAAGGGAGCAAAGCATGACTCCCGATCTTTTGGAGCAGGGCGCCCGGCGCGTCCAGGCGCACATGGAGGCCTTGGCCGCCGCTAAAGGCCAAACCGAATCCGGTGGCCGTGCCGCGGGTTTCTCGCGGGTGGCCAAGGCTGGCGAGGTGGATGTGACCCACGGTCGTATCCTGTACCTGGAAGACGTGAGCGTGAGCTTCGATGGCTTCAAGGCCATCAACAAACTCAGCCTGGACATTGCACCCGGTGAGCTGCGCTGCATCATCGGCCCCAACGGCGCGGGCAAGACCACGATGATGGACATCATCACCGGCAAGACGCGGCCCGATTCGGGCACCGTGTTCTTTGGCAGCACGATCGACCTGTTGCGTTTCAAGGAAGCCGAGATTGCGCAGCTGGGGATTGGCCGCAAGTTCCAGAAGCCCACGGTGTTCGAGCAGCTCACGGTGTTCGAGAACCTGGAGCTGGCCCTGAAGACCAACAAGGGCGTGAAGGCCTCGATGTTCTTCAAGCTCGACTCGGCGCAGAGCGACCGCCTGGCCGAAATCCTGCACACCATCCACCTGGCTGACAGCGTGGGCCGCCTGGCCGGCAACCTGAGCCATGGCCAGAAGCAGTGGCTGGAGATCGGCATGTTGCTCATGCAAGACCCCAAGCTGTTGTTGCTGGACGAACCGGTGGCCGGCATGACCGACGAAGAAACCGAGCGCACGGCGGAGCTCTTCCTCACACTCAAGGGCAAACACTCGCTGATGGTGGTGGAACACGACATGAGCTTTATTCGCACCATCAGCGACATCGTCACCGTGCTGTGCGATGGCTCGGTGTTGGCACAGGGCACGCTGGATCAGGTGCAGGCCGATGAGCGGGTGATTGAGGTCTATCTGGGACGCTAAGCATGTTGAAGATCAATAACGTCAACCAGTATTACGGCGGCTCCCACATCCTGCGTGATGTGAGTCTGGAGGCCGAAATCGGCAAGGTCACGGTCATCCTGGGGCGCAATGGTGTGGGCAAGACCACGCTGCTCAAGTCCATGATGGGCCTGGTGCCCATCAAGTCCGGGAGCATCGAGTTTGATGGCAAGCCCATCCAGAAGCTCACGCCCTACGAGCGCGCCCGCCTGGGGCTGGGCTTTGTGCCGCAGGGTCGCGAGATTTTTGCGCGCCTCACGGTGGAAGAGAACCTGCGCATGGGCCTGGCCTACAAGAGCGCAGGCACGCCGATTCCGCCCGAGCTGTTCGAGATCTTCCCCGTGCTGAAGCAGATGCTGAACCGGCGCGGCGGTGATTTGTCAGGCGGGCAGCAGCAGCAGCTCGCCATTGCGCGGGCGCTTGCGGCGGGCCCCAAGGTGTTGATTCTGGACGAACCCACCGAAGGCATCCAGCCCAGCATCATCAAGGACATCGGCCGCGTGATCCGCATGCTGGCCGACCGCGGCACCATGGCCATCGTGCTGGTGGAGCAGTATTACGACTTTGCCCAGGAGCTGGCCGACCAGTACGTGGTGATGGAGCGTGGTGCGGTGCTGGCGCGCGGCATGGGCCAGAACATGGAGATCGATGGCGTACGTGGCCTGGTCGCGATTTAAGCCGCAGCCGGGGCGCCGGTCTCGGCGGCCGCCCGTTTGCCGGTGCGCAGCGCCAAGCCACCGGCCTGCCGTTTTTGCTCGCCCAGTGAAGCCCGGCTGACCGTGGGGCCACACAGGCTTCGCAGCTCCTCCACGGTGGCCGCGAGGCTCGCCGCTTCCTGCACTTTGGCTGCGTGTTTTTGCAGCAACTGGTAGGCGTTGTCCACCAGGCGGGCATTGAGGGTTTCGCGGCCATGCAGGATCAGGTTTTTGACCGCCGCCGTGGGGTTGCCGGACATGCTCAGCGACATGGCGGTTTCTGCATATTCCAGCACCTGCGTTTGTGCGCTGCGAATGGTGTCTGCATAAGGCGGGTAGGCGCCGGCACTGGAGGCCAGCAGCTCCGTGAGCGACCGGTTGCTGCAAAAACGCTTGGCCAGGGTGCCGACAGTAGATTCCACCTCGTTGAGCTGGATGGCTTTGTTTGACAGCTGGGCCAACAAGGCCACCAGATTGCAGGCAGATTCGAAATCGAATTGGGGGTCACGCACGGTTTTGGCCATGTCGCGCACGGTCTCCACGGCGCGGGCAAACTGGTGCTGCTGGATCAGATTCAACGCAGCCACAATGTCGGCCAGACGTTGCAAACGGGCGTTGTCCGGGGCTTTGTCGATCAAGCGCAGAAAGTCGTCGTGGCAGCGTTGCAGGCCCTTTCGGTCGGCCAACTCCAGCCGGACAAAGGCCAGCAGCACCAAGGTCTGCGCGTCAAACATCTTGGACTCGAGCCCCAGGCGCACCGTCTTGTCCAGCAGCTGTTCGGCTTCTTCGTGGTCACCCGCGTAGTAGGTCATCATGGCCAGGTTTTGCAGGCGGCTGATGGAGGCTGGCGTCAGTGTGGCGGCCATTTTGTAGGTCTCCAGCGCCTTGTCAAAGCGCCCCAGCTCAAAGTGGGCACGTCCCATCACGTCGTAGGCATCGGCGTAGCTGGGGTCCTCGCTGATCAATCGCTCCAGCGTGCTGGTGGCCTGGTTGATCTGTCCGGATTCGAGCAGCGAGCGTGCCACGCCCAGCTTGGCCCAGGGAAGGGTCTTGGCCTCCACCACCGCCTTGTACAGGGTTTGCGCATCGGCGCAGCGGCCTATCCGCAGCAGCAGCTCGGCGCCCACCCGCGCGGCATAGAGCCAGAACATGCCTTTGCTTTCAAAGCGGTCCATGCACAGCTTGGCCGCGTCCTCAAAACGCTCGTCTTCAATGGCGCTGAAGATCTCTTGCAAGGACACCTTGCGGATGCGTGCGGCGACCAGCCGATCCCCGAGTTGGGTTGCCTTGTGCGGCTTGAGCATGTAGCCGTCCAGCGCGGATTCGGCGGCCTCGGCCACCTTGGCGTAGGTGGCTTCACCCGTGATCATGATGAAAACGGTGGAAAAAGGCAGCAGTTGGTTGCGGCGCAGGTCGTCCAGCAGGTCCTGGCCCGAGGTGTTGTCGGTAGAAAAGTGCTGCTCGCACAGCACAAAGTCAAAAGTCTTGAACTCCAGCTGCCGGCGGGCATCCGCGGGGCGCGCCGCCTGGGCCACCGAAGCCACACCAAAATCCCGCAGCTGCGACACCAAAATCGAGCGCGAGGTGGGGTTGCCGTCCACAACCAGGGCGGAGCAGGCGGAGAAGTCGTTTTCGAGCGCAGCCATCAGGTGTCCTGCCGGGCGCCCTGCGAAGAGGGCGGGGGTCTATCGATGGCGCATTATGGGCGCTGCGCTACAAAAAAGGTAGCCGTTTACATCGCCCAGATGCGTGGATCGGCGGCGTCCAGCGCCCACTGTTGGGTGCGCCAGGCCCGCCGCACGCTGCGCAGCAGCTGCATGGCCGGTTCCACATGCGGTGCCAGCATGCGCAGCACCACCAGTTGGGGGTGCGGGCTGGTCACGCCCGCGGTGCCCGCCAGCGCATGGTCTTGCAGGCAGGCGCGGGCGCTGTCCAGCAGCGCTTCCTTGCGTTCGCGCGGCAGCGGGCTGCCGGCGGCAAAAAATAGCGTGGACAGGCAGCGCTGCCCGGCCATGCCGGCGGGGCTGTTGAGCAAGCGCTGGTCTTGCCCATTGATCAGCCCACGCTCCAGCCAGACCCCGGGAATCTCGATGTGCTGCTCCAACTGCCCCTGGGTGAATGGCAAGTGGGCCATGGGCAGGCCCAGCACCGTGGTGTCCCAGCCCAGGCATTCGGCGCCAGGTGCCAGCTCCAGGCGCAGCTGGTTGCGGGCCTGGCAGGCGTCGTAACAAATGGCCTCCAGCGGCAGCCACTCCAGCCGGGCGCCAGCCTCTAGGTTCAGCCGGGTGGTCTGGGTCGCCCAGGGGCCGTCAGAGCGGTAAAAGCGCGTGGCACCGGGCGTGGTGATCAGCCCGTGCGCACCGGCCCCCGCGTGTACGCGCAGGTCCAGCGTGTCGCCCCCCACCAGGCCACCGGGCGGGTGCACCAGCACGTTGTGGCAAATGCCGTCCCCCTCGGGGTACAGGCTTTGCAAGATACGCAGCGGGCCGCTGTGCTGGTGGCGTGCCACGCAGCGGTCGGTTTCCACGCGGTAATTCAGGTCTAACTGGGCGTGCCACACCATGGGGTTTGTCTACCGAGGCGTCTGCCTCAGTGGTTCCAGAAGTTCAGGTGCAAGGCGGCAATCGCTTCTTCCACCGCAGGCACGGGGCCAATCACCTGTACCTGTTTTTGGCCGGCTGCCAGCACGGTGCGGCTGGGCAGGTCCATGGTGGGGTTTTCGGTGTGGTTGCCAGTCAGCGCCAGCAGGCGCCGTTCGGTCATGCCAAACACCAGGGTGCCAATGTTGGCCCAGTACTGGGTGCCCGCGCACATGGCACAAGGCTCCACCGTGGTCACCAGCGTGCAACCCCAAAGGAATTCAGGTGTGAAATTGGTGGCCGCGGTACGCGCCAAGGTGGACTCGGCATGGTTCACCGTGTCCACATTGCCTTGCTCGGCCAGCACCGTTTCGCCATCGGGCGCCACCAAGATGGCGCCAAACGGGTGTTTGCCCAGGCCGATGGCGCGCTCGGCCACCGCATTGGCGCGCAACAGGTGGCGCTCTATCTGCTCTGGAGACATCAAGAGTTCTGAGAGCCGCGGTGCGCCCAACCGGTGGTGTGTTTTTCAATCGCGCTGAACAGCTCGTACATCACCATGGCCATCGCACCCACCACCACCAGGCCGGCAAACGCCAGGCCCATCTGCATGGCCGAACCGGCGCTGATCAGCAGGTAACCAATGCCTTCGTTGGCGGCCGTCATCTCGGACACGGTGGTGCCCACAAAGGCCAGCGTAATGGCCACTTTGAGCGAGCCATAGAAGTAGGGCATGGAGCGGGGCAGGCCGACCTTCATCAGCACGTCCCAGCGCTTGGCGCCCAGCACGCGCAACACGTCTTCCAGCTCGGGCTCCAGCGTGGCCAGGCCGGTCGCAATGTTGACCATGATGGGGAAGAAACTGATGAGAAATGCCGTGAGGATGGCCGGGCCCACGCCGATGCCAAACCACACCACGAGGATGGGCACAAAGGCCGCCTTGGGCAGCGCGTTGAAGGCTGTCATCAGCGGGTAGACCGCGGCATAGGCCAGGCGCGAGCTGCCAATCACAAAGCCCAGCAACACGCCCACCACAATGGCAATGCCAAAGCCCGCCATGGTGACCCAGAAGGTGCGCCAAGCGTGGCCCGCGATGATGCCCTTGAACTCCCAGAACTGGGTCCAGATGCGCCAGGGGCTGGGGAAGATGAACTCGGAAACCTCAAAGGCCGCGCACAGGATTTGCCAGACCAGGATGACCGCTACCAGCAAGATCCAGGGCGACCATATTTCCACTTGATTTTTGTTCATGGCCGGGCCTTATTGGTTGATGGTGGCGCCGGTCTTGCGCATGGCACCGATGTGCCCGCGCAGCTCGTGCACGATGTCGGTGAACTCTTTGGTGTAGGTGATCTCCAGCTCGCGCGGGCGCGGCAGTTCAATCTCCTTCTTCACCACAAAGCGGCCCGGGCTCTTGCTCATCACGTACACCGTGTCGGCCAGGAATACCGATTCGCGCAGGTCGTGTGTGACCAGGATTACGTTGAACTGCTGCTCGGTCCACAGGTCGCGCAAGATGCACCACAACTCTTCACGTGTGAAAGCATCCAGCGCGCCAAAGGGCTCGTCCAGCAGCAGCATCTTGGGCTCGTGGATTAGCGCGCGGCAGATGCTGGCGCGTTGCTGCATGCCGCCCGAGAGCTGCCAGGGGAACTTGTCCTCGTAGCCGGCCAGGCCCACCTTCTGCAGCAGCTTGCGCGCGCGTTCTTCGTACTCCTTGCGCTTTTGTTTGAACGTAGAGCGGAAGGGCTCCACGATCTCCAGCGGCAAGAGCACGTTGTCCACCGTGGTGCGCCAGGGCAGCAACGACGGCGCCTGAAACGCCATGCCCGAGATTTTGAGCGGCCCGGTCACCGGCTGGTTGTCGATCAGGATCTTGCCCATGGACGGCATCTTCAGGCCGGTGGTGAGCTTCATGAAGGTGGACTTGCCGCAGCCCGAAGGGCCCACGATGGCGATGAACTCGCCCTTGCGCACCTTCAGGTCAATGGCTTCTACCGCAAAGTGGTTCTGCTTGAGCAGCTCTTCGTTGTAGGCCAGCCAGACATCCTGAAAATCGACAAACCAGGGGGACGCGGGTGCATGCATGGTTTACTTCTTGGGCAATACGTCGAGCACGGCCTTGGCGGGCAGGTAGCTGCCGTTCCACACCACATCGGGGTTCACGCGGCTCTTGGTGTTGAAGGCGTCGGACACCTGCGATGCCATCAGCGACAGGCGCGGGCCGTTGACCTGGCCAAACCCTTCGGCACGTGCGTTGGCGCTGTTGATGACGGTGTCGATGGCCAGCTTCAGGCGGCGGGTTTCGAGTTCGGCGTTGATGATGCCGTCACGCGCCTTCACGTCGCCAATGGCGGCCGCGGGGTTGCCAATCACGTCTTTCATGCCCTTGGCAAATGCTGCCAAAAAGGCTTTCACCGCCGCGGGGTTTTCTTTCAGAATCTTGGGCGAGGCAATGATGGCATTGCCATACAGCTTCACGCCAAAGTCGGGGTAGGGCAACACCACCACGTCTTCGGCTTTCACACCGCGCGCTTCCAGGTTGAGCAGCGAGGTGAAGGTGAAGCCGGTGATCGCGTCGATGTCACCACGTGCCAACATGGTTTCACGCAGCGGGGGGTCCATCGCAGTCCACTGCACGCCGCTGATGGCGTTGGCCTTGGCGAAGATGGGGAAGGCGCGGCGGCCGGCGTCAAACACGGGGGCGCCCAGCTTCTTGCCATTCAGGTCGGCGGGGGTCTTGATGCCGCTCTTTTTGAGCGCCATGACCGAAGCCGGCGTATCGTTGTAAACCATCATGATGGCCACCGGCTTGTTGGGTGCATCCGCGTTGTTGGCGTGGAATTCCATCAGCGCGGCCATATCGGCAAAACCCATGTCGTAGGCGCCAGACGCCACACGCGTCACGGTGCCGCCCGAGCCGTTGCCCGCGTCAATGGTCACGTCCAGCTTGGCATCCTTGAAGTAGCCCTTGGCTGCGGGGGTCAAAAACAAGGCGGCAGGGCCTTCAAAACGCCAGTCCAGCTGAAACTTGATGGGCGTGGTCTGGGCCATGGCAGAACCGGCTGCCACGGTGGCAGCAGCGAAGGCGATGGCGTGGAGAAACTGGCGCTTTTTCATGGAAAGTCCTTCAAGGTGTACAGATGGAACAGGTGAAGCAAGAAAAATGCCCAATCTTGGGGCGTTTCGTCAAAGCTCAGGGCTTCAGCAAATCCAGTAGTGTTCTTGCTACCACTTTGGTAGCGCGACGCAAATCGTCCAGACTCACGCGTTCATCGGCTCGCTTGGCGTGGGACTCCAGCACCGTGCGCGGGCCTGCGCCGTAGATGACGCCGGGGATGCCGCGCTCGGCAAACAGGCGCACATCGGTGTAGAGCGGTGTGCCCATGGCAGGAATGGGTTCGCCAAACACCGCTTCGCCGTGTTTTTGCAGCGCGTCCACCAAAGGCTTGTTGCCCGCCAGCGGGCGCATGGAGTTGGCCAGCAGCAGGCGCTTGATATCCACCGTGATGCCGGGCACTTGGGCTGCCGCATCGGCAATCACCTTGCGGATGGAGGCTTCCACTTCGGCGGGGTTTTCTTCCGGGATCATGCGGCGGTCCAGCTTGAAGACCACTTTGCCGGGGACCACGTTGGTGTTGGTGCCGCCTTCAATACGGCCCACGTTCAGGTAGGGGTGGTTGATGCCGTCCACATCCGACGTGACCTGTTTGTAGAGCGTGTTTTGGGCATACAGCGCGTTGAGGATGTGCACTGCGCCTTGCAGTGCGTCCACACCACTTTCGGGAATGGCGGCGTGCGCCATCTTGCCGTGTACCGTCACTTCCATTTGCAGGCAGCCGTTGTGCGCGGTGATGACCTGGTACGAAAAGCCTGCCGCCAGCAGCAGGTCGGGTTGGGTGAGGCCTTTTTCCAGCAACCAGCCGGGGCCGAGTTCGCCGCCAAATTCTTCGTCGTAGGTGAACAGCAGTTCCACGCCGCCCTTGAGCGGCAGGCCCAGCGATTCGAGCGCGCGCACCGCAAAGGTGTAGCTGGAGAAATCGCTCTTGCTCACCGCAGTGGCGCGGCCGTACATGTTGCCGTCGGCAATCTCGCCACCATAGGGGTCATGGGTCCAGCCTTCGCCAGGGGGCACCACGTCACCGTGGGCATTCAGGCCGATGGTGATGCCACCGGCAGCGTAGGGGCGGCGCACCACCAGGTTGGTGATGCTTTGCATGCCGGCAGCGTGTACTTCGCTGGCGGGTACGCTGTGTTTTTCGGCCTGCAGGCCCATGGTGGCCAGCAGCTCGGCGGTGCGGTCTGCGTGGGGGGCGTTGTTGCCGGGCGGGGTGTCGGTGGGCACACGCACCAGTTCTTGCAGAAAGCGCACTTGCTCGTCAAAGTGCGCGTCAATCCAGGCGTCGAGTTGTGGGTAGTGGGTGGTCATGGTGGGGTCAGTTCTGGGCCAGTTGATGCAGCAGGTGGCTGAAGGCATCGACGGCGAGTTGCATGTCGTCGCTGGTGCTGGATTCCAGTGGGTTGTGGCTGATGCCGGAGTTCAGGCCGCGCACAAACAGCATGGCCTGCGGCAGGATGGTGTGCAGCTTCATGGCGTCGTGTCCCGCGCCGCTGGGCATGCGGTGCAGGGGCACGCCCAGTGCGGTGATCGCAGCTTCCCAGCGTTGCTGCCATTCGGGCGCGCTGGGAGCCGCGCTGGCCTGCATGGTGCGGGTGAGGTTGTGGTGCAGGCCGCGGCGCTCGCAAATCAGGCGCAGGCCGGTGAGCACTTTCTCTTCCAGTGCGTCGCGCTGTACGTCAGATGGCGCGCGCAAGTCCAGCGAAAACTGGCAGCGCCCCGGCACCACGTTGATGGACCCGTTGGGTACTTGCAGCTGGCCAACTGTCCCTACCGAGTCGCCATCTTGGGCGGCCAGGTGTTCCACCAGCAGCACCAGCTCAGCCACCGCTGCGGCCGCGTCGCGGCGCTGGCCCATGGGCGTGGTGCCGGCGTGGCTGGCCATGCCGACGATCTCGCCCACATAACGCGCGCTGGCGTTGATGGAGGTGACCACGCCCAACGGAATGTCCAGCGCATTGAGCACCGGGCCTTGCTCGATGTGCACTTCCACAAAGCCCTGGTAGTCGGCCGCATTGCGGCGGATGGCGGGAATCGCATTTACATCCAGCCCGGCCTTGGCCATGGCGTCGCGCATGGCGATGCCGTCCGCGTCCGTCTGGTCCAGCCAGACGGGGTCAAAGTCGCCGGTGAGCGCGCCCGAGCCCAGAAAGGTGGCCTTGTAGCGCTGGCCCTCTTCCTCGGCAAAGGCCACCACCTCCAGCGCATACGGCAGGCGCTGGCCTTGGGCCTTGAGCGCTTGCACGCAGGCCAGCGGCACGTAGATGCCCAGACGGCCGTCGTACTTGCCGCCGTTGCGCACCGTATCAAAGTGGCTGCCGGTGAGCAGAGTTTTGGATGAAATAGGGCTCTGGCGCCCGTCCGATATGCGCGAGTAGCTATCATTTTCATAGCGACCCACCACGTTTCCCACGGCGTCGATGGTGGCACTGTCGCAACCGGCAGCCAGCATGTCGGCCTGGATCTGGCGGGCGCAGGCGAGGTGCGCATCCGTCAGGTAGGTCACGGTAAGTTGGCCCAGCTCGGCGTAGCCGGGGTCGGTGTGCTGGGCCAGTGCCTCCTGCCAGTCCCACACCTGGTGGCCTTGCACCGGCACGTAGCCAAATTTGTCGTTCAGGCGAATCTCGGCAATGCGGTGCACGTTGCGCAGGCACTCAGCCAGTTCAAAGTCCGGGTGGCCTTGTACGCGGCGCTCCAGCGTGGCGATGATCTCGGCTTTGCTCAGACCCGTGCCGCGCGGGCCACGTACCGCCAAGATGAAGGGGAAGCCAAAGCGTGCGTTGTACTGCGCGTTGAGCTGCTGGATCTTGTCGAACTCGGCCGGCGTGCAGTGGGTGAGGCCGGCCTTGCTTTGTTCGTGGCTGCTCTCCGCGGTCAGGCTTTGGTCCACCATGGCCTTGCCGGCCAGTTCGGGGTGGGCGCGCAGCAAGGCCAGCTGCGCATCGCGTCCGCCATTGGCCACCGCTTGCACCATGGCGTGTTTGAGCTGGGCCAGTGAGACAAATGGGCGTTGGGCCAGTGCCGCACGCGTGATCCAGGGCGAGTGTTCGTACAGGCCGTCCAACAGCGCAACGGCTTCATCCAGCGTGGCGTGGTTGAGTGGGTCCAGGGTGATCGGTGTGGCCATGGTGTTCACCCGGCGTAAGGGTGCGTGGCTTTCCAGTGCCGCGCAATGTCAATGCGCCGCGCCACCCACACACGCTCATGCTGGCCGATGTGGTCCAGAAAACGCTGCAGCGCCGTGATGCGGCCCGGGCGGCCCAGCAGGCGGCAGTGCATGCCAATGCTCATCATGCTGGGGCGCTCGTCGCCCTCGGCGTAGAGCGCGTCGAAGGTGTCTTTCAGGTACTGGAAAAACGGGTCCGCATGCGAATAACCCTGGGGCAGGGCAAAGCGCATGTCGTTGCAGTCCAGCGTGTAGGGCACGATGAGCTGGGGCACCAGGCTGCCGTCGGTTTTTTGCACCTTCATCCAGAAGGGCAGGTCGTCGCCGTAGTAGTCGCTGTCGTATTCAAAGCCACCGTAGTCCGCCACCAGGCGGCGCGTGCGCGGGCTGTCGCGGCCGGTGTACCAGCCCAGCGCGCGTTGGCCCGTGAGCTTTTCGATAGCGGCCATGCCCAGTTGCATGTGCTCGCGCTCGGTGGCTTCATCGATGTTCTGGTAGTGGATCCAGCGGTGGCCGTGGCAGGCAATTTCGTGGCCCAGTTCCACCAAGCGGCGCGTCAGCTCGGGGTGGCGCTCCAGCGCCATGCCGACGCCAAACACGGTGAGCGGCAGGCCGCGTTTTTCAAACTCACGCAGGATGCGCCACACACCCGCGCGCGAGCCGTATTCGTAAATGCCTTCCATGCTGATGTGCCGCTCGGGATAGCTGGCGGGGTTGAACATTTCCGACAAGAACTGTTCGGAGCCGGCGTCGCCATGCAGCACGCTGTTTTCGCCGCCTTCTTCGTAATTCAGGACAAACTGCACGGCCACACGGGCCTGGCCGGGCCACTGTGCGTGGGGCACGTGTTCGCCATAACCAATCAGATCGCGGGGGTAGGGGAGGGTGCTGTCGTAGGTGCTCATGGTGTGGGGGCAGGTGTCAGAGTCAGGGCGGCTTCCACGTGGTGCAGATGCTCGTCCATCAGGCGCAGGGCCAGGGGCTCGTCACGCGCCTGGAGCGCATCAACGATGGCCGTGTGTTCTTCGTGCGAATGCGCAGCCGCAGCGCTGGACTGGTACATCAGCGTGATCAGCGCGCAGCGCGAGAGCAGGTCCATCAGCAGCAAAGCCAGTACCTCGTTGCCCATGAGCTGCGCCATGCGGACATGGAAATCGCCCAGCAGCTCGGTGCGGCTGGAGACATCGCCGCGCTGCACGGCTTGTTGCTCTTGGGCAATGTGTTCACGCAGGGCTTTCAGGTGGGAGTCGGTGGCGCTCTGGATGAATGCACGGACCATGCCGGACTCCAGCATGCGGCGCACGGCAAACACCTGGCGGGCTTCAGCCGCAGACGGGGCTGCAACAAATGCCCCCCGTGCGGGCTCCATGCGGATCAACCGGTTTTGCGAGAGCTGGAACAGGGCCTGGCGGATCAGTGTGCGCGAGACGCCAAACTGGTCCGCCAGCTTTTGTTCACCCAACTTGGTGCCCGGTGCCAACCGGTGCTCCACGATGGCCCGGGTGATGGCATCGACGATGAAACTGGTGGTGGTGGGCTCCATGCGGCCATGATACCGAGAATGCCGAAAAGTGTATACACTTTGGATTTTTCAGCAAAAGGGCAGCGCCATGGGCTTGAGCACACACGTACTGGACACCATGCACGGCACGCCTGCTGCGGGCATGGCGGTGGCGCTTTACACCACCCAAACCACCCCGCAGGGCGAGACCGCCACGCTGGTGAAACGCTTTGTGCTGAACGCCGATGGCCGCAACCCCGACGGCCCGCTGTACGACAACGCCAGCCTGCGCGTGGGCACCTACCGCTTGGTATTTGAGGTGGCGGGCTACTTCAAGGCCCGCAATGTGGCCTTGCCCACCCCCAACTTTTTGAACCAGGTGAGCCTGGACTTTGGTGTGGCCCATGTGGACCAGCACTACCACGTGCCCCTCCTGGTCAGCCCCTGGAGCTACTCCACGTACCGGGGCTCGTGATCAGAGCTGGCCTTCGGTGAGGGTGTCCAATTGAAAACGTCCGCTTTTGTGCCACAGCCAGGTGTCTGTGTAGGTCACGCGGCCCATGCGCACGGGTGCGGGGAAGGGCGCGGCCGATCGCACGGCGCGCTCGATCTCGGCCATCACCTCGGGCGCATGGCTGGGCGCACGCATCCAGCGGATATCGGTGACCTGGCCCATGCGGTCAATGTCCACCTGCAGCACACCCACGGCGTAGAGCAAGGGCGGCAGCTTGCCCGCATAGATGCGCTGCGTGTTGCGCGAATAGAGGTGGCCGGCTGCATCGCGCCGGTAGTCGCGCGGCGTGGGAGCTTGCGAACGGTGGGCGGGCTCGGGCTGCGGCGGCGGGGCGACAGCCACGGGCGGCGCCACGGGTGCATTGGCGGCGGGTGCGGGCGCGGGCGGTGGGCTCGAGCAGCCCGCCAGGGCCAGCAACAAGCCTCCTACGATGGCCTGTGGCCAGAACGCCGTGTGGCGGTGCGGATGCGAAATACGGTGCATGGTGTGTCTCCGGTCGGTGCGTTGCCGATGTACTGTGGGGCAAATTATGGCCTGCGCCCGTTGTGCTTTGCAGCAAAAGGTATCCGATTGTGAAATGGCTGCCCCAGCTCTTGGTGCAACTGGCCGAGGCCGATGCGGTGCTGGTGCGTGTGCACAGCAGCCGCGGCTCGGTGCCGCGCGAGGCCGGGGCCTGGATGGCGGTGTTTGCCGACGCGGTGCTGGGCACCGTGGGCGGTGGGCGGCTGGAGCTGGATGCCATCGCTACAGCCCGCAATCATTTGTTGCAATTGGGTGCCGCGCCTTTTACCCAGCGCTATGCACTGGGCCCCAGCCTGGGCCAGTGTTGTGGCGGCGAGGTGCACTTGCAATTTGAGCGCATCACGGCACAGGACAGCACCGCGGTGTTGCAGCGCTTGCAGCCATCGCGCACGCCGGTGGCCTTGTTTGGCGGCGGCCATGTAGGCCAGGCGCTGGTGGACGTGCTGGGCAACCTGCCCTTTGCGGTGGAGTGGATCGACAGCCGCGATGGCATTTTCCCGGCCGTGGTGCCTGGCAACGTGCACTGCGAACACTCCGACCCCGTGCAAGCAGCAGTGGCGGGTCTGGCACCGCAGTCGCGCGTGCTGATCATGAGTTTCAGCCACGCCGAAGACCTGGACATTGTGGCCGCCTGCCTGGCGCGCCAGCGTGCACGGAGCGATCTGCCTTACATCGGCCTCATTGGCAGCCAGACCAAATGGGCGACCTTTCGCCACCGGCTGGAGACGCGTGGCTTTGGTGCTGACGCGCTGGCCCACATCACCTGCCCCATTGGCGTGCCCGGTATCCACGACAAGCGCCCCGAGGTGATTGCCGTGGCCGTGGCGGCCCAACTCTTGCAAGTGCAAGACCCTGAACCCAAGGCTGCGGCCTGACCTGAATCCTAGGAGAACCATCGCATGGAAAGCTATTTACTCGACTGGGCCAACCTGCTCTTGCGCTGGGTGCACGTCATCACCGCCATCGCCTGGATCGGCTCTTCGTTCTACTTCGTGTTTCTGGACAGCAGCCTCACGCCGCCGGTGGAGGATGACCTGAAGAAACAAGGTGTGAGCGGCGAGCTGTGGGCCGTGCACGGTGGGGGCTTCTACCACCCGGTCAAGTTTGCCGGTGCGCCGCCCAAGCTGCCCGAGAACCTGCACTGGTTTTACTGGGAGAGCTACAGCACCTGGCTCACCGGCTTCGCGCTGTTCACCGTGTCGTATCTGTGGAACGCTGGCACCTACCTGATCGACAAGTCCGTCATGGGCTGGCATCCGCATGCCGCCATTGCCGTGGCGCTGGCGTTTCTGGTGGTGTTCTGGCTGGCGTATGACCAGATTTGCCGCCGCTTCGGGCAGCGCAAAAACGGCGACCTGATCGTGGGCGCAGCGGTGGCGGTGCTGGTGTGCATCGCGTCGTGGCTGGCCTGCCATTGGTTTGCCGGGCGTGCGGCATTCCTGCTGGTGGGGGCGATGATGGCAACCACCATGAGCGCCAACGTGGCGCACTGGATCATTCCGGGCCAACGCAAGATGGTGGCCAGCATCAAGGCGGGTGAGCCGGTAGACCCGATCCACGGCTGGCGCGGCAAGCAGCGCAGCGTGCACAACACCTACTTCACGCTACCCGTGCTGTTTGCCATGCTCAGCAACCACTACAGCTTCACCTACAGCCATCCACAAAACTGGCTGGTACTCATCGTCATGATGTTTGCGGGCGCCGCCATTCGCCAGTTCTTTGTGCTGCGCCATGGCTACAAGCTGGGCCGCAACCGCCACCCCTGGCCCTATGCGGCGGCCGGTGTGGTGGCCATCCTTGGCATGCTGGTCTGGCTCAAGCCCGCACCGCCTGCGCAAAGTGCTATTAATTCAGGAGCTGCTGGCGCAGTATCCACGGGCACTGCAGCCCCAATTGGCTATAAAGAATTGCAGCCCATGCTGGCCCAGCGCTGCTACATGTGCCACGGCGAAGCCGTGCAGATGAAAAACGTGCGCCTGGATTCCCCCCAGGCCCTGGCCAGCCACGCCCAAGCCGTGTACCAGCAAGTGGTGGTCACCAAGATCATGCCCATGAATAACGCCACCAACATCACCGACGCCGAGCGCCTGATGGTGAAGCAGTGGTTTGAGGCGGGGGCGAAGACCGAGTAGGTAGTGGGTGAGGAGCTTATTTGGCAGGCCATGCCATTGGCGTCGGTTTACCATCTGAGCCCAGACTCAGCTGGTGAATGGCGCGACCGGCGAAAACATTGCTGCGCAGGTCATTCATCACTTCTTGCGCGCCACCAAAAGGCACGAACAAGTCCACTATCCATACTTGGTCACCAGATTGCCAATCCGAGGCAGTGAGTTGGTGCGGGGCCGCTGCGTAACGTTGTGCTACCGGTTCGGACAACGTGGCCCAAGACACATAGGCAATGGGGGAGTCTTCTCGCATGTAAAGCTTGGCTTGGTCCAACACCAATGCCGGCATGACGCGCCACTCCAGTTCACTTAGCAAGGTGTGCCGCGTAGCCGTCTGTTGCATCATCAACCAGCCAACTGCACCCAGCAAAGGTAGCTTGCCAACTACTCGCTGTGCTTGTTTTTTGAGTAACGTAGCAAAGTCTGCCATTTCTGATGCACCCATCGCTTCATTTGTGACTGCCGACTTCTCATTGGATTGAGAGGTGTTCATTTTGTTGGTTCCTTCTAGGTGTCTCTATGGATTTTTGCCAGCAGACAAAAGCTGATCCAAAGCCATCAGATCATCTTGTGTGATGGCCCCCGCTGCAGATTTGAGTTTCAAGTGCTGCATCGTGGTTTCCGCATGTGCCTTGGACAGGTCCCGCATGGATGCGTACAGTTGTTGCTCTGCACTCAACACATCCGGCGTAATCCGGGTCCCAATGCGTAACCCGATTTTGTTGGACTCGACTGCATTTCTCCCTGCTTCTACTGCAGTTTGTAGCGCCGCAATTTGCGCCTGCCCACTCATGACGCCGGAATAGGCTTGGCGCACTTGGGTGACCACGGTACGGCGTGTGAGTGTGAGTTCATCTTGAGCCTTTTCTGCCAGTGCCAGTGATTCACGGATGCGTGATTGCATTGCACCGCCTGCATACAGCGGGATATTCAGCTGAAGCCCCGCTTGATTCGAGTTCACATGGGTTGATAAATCGGCAGGTGAACTTAAAGAGCCGGAGCTGTAATTCGTGGCTCTACTCAAGACCAAATCCAGTGTTGGCAGATGTGCTGCCTCATTTTTTGCAACTTCTTTGTTTGCGGCATCCAATGTCGCTTGTAACCCCTTGATCTGAGGATTTTGTGCATCTGCCTGTGAAATCCAATCCTCAAGCGATGCTGAGAATTGCATGGGTATGCCGTGGCTCAACCCGCCCACTGGGTTAGTGGCAGGTTCTCCTAGAATCTTCTCCAGTTCGGCACGCTTGTTTTCCAGTTCTTGAGCAGCCGCCACACTTTGCGCTTGGCTTTGTGCCCATTTGGCTTTCGCTTCATGCACATCTGTGATGGTGCCTGTACCCACCGAGTAAGTCCGTTGGGCAAGCGCAAGCTGTTCGTCCAAAGCCAGTAGCTGAGCGCGCATGACCTCGGTACTTTGGGTCGCCACCAGCAGGTCCAAATAGGCTTGTGAGACACGCAAGATAAGGTCCTGCTCCGCCATAGAGAACTGGGCAACCGCTTGGCGTGTGGATGCGTCGGCCTGCTGGTAGCCTACCCAATTGGCCCATCGGATGAGCGGCTGGGTGATCTGTGCATTCCATGACCACGACTGCACATCACGGTCTACGGCATCCGCCCCTGCAAAAGATGCCGTACCGAATTGACGATTCTTGCTTGCAGTCAAACTGACAGTGGGCAACAAGCCGGCGCGAGCTTGCGGCAATTTTTCCATTGCAGCCACGAATGCTTTGCGAGAGGCTTGGTACTGCGGGTCTTGTGTTTTTGCCTTCTGGTAGACGGCAATCAGGCTTTGCGAAAATGCGGGGAATGTGTTTGCAACCAGACAAATGCCTAGTAACCCGCTGATGAGCCGACGGTGCTTGAACTGATTAACGCTCACGTAGAGCCTCCTGCTTGTAGCGCAGCATGGGGGCGAGCAGGTAGTCAATAAGCCTGCGTTTATCTGTGCGAATGTCCGCCGTCACGCTCATGCCTGCTTTGATCAGCCCTGTCTGCCCATTCACCGAAGTGGGTGTCTGCGTGCTATTGAGCTTGATGCGCACAGGAAACACGGGCCCCAGTTTTTGATCTTGTACGGAATCCGTGCCCACCCACAGCACCTCACCCTCGATGTATCCGTAGCGGGTGAAGTCAAACGTCTCCACCTTGTTGATGACGCGTTGACCTACACGCACATGGCCGATGTCCCGGTTCATCACCTGGGCCTCCAATTCCAATGGGGTGTCCGCAGGCACAATCGTCATCAACGGCTGGGCTGCGGTTACAACCCCACCCACCGTTGTCACGGCTAACTGTTGAATCACACCATCAATGGGCGATCGCAGCGTCTGCAACGCCAAGCGCTGGCTCACCTTGATGAATTCCTGTTCCGCTGCATCACGCTTCTTGGTCGCTTCCAGCAACTCGCCACTGGCCTTGGCACGGAACTCTGCCACTGCCTGCGTGCGTTGTTCCTGCGCGGCCATATAGCCAGCTTGGGACTCTTGTAGGCGATTGTTCTGAACAGCCAGATCTTTCTCCGCGTTGATCAGTTCCATCTTCGACTCAATGACGCCAGTCTGTGCGACATGCCCAGTTTTGGCTAATTCTTCCCGCATGTTGTACTTTTGTTGCATCAGCGGGACACTGGCACGCTGTTGTGTCAAGCCGCTGCTGATCGCAGCGGCGTCCGCTTTGCGCTTGCTTAGGTCAGCGTCCAGAGCGGCCAACTTGGCATGCTGTTCCGCTAATCGGCTCTGTAGCACGGCGAGTTGATTCACTGCAATCTCGATTGGCATACCTGTAGGGGTTGCAAACTGTCCACGCCCGGCCAACTGGGCTGTATCGCGCAACACTTCCGCCTTCGCCTCCCACAATTCACGCTGTATGCGGTCGCGATCAGCGCCGATGCTCGTCACGTCCAGCTCAAGCAACACCTCACCAGCCCTCACGGTCTGCCCGTCTCGAACGGCAATTGTGCGCACCACTCCAGCCTCTAACGGTTGCACGACCTTGCTCTTGCCAGCCGGAATCACCTTGCCCTGCGCGGTAACAACCACATCCATTTGCGCAAGATAGGAAAACACCAGGGCAATACCCACCATGGCACAAATGGCAAGCGAGGCCATGCGCGTAACAGAAGACGGAGGCTGCGCCATAGCCGCTAGTGCAGCAGAGCTGAACTGATTGAATTCCACTTTGTTGTTATTGATGCTCATGCGGCCACCCCTTGTACTTGCAATACCTGGTGTGCCTGGTACAGCGAAGCATATTTCCCGCCCTTGGCCAGCAGCTGCGGGTGGCTACCCGCTTCAATCAAGCGCCCATCCTCCAACACCAAAATTCGGTCTGCAAGCCTGAGGGTGGACAGCCGGTGTGCCACAACAAAAACGGTACGCCCTTGCGCGATGGTCGCCATGTTGTCTTGAATCAGTCGCTCACTCTCGTAGTCCAAAGACGCCGTGGCTTCGTCCAGAAGCAGCATGCGTGGATTGGTGGCCAGCGCCCGCGCAATAGCGATGCGCGCACGTTGTCCGCCGCTGAGTTTGCTACCCCGTTCGCCAATGACTGTGTCATAACCATCAGGCAGTTTCAGGATGAAGTCATTTGCACCTGCCAAACGCGCTGCGGCCATGACGGCTTCCATGTCCAGGCCAGGGTCTGCCAGGGCAATGTTGTCGCGCACGCTGCGGTTGAACAACAGCGTGTCTTGTCCTACCACGCCAATCTGTCTGCGCAGCCACGATGTGTCTACCAAGTTGACATCCATCCCATCAATCAAAATGCGACCTGTCTCAGGGGTGTACAACCTTTGCAACAGGCGCATCAGGGTTGTCTTGCCTGCACCAGATACACCCACCACGCCGATCACCTCACCGGGCTGCACATCAAAGCTCAGGTCACTCAAAATGGTTGGTCCGTTCGGGGTGTACTTGAAAGTCACATGTTCCAGAGTGACTTGACCTTTCACGTCGGGCGGTACCGAGCGGTGGGGGCGAAACGCTGGTTCTGGTGATGCATCCAAAATGTCGCCCAATCGCTTGATGCTCACCTTCATTTGGGTAAAGTCTTGCCACAGAGACGACAGCTTCAAAATGGGTGCATTGACCCGGCCGCTCAACATGTTGAACGCAATCAAACCACCCACCGTCAGCGCTCCATCAATCACTTGCCGTGCCCCCAGCCACAGCAGCGCCACGGTAAGCACCTTGCTTGCCATACTGATGAACTGGTTGGTTGCATTGCCCAAGTGCCCGCCTTCAAACGACGTGTTCACATAACTTGCCAAGCGGCGCTCCCAGGCTCCTTGCCATTGGGGTTCTACTGCGTGGCTTTTGAGTGTTTCCATCGAAGTGACCGTCTCCACCAAAAACGCCTGGTTCTCTGCGCCCAATGCAAACTTGTCTTCCAGCTTTTTTCGTAGAAGCGGCGTGATGATGGCGGATGCACCAAAAAATACCGGCAGTGCTGCGAGTACCACCAAAGTCAGCGTCACGCTGTAATAAAACATCACCGCGATGTACACCAGTGCAAACAGCAAATCCAGCCAGCTGGTCAGCGCTTGGCCTGTCAAGAAGTTGCGCGCGTTCTCCAACTCTCGCACACGGGCTACCGTATCACCGCTACGCCGGCTCTCAAAATACGAGAGTGGTAGATGTAGCAGATGCTTGAACAACTTGGCCCCCAGCTCTACATCCACCCGGTTGGTGGTGTGGCTCAGCAAATAGTGCCGCATGGCGCCGAGCACGACTTCAAAAATACTCACACCCAACAGCGCAATCACCATCACATCAAGTGTGGAAAGCGTACGGTTGGTCAGTACCTTGTCGATTACCACCTGAAAAATCAGCGGTGTTACCAATGCAATGACTTGCACAAACAGCGAGGCCAGCAGCACCTCAGCCATCAGAACCTTGTACTTTTTGAGTGAATGCCAGAACCATCCCACGCCAAATTTTCCTGCATCGTTGGCTGCTTGGCTCGCCGTTGTGCCTGGCATGGCATCTACCAGTCGCGCGATGATCCACTCGTCCGCAAAGAGGGCGTCAAACTCTGCCAGCGTGATTTGGCGGGGGCTGCTGTCACCGGCTTGCTGTAACACCACGGTTCCATTTGGGCCTGTGATATCCAGTTTTCCCACCAGCATCCAACTGCCGTCTCGTGTTGGCATTAAGGCTGGCAGTGTCACCTGGGAAATAGCCTTGACTGTTCCGCGGCGCAGCTTGGTGTCAAACCCAAGTTGCTGCAATATTCGTAGTACCTCGCCGGTGGCCACGTGTGGAACAGCGCCCTGATTGGCGTAGCCGCCAAACTGGTGTGTCAACTGTGCCGAATTGAGATGGAGGTGATGAAGTTTTGCGTAAAGTCCGATGAGCTGTAATGTCGATTGCACTCTCTTTTATCCCTGTTTTTTTGTCATTAAGCGGCTTGTAAAGCCAAGAGTTCTTCGTTGACCAAAGCAGTATCGGCTTGCTGCATAGATACAAAACCCAAAGGGTCTGCATCCTGGGTCATCGCTGTGTTTGCCATTTGGTTAAACAGCAGGGCCATACGGGCCAAGTCTGCCTCCGCTGCCTGCGTATACACACCCGACTGGTAGGCCAGCATCGCGTCAGCCGCCATGCCGGTGCTGCCATCGGTGCGAGTGAATGTGGTGTCACCCATGACGGTAACGTCCGCACTCAACCCGCCACCGGCCGCTGCTCCGCTGTGCATCTGCCCGTTGGACTGCAGGTTGATCGTGGCAATGCCCAGAGCATCCAGGGTCAAATACTCGCCGTCCTGGGTCTGTCCATCGGCATTTTTGTCTTCCCACACGCCGAACTTTGCCCACTGCGCATCCCCCGCGTCCAGCGAGCCGTTGGCATTGGTATCGAAGGCCCTCAAGCCCTCCAAATCGGTTTGAGCACCGTCCACATACTGCTTAAAGGCGAATTCACTGGTGTCGCTGATCTGACCGTCACCATTCAAATCGATACCCAGCACGCCACTGCCCGGCGCAGCCCAAGCCAGTTTGTCGACCACGCCATCCATATCGATGTCGTAACGCACATTGGAATATTGGGGGCTGAAGTAAGACGGGTTCGAGCCATCCAGCGAAAGCACTACGGGCCCCACATACCCGGAGTACTCCATGTAGCTGGTAGCACCCCCGCTCACGCTGTAGTTCAGGTGCCAAATATTGGCCAAGCCACGGTCATCGGTAATCCGCCAAGTGCTCTGGAAGGCGGTAAATCCATAGCCCCGTTGCACGTCCAGATTCATGTAGGTGTTGTTGTAGGAGAAGGCATTTACCCCGGCCAAGCCTTGCCATGCGTACGGGTAGTAAGTGCCTTCTGCGTCGCTCACCGGATTTGAATAGTCGGCGCGCAGCACGCTCAAACTTTGCAGTGCCACGCTAGAGAAAGCCGTATCGCCATCGTCCGACACCGCAAAGCTGACATCCGCCATGTCAATCCGCCACCCTGAGTTGCCACCTGTGCCATAAAAACTGGCACCGTACAAATCCACAGACGCATACAAGTTAGGCGGCGGCTTCACTTCCACAAAGGCGGTTGCCCAGGTTTGCCCACCGTTGCTGTCGTCTACCAGGTAGTCAAAAGACGCAGCGCCTATGAACCCCGGGGTGGCCACAAACTCCACCTGCCCATTCACAATGCTCACCACCCCATTTGATGCGTTGCCCACATCCACGAGGCTCAGCGTGTCGTTCTCTATGTCGGAGTCGTTGCCAATCAGCTGCGCAAACCCAATCGTCATCGTGCTGTTCACGTAGGTCTGAAACTGGTCGTCCACAGCCAGCGGCGCATCGTTCACCGCGGCCACCGGCATCACCACCTGCACAGCGGGGGACAACAGACCCGCTGCATCCACCGTCATGTACTCAAACTCGGCATTGCCATTGAAGTTCAAGCCTGGTGTGAAAACTACGTTGCCATTGGCATCCAGGCTCACGGTGCCATTGAGTGCATTGCCTACCCAGCCAATACCCAGTGCGCTGGGCGCATCGTCCACATCCCCGTCGTTGGCCAGCAGCACCGACTTGTTGATCAAGAACAATGCGTCTTCACTGGCCCCGCTCACTACCTCGCCTTGTGCGTAGGGGGCATCGTTTACGTTCTCTATCAGCAAGGTAGCAGTCGCAACGCTGGAAAGACCATAGGGGTCTGTTACCGTGTAGCTGAAACTGGCCGTGCCATAAAAATCCGCGTCTGGAAAAAACACCACTTCTGTAACCGTTTGCCCCACACCATTCACGGTGGTTTGTAAGCTCACCTGACCATGGCTGGGGTTACCCACCGCACTGATGTGCAGTGGTGCGCTGCCCGCATTGCTACCTACGTTCACGGTGCTGTCGTTGGCCAGCAGCAAATCCGTGCCAATGCGCAACACCGTGTCTTCGGTGCCCGCCAGCACTTCGCCCGCCACCTTGGGAAGGTCCAGCAGCATCTCTGCGCTTGCAGGCGTGGTCGCAGCCGGTGTGGCAGTGCTCGCTGATGGGGTGCTGACTACACCGCTACTCACCAGCGTGGCGCGGATTTCTCGCGCAGGTGTGTGGGTTGCGGTGTAGGCCGACAAGTCCAGACCCGCGCGCTGCAAGGCATCTACATCGGCCAACACGCCCGGTGGCGGTGGCGCATCCACCACACGCCGGGGCTCTTCTTGCCAAGTGCCTTGCGCCAAGCTGGCGGGCGCCTCGCCATCAAGGCGCGCTCTGCTGGCATCGGTTAGGGGGGATGCATATTTTCCGTCTAGTGCGGGCGTGCGCGCGGCTGTCTCCAGCCCGTCGTCATCGGTATATCCGCTATGCACCCGTTCGGTATCTGGTGCTGCAAAGGCGGTCGTCTGTACTGCGCCCAAGCCCACCATAGACAGCGCTCCCAGGCCTGCTCCCAGCCCACCCGCCAGTACACCTTCTTGCGCACTGCGCACCATCTGGTCGATGGAGCTGTCTGTGCGCTCCTGCCCCAGCGTGGCAATCGTCGGCACAAACACCAGCCGCCTGTCAGTCAGCACCCTGTCTTGTCCGTCTGCTCGTTTCACCGCGCCCAAGCTCACCGCTGCCGTGGCACTGGTCTGCGTGGGCGCGCTGGTCACATTGGTTCCACCATGGCGGTGCTGGTCTTGCTCGGCGGTGCCTTCCCAGTCTCCGGTGGTTAGCGCGTCGTGTTCAAACGTAGCTTCCCGCACCGTACCCCAGCGTGTCACCCCCCCTTGGTCCACCACCTGCACCTGGCCCTGGTAGCCTTCGTGCTCCAGCATCTCCCCCGCATTGATGGTGTGCAGGTTTCCTTCTGCATCCGCCTCTTGCATCTGCGTATAGCGCAGGCCTTCGGTGTCTGACTGCAGCGTGGTGCTACTTAACGCATCGCTGTGACCATCGGCATACGTCACCTCGCCCCTTTGGAAGTTGATGCTGGTGATCTGCAAGCTCGCCAGGTCTGCCTGTTCCCCCGCATCCAGCCGCGCATCCTGGTTCAAGTCCACCCACAGCTTGATGGCTGCAAACGCCGGGTCGCTTTTGTCCAGCACGCCATCGCCATTGGCGTCCAGCCACTCCACGTTGTTGCGCTGCAAGGCGGCGTTGGCGCTGGCGGCAAGGGCATCGTTGGCTTTGTTACCGTCTTGCCCCGAATTGCCGCCCAGGTTCAAGATGTCGCGCGTCTCAATCTGGCCGTTGCCGTTGTAGTCCAGCACCAGCATGCCTTGCACGTTGCCCTTCGCATCGGTGGCACTGACCCACTGGGTCTTCTCGTAATAGCCGTCACCCTCGGTGTCGCGGTACAGCTCGCTGGTGGCTACGCGCTGATCGTTTTGCTGGTCTTGCAAATCTTGCAGCGCTTGGGTGCTGGCCTGCACCGCATCGCTGGTCACCACACCTGCCCCCAAGTGCACCACAAGCGCTCCAAAACTCTGGGTTTTAAAGTCCGCGCTCTCCGTGGCATTGCCCTCAATCGCATACGCCTGGTTGCCATGGTAGGCATGGCCCCCGGCACCGGCACCCAGCTGGGCCGCTATCTCGCCTTGCCCCGCGCCCTGGTCCAGCAGCTGTTGCATATGGCCCAGCTGCGTTTGCACCTGCCAGGCAGGCGCAATGCCACCGTTCTCGGTCAAGATGTCAAACAGGCGTTGCGCCAGGTTCTCACCTTGGATCATCTCGCGGTAGCTGCCCCCATCCGGGGTGGTCATCTCTATCCACGCACCGCCACTCTGAGAGAAGCCCACGCGGGGCAGCAGGTAGGGGTTGATGGCTACGTTGTCTGCGGTGTCGGGCGTCTGGTCGTTGATGCTTTGGACGATGCTGTTGAGCAGGCCTTGCACGCTTTGCGCGGTGCTTTGCGCTATCTCGCCACCATGGCTTTGGTTGAAGTCCACGTGGATCTGGATGTTGCCATTGGCATCCCACTCGTAGTGGGTGACGCCTTCGGGCGGTGGCGGTTTGTCGGCAAACAGCGGCGCAATGATGCTGATGGCAATGCTGGCCGCAGTACCCCAGCCCGGAATGAAGGCCACGGCGCTGGCGATCATGCTCACCGTGTTGCCACTCTCAATGGCGCCAATGAGGTTCAGGGCCTGGAGGTAGGGAACCGGTATGGGCGTGAGTGAACTGCCTGCACTGTTGGCAAAGGTGTTGTAAAACGCCCCCGCTGCACTGGCTTGGGCAATCGGGTCATCGCCTTGCAAGGCACTCACCAGGTTCAGGCCTGCGCCCCACTGGCCCAGGTCAAGGGGCAGATTACCGCCGGTGCTACCGGAAAGCTGCGCTGTGGCGCTGCCCAGGTTGTCAATCTGGTTGTACAGGCTAATGAGGCTTTGCGCCTTGCCCAGATCAGTGAGTTGGTCAAAGTGCGCCAGGTTGGCCAGGCTGTTGACCAGGCTCAGCACGCCAGCTGCGTCGTTGGCGGCGGCGTTGAATTGGGCTTGTTCCAAAGCTGCCTGTGCTTGCGCAGCCACTACCTCGGTGTGGCTGGTGCTGGTTCCGCTGATGCTGATGTGTAGGTCTTGCGTGCCTGCACTGCCATCCGCATTCACGGTATTGGCTTGCAGGCGAACCTCGCCGGTAGACGAAACGCCCAACTCACCCACGATGTCGCCATCGGCATTGCCAATGAGCACACCGCCACCGGGCAGCGGGTAGAAGCTCAAAGCCTCTGCGCCCTCTGCACCGCCCAGACCCAGCGCATCGAGTTGCGCAGCCAATGCGTCTTGCTGCGCAGGGCTCAAGGAAGCGCCTGAACCGCTGAGGTAGGCGGCGTAGTTGTTGGGGTTGGGGGCGGGAGCAGGGCTTGTGTTTGCTACAGTTTCTGGAGCTGTTTGCGCAATATCTGCGTGGGCTAGGGGCAGATTTGATGGTGAATCACCAGCTACGGAACTACTGCCGCCTGCATCGCTGACCACATCGCCGTTGCCTGTGGTGTTTCTTGCGTCGGCGTACTGCACGCCGGGGCCTGCTTGGCTGGTGTCGAAGTTGTTGAAGGCGTTGACGAGTTGCTGGTAGGCAGCGTCGGCTACAGCAGTGCCGTCGTCTTGTGTGCCTAGGTCAGCGGTTCCAGATTGACGAGGATTAGCTTGCTCCGTCGTTGCCAGAAATGAGGAAAGCAAAGCCTTTGCTGGTACGGTAATGACGGTGCCATCTGGATGTTTTTCAATCACGTCGGGGGCATCTTGACCTGGCTTGTGCTCCAGCGAGATGCGTATACCACTGCCAGCCACCACCGCGAAGGGTTCGCCTGATTGGCGGTCGAAGTAGGCGACGACCTTTCCATTGGGATCTACGAGCGCTTGAATGCGCCAGTTGCTGCCCCCTGCTTGAGGCGAATTCTCCAGAGTAGGGGTGCCGTCAATGCCCAGGTACATTCCTTGGAGCTTGAGCGTTCCTGCATTAGCAACATGTGGCTGTAGCGCTGCCAAGGCATACATGGCGTCTTCAATGTTGGAGCTGCCATGGGCTTCGACCGTGTTGATCCCCCCTGTCACTGTCAGTCCCAGCAGGGGATTTACCATGAACGATGCGATGGCGCCCAAGGTTTCCATCCCACTCATTTGGCCGAGCGCGGGGATAGGAATTTTTTCACCTAACTGCTCGCCCAAGCCCGATATCAGGGTGGTAACGGAGTAGTTTTGGATTTTGTCGGTCACATCGTGGCCTGCGGCGGGCTGGCCGTTTTGTTGCGCAACCCGGGCAAAGTCTTCTGTGCCCACCAGTCTGGCACCACCAGGTGCATCAAACACCTGGGCTTCCACCCCGAACATTTTGCTCATGACCTGGGCCAGCAGCCCACCAAGGCTGTGGCCGGTGTAGAGCGGTTTGACTGTGACGGCAGGGACATCGTTATCGTCAGCAAATTTCTGAATGGCTGTAGCCGCCAAACCCTGCGCGAGCTTGGCAAAGCTGGCTGCGTCGGTGAATTGGTCATCCCACTTGCCATTGCTGGCGGCCTGTTGGGCGGTGACCAAATCTGACTTGGAATCGCTGCCCCGATACGCCACCACCAATTCGCCGGTTTGGGGGTTCACATAGGCTGCAGCAGCGAAGTCGGGGGACTTTTGATCACCAGGCTTGACATCCAATTTCACAAAACCTTCCGGTGGTTGGAAGGTGGCAGGGTTATAGGTGCCCCGCGAGAAGGTGGATGCCAGCACGGTTCTGGCGTCGAGGTTTTGCAGGTTCAGACCGCTCATGGTTTGCCTCCGTTCTTGCCTTGGATTTCTTTAAAGACACCTTGATAGAAGCGCTCGTCGTCTGCGCGGGCTTTCTCGGTAACTTCATATGTGCGTTTAACCCAATTAGCAGGCAAAGTCACTGTGTAGTAAGTCTTAATGGGCTCGCCTGTGTTGGTTTCTGAGATAAGTTCTATGGTCTTTGCTGCGCCATCATGTCGTCCGGTACTGCAGCCTTGACTAAGTTTTACGTAGGAATAACTCCCGTGTGGTTCTCGGTCATAGGCCAGCACACGGAGGTAGCCGAAAGCCCAACCAACGGTTCGTAATTTCAAGGCCTGACCGGTCTCAGGATCGGTGAATACGGGACGTAAAAGTAGCTTGTTTTTCCTCGATGTAGCTTTAGTTACCGGGTCGGGGCTGTAGCCCACGTTAATCAGAAAGTGGTCACCCGAAGATCCATACGTCGGATCGAAATCTGCCACGGGAGAGCCTTCGCGCCAGGGCAATGGGTGTGCACTGCGATCAAAGTACAGCTCTAGCACGCAGTCCATCACGGGGCTGCAGGCGTTTTTGTTGCCGCCCCAGCCGCAATCCATTTCTGCGCCTACCGGTTCACGACGAAAGGCAGCTGCGGCCACTCCTTTGAGTTCGGCGCTGGCCCACTCCGTTGGCATGCCGGCGCGTTGTGCAGCTTCAGGTGTTAGCACCCAAACATTGGGGTCGCGCCGGAACACGCTTGTGCTGCCTTCGTGGGTCGCTTCATAACGACTTTTTGTCGTTGACACGCTGCCTGAGGGTGCCGCTATCGTTTGCGCGTGAGCTGACACTGCGGCCAGGCTACAGGCAATCAATCCCACAAAACTTGCAAGTTGCTGCTTCATGCGGCATCCCTCCACTGCGATGTATTCGCACTTGTAAATAAAAACTGCCTCTGGCGCTCATGGAGTTTGCGCAAGCAGCTATCAAATATATAGCGCACAGGCTCTGCATTACCGCCCAGGTTCAAGATGTCGCGGGTTTCAATCTGGCCGTTGCCGTTGTAGTCCAGCACCAGCATGCCTTGCACGTTGCCCTTCGCATCGGTGGCACTGACCCACTGGGTCTTCTCGTAATAGCCGTCACCCTCGGTGTCGCGGTACAGCTCGCTGGTGGCTACGCGCTGATCGTTTTGCTGGTCTTGCAAATCTTGCAGCGCTTGGGTGCTGGCCTGCACCGCATCGCTGGTCACCACACCTGCCCCCAAGTGCACCACAAGCGCTCCAAAACTCTGGGTTTTAAAGTCCGCGCTCTCCGTGGCATTGCCCTCAATCGCATACGCCTGGTTGCCATGGTAGGCATGGCCCCCGGCACCGGCACCCAGCTGGGCCGCTATCTCGCCTTGCCCCGCGCCCTGGTCCAGCAGCTGTTGCATATGGCCCAGCTGCGTTTGCACCTGCCAGGCAGGCGCAATGCCACCGTTCTCGGTCAAGATGTCAAACAGGCGCTGCGCCAGGTTCTCACCTTGGATCATCTCGCGGTACGCCTGGGTATCTGCAGTGTTGTGCGGTGAAGGGGTCAAAGCGGTTTGCTAATAAAGTAGGTGATGTAGGTCAAACGGACTATTGTTTTTTCTGGTGATTTGTGGCTGTGCGGAAATTTACCGGGCAAAGACCCACGCGTACATCCCCCAAACGGGTGAATTTGCTGTCTTTTGCAAAAAAGGGCTGTCGCGGCAACTTATGCGTAAAAGTGCCTCTGGCCCCCGCGGAATATGCGCAAGCCACTATCAAATATGTAGCGCCAAGCGGGGCAGCTTGGTCTGCCGGTCCCGCGGCAGGCGCGGGCAGCCTAGCGCTGCGCCGTCGCCAGCCGCAGCGCCAAGCCCACAAACACCACGCTGGCCACGCGATTGAGTGCGCGCTGGGCGCGCAGTGAGCGTTTGAAGACCTGGCCGAAGCCGGCGGCGAACCAGGCCACGGTGCTGAAGGTGAGCAGCGCGGCCAGCATGAAAACGCCGCCCAGCAGCACGATTTGCAACGCCATGTTGCCGCGGGCCGGGTCGGCAAATTGGGGCAAAAAGGCCAGGAAGAAAATTGCCACTTTGGGGTTGGTGATGTTCATCATCACGCCGCGCAGGTAGGTTTGCCAGGGCGTCATGGCGGCTTGGGTGGTGGTGTCGGCAATGCCCACCGGTGCGTGCCAGGCGCCCCATGCCAGCCACAGCAGGTAGCCCGCACCCAACAGCTTGAGCGCGGTGAAGGCGGTGGCCGACGCTGCAAACACGGCGGCCAGGCCCAGCGCCACGGCGGCGGTGTGAAACAGCAGGCCGCTGCACAGGCCCAGCACCACCAGCAGGCCGGCGCGGCGGCCATGCACGGCTGAGTGCAGCAGCACAAATACGTTGTCGGGCCCAGGCGAGAGGGCCAGCAGAACGGAGGCGGCAAAAAACGTGAGCGTGGTGTCCAGAGCAAGCATGGCGATACGCCGCAGGCGCGGCAAAGGAGGGCAGGGCCTGCCATCCTAACGCCTGGTGCGCCCTCAGTTGCCGATGATGGTGAGCAGCTCTTCGCGGGTGCTGGGGTCGGCCATGTACTTGCCGTACATCGGTGCCATCCGGCGCACCATGGGGGCCACGTCTTTCACGCGCACAAACTGCACGCCCTGTTTGCTGGCAGTGTCGATGGCGGAGGCCACACGTTTGTTCCACAGCTCGCGCATCAGCAGTGCAGACTCAAGGCCTGCCTTCTGAAACGCCGCCTTGTCTGCGGGGCTCAGGCTGGCCCACAGCTTGGTGGAGACCACCAGCGCTTCGGGCGAGACCACGTGGTTGGTCACATACACCGACTTGGCCACCTTGTAGTGCCCGGTGGATTCGAACGAGGGCATGTTGTTCTCGGCACAGTCCACCGTGTTTTGTTCCAGCGCGCCCAGCACGTCCTTGAAAGGCAGGGCCACCGGAGTGGCTTCCAGCAGCTTCACCATTTCGATGTAAATCTCGGACTGCTGCACGCGGATGCGGGCACCGGCCAGGTCTTTGAAGCTGTTGATCGTGCGGCTGGCGCAATAAAAGGAGCGGCCGCCCCCGTCGTACCAGCCCAGCACCACAAAACCGGCGGCCTGCAGCTTGGCCGCAAAACGTTCGCCCAGCTTGCCGTCCAGGTGCTTGAACATGTGGGCCGAATCGGTAAACAAAAACGGCAGGTTCAGCGCCTTGAGGCCTGGCACAGCTTCAGACAGCGGGCCCGAGCTGAATTCGGCCACATCCACCTCGCCGGCCTTCAGCATCTGCACCGCCTTGGGCTGGTCGCCCAGGGTGGCGTTGGAGAAGATTTCAATCTGGTAACGCCCCCCCGTGTTCTGGGCCACCAGGCTGGCAAACCGTTTCATTGCCTCGGTGACGGGGTAGCCATCGGGATGGATGTTCCACGCGCGCAGCTTGGTTTGCGCACCCGCGCTGGCGCAGGCCAAGGCCAGCAGGCCGACGAGGGCCCAGCGACGTGCGGAGGGGGTTGCCATCGGGTCAGGCTTGGGCGACTTCGTGGGCACCCATGATTTCGAGCGCACGCACCAGGGCCGAGTGGTCCAGACCAGCCATGCCGTTGGCGGCGCACACCTGCATCAGTTGGGCGGCACCGGCGGTTTGCGGCAGGGCCAGGCCCAGGGTCTTGGCGCCGCTCAGAGCAAGCGCCAGGTCTTTCTGGTGCAGGCCAATGCGGAAGCCGGGGTTGAAGGTGCGTTTGACCATGCGCTCGCCATGCACTTCCAGAATGCGTGAGGAGGCAAACCCGCCCATCAGCGCCTGGCGCACCTTGGCGGGGTCGGCTCCGGCCTTGCTGGCAAACAGCAGGGCTTCGCCCACGGCGGCGATGTTCAGCGCCACGATGATCTGGTTGGCCACCTTGCAGGTCTGGCCGTCGCCGTTACCGCCCACCAGGGTGATGTTCTTGCCCATCAGTTGCAGCAGTGGCAACACGGCATTAAAGGTGGCCTCTTCGGCGCCCACCATGATGGTCAGGCTGGCGGCCTTGGCGCCCACTTCGCCACCCGACACGGGGGCGTCCATGTACTGGCAGCCCAGCGCATTGATCTTGGTCGCAAAGGCCTTGGTGTCCATGGGCGAGATGGAGCTCATGTCCACCACGGTCTTGCCCGCGCTCAAGCCGGCTGCCACGCCGTTGGCGCCAAACAAGACGGCTTCCACGTCCGGTGTGTCGGGCAGCATGAGGAAGATGATGTCGGCCTTCTGGGCCACTTCCTGTGCGCTGGCGCAGGCGTGGCCGCCCGCGTCCAGCAGTGCGGCAGGCACTGCGCTGCGGGTGTTCAGGTAGACGGTGTGGCCGGCGGCGATGAGGTGGCCCGCCATGGGCGCGCCCATGATGCCGAGTCCGATAAATCCGAGAGTAGTCATAGTGTTGGTGCGATGGAGTTAAGGAGGATGGGTGGCAGCGAGTTCTGCTCAGGTCAAGGAGGAGTCCGAAGGGCGGGGGACACGGAGCAGAACACGCTGCCGCCCAGTCTCCCGGCCAGAAAAGAAGTGTTAGCCAAGGTAACGGTCGCGCAGGGCCTGTGTGGCGTTGCGGAACACGCCCAGGTCGCTGCCCACCGCCACAAAGGTGGCGCCCATGTCCATGTAGCGGCGCGCATCGGCCTCCACCGGCGCCAGGATGCCGGTGGGCTTGCCATGGGCCTTGGCCTGGGCAAATACATGGGCAATGGCGGCTTGCACTTCGGGGTGCGCCGCATTGCCCAGGTGGCCGTAACCGGCCGCCAAGTCGGACGGGCCGACAAAAATGCAGTCCACGCCAGGCACGGCAGCAATCTCGCCGCTGGCGGCCACCGCCTCGCGGCTTTCAATCTGCACGGCCACACACATGTGCTGGTTGGCCTCCTGGAAGTAGTTGGGCACCGAGCCATAGCGGTTGCTGCGCTGGGCCACCGAGACGCCGCGCATGCCTTCGGGCGGATAGCGGGTGGCGGCCACGGCCTGCTGGGCTTCTTCGGCGTTCTGCACAAAGGGCACCAGGAAGTTGTAGAAGCCCGCGTCCAGCAGGCGCTTGATTTCGATGGCGTTGTTGCTGGTGGGGCGCACAAAGGGCGCACTCACGCTGTCCTTCAGTGCCATGAGCTGAGGCACAAAGGTCACCACGTCGTTGGGCGAGTGTTCGCCGTCCAACAAAATCCAGTCGAAACCGGCCACACCCAGCACCTCGGCGGTGATGGGGCTGGCCAGCGAGGCCCAGCAGCCAATCAGGCGTTTGCCGGCCAGCAGGTCCTGCTTGAACTGGTTGGGAAAAGGGCGATAAGGGGTAGGGTAGGTCATGGCAATGCCTTCAGGAAATCGGGTCGTTCTGGTGTGGGGTCAGGTAATGGGGGCCGGGTTGAACAGCACCAGCGCGTTGTGCAGCTTCCAGTGTTCGGCCCAGGTTTTTTTGCGTCCGCTGGCCACGTCCAGCATCAGGCGGAACAGCTCCCAGCCCAGGTCTTCAATCGTGGCGTCACCGTCGGCAACACGCCCGGCGTTCACGTCCATCAGGTCGTGCCAGCGGCGGGCCAGGTCGGTGCGGGTGGCCACTTTGATCACGGGTACCTCGGCCAGGCCGTAGGGCGTGCCGCGGCCGGTGGTGAACACATGCAGGTTCATGCCCGCAGCGAGCTGCAGCGTGCCGCAGATGAAGTCGCTGGCGGGTGTGGCCGCGTAGTGCAGGCCCTTGTGCTGCAGCTTCTCGCCCGGCGACAGCACGCCGCTGATGGGTGCGGTGCCGGACTTGATGATGGAGCCCATGGCCTTCTCCACGATGTTGGAGAGGCCACCGGCCTTGTTGCCCGGCGTGGTGTTGGCGCTGCGGTCCGCCTGGCCGCGGCCCAGGTAAGCGTCGTACCAGGCCATCTCACGGGCCATGGCGTCGGCAATCTCGGGGGTGGTGGCGCGCGCGGTCATCTGGTCTACGGCGTCGCGCACTTCGGTGGTCTCCGAGAACATCACCGTGGCACCGGCGCGCACCAGCAGGTCGGTGCAAAAGCCCACGGCCGGGTTGGCGGTTACGCCTGAAAACGCATCGCTGCCGCCACACTGCACCCCTACCACCAGCTCGCTGGCGGGCACGGTTTCGCGTTGGCGGGCATTGAGCCGCTCCAGGTGTGGCACGGCGCTGGCCAGCACCGAGTCGATCATGCTCATGAAGCCCACATGCTTCTCTGCCTGCAGGCACACCACATCGAGCTCTGGCCCGGTTTGAGTGCCAAATTTGCCTGTAACGCCCGTGCTATCTGTGTGAGCAGCTACTATTTCGATAGCGCGCTTCTCGGCTGGAAACAGGCGTTCGGGTTGCAGCTTTTCGCAGCCCAGGCTCACCACCATCACCTCGCCGCCAAAGTTGGGGTTTTTGGAAATGTTGCGCAGCGTGCGGATGGGGATGATGGCGTCGGGCGCGTCGATGGCCACGCCGCAGCCATAGGCGTGCTCCAGGCCAATCACATCGTCCACATTCGGGTAGCGCGGCAGCAGCTGCTCCTTGATGCGCTGCACCGCAAAGTCCACCACACCGGCCACACATTGCACCGTGGTGGTGATGGCCAGGATGTTGCGCGTGCCCACTGAGCCATCGGCGTTGCGGTAGCCCTCGAAGGTGTAGCCCTCCAGGGGCTCGGCATTCCAGGCGGCCGCGGTGGCACGGGGCAGGTCGGCCAGCGACCGGGCCTCGGGCATGTGCAGCAGGCGCTCGTGCACCCAGGCACCGGCCGGAATGTCTTTCAGGGCATAGCCAATCGGAACGTTGTAGCGCAGCACCGCGGCGTCTTTGGCAATCGCCACCAGCGCCACCTTGTGGCCTTGTGGCACGCGGTCCAGCAGCGTCAGGCCGCTGGGCAAAACGCTGCCCGGCGGCAAACCGCCATCATTGACCACGATGGCCACGTTGTCCGCCGCATGCATGGTGATGCAGCGCGGCGTCAGCGGGTTCGAGCTGGGGCTTGAGGACATAGGAGGCTCAGTCCGCCTTGATGTTGCGGCTGCTGATCAGCTTCTGCCAGCGCGCGAATTCCAGTGCCTGGAAGGCGGCGAACTGCTCGGGCGTGTTGAGCACCAGCTCAAAGCCCAGCTCTTGCAGCTTGGGGGCGACGGTGGGGTCCTTGATGGAGGCCACGGCGGCATCCAGCAGGCGTTTTTTCACATCTGCAGGCAGGCCCCGTGGTGCGGCCAGCGCTTGCCAGGAGTTCACGTTGGCGTCCTTCACGCCGCTCTCTTCGAGCGTGGGCACGTCGGGCAGCAGGGGTGAGCGTTTGGCGCTGGTGATGGCCAGTGCCCGCAGCTTGCCCGATTTGATCTGGGGCATGGCGGTGTTGATGTTCATGAACGAGGACTCCACCTGGTTGCCCAGCAGGTCGGTCATCACCGGGCCGCCGCCCTTGTAGGGGATGTGCACGCCGCTGGTGCCCGTCTGTTGCCAGAACAGTTCGGCGGTCAGGTGGTCGCTGCTGCCGTTGCCCGATGAGGCAAAGCTCATCTTGTCGGGGTTGGCTTTCAGGTAGGTGATGACCTCGGCCACCGACTTGCGCTCGGAGGCCGCGGGCACCACCAACACGTTGGGCGCTTGCACCGCAATCGTGATGGGCTCCAGGTCTTTCAGCGCGTCGTAGCTCACCTTGACCAGATGGGGGGCAATCACAAAGGGCCCCAGCGAGGCGACCAGGAGCGTGTGGCCATCGGCCGGTGCGCGGGCTACAAACCCTGCGCCAATGGTGCCGGTGGCACCTGCCTTGTTGTCCACCACGAAGGTCACGCCAGCCCCCATCTTCTCGGCCATCTTGGTCGAGAGGATGCGGGCGATCTGGTCGGTGGAGCCGCCGGGCGGGAAGGGCACCACCAGGGTGATGGGCTTGTCGGGCCAGGCCATGGCGCCCAAGCTGGTGCCTGCGGCCAAGAGCAAGGTTATCAGTTGCTTTTTCATGCGGTTTCTCCTGGGTGCTGTTAAAGGGCGGGTTGACGGAAACGGAGACTTAGAAACGTGGTTTGACTTGCGTCCACTCGGGGCGGTACCGCTGCATCTGGGCCACGTCGTTGCGGGTGCGAATGCGGCAGACCTTGAAGGCCTCATGCAGTTCGGCCAGCTTGTCCTGGTCCAGCTCCACGCCCAGGCCGGGTTGGTTGGTCAGGTGCACGCAGCCGCCCACAATCGGCACCTTGCCGCCCACCAGCACTTCGTCGCTCTGCCAGGGGTAGTGGGTGTCGCAGGCGTAGCTCAGGTGTTGCACCGAGGCCGCCAAATGCGTCATGGCCATGAGGCTGATGCCCAGGTGCGAGTTGGAGTGCATGGACAGGCCCAGGCCAAAGGTCTGGCAGGTTTGCGCCAGGGCCTGGGTGGCGCGCAGGCCACCCCAGAAGTGGTGGTCGCTGAGCAAAATTTGCACGGCGTTGAGCTCAATGCTGCGCTTGAGCTCGGCCCAGTTGGTGATCACCATATTGCTGGCCAGAGGCATGCCTGTGGCCTTGTGCAATGCGGCCATGCCCTCCAGCGTGGGCGTGGGGTCTTCGTAATACTCCAGACTGCCGCGCAGTTTCTCGGCCACTTTCAGGCTGGTGGCCATGCTCCAGTTGCTGTTGGGGTCGATGCGCAGGGGTTGGTTGGGAAAGGCCGCCTTGAGCGCCAGAATGGCGCCGGCTTCTTCCATGGGGTCGAACACACCGGCCTTGAGCTTGATGCTCTCAAACCCGTACTGGTCGATCATCTGGCGCGCCTGCTGAACAATTTGTCCGGCATTGACGGCTTCGCCGTAAGGGTCGGGAGCGTACTCGGGGTCTACCGAGGCATCCCACTTGTAAAACAGGTAGGCCGAGTACGACACTTTGTCGCGCACGGCGCCACCCAGCAGCTCCACCAGGGGGATGCCCAGGGTGCGCGCCTGCAAGTCCATAAAGGCCACCTCAAACGCCGAGAACGCGCTGGTCACCAGGTTGCTGGCCAGCGAGCCGGGTGCCAGCTCCATCTCGACATGGCCGGTGGAGACTTGGGGTGCCAGCGCCTTGAGCCGTGCCAGCATGCCGTTGACATCAAACGCCGACAAACCCACCAGGCTGGGTGCTGCTCGCGTGAGCAGCCCCAACACCGGTGCGTCGCCGTAGGTCTCGCCCAGGCCCACCAGACCGTTGGCACCCACCACCTCGATGATGGAGCGCAGGCCAAAGGGTTCATGAACCCCCGCCGCGTTGAGCAAAGCGGGGTCTTTGATGGCGATCGGGGTGACCCGAACTGCAGTGATCTTCATGGCGGATTACTTCAGCAACATGCCAGGCAGCCACAAGGACAGCGCGGGGATGTAGGTCACGGCCATGAGCACCAGCAACAAGGCGCCGAAGAAGGGGAACAGGGCCTTCACCACTTTTTCAATGGGTAGCTTGGCGACCGCCGCACCGACGAACAGCACGCCACCCACGGGCGGGGTGATCAGGCCCATGCCCAGGTTCACCATCATGATCATGCCGAAGTGCACCGGGTCCACGCCCATGGTCTTCACGATGGGCAGCAGGATGGGCGTCATGATCAGGATCAGTGGCGCCATGTCCATCAGCGTGCCCAAGACCAGCAACAGGATGTTGATCATCAGCAGCACGGTGTACTTGTTGTCCGAGATGCTGGTGAACAGTCCCGTAATCATGGTGGGGATCTGCATCAAGGTCATGATGTAGCCGAAGCTGGCTGCAAAGCCGATCAGGATCATCACAATCGCCAGCGTCTTGACGGTGCGGTGCACCAGCTTGGGCAGCTCACTCCACTGGTAGTCGCGGTAGATAAACATGGTGACGAAGAAGGCCCAGACCACGGCGATGGCCGCCGACTCGGTGGCGGTAAAGATGCCCGTCAGAATGCCGCCCAGAATGATCACCATGGTCATCAGGCCCCACAGCGCGTCCACGCAGATGCGCAGTGCTTCTTTCATGGGGATGCTGCGACCCTTGGGGAAGTTTCGTTTCTTGGCGATGAACAGGCACATGATGGCCAGCGTCAGGCCCAGCAACAGGCCGGGCAGCACGCCTGCCAGGAACAAGGCGGCAATGGAGACCGAACCGCCCGCTGCCAAGGAGTAAATCACGGCGTTGTGGCTGGGCGGAATCAGGATGGCCTGCACCGAGCCGCTCACCGTCACGGCAGTGGCAAAGTCACGGGGGTAGCCCTTTTTCTCCATCTCCGGAATCAGCACCGAGCCGATGGAGGCCGTATCGGCCATGGACGAACCCGAGATGGCACCAAAGAAGGTGGAGGCCAGAATGTTCACCAGCGACAAGCCGCCCTGTACAAAACCCACCAGTACTTCGGCAAATGCCACCAGGCGGCGCGACATGCCACCCTCGGCCATGATGGCGCCCGCCAGCACAAAGAAGGGGATGGCGAGCAGTGAAAACTTGTTGACGCCGCCAGCAATGGCAATCATCACGGCGTCGTAGGGCAACTCAATCCACCAGGCGCCAATGAGGGCCGACAGGCCCAGGGCATACGCCACGGGCATACCAATGATCATGAGGGCCAGAAAGGAACCCAACAGTACAAACGCGTCCATCAGATGGCCTCCGGTTCATTCACAGCGTGGTCAAAGGTCACGATGGCACGCTCGTGCTGCGAGCCAAACACCAGATGTTCGGCAATAAAGATGAAAGTGATGATTCCGCCCAGAGGCACGGGCAGGTAGGTGGCGCCCACAGGCATCCACGGGATTTCGCCAATGTTTTGGCCCCAGGTCTCGATGCACAGCTTGGAGCCGTAGAACGCCATGAACAGGGCCACCACCACCATCAGGGCGTGCACCACATAGGCAGACACCTGGCGCAGCGCACGCGGCAGGCGGTCGGTGACCATGGCCACGGCGATGTGCGAGCCAGCGCGATAAGCAGCGGCGGCGCCCAAAAAGGTGAACACCACCATCAGCAAAATGGAGATGGGCTCAGGCCATTGCGAGCCCGTGCCGAGCACGTAGCGGGCAAAGATGCCCCAGGGAATGATCAGGGACATCAGGAAGATCGAACCGCCTGACAGCCAGATACAGGCGGAGTAGAGCGCATCGCTCCAACGCAATAGTGTGTTTTTCATGGGATTCCAGGGAGGCAGGGCCAAGGGGTGCCCGACTCAGCGGGCACCCCATCCAAAGCGTTGGGATTACTTGGTGGCGGCGATGCGTTGCATCAGGTCGGTGAACTTGGTGCCGTACTTGGCGCGCACGGGAGCAGTGGCGTCAAAGAACAGTTTTTGGTCCACGGGCACAAATTCCACACCTGCAGCCTTGAGCTTGGCGGAGTAGTCTTCCACGCTCTTGTCCCACAAGGTGCGTTGTTCCATCTGGGCTTCGCGGGCCAGCTTCTTCACCAAGACCTTGTCGTCGGCAGACAGCTTGTCCCATGCCACTTTGGACATCACCAACAGTTCGGGGATGATCAGGTGGTTGGTTTGTGCGTAGTACTTGGTGCCGGTGGTGTAGTGGTTGCTGGTGAACATGCTGGGCGGGTTGTTTTCCGCGCCATCGATCACGCCGGTTTGCAGCGCACTGAACACTTCACCGTAGGCCATGGAGATGCCGTTGCCGCCCATGGCGTTCATGGTGTCCACAAACAGGGGGTTGCCCATCATGCGCACCTTGATGCCCTTGAGGTCAGCCGGAGTCTTGACCAGCTTCTTGGTGTACAGGCTGCGGGCACCGCCATCCATCCAGCCCAGGCCTACCAGGCGGGCGGGGCTGGCAGTCACTTTGTCCAGCAACTCGGCGCCAATGGGGCCGTCAATCACAGCGCGCATGTGGGGGATGTCGCGGAACACGAAGGGCATGTTGAACACGTCCACATCGGGTACCACCGGGCCGACCACACCCAGCGAAATGCGCACGATCTGGATGGCGCCAATCTGGGCTTGTTCCACGGTTTCTTTTTCCTGGCCCAACACGGCGCCGGGGAACATTTGCATCTTGATGCGGCCATTGGTGGCGGCTTCCAGTTTCTTGCCCATGCTTTCCACGGCCACCACGGTGGGGTAGCCTGCGGGGTGGGTGTCGGTGGCCTTGAGCACGATGTTCTGCGCTTGTGCGCCCAGGGTGCTGCACAGGGCGATAGCGGCAATGGCGGAAGCCACAAAAGTTCTACGGAAAGTCATGCTTGTCTCCTCTTTGGGATGGTTGGTTGAAAGAACGGAAAGCTATCGAACGGGAAACTGGGAAAACAGGGGCTCGGGCCGGCCTTGCACGCCGGGCTCCAGCACCAGCACGGCGCCGTCCAGCGCGGCATCGAAGCCGGGGGCGGGCGTGGCGGGCTGGATCGAGGTGACAAACAGGTGGCGCAGCTCGGGCCCGCCAAACGCGCACATGGCGGGTTTGCTCACGGGCACGGCGATGGACTGCAGCAGCGCGCCGGTGGGGCTGAAGCGGTGCACCTGGCCCGCGTCATTGCCACAAATCCAGTAGCAGCCTTCGGCATCCACGGCGGCACCATCGGGGCGGCCGGGCAGGGGCTGCATGTCCACCCACGCGGTCTGTGGGCCCCAGCTGCCGGTGGCGCCGTCAAAGGTGTGCTGCCAGATCTTTTGCACACTGGGGTGCGAGTCCGACAGGTAGGCGGTGTGCCCATCGGGGCTAAAGGCCATGCCGTTGGGGGTGATGTAACCCTGCAGCACCGGGCCGCGCAGGCCTTGCGTGTCCAGGCAATAGATGCCGCCTGCAGGGCTGGCCAGACCCATGTCACGCACCATGGTGCCGATCCAGAAGCGCCCCTGGGCGTCGCAGCGGCCATCGTTGAAGCGCATGCCGGGCTGCGGATGGCTGATGGTGGCCAGGCATTTCACCTGGGCCATGGGCGGGTCCTGCAGTTCCACTTCAAAAATGCCGCTCTCCATGGCGGCAATCACGGTGCCGCGGGTGCTCAGCGCAATGCAGCCCACCCGTTCGGCCAGCGCCCAGCTGTGCTGGATGCGGGTGGCCCAGTCCAGGCGGTGGATGCGCTGGCTCTCAATGTCCACCCAATACAAGGCTTGGGTGGCCACCGACCACACGGGCGACTCGCCCACCCGGTCGCGAGCGCTGGAAATGGCAAAAACAGCGGTCATGGCCGGTTTACTTGCCAGCCTTGTGGGCCGTCATGGGCTCGCCCTGGAACAGGAAGCCACCACCCTGGTAGATCGCGGCCGGGTCGGTGATGTCGGGCTGGGGGGTGCGGGCATAGATGGCCTCGCGGAATGGGTCCGAACTGTCCTGCGGCACGTAGCCCACGTGGCGGGCTGCGCTGTTGTCATACCAGGCCACCGCGTTGTCCGACATGCCGAAGATCGCCGTGTGGCCCAGGATGGGCGTAGTCAGGCAGGCGGTGACCAGGCGGTGCAGGTCGTCAAAGCTGAGCCAGCTGGCCAGCATGCGGCGGTCCCGGGGTTCGGCAAACGAGGAGCCGATGCGCACGCAGGCGGTCTCGATGCCGTAGCGGTCGTAATACATGCGGGACAGGTCTTCACCAAACGCCTTGCTCACGCCATACAGGCTGTCGGGGCGGGCCGGGTGGTTCAGCGTGATGGTTTCGCTTTGCTTGTAGAAGCCGGTCACGTGGTTGGAGCTGGCAAACACCACGCGCTTCACGCCAAACTTGCGGGCCGCTTCGTACAGGTTGTAGACGCCCAGAATGTTGGCTTGCATGATCGGCTCGAATGCGGCTTCGACGGAAATGCCGCCAAAGTGCACGATGGCCTGACAACCCTGCACCATGGCGTCCACCTCGGTGGCATTGGCCAGGTCGGCCAGGGCGATTTCTTCGCCGGCACGTGCGGGGCCAAAATCGGCGCGGTCGGAGAGGCGCAGCACCTCGCAATTGGCCTTCAGGCGCTCGCGCATGGCCGTGCCCAAGCCGCCTGCGGCACCGGTCATCAGCAAAGTGTGGTGTACTTTGATCGTCATGAAATGTATGCTGTCTTGTCAGTTGTATGTTGTCTGATGTGTTAAATTGTCAACACCTGTTCCAACCGAGTCAAGGGCTTTTCCATGGACCTAGTGCAAACCCCTAGAGCCTCCGTCGCGCAACCGTCACCTGCTGATGTCGGGGATGTGGCGCGTCCGCGCCGCGCCCGAGGTCTGGTCAATGAAGTGGTGGAAAGCCTGGCCGCCAGCATCCGCGAAGGGGCCATCCCGCCCGGTGCCAAGCTGCCCACCGAATCCGAAATCGTGGCCCGCTTTGACGTGAGCCGCACCGTGGTGCGCGAAGCCATTTCGCGTCTGCAGGCCAACCGCCTGGTGGAAACACGGCACGGTGTGGGCACCTTTGCGCTGGCGCCCCAGAGCAGCGGCAACTTCCAGATTGCTGACGTGGACTTTGCCACCGTGGCCGACGTGATTGCCCTGCTGGAGCTGCGTATTTCACTGGAGACTGAGGCCGCCGGCCTGGCCGCCCAGCGCCGCACCGAGGCGAATTTGCAGGCCATGCAGGCCATGCTCGATGCCTTCCAGACCTCCATTCTGGAAGACTCGGACGCCGTGCCCTCTGACTTCAGCTTCCATATGGAAGTGGCCAAGGCCACCGGCAACCGCCACTTTGCCGACCTGATGACTTACCTGGGCACCATGATCATTCCGCGCACCCGGATCAACACCGCCAGCAGCGCGCCCGAGGGGCGTTTGAACTACCTGCGCCGGGTGCACGGCGAGCACGAATACATCTTCAACGCCATCCGCAACCAGGACGCTGATGCCGCCCGCGCGGCCATGCGCACGCACCTGGCCAACAGCAAAGACCGCCTCAGAAAGTCCCAACCCGACGCGGTTTAGTTGTATGATGTCTGATGTGTAGGGGCGCCACCCACCCATTCCTTCGAGCGCCCCGCAGAGGAGACTGACCATGACCCCCACTGAATCCGGCGCCGTGCGTGGCGCGCCCACCGTCACCGCCTTGCGTGTCATCCCCGTTGCGGGCCACGACGGCATGCTGATGAACCTGAGCGGCGCCCACGCGCCGTTTTTCACCCGCAACATCGTCATCCTGACCGACAGCAGCGGCAACACCGGCGTGGGCGAAGTGCCCGGCGGCGAGAAGATTCGCCAGACGCTGGAAGATGCGGCCACCCTGGTGGTGGGCCAGTCCATCGGCAACTACAACGCCATCCTCAACCGCATGCGTGAGGCCTTTGCCGCGCGCGACAGCGAAGGCCGCGGCCAGCAGACCTTCGACCTGCGCGTGGCCATCCACGCCGTCACGGCGGTGGAATGCGCCTTGCTCGATTTGCTGGGCAAGTTTTTGAACGTGCCCGTGGCGGCCCTTTTGGGCGACGGCCAGCAACGCGACAGCGTGGCGGTGCTGGGCTACCTTTTTTATGTGGGTGACCGCAAAGCCACCGACTTGCCCTACATCAGCGAACCGGATGCCGAGGACGACTGGAAACGCCTGCGCCACGAAAAAGCCATGGACGCCGAGGGCGTGGTGCGCCTGGCCGAAGCCGCGTACGCGCGCTACGGCTTTCAGGACTTCAAGCTCAAAGGCGGTGTGCTGCGTGGCGAGGAAGAGGTGGAGGCCATCCGTGCGCTGCACGCACGTTTTCCGCAAGCCCGCATCACGCTGGACCCGAATGGCGGCTGGCTGCTGAAGGACGCGGTGCGCCTGTGCCGCGACTTGCATGGCGTGATGGCCTATGCCGAAGACCCGTGCGGTGCCGAAGGCGTGTTCTCCGGCCGCGAAGTGGTGGCCGAATTCCGCCGCGCCACCGGCCTGCCCACGGCCACCAACATGATTGCCACCGATTGGCGCGAGCTGGCGCATTCGCTGGCGCTGCAGTCGGTCGATATTCCGCTGGCCGACCCGCACTTCTGGACCATGCAGGGTTCGGTGCGGGTGGCGCAGGTGTGCCAGACTTGGGGGCTGACCTGGGGTTCGCACTCCAACAACCACTTTGATGTGTCGCTGGCCATGTTCACGCATGTGGCTGCCGCGGCACCCGGCAAGGTCACCGCGATCGACACGCACTGGATCTGGCAAGACGGCCAGCGCCTCACCAAAGATCCGCTGCAGATCGTGGGCGGCCGGATCGCCGTGCCCACCACACCCGGCCTGGGCGTGGAGCTGGACATGGCGGAAGTGGAGAAGGCGCACCAGCTGTACCTGCAGCACGGCCTGGGCGCGCGCAACGACGCCATGGCCATGCAGTACCTGATCCCGGGCTGGGCATTCAACCCCAAGAGCCCTTGCCTGGTGCGCTGAAGTCAGCGGGTCTTGCACTCTGATTTTTAAGCCAAATTGGCCTGTAGCCCGCTTGGATGCTGCGCAAGCAGCTCCTGTTTTGGGAGCATTTTTGGCCCGAGGGCTGCGCCGAAGTTAGCGCGCACCCTCGGCCAACTGCCGTGCCAAGCGGTTGTGGCGCTCCATCAGCGGGCCCAGGTCCACGGTTTCCAGATGCCCCTCGCGCACCACCACGTTGCCATTCACGACCGTGTAGTCGGCTTGCGGGCTGGCGCACAGCAGCAGGCTGCCCACGGGGTCGTGCACCGCGCCACCGGCAAAACCCAGCGTGTCCAGGTCAAACAACACCAGGTCGGCGCACATGCCCACCGCCAGGTGGCCGATGTCGGCGCGGCCCAGCACCTGCGCGCCGCCGCGCGTGGCCACGCTCAGCGCGTCGCGCGCCGTCATCTCGGCCGGGCCCAGGTCGCAGCCAAAGAAGGTACGGCCCTCGCGCACTTCGGGCGGCTGCATGGCGCGGCCCACGCGGGCCAGCAGCAGGGCCTGGCGCGCTTCGTTCACCATGTGCGCCGCATCGTTGCTGGCACTGCCGTCCACGCCCAGACCCACGGGCACACCGGCGTTGAGCATCTTGCGCACGGGCGCAATGCCGCTGGCCAGGCGCATATTGCTGCAGGGGCAGTGCGCCACGCCGGTGCGGCTGGCAGCGAACAGGCCGATGCCTTCGTCGTCCAGCTTCACGCAGTGGGCATGCCATACGTCATGCCCCAGCCAGCCCAGGTCTTGTGCGTACTGCGTGGGCGTGCAGCCAAACTTCTCACGGCTGTAGGCCAGGTCGTGGTCGTTCTCGGCCAGGTGGGTGTGCAGGCGCGCGCCGTAGGTTCGGGCCAGCAGTGCCGATTCGCGCATCAGGTCGCGGCTCACGCTGAAGGGCGAGCAGGGCGCCACGGCCACGTTGAGCATGGCGCCGTGCGCAGCGTCGTGGTACTGCTCAATCAGGCGCTGCGTGTCTTTCAAGATGAAGTCCTCGCGCTCCACCACACGGTCCGGTGGCAAGCCGCCCTGGCTCTGGCCCACGCTCATGCTGCCACGCGTTGCCACAAATCGCATGCCGATGTCGGCCGCGGCTTCGATGCTGTCGTCCAGCCGCACGCCGTTGGGGTAGATGTAGAGGTGGTCGCTGCTGGTGGTGCAGCCACTCAGCAGCAGCTCGGCCATGGCAATCTGTGTGCTCACGTGCACCATCTCGGGCGTCAGGCCCGCCCAGATCGGGTACAGCCCGCGCAGCCAGCCAAACAGCTCGGCGTTCTGCACCTCCGGTATCGCCCGCGTGAGGCTCTGGTACATATGGTGGTGCGTGTTGACCAGCCCGGGCGTGACCAGATGGTGGCGGGCGTCAATCACCTCTTCGGCCTGCAGCGCGTGGGGCGGCAGATCGGCCGTGGCGCCGATAAAGGCGATGCGATTGCCCTCGATATAAATGGATGCGTCGCGCAGCTCGGTGGATTGCGCCGGGGCGGCGTTGTCAAAGGTGGCAATGGCCCGCGCGTGGTGGATCAGCAAAGTGCCCATGTCAGAGTCTCTCCGTCAAACAAGTCTTCCACCTGCAAAGGTGGGTCCTGCCGAGGCCGAATCCCGCTGGCGGGCCAGACCGGCCACCAGAGGCGAGCACCACGTTGCCGAGCATCCCGGGCTGTGCTTGCGCATTGCGCCAGCGGATTTTGCCCCAGTTCCTTCAAAATAAAGCGATGACCATGCCAAGCCAAACTACTTCCCACTTCTCCGAGCTGGCGCCGCGCGATGTGCTGGGCCAGCTCTACTGGGCCGCTGTGCGCCAGGCGCTGCCGGCCCACACGCTAGCGGGCTTTTTGCCGCCCGTCCCCAAGGGCCGCACCCTGGTGCTGGGTGCCGGCAAGGCTGGCGGCGCCATGGCCCATGCGCTGGACGCACTGTGGCCGCAAGACGCGCCCCTCAGCGGGCTGGTGGTCACCCGATACGACCACACCCCGCCACGCCCGGCCGACGCCGCGCCCCAGCGCATCGAGGTGGTGGAAGCTGCCCACCCCGTGCCCGATGCGGCAGGCCTGGCCGCCGCGCAACGCATCCTGGCGCTGACGGATGGGCTGACGGCGGACGACCTGGTGATCTGCCTCATCTCGGGTGGCGGTTCCTCGCTGCTGACCCTGCCCGCGCAGTGGGTGGGCGGTGGCATCAGCCTGGCGGACAAACAACGCATCAACCAACTGCTGCTGGAGAGCGGTGCCGGCATTCAGGAGATGAACTGCGTGCGCAAGCACCTCTCCGCCATCAAGGGCGGGCGCCTGGCCGCGGCCTGCCACCCAGCCCAGGTGGTGACACTGCTGATCAGCGATGTGCCGGGCGACGACCCCAGCGTCATTGCCAGTGGCCCGACCGTGCCCGACCCCACTACCGCGGCAGAGGCGCTATCAATATTGAAGCGGCTTGCGCAGCATTCATCGGGGCTGGAGCTCGATTTCATTGAAAAAATGCTGGAAAGCGGGGCGCTGGAGACTCCCAAGCCGGGTGATGCGGTGTTTGCCCGCAACACGGTGCACCTGATCGCCACGCCCCAGCAGTCCCTGCAGGCGGCGGCAGACGCGGCCCGTGCCATGGGCCTGAACGCCTATGTGCTCAGCGACGAGCTGGAAGGCGAGTCGCGCGAGGTGGGCAAGGTACACGCCGCCTTGGCCCGCACCGCCGCCCAGCGGCCCGCGTCCCCACAGCAGCCGTTTGCCAAGCCGTGTGTGATCTTGAGCGGTGGCGAAACCACGGTCACTGTGCGCCCGCGCCGCGAAGGCGCCGCCAAGGGCCGGGGTGGCCGGGCGGGCGAGTTCTGCATGGGCCTGGCCCAGGCGCTGCAAGGCCAGGCCGGCGTGTGGGCGCTGGCCGCCGACACCGACGGCATTGACGGCGTGGAGGACAACGCCGGTGCCCTGGTGGCACCCGATACGCTGGCCCGTGCCGCCGCCGCTGGGGTGTCGCTGGCCGACTGCCTGGACCGCAACGACGCGGTGGGCTTTTTTGCGCCGCTGGGCGACCTGTTCACCACCGGCCCCACCCACACCAACGTCAACGACTTCCGGGCCCTGCTGGTGGTGTAGCGCGGCCGGGCGCCTGCGCAAACGTTGATATGCCTCAAGGTCTGGCGGCCGCTGGCGGGGCACAGTGGCAGCCATGTTGGCCCCCTTACCACCCACACTTGCCACCTTGTTGGCAACCTATCCCTCGGAGACGCGCTCGGAGGGCAGCCGCTTGCTGACCCGTGGCCAGATGTCTGCCCAGGTCTTGTACCTGGAGAGCGGACGTGTGGTGCTGGGAGTCGCGGGCAGCGCCAATACACATGGGGAGCTGCTGGAGCACCAGCTGGGTGCCCAGTTGGAGTCGGGCTGGCTGGACGCCACGGCCGCCGTGCTGAACCTGCCTGCCGCCATGGACGCCGTGGCCGAAACCCCGGTGCAACTGCGCGCTGTGCCCTTGCCCGTTTTTCGGGATGCGCTGTTCGATGCCCGCGCACCTCTGGGCAGTGTGTTGCTGGATGTGGCGCATGCCCACCGCCAGCAAACCGAGCTGGCGGTCAGCCGCCTGGCCAAAGACGCCGAGGCGCGCTGCGCCGAATGGCTGCTGCGCCATGCCCAAAACAGCGAACAGGGCGTCTGCTCGGTGCAGCTGCAGCAGCGCAAGCGTCTGATTGCCGCCCAGCTGGGCATTGCGCCCGAAACCCTGTCGCGTGTGCTGCGCAATCTGCGCGAGCGCAGCCTCATCAGCGGCTCGGGCCGCACCCTGAATCTGGTGGACCCACCGGGCCTGCGGTCTTTGGCAGGGGGTTGAGCCCCGCGCTTGCGGATAGGATGGGTGCATGGGCTGCCTGCTGTGGTGGCTCGGCAAACTGACCCACCCTCTGCAAGAGCACCATGTTCAAAATTTACTGGACCGATGAAACCGGCCAAGTCCACGGCCAAGAGGCCGAGGCCATCGTGCAGGCCCTGCAAATCACCAAAGAAAAACGCGACGCCGGCCACACCTTTGTGACCATGGCCAGCGAGAACCCGCAGAACGCCGGCAAGCCCGGTGTGGACACGGTGGCAGATGGCAAGACACCTGATGGGCAGGACTACGACTGGTCCAAGGCCGGCCGCGCCGGGCGCCCCCGCAAGACCGACCGCATCATCACCAACAAGGACCGCTGATGGCGTGCCGCTTCAGGCGGGCGCTCACCTTGCCATTGGAGTTCCGATGACGTTTGCGCCGCGTTGCTCCTCGCGTATAGTGGCACCAAGCATAGCCGCGCAGTCCTAACTACAAAGCGGCATTCCTTTTGGGGGAGGTGCCAATGACTCCTGTGGCTGACCTTTCAGCCCCAGTATTACCCGTCACGAAGCGCAGACGGCTGTTTGCCGTGGTCTGGGTTTTTGTGGGCGTGGTGGTGGGCCTTTTTGTGCTGACCTACCTCAGCATTCGCCTGCTTTCTGCCGTGCGCGCCTATGTGGAGGGCGAGGGACTGTGGTCCAAGGGGCAGAAGGACGCCATCTACGCCCTGACCCGCTACACCCTGTACGCCAACGAGGCCGATTACAGCGCCTACCTGATGGCACTGGCCGTCAACACCGGCGACCGGCAGGCCCGCATCGAGCTGGAGAAGCCGGACCCGGATCTGGATATTGCCCGCGACGGTTTTTTGCAGGGGCGCAACCACCCGGACGACATCGATGGCATGGTGTTTCTGTTTCGGAACTTTCGCAAGCTGCCCGATATCGACAAGGCCATCACCATCTGGGCCGCTGCGGACCATCACATTGAGACCTTGACGCAGGTGGGCGAGCGCATTCGCACGGCCATTCGGGCAGGTCCGTTGCCACCCGAACAGGCGCGGCAGTTCCTGTTCCAACTGCACGCGATCAACAATGCGCTGACGCCGCTGGAAGACCGTTTCTCCTCTACGCTGGGCGAGGCCGCGCGCAAGTACACCCAGATCATTCTGGTGCTCATGTTCTTCGTCGTGGTGCTCATGCTCACGCTGGCCTATTTGTTCTCGCGGCGCCTGTTTTTGCAGTTCGAGCTCACACAGGAGGCACTGCGCAGCGGCGAGGAGCAGCTCAAAAGCGTGCTGCAGTTTGCCCCCTTGCCCATCATCATCGTGCGCCTGTCCGACGAGCGCGTGCTCTATGCAAACAACCATGCGCGCCTGCAGTTCCGCCTGGGGGCAACTTCGCTGGAGCGCTTGCGCCCGCGGGACTTCTACGTCAACGGTGCCGACCGCGACCGACTGATCGCTGCGCTGGAGGCCACCGGCAGCGTGACCGACCTGGAGCTTTTGTTGCAAGATGCAGATGGCAAACCCTTCTGGGGGCTGTATTCCTCGCAGCGCATTCGTTACGAGGGGCATGTGTGTGTGATGACCGCGCTGCTCAACGTGGATGAGCGCAAGCGTGCGCACGACGAGCTGCGCTACCGTGCCTACCACGATGCCCTGACCGGCTTGCCCAACCGCGCCATGTTCATGGACACGCTCAAACGCAGCCTGCATCGCATGGAGCGCAGCGGTGGGACGAGTTCTCTGCTGTTCATCGACCTGGACCATTTCAAGGCCATCAACGATGAACTGGGCCACGACATGGGCGACCTGCTGCTGCGGCAAGTGGCACAGCGTATTCAGGACTGTGTGCGCGAAGGGGACTTGGTCGCCCGTCTGGGGGGCGATGAGTTTGTGGTGCTGGTGGAAGGGAACGACGACCCCCACCGCATGGCCGACAAGGTGCTCAACGTTCTGCGGCCTGATTACCAATTGGGGGCCCACACCGTCCGCATCACGGCGAGTATTGGGGTTAGCTGCTTTCCGCAGCATGGCACGGAGCTCGACACCCTGCTGAGCGCGGCTGACTTTGCCATGTACCAGGCCAAGACGGCCGGTCGCAACGGCGTGCAGTTTTATGCCCGACCCCATTAGCGGGCAAACATCCCTCAGAGGCACGGCGGACAATTTTTGAGAGAAGGCCTTGCTTTGCCAAGGCGCCAGGGGCTGGCTGTGCCAGAATTTTCCATGCGCGCCATTTCACTTTCCACCGGTTTCCAGTCCTTCTTGCGGCGGCAGCCGCGCGCCGCCTGGGCGGTGGTCTGGTTGCTGGGGCTGCTGCTGGGCGGTGGCTGGCTGGTCTGGCAGTCGATGGAGCGCAGCCGCAACGCCTTTGAGACCGACGCCCGCATTGCCCACCGCCTGCTGTCCCAGCGCGCGGTGCAGCACGAGGCGGTGCTGGCCACCCTGGTCCTGATGCAGCCCGCGCTGGACGTTCGTCTACCTGCCATCTACCCACAGTTCATGCGCATGTGGCGGCGCGTGGGCGATGCTGCCTGGCCCGGCGACAGCACCCTGTCGGCCGCGCTGCGGGTTGCCGAGCAGGGCAAGGGCAGCCCCCAGCTGGCGCTGGCTGACCTGCCCAACGCGCGCTTTTGGGTGGTGATGGCGCCCGCGGCGGGCAGTGGCCCACAGGCCGCAGCCTACGCGCTGGAAATCTCTTTGCCGCTCATGGTTCCCTGGGCCGACTGGCCCTATGGCGACAACCCGCAGGCACCAGCTGCCCGCCACACTGCAGCCTGGCTGGAGCAGGGCAGCGCGCGCTGGCCCCTGCATGGCAGCACGTCGGATGCGGCCCTGCACCGCTTTGCCTTCCGCAAACAGCTGGCCGCGGCCAGCCAGCCCTTTGACGTGGTGCTGGAGCGCGACTACACCCTGGGCGACTTACCCTGGTGGCCGCTAGCCGCCGGTCTGGTGGGCTGGACCCTGGCCCTGGTCGCGCTGGCCAGTGCGCTGCGCCAGCGCGGGGCCCGGCGTCGTGCCGAAGAGCTGCTGCGCCTGGGCCAGGTGTCGCGCCTCAACGCGCTGGGCGAGCTGGCCGCCGGCCTGGCCCATGAGCTGAACCAGCCACTGACCGCCGTGCTGGCCAGCACCCAGGCCACCGTGCGCCTGTTGGCCGACGACCCGCCCGATGTGGCCCAAGCCCAGGCCGCCATGGACAAGACCGTGGTGCAGGCCCGGCGCGCCGCCGAGGTGGTGGCCCGCCTGCGCCGCGCCATCGAGCGGCCCAACACCGGCACCACCACGCCGGTGGACGTGGCCCAGGCCGCGCGCGACGTGCTGCAACTGCTGGAACCCGAATGCCGCAAACGCGCGGTGGCCGTGCAGTTGCAAGGCCCCGCATCGCTGCTGGGGCTCATCATTGAAGGCCTGACCAACAAGGAAATAGGCCGTGCCATGGCCGTGTTACCGGGCACGGTGGAGATGCACCGCGCTAACTTGTTTGAGAAGCTGGCTGCGCCCTCGCTGGCGCATCTGATTCGTTCTTTGCCTTCTTCTTCTACATGAATTCAATTTGGCACTACTCGCTGCCTCTGGCAGGACTTGCGATGGCTCCAGGGCCACTGCTGGTGGTTCCGGTGTGGGGGTTGCCCTTACCGTGTCGCTGCTGGGCAGTGTCAGTTTGCAGCGTATGGATGTCAACGCTGTCTACCTGTGTCACATGGCATTGGCATTGTTGACCGCAGTTTTGTGCCTGCCTGTCAACACCCTGTCCGCAGCCACCGCCAAAAAAATGTGAGTGGGTCGGAAGCCCCGGCACTGGTCACACTCAAGCTCAACGGCATCCTGATCGACCCGGACAAAAGCTACAAAATCGTCACCAACGCCTTTCTGGCGGTAGGCTGTGCAGCGGGGGGCAGATTGCCTGGTTTTGATATCAATTTAATAGCTTATTGCGTATATTTCGCGGTGGTTAGATGTACTTATTGCATTCGACCTGCCGGAAGCACTCCGAAGCCAATGCGCGCAATAACCTAAAAAACCATTGCCGCCATTACCTAAGTAAGGGGCGCTTACTCTTACTGGTGGCGCCAGCAGTCACCGCCACGCTGCGGCCCTAGCGGTTGGCCAGTGCCTGGCTGCCCGAGTTGTGCCGGGTGAGCAGGCGCGAGCTGGTCTGAAAGATGGACACCGAGACGCCGAGACGCGGCCTGGCGCGCGTGCTCGCGGTGGTGGAGCCTCACTCCAGATCGACCGAGCCGTTGGATGCGCTCGACCGCGGCCAGCATCAGGTCGTGCGAGTATCCGACCGCCACCGCAGGCCATCAAACGAAAACCCGACCCCACTCGGGCTCGCCGGGTTCGTTCACACCGCCTCAGGCCCAGTGGGCCTTGAAGTCCTGCGCGTACTGTTCCAGACGGATCGGCGCTTTCCCGGTGATGCGCTGCACCGCGTCGGTGGTGCGCTCGGCATAGCCGGTCTTGAAGGCACCCAGGATCGCCAGCAGGAACTCGGCGTAGTCCGCCGGTAGACCCGCGCCCAACAGACCCTGGCGCATTGCGTCTTCGGGAACGTCGGTGTAGCCAATGGTCCGGCCCGCAGCCTTCGACAGGATTGCCGCCACCTGGGTGTGGTCGAACGCCTCGCTGCCGGTCAGGTCGTGCGACTGGTTCACGAAGTCGTCGCTGCTCAGCAGCTTGGCGGCCACGGCCGCGACGTCGCGCGTGTCGATGAAGCTGCCCTTCGCGGCGCCCACCGGCAGGAGGATCTGGCCCTGGGTCTGGATGCCCTGCAGCCAGAAAGTGTGGAAGTTCTGCATGAACCAGTTGGGGCGGATCACGTTCCAGGCCAGACCCGAACGCTCCAGGTGCAACTCGGCGCGGCGCAGCGGGATGCTGTCGTCGGCGTTGGCACCCATGGCGGACATCAGCAGCACCTTGCGCACACCGGCGGCCTTGGCGGCGTCGATGGTGGGAATCAGCAACTCGTGATGGTTGGAATAGCCGGAAGGCGCCAACAGGAACAGCTGGTCGACGTCGGCCAGGGCCGCAGCCAGGCCTTCGCCGGTGGCCAGGTTGAGGTGAACCTCGCCGGCCTGGGTGGGGGTGCGGCTGGTGGCGCGGCGCACGGTCTGGCCCTGGGCGGCGAGCAGGTCAACGAGGGGGGAACCGTTTTGGCCGTTGGCGCCGGTCACGAGGGTGGTTGTCATGCATAACTCCTGTTTGTGGATGGAAAGGCCTCCAGTTTGTACCTCCGCTGAAAAAACTTGAATGCATGAAATTCCACAATTCATGTCCAATCGTCCATATAATAGAGGTCATGGACATACTCTCAGACATTCTTCATGTCGCCGGACTGCGGCGCCGCCTGCTTGACCTGCACGCGCTGACGCCCGAGACGGCGCTGCGCTTTCCCTGCGACCGCAGCTTCGGCCTGCACGCAGTCACGCGCGGCCGCGCCTTCGTGCACGCGCCCGATCTGGACGAGCCGCTGGCGCTGCAGGCTGGCGACCTGGTGCTGATGGCGCGCGGCTGCGCGCACCAGCTGTCGCTGGACCGCACAACGCCCACGCACAGCACCACCATGGCGATCGCACCATTCGCAGGCGCTGGTCTGGCAGACGGAACCCCGTCCTCTAGAGCCGGGGCCGACGACAACCCGCCCACCCAGGCCTACGCGCAAGTCATCAGTGCGGCCTACCAGTTCTGGCACGACCCGCTGCATCCCTTCCTGCGCAGCCTGCCGCCGTGGTTCGTGGTGCGCGGCCACTCTCTGCCCCCGCTCTCCGCCCTGCCCCTGACCATCGGCCTGCTCGACCGCGAGCTGGGCGACGAAGGACTGGGCGCCTCCTCGGCCACCCTGGGCCTGCTTGACGCACTGTTCGCCTTTGCCCTGCGCGAGATTGCACAGCGCCAAAACCCCGGCGCACCGGGCTTGCACCACGCCATCGCCGACCGCCCGATCCGCCAGGTGCTCACGCTCATGCACGGCAACCTCGGCCACAGCTGGACGCTCGAAGAACTGGGCCAGCAGGCCGGCCTGTCGCGCTCGGCGCTGGCCGAGCGCTTTCGCAACGCCCTGGGCGACACGCCGCTGAACCACCTGCGCACCCTGCGCATGCAGAAGGCCATGCAGCTGCTGGCCAACACCCGGCAGTCGCTGGAACAGATCGCGCAGGCCGTGGGCTACCAGGACGCCTTCAGTTTTTCCAAGGTCTTCAAACGCACCACCGGCCAGTCGCCGCGCCAGTTCCGCGAGCAGGACGCCGCGGACCGGCAGAGCCCGTACCGGGCCAAGGAGGCCTCCTGAATTCAGCGCCGGGCTGCCCCAAGCTGAATTCAGCCCCCTGGGGGGGGGCGCGACCCGTGCAGCGGCGGAGCGCGGAGGCCTTATTTCCTGGCGTAGTCTTCCATCGGCTTGTCGTTCGGGGTGGATCAGATCTGGTAGGGTCGCTACGTGGCATTTTTCGTAGCGCGTACTCCTGACCGTATAAAGCAGACACTTGCCCCTCGGTCTAACTTGGCTTACAGCGCAATCGCTCGTAATAAATTAAATTTCACATACGCTCAAGCGGCTGCTTCCGGGCTGGCAGTTGATTGCACGCTCGATTCTCCTGCAACCCGAGAAAACATTTGCACGCACATGCTGAGTCCGCCGCAACATGCAGCGGAGTACCGGCGACGTTGTTTAGCCTAAGAGCACCCAAGATGCAACCGGCACGAGTTTCGGAAGTCACCCATCACGATAGTGCCGCTGAGCGTTTCATGCCGCTTCCAGCGCACCAATCCCCCATGCGCCTCGACTACTTGCGCCCGCAATTCGCGCATGTTCCGCTCCGTGACAAGGCTTGCGCGGCGGATCAACGGCCCTTGAATTCGAGCACCGGGCGCGCCGTGCCGGCCGTCAGGGCCTTGACGGCCGAAGCAAGCCCGTCCTTCACGTCTTCTGTCTCGAACAAGGGCATGGCAATGTTGAACATCACTTCGTCGGCCGCCTGAACACCGCCGTTGGCCCAGGCGCGCAGCAAAGCCTTGTGGGCGGCGTGGGCGCGTGTCGGGCCTTGCACGAACTTCGCGGCGAAGGCATGCGCCTCTACAAGCAGCTCGGCATCGGCGACAACGCGGTTGTCTGCCCTCGCAATCGCCTCCATCGCCCTGTTTGCCGCCGTTGCTTTCTGCCAGGACAAGGGCTAAGCCGTGACCACCGCCGTGGTGGACCGCGCTGGCACTGTGCGCGCCGTGCGACGTGCAGACAACGCTGTGGCGGTGCACCTGGCGGTCACCTGGACGAGCAGTACACGGGCCTGCTGACGGCTGCCGGGGCCAATCCCAAGCTCATCGACCGCAGCGGCAGCACACCGCGGCAGCTGCCTTAGTCTGGCGCCTTGGGTACCAAGGTGTAGGCCGGGTGCTGCCCGGTCAGCAGCAAAAACATGGCGAACATGGGGCCCTGCATGCAGCGCTCGTCGGTCGGGCTTTCCAGCGCCTGCCAGGTGCGGGACTGCAGGCCACCGCGGCTGCCGGTTTGCAGCGAGTAGCCCATCAGCTCGGCCGCCTGGGCCTGGTTCAGCCCGGCCGCAACGCGCGCGGCCTTGAGCTGTTCACCCGTGGGAATGGGCATGGTGAGCGTGATGGGCGCTGGGAGCGGAGCGGGTGTGGTGGCGGTGTCTGGCGTCATGCCCCGGACTGTAACGCGCGCAGCACGTTTTCGGCCGTGGCCGGGGCGGTCAGGCGCACCAGCTTGTCGTCGCCACGTGCCTGGGCCACGGCGTCACGCAGCGCCTCATACACGCTGATGGCCAGCATGAACGGCGGCTCGCCCACGGCCTTGCTGCCAAACACGTTGTCCTCGCGGTTGGGTTCGGGCCACAGGTCTACCTTGAAGTGCTCGGGCACATCGCCCGCGGTGGGGATCTTGTAGGTGCTGGGCGCGTGGGTGCTGAGGTAGCCCTTGTCGTTCCACACCAGTTGCTCGGTAGTGAGCCAGCCCATGCCCTGCACAAAGCCGCCCTCGATCTGCCCCACATCGATGGCCGGGTTGATGCTGCGGCCCACGTCGTGCAGGATGTCCACTTTCAGCACCTTGCTCTCTCCCGTGAGCCTGTCGATGACCACCTCGGTACACGCGGCGCCATAGGCGAAGTAATAGAAGGGGCGGCCGGTGAGCGTGGTTTTGTCGTAATGGATTTTGGGCGTGCGGTAGAAGCCGTCGCTCCACAGCTGGATGCGGTTGGCGTAGGCCAGCTTCACCACCTCGTCGAAGCTGCGCGTGGTCACGGGCGAGAACACCTCGCCGCCCTTGAACTTGATGGCGCCGGCGCCGCAGCCGTCCAGCCCGCAGACGAAGGCTGCCAGGTTGTCGCGCACATGGCGCGCGGCAAACTGGGCGGCGCGGCCATTCAGGTCGGTGCCCGCGCTGGCGGCGGTGGCCGATGCATTGGGCACCTTGCTGGTATCGCTGGCGGTGCACAGCACGCGCGCAAACGGAATGCCCAGTTCGTCCGCCACGATTTGCGCCACCTTGGTGTGCAGGCCCTGGCCCATCTCGGTGCCGCCGTGGTTCACCTGCACGCTGCCGTCGGTGTACACATGCACCAGCGCGCCAGCCTGGTTAAACAGCGTGGCGGTGAAGCTGATGCCGAACTTGACCGGGGTGATGGCAATGCCGCGCTTGAGCACGGGGCTGCCTGCATTCCATGCAGAAATGGCCTCTACCCGGCGTCGGTATTGCGCAGAAAGCTCCAGTTTTGATAGCAAAGGGTGGAGGATGTTGTCCTCCACCTTCATCTGGTAGTGGGTGGTATCCCGTTTCTGGTCGGTGCCGGCAATGGCTTCGTCGCTGTAGAGGTTGCGCAGGCGCACGTCCAGCGGGTCCAGCTTCAGCGCACGGGCAATGTCGCCCATGATGGTCTCGATCAGGATCACACCCTGCGGGCCGCCAAAGCCGCGAAATGCGGTGTGGCTTTGGGTGTTGGTCTTGCAGCGGTAGGAGGTGATGTCCACGTCCTGCAGGTAGTAGGCGTTGTCGGTGTGGAAGATGGCGCGGTCGGCCACGGGGCCGGACAGGTCGGCGCTGAAGCCGCAGTTGGCGGCCATCTGCAGTTGCAGCGCGGTGAGGCGGCCGCTGTCGTCAAAGCCCACGGTGTATTCGTAGGCAAAGGGGTGGCGCTTGCCGGTGACCATGAAGTCGTCGTCGCGGTCCATGCGCAGCTTCACGGCCTGTTTGGTCTTCACCGCGGCCACGGCGGCCCACACGGCCAGGTGGCCGGCCTGGGTTTCCTTGCCGCCAAAGCCGCCGCCCATGCGCCGGCATTCCACCTTGACGGCATGGTTGTCGATGCCCAGCGCGTGGCTCACCCAGTGCTGCACCTCGCCCGGGTGCTGGGTGCTGCTGTAGATGCACCACTGGTTTTGCTCCAGCGGCATGGCGTAGGCAATTTGCCCCTCCAGGTAAAAGTGCTCCTGGCCGCCCACCTCCAGCGTGCCGTGCAGGGAATGCTGTGCCTTGGCGAGTGCGGCGGTGGCGTCACCACGGCGCACCGTCACCGGGGGCAGCACAAAACTTTGGGCCTCCAGCGCCTGCTGCACGGTCAGCACCGCGGGCAGGGCCTCGATGTTCAGCTTCACCTTGCGTGCCGCGTGGCGCGCCTGCATGGCGGTGTGCGCCACCACCACACCCACCACCTGGCCGACAAACTGCACGGTGTCCATGGCAAACACGGGCTCGTCGCCCGCAAAGGCGGCCAGCATGGGGTCGCCGGGAATGTCCTCGCTCAGCACCACATTCACCACACCGGGCATGGCCAGCGCGGCGCTGGCGTCCACGCCCAGCAGCTTGCCGTGCGCTTGCGTTGAGAGGATGGGCGCCGCGTGCAGCGTGCCGCGCACCTCGGGCAGGTCGTCGATGTAGTGCACGGCGCCGGCCACCTGGGCCAGGGCGCTTTCATGGAACTGGTTGACCCCGGCAGCGGGGCCACGCGGTGTGGGGGCGGCCTCCAGCACGGTGGGCGACAGGCTGGGCATGCCAGAGGCGATGACGGACGCGGCGCTCATGCGGCTTCTCCTTCCAGCACAAAGCTTTCGAGGTTGATGGCGGCCAGGCCCTGGCTCTCCAGCCAGTAGCGCTGCAGCAGATTGCCCAGCACCTCGGTACGGTAGGCGCTGCTGGCGCGCATGTCGGAGATGGGGGAGAACTCGGCACGCAGCGTGGCCATGGCGTTCATCACCGTGTCGGCCGTCCAGGGCTGGCCCAGCAGCGCCGCCTGCGTTTTGACAGCCCGCACCGGCGTGGCGGCCACACCGCCCACCCCGATGCTGGCGTGCGCCACCTTGCCGTTCACGATGTGCAGGTTCAGCGCCAGGCAGACGGCGGAGATGTCGTCTTCAAAGCGCTTGGAAATCTTGTAGACCCTGGAGCGCTCGTTGGCAACCGCCTTGGGCACCTTGATCCAGGCCAGCACCTCGTCTGCGGCCATCACGTTCTTGCGGTAGCCGGTGTACAGGTCTTCCAGGCGCAGCTCGCGGTGCACCACCTTGCCTTTGCGCAAGGCCATCAGCACCACGTTGGCCCCCAGCGCAATCAGCAGCGGCATGGAGTCGCCAATGGGCGAGCCATTGGCCACATTGCCGCCCAGCGTGCCGGCGTTGCGCACCGGCAGGCCGGCAAAGCGGCTGGCAAAGGCGCCCAGCTGCGGCCGGTCGGCCACCAGGGCGGCAAAGGCGTCGGTCAGCGTGACGGCGGCGCCGATGGCGATGTGGTGCGGGTACTGCTCCACGCGCTTCAGCTCGGCCACCTGGGTCACGTCCAGCACCTGGGCAAAGTCCATGTGCATTTTGTTGACCCACAGGCCCACATCGGTGCAGCCGGCCACGATTTGCGCCTGCGGATGCTGGGCACGCGCGGCCAACAGACCTCGCAGCGTGGTGGGCGATTTATAAGCCAAATCGGCCTCTAGCCCGCGTGGAATATGCGCGAGCAGCTCCAGTTTTGATAGCGTTTTGGCTTCGTCCACCGGCACGGCGGGCAGGCCCAGCATGGTTTGGGCGGCGTCCAGAATCGGGCGGTAGCCGGTGCAGCGGCACAGGTTGCCGCTGAGCGCGTGCTGGGCGTCGGCCCGGGTGATGGGCTGGCCGGCGTGGGCGTGCTGCTGGTACAGGCCAAACAGGCTCATCACAAAACCGGGGGTGCAGAAGCCGCACTGCGAGCCGTGGCACTGCACCATGGCCTCTTGCGCGGGGTGCAGGCAGCCGTCGTCCGCGGCAATGTCTTCCACGGTCCACAGCGCCTTGCCGTCCAGGCTGTGCGCCATCTTGATGCAGCTGTTGACGGCCTTGGTCTGCAGCTGGCCGTCCACTGCTTCGCCCACCACCACGGTGCAGGCACCGCAGTCGCCTTCGTTGCAGCCTTCCTTGGTGCCGGTGCAGTGCAGGTCTTCGCGCAGCACCTCCAGCAGGGTGCGGGTGGGGGGGACGTTGGGCAGGGTCACGATCTCGCCGCGGCGGATAAATCTCAAAACTTGGGTTGTCATGGAATGGGTTCCTCGTGCGGGAGGGTAAGTCGGGAGGGGCATGGCTCCCATACGCATTAGCATATGGCACCAATTTACACGCCTGTATGAGAGACCAATCCCTTTTCGACAAGATAGACCTTCATCTGATCAGGGTCCTTCATACCGTGTTAACCGAGCGCAGCGTTTCCAAAGCCGCCATCCGACTGGGCATGCACCAGCCGGCGGTGAGCGCGTCGCTGAAACGCCTGCGCGACTTTGCCGGCGACCCACTTTTGGTGCGCTCCGGCTCGGGCATGGTGCCCACCGAAACGGCGCTGCGCATGCTGGAGCCCAGTGCCAGCATATTGCGTGCCGCCGAGATGCTGTTTTCTGATGCCCGCGGCTTTGAGCCCGCCACCGCGCGCAATACCTTCCGCCTGGCCGCCAGTGACTACCTGGACCCGCTGTTCTTGCCCCAGCTGGTCGCGCAGATCAAATCGCACGCGCCGCTGGCCGAGATCGAGATCCACCCCCTGTCGGGCGCCAGCGACTACCGCACTCTGCTGGCCCAGGGCGATATTGATGTGGTGATTGGCAACTGGCCGCAACCGCCCGACGACCTGCACCTGGGCCGCCTGTTTGGCGACGAGGTGGTGTGCCTGGTGTCCAAAAAACACCCGGCCGTGCGCCGCGGCTGGGACCAGGCCTCGTGGCTGGAGGCCGAACACATTGCGCCCGGCGCCACCCACCCCGGTGCCAAGGGAGTCATTGACGACCACCTGACCGGCCTGGGCCTGCAGCGCCATATCGTGGCGCGCTGCCCGCATTTCGGGCTGATTCCGGGCATGGTGGCATCAACCTTGCTGGTGCTCACCACCGGCAGGCAGTACTGCGAACGGTTTGTGGACACACTGCCGGTCAAAATACTGCCTTGCCCCGTGGAATTCCCCCGCATGATGTACTACCAGCTTTGGCACGCCCGCACCCATACCAGCGCCTCCAACAAGTGGCTGCGCGAGCGCATCAAGTCGGTCGCGGCCGAACTCCGAAAAGAATAAGAGACACCTACCCATGGTTACCCCCGTACCCGATTCCCCGCCTTCCTCCGTTCCCCGTCTCCAGCTCACCGGCATCACCAAGGCCTACCCCGGCGTGGTGGCCAACAGCGAGGTGTCGCTCAGCGTGTTGCCCGGCCAGACCCACGCGGTGCTTGGCGAAAACGGCGCCGGCAAGTCCACGCTGATGAAGATCATTTATGGTTCCATCAAGCCCGACGCCGGTCAGGTGCTGTTCAACGGCAAGCCCGTCTCCATCCGCAACCCCAAGGAGGCACGCGCCCTGGGCATCAGCATGGTGTTCCAGCACTTCAACCTGTTTGACACCATTACCGTGGCCGAGAACGTCTGGCTCGGGCTGGACAAGGCACAAAGCCTGGAGCAGGTCACCGCCAGCATCACCGCCAAGGCGGCCGAATACGGCCTGGACATCGACCCCAGCCGCCCGGTCCACACGCTGAGCGTGGGCGAGATGCAGCGGGTGGAAATCATCCGTGCGCTGCTGACCAACCCGCAGCTGCTGATCCTGGACGAACCCACCTCGGTGCTCACGCCGCAGGCGGTGGAAAAACTGTTTGTGGTGCTGAAAAAGCTGGCCTCTGAGGGCTGCAGCATTCTGTACATCAGCCACAAGCTGCATGAAATCCGCGAACTGTGCAACGCCTGCACCGTGCTGCGCGGCGGCAAGGTCACCGGGGTGTGCAACCCGGCCGAAGAGTCCAACGCTTCGCTCTCGCGCCTGATGATTGGTGCTGAGCCACCGCAGCTGGAGCACCGCCCCCTGCATGCCGGTGCCCCGGTGCTGCGCGTGAGCCAGCTGAGCCTGGCGCGCGAAGACCAGTTCGGGGTGGACCTGGATGGTATTTCGCTCACCGTACATGCCGGCGAGGTGGTGGGCATTGCCGGTGTGTCGGGCAATGGCCAGAAGGAGTTGCTGTATGCGCTGTCGGGCGAAGACTGCCGTGCGCCCAAAGGCAGCATCCGCATGGACCAGGTCGATGTATCAGCGGTGCACCCTGGCGGGCGGCGCAAGCTGGGCCTGCACTTTGTGCCGGAGGAGCGCCTGGGCCGCGGTGCCGTGCCCACGCTCAGCCTGGCACAAAACATGTTGCTGACCCGTACCGGCTCCATCTCCCTGCCCAAGTTCGCTGGGGGCTGGATTCGCGTGGGCCAGCTCGAGGAACATGCCGCCCGCATCATCAAGGCCTTCGGCGTGAAAGCCAATGGCCCCAGCGCCGTGGCGCGCTCGCTGTCGGGTGGCAATTTGCAAAAGTTCATCGTCGGCCGCGAGATTGACGCCGCGCCCAAGCTGTTCATCGTCTCCCAGCCCACCTGGGGGGTGGACGTGGGAGCGGCGGCACAAATCCGCGGAGCCATCCTGGCGCTGCGCGATGCGGGTTGCGCCGTGCTGGTGGTGAGCGAAGAGCTGGACGAATTGTTTGAGGTGAGCGACCGCCTGCACGTGATTGCGCGTGGCAAGCTGTCGCCCTCGGTGCCGGTGGCCGAAGCCACGGTGGAAAAGTTGGGAGAGTGGATGAGTGGTTTGTGGAATGCGCCGGAGTTGCAACATGCTTAAGCTGGAAGTACGCGCGCAACCCTCGCGGTTATGGACCTATGCCTCGCCCCTGCTGGCGGTGGCTATCACGCTGGTCATTGGTGTCATCCTGTTCTCCCTGCTGGGCAAAGACCCGGTGCGCGGCCTCATGGTGTTCTTTTGGGAGCCACTCAAGTCGGGCTACGCCCTTGGCGAGTTGACCGTCAAGGCCACGCCGCTGCTGCTCATCTCGCTGGGGCTGGCCGTGTGCTATCGCTCCAATGTCTGGAACATCGGGGCTGAAGGGCAGTACGTGATGGGCGCCGTGGCCGCCAGCGGCGTGGCCCTGATGGCGGGCCCTGGCACCGGCCGCGAGATCGTGGCGTATGTGCTGGTTGCCGGTGTACTGGGTGGCATGGTCTGGGCCGGCATTGCGGCCTTGCTGCGCGACCGCTTCAACGCCAATGAAATTCTGGTGACGCTGATGATGGTCTACATCGCCGTGCAGGTGCTGTACTACCTGGTCTATGGCCCCTGGAAAGATCCACTTGGCTACAACTTCCCGCAGTCCAAAAATTTCGATGCGGTCACCCGCATTCCCCGTTTGTTTGACGGCTCGCGCGTGAACATCGGTGTGATCTTTGCCTTGCTGGGCGTGGCGGGGCTGTGGGTGTTCCTGTTCCGCACGCGCGCTGGGTTTGCACAGCAGGTGGGCGGGTTGGCACCCGCCGCCGCGCGCTATGCCGGCTTCTCCGCCCGCAGTGCCCTGTGGACTGCCATGCTGATTTCTGGTGCGACCTCGGGCCTGGCTGGGGCGCTGGAGGTGGCAGGTCCCGTGGGCCAACTCACCCCGTTTGTGCCTGTGGGCTACGGCTTTGCGGCCATCATCGTGGCCTATGTGGGGCGCTTGCACCCGGTGGGCATGGTGTTCTCTGCCATCCTGATGAGCATGTTCTATATCGGTGGTGAACTCGCGCAGTCGCGCCTGGGTCTGCCCAAGTCGCTGACCGGCGTGTTTCAGGGCCTGCTGCTGTTCAGCCTGCTGGCCTGTGACACCCTGGTGAATTACCGCTTCAGGTGGGTCAAGCCTGTGGCCGGAGGAAAGAAATAATGGATTCCTACGCTCTGCTGATCGCATCCACGCTGAACGCTGGCACGGTGCTGGCTCTGGCTGCACTGGGGCTGTTGATCAACGAAAAATCTGGCATCGTCAACCTCGGGGCCGAGGGCATGATGCTGTGTGCCGCCATTGCCGGCTTTGCCACGGTGGTGCACACCGGCAGCCCGGTCGCCGGCTTTCTGGCGGGCATGGCGGCGGGCGCGGTGCTGGCGGCCATTTTTGGTGGCTTGGTCATTTGGCTCAATACCAACCAGTACGCCACCGGCCTGGCGCTCAGCCTGTTTGGCGGCGGCTTCTCGGCGTTTGCGGGCATCTCGTATGTGCAGGAAAAAATCCCTGACCGTGCATCTTTCGCCATTCCCGGCCTGTCGGACATTCCCTTCCTCGGCGAGGCCCTGTTTCGCCACCACCCCATGGTCTACCTGACCGTGTTCTTTGCGCTGGCCCTGATCTGGTTTTTGTACCGCACCCGCGCCGGCCTGATTCTGCGCAGCGTGGGCGAAAGCCCCGAGTCTGCCCACGCGCTGGGGTATCCGGTGCGCGGCATTCGTTTGGCTGCCGTGGTGGCCGGTGGTGCCTTGTGCGGCCTGGCCGGTGCCTATATCTCGGTGGTGTACACGCCGCTGTGGGTGGAGGGCATGGTGGCTGGCAAGGGCTGGATCGCTCTGGCGTTGACCACCTTCGCCACCTGGCGCCCGGCACGGGTGTTGCTTGGTGCGTATCTGTTTGGCGGCGTGACCATGTTGCAGTTCCATTTGCAGGGCATCGGTGTGGATGTGCCCAGCCAGTTCTTGACCATGCTGCCCTATGTCGCCACCATCTTGGTTTTGGCCCTGATATCGCGTAACCCGCGCTGGATTCGGATTAACATGCCTGCTTCAATCGGCAAGCCGTTCTATCCGGGCTCGTGATACGTGGTTGTTTCGTTTTCATCCCTCGGTTTTTTATAAGGAAGTGACATGACAGATTTGCAAAAACGTTCATTGCTCAAAATAGCGGCCCTGACCGCCGTGGCCAGTGCGGCCCTGGTGGGTTGCGGCAAAAAAGAAGAGCCGGCTCCTGCGCCCGCGCCAGCACCTGCTGCTTCTGCCCCCGCACCGGCCAAGCCTGATCCCCTGAAGATTGCTTTCGCCTACGTCGGCCCTGTGGGTGACGGCGGCTGGACCTTCGCCCACGACAACGCTCGCAAGGCGCTGGAAAAAGAATTTGGCGACAAGATCGTCACCTCCTTCGTGGAAAACGTGCCTGAAGGTGCGGACGCTGAGCGTGTGGTGCGCGACATGGCCACCCAAGGCAACAAGCTGATTTTCGGCACCAGCTTTGGTTACATGGAACCCATGCTCAAGGTGGCGCCTGACTTCAAGGACGTGAAGTTCGAGCACGCCACCGGCTACAAGCAAGCCGACAACCTGCGCACCTACAACAGCCGTACCTACGAAGGTGCGTACATGGCAGGCGTGATCGCCGGCAAGATGAGCAAGACCGGCACGCTGGGTGTGGTGGCATCGGTGCCAATTCCTGAAGTGATCCGCAACATCAACGCATTCACTCTGGGCGCACAAACCGGCAACCCCAAGATCAAGACCAAAGTGGTGTGGGTCAACGAGTGGTTCAACCCACCCAAGGAAACCGAAGCGGCTACCAGCCTGATCAACGGCGGCGCCGACATTCTGTTCCAGAACACCGACTCGCCTGCCGTGCTGAAGACTGCCCAGGACAAGGGCAAGCGCGCCTTCGGTTGGGATTCCGACATGACCGCCTACGGTCCCAAGGCTCACTTGGCTTCCTCCACCATCAACTGGGCGCCTTACTACATCAAGGCGACCAAGGATGCACTGGAAGGCACTTGGAAGTCTGAAGGTGACACTGAGTACGGCGTGAAAGAAGGCGCGATCGACCTCGTGTCCATCGCCGAAGACGTGCCTGCCGATGTGAAGGCCAAGGTCGAAGAAGTCAAGGCCGGTCTGAAAGACGGCAGCTTCTCCATCTGGAAGGGCCCCTTGTTTGACAACACCGGCAAGGAACGCCTGAAGAAGGACGAAGTCGCCGACGGCAAGATGCTGGGTGGCCTGAACTTCTTCGTCAAGGGCGTGGAAGGCAAGGTTCCCGGCGCCAAGTAAGCCGCCATCTCGCGCTGAGGCGCGAGTGAACCCGAAGAGGCCACCGCAAGGTGGCCTTTTTTATGCCTGCAGCGCGGTGGCCAAGTCCACGCTGCCTGGCTCGGCGCTTTCGATGCGGTAGCCCTTAACCACCAGGGTCCAGTGCTCGATCACCAACGCCTGCGCCTCTGTCGTGCGGCTCGCTTCCAGGTGGTCCAGCAACTCCAGATGCTCGTCGTGCAGATGGTCGTAGTCGAATTCGGTGTTGTAGAGCGCAGAGATCACGGCCTCGCGCGTCAACAAACTCTCGAACACCTGCGACAGGATGGGGTTGCCCAACTGCGCCACGAGCTCGGTGTGAAAAGCGCGCCCGAGTTGGTTGGCCAAGAGCCAGTCTTGGCGGCGCTGGGCTTGGACTTCGCGGGCAGCGTGCCGGCGCAGGTGGGTGAGTTGCTTGGGTTTGAGCTGGCCGCTGAGGCGATGCACGGCGCCAGACTCCAGCACCTGCATGGTCTCGAACAGGGCTTGTGCGTCTTCCACACTGGGCTGGGCGACGATGGTGGTCTTGGGGCCTGCCGCTTCCACCAGGCCATGTGTCTTGAGTTCGGCCACTGCGGCCCGCACCAGTGTGCGGCTTACGCCGAAGATGTCACCCAGCTCGCGCTCCGGCAGGCGAGTGCCGGGCGGCAGGCGCCGGGCGACGATGGCGGCGGTGATGGCATCGACCAAGTGTTGGACGCGAAGATTTTTCATGTTTCGCTGGATTCTAGGGGGTGGATTCTTGGAAATTTTGGTATACCAAAATACAATGGGGTCAACGTGATTTCTCCGAAAGACTCCCCATGAATGCACAAGACGATGCTGCACTGTGGAACGACTGGCAGACCCTGGGCCCGCCAGATCGCATCCCCGCCACGGCGCCGCTGCACACGCAGCTGTTTGATCGCGCGCTGACGCTTCGCCGCGTGGGTGACGCGGTCTCGGTGACCTTTGCCGACAGCGGCCAAGCCGTGCCCCATGTGCAGGTCCGCCACGGCTGGGTGTGGGTGTGTTTGGGCACCCCCGCACGCGACATCGTTGAATTGCCACGCTGGGACCAGCCAGGGCGCGTATTCACCCACCCCGGCAGCTTTGGTGTGCATGCCTCAGCATTGCGTTGTGTCGAGAACTTTCTGGACATGGGCCACTTCCCCTTTGTGCATACCGACTACCTGGGCAAGGAGCCGCATACCGAGGTGCCTCCGTACAAGTTGCACCATGAGGACGCGACCGACCAGATCGTCGCCACCGACTGCAAGTTCTGGCAACCACAAGGCTCGCCCACTGCAGGGGGGGAGGGCCTGGACACGCAGTACGAATACCGGGTGGTGCACCCACACATCGCGATGCTGAAGAAAACCTCGTCGGTGGACACGCGCGAGTTCGACATCATCGTGTTGGGCCTGCAGCCCGTGTCGGAGACCAGCAGCATTGGCCACACGCTGCTGTGTTATGTCGATGCGCCTGGCTCCGAGGAGCCGATTTCGCGCTTCCAGCAAATCATTTTTGGGCAGGACCGGCCTATCCTGCAGTCGCACAACCCCAAGCGCCTGCCGCTGGCCTGGAACCTGGAATTTCCTGTGAAGATTGACGCCATGTCGGTGGCCTACCGGCGTTGGCTGCGTGCCAAGCACGTTCGTTATGGAGCCATTGTTTGATGAGCACGCCTGTATTGCATTCCCCGGACTCTGTGCGCGGCTGGCATGTGCTGGCCTCCAGCTGCGACCTGGCCTTGCGCCATGTGTTTCCTGCGCGTGTGGGCGTCTACAACCTGGCGCTGTGGCGCAGCGATGACGGCCTGGTCAACGCTTGGGAAAACCGTTGTCCGCACCGCAGCGTGCCGCTCAGCATGGGCATCAACCTGGGGCAGGAGTTGCGCTGTCAGTACCACGGCTGGCGCTTTGCCTCCGGTTCGGGCGAGTGCACCACCGTGCCGGCCGAGGTGGGGCGGCGCGACAACCATGCGGCCTGTGTGAACAGTTTTGACTGTATCGAGCAGGATGGCTGGGTGTGGGTGGCGCTGGCCAAGCCCGCTGCATTTGCGGTGCCTGCGTGGGCCGTGCAGGGGAGCCGGGTGGCACTGCGTGCCCTGCCCATGCATGTGGCAGCGCGCACGCTGATGGCGGCGCTGGAAACCGAACTGGATGGGCCATTGGAGGCGCACGGCACGGCAGGCGCTGGGCAGTTCTACACCCTGGCTTTGCCCGGTGGCAGCTTGCGTGTACAAGTGCAGACCCAGAGCGACAGCAGTTGCATTCTGCATGCCCAGTGGGGCACTGTGCAGCCGCTGGATGCGGCGGCGACCCTGACCGCCCAGCGCCATTTCAACGGCCTCTTTTCGCAACTGCGTGCGCGCCTGGAAGCGCAGGCGCACGCACCGCTGAGCCTGGTGCTGCCCGAGCCCCTAGCCATTCCGCTGAACCAGGGCGAGCGCCAGTCGCGCCAAAGCCTCAAGGTGGTGGAGAAGGTGCAGACCGCACACGATGTGGTGGCCTTCCGCCTGGTGAGCGACAGCGCTGCACCACTGCACGGTTTCACGGCCGGTGCGCATCTGGAAGTCGTGACACCCGGTGGGTTGGTGCGCCACTACTCGCTGGTCAATGGACCGGCCGAGCGTGCGCACTATGTGATCGGTGTGAAGCGCGAAGCTGCGTCGCGCGGCGGCTCGCGCGCCATGTGCGATGACCTGCAAGTGGGCGATACGCTGTCTGCAGGCCGGCCGGTCAACCGCTTTGGCTTGCAGGATTCCGTGCACAGTGTGTTGATTGCTGGCGGCATTGGCATCACCCCCTTGCTGGCCATGGCACAGCAGCTGCAGGCCGCGGGGCGCAGCTTTGTGTTGCATTACTTTGTGCGTGGGTCCGAGCATGTGGCGTTTGCGGAGCGTGTCCAGTCGCTGGGTGGTGCGGTGCAGCTGCACACTGGCTTGGATGTGCAAGGCACGGCTGACACATTGCAGAAATTGTTGGCCACCGACACTGCAGGCAAGCGCTTGTACGTGTGTGGCCCGGGTGCCATGATGGACTTGGTGCTGAAAACTGCGCGTACCTTGGGTTGGCCCGAAGACCAGTTGCACCGCGAGTACTTTGCCAACCATCAGGCATTGGACCGCGCAGACAACACCGCCTTTGACGTGGTGCTGCAACGCAGTGGCAAAACCTTGCACGTGCCAGCGGGGCGCACGATTGTGCAGGTGGTGCGCGAGGCGGGTGTCAGCGTCAACACCGTGTGCGAGCAGGGGGCCTGCGGAACCTGCGAAACCGCGGTGCTCGAAGGCGAACCCGACCACCGCGATGTCTACCTCTCCGCCGACGAACGACGCAGCCAGCGCTGCACCATGGTGTGCGTGTCGCGCGCCAAAACACCGACCCTGGTTCTGGACCTTTAGGCCTTCTCCCCATGCTCAAACTCTACGACTTTGAACTCTCCGGCAACTGCTACAAGGTGCGACTGCTGCTCAGCATGCTGGGCGTGGCCTACGAAAAGGAGCCCATCAGCTTCTACCCGGCGGCGCAGCACAAGAGCGAAGCCTTTCTGGAGATCAACCCGCTAGGCCAACTGCCGGTGATCGATGATGGCGGCTATGTGCTGCGCGACGCGCAGGCCATCCTGTCCTACCTGGCTCGGCGCTATGACACCAGCCAGCAGTGGCTGCCCGTGGATGACGCCGCCTTGTTGGGGGAAGTGCTGCAGTGGATGGCCTTTGCCGACGGCATTACCGCTACCGCGTCGGCCGCGCGCCTGCACGACATGCTGTTTTACCCACTAGATGTGGAGGCGGCCCGCGCTGGTGCCCACCGCTTGTACCGCATCCTCGACGAGCATCTCTGGTTCCGCGAGGCGCAAGGCGGGCAGTGGTTATGCGGTGCGGCGCATCCCACGGTGGCCGATATCGCCTGTTTCCCCTATGTGGTGATGAGCGAAGACGGCGGCATTCCTTTGCTGAATTATCCCGCCATCCGCCGCTGGACCGACCGCGTCAAACGCATTCCCGGTTTTGTGGTCATGAGTGGTGTGTTCCCCACCAGCCCGGCCGCGCCCGCCACCCTGGCGGTCTGAGCCTGCTCTGGCACGCGAACTGCTATCACGGGTACCATCCTCTTCATCTGTCTATAACCCCTGAGCGACCGGATCGCGAGCCACCATGAACCTGCCGACCATTCCCGCCGACCGCATGCCGGCCTTGTTGCGTGCCATGCCCAAAGCCGAACTGCACATGCACATCGAAGGCTCGCTGGAGCCCGAGCTGATGTTTGCACTGGCCAAGCGCAACCAGGTGCCGCTGCGCTTCCCCAGCGAGCAGGCGCTGCGCGATGCCTATGTGTTCAACAACCTGCAAGAGTTTCTGGACATCTACCACGAGGGCACCATGGTGCTGAAGACCGAGCAGGACTTCTACGACATGACCTGCGCCTACCTCGCGCGTGCGCAGGCCGACAACGTGCTGCACACCGAAATCTTCTTTGATACCCAGACGCACACCGGCCACGGCCTGAGTGCCGAGGTGGTCATCAACGGCCTGTACCGCGCCTGTGCCGATGCGCCGGCCAAGTTCGGCATGACGGCTTCGCTGATCCTGTGTTTCCTGCGCCACCTGAGCGAAGAGGAAGCCTTTGAATGCCTGGAGCAGGCACTGCCGCTGCGCGACAAGATTGTCGGCATTGGCCTGGCCTCCAGCGAGGTGGGTCATCCGCCCGAGAAATTTGCCAAGGTCTATGCGCGCGCCAAACAGCTGGGCTTTCGCCTGGTGGCCCACGCGGGGGAAGAGGCGCCACCGGCCTACATCTGGAGCGCGCTCGATGTGCTCAAGGTGGAGCGTATTGACCATGGTGTGCAAGCCATCCACGACGCCGCACTCATGCAGCGCCTAGCAAAAGACAAGATGCCGCTCACTGTCTGCCCGTTGTCCAACCTCAAGCTGCGGGTATTTCCCACGCTGGCCCAGCACAATATTGGAGCCATGCTGGACGCCGGCATCATGGCCACCGTCAACTCGGACGACCCGGCCTACTTCGGTGGCTACCTCAACGAGAACTTCACCCAGACCTTTGCGGCGCTGGGCCTGACCGCACAACACGCCTATACGCTGGCACGCAACAGCTTTGACGCCAGCTTCATCGATGCGTCACTGCGCCAGAACTATGTGCAGCGCCTGGATGGTGTGTTCGAGACGTTCAGGTAGGACAACGGCTCTGGCCAGGGCATTCAAGCCTTGGTCTCCAGCAGCGTGGTCACGATCTGCCCCAGGCGGCGCAGGCCCTGTTCCACGTCGTGCTGGTGGGGCCAGCCGCAGTTGATGCGCAGGTAGGGGTCAAAGCGCAGGCTGTTGGAAAACATCTGCCCCGGTGTCACCAAAATCTGCTGCACCAGGGCGGCGTCAAACACGCGCCGACTGGACAACTTTTGCGGCAGCTCCACCCACAGTGACAAGCCGCCATCGGGCACGTTCAGGCGGGTGCCCTCGGGGAAATAGCTGGCAATGGCCTGCGCCGTTTTTTCGCGCTGCACATGCAGGGTGCTGCGCAGTCGGCGCAAATGGCGGTCGTAGGCGGGCGAGGCCATGTAGTCGGCCAGTGCCAGTTGTGACAGCTCTTCGTTGCTACGGGTCTGGCTGAACTTGAGCATTTCCACCCGCGCTTGCCAGCGGCCTGCCGCCATCCAGCCCACACGGGCACCAGGCGCCAGGATCTTGTGCAACGAGGCGCAGTAAATCACGTTGCCCGTGGTGTCCCAGGACTTCATCGCGCGCAGAGGGGTATCTCCGCGGGTGCTTTCGTTGACCAGTTCGCTGTAGGTGTCGTCTTCAATCAGGGCAACGCCCTGGCGCTCGCAGAGCTGCACCAGGCCTTGTTTGTGGGTGTCCGGCATGATGCTGCCCAGCGGGTTTTGCAGGTGCGGCACGACCACCACGGCCTTAATGTTGTCGTAGGTCTGCATCGCCATTTCCAGCGCGTCCAGCGAGATGCCGGTCTGCGGACTGGTGGGTATTTCCAGCGCACGCAGGCCCAGCGCCTCCAGCACCTGCAGCAGGCCGTAGAAGGTGGGGGACTCCACCGCAATGGTGTCGCCGGGTTGGGCCACGGCGCGCAGCGCCAGGTTCAGCGCTTCAATGCAGCCGTTGGTGATCTGTACCTCATCGGGCGACAGTGTCACCCCCAGGCCCAGCGCGCGTTTGGCCAGCACCGCGCGAAACACCGGGTTGCCCCGCGGTGACGAGGCCGACACCAACAACTGCGGGTGGTTGCGCAGCACCCGCATGGCGGCCAGTTTCAGGGCCTCGGCGGGGTAAAGCTCGGGTGCACAGCGCGCCACGGCCAGATTGGTCTTGACCATGTGCAGCCGGCCGCGTGCGATGAAGTCGGACACACGCGCATGGATACCCACGTACTGCGCCGGGTCCGGCGTGACATCCATGCGTGGCTCGCTCACCGTGGCCAGTGTGTTGCGCAAGGGCTTGCGCACAAAGTAGCCCGAGCGCGGCCGCGCCTCCAGCCAGCCCTCACTCTCCAGCTGCCGGCTCAGTTGCATGGCGGTAGACAGGCTGACCTCGTGTTGGCGCATCAGGCTGCGCAGCGAGGGCATGCGGTCCCCCACCACCAATGACCCCGCCTGGATGGCGCCGCGGTAGTGCGCGGCCAGGCGCTGGTAGATGGGCTCTGCCGTGGTTGGCGCGCGGTGTCCTGTGGTGGTGATCAATGCGGTGTCCATGGCCGATAGTCCTTGATCCGGGGTGGGGAGAACAGGTACAGATTTGTCAAAACCGTACCGTAACAGATGGCTGGTGTGGCATCTGTTCTGGCCCAGACAGTGCGCCGCTGTGCCTGTTACGAACCCTGGCTGGACCCTACGATTTCCCCGGTGCACAAAGCCCTTGTGATGAGGCGCTTTGCCCTTTCAACGCAGCAACCCGGAGGTGGTCTATGCCCAGCGGATCCGCATCGTTTCCCCTGGGCCAGCGTGTGCTGGCCCAGGGGCAGTCTCTGTTTGAACACATGCCACGGGGTACGGTGATTCGGGTCAGCACCGGCGCGGTGGTGCTGGAGCAGCGCATCGCCCTGGACGATGGTTTGTGGAGCAAGCGCATGGCGTTGCCACGCGGTGCGGTGCACCGGGTACAGGTGTCCGACTGGCTGCGCATCGTGGCGCAATCGGATGCCGAGCTGGAGCTGTTGGTGCCGCAGCGCGTGTCCTTGCCACGCGTGCTGGCCTGGCTGCTTAAGGCGCTGCCACGCTGGACAGTGCATCCAGCATTTGTTGCCCCACGGCCCGGAAGGCCGGGTGGGGCGACCGCAGCAGTTGCTCCCCGGCCAAGCGTTTGAAGCCAGGGGTTGCGCTTAGCGGCACCTTGCGCAACCACTCCAGCGCCACATCCATCTGGCCGCGCGCTGCCAGCATGCTGGCGTAGTTGTACTGGCCACGAAAGTCGCCACCGCGCGCACCGCCCTCGAACCAGGTGAAGGCCGCCGCGCTGTCTTGCGCCACCACCCGGCCGTCTTCGTAAAAGAAGCCGATCTTGGTCATGGACTTGGCATGGCCCAAGGCGGCGGCCTTGCGGTACCACTGCAGGGCTTCTGCGGCGTCCTGCTTCACGCCCTGGCCCGTGGCGAGCAGGTTGGCGTAGTTGTACATGCCGGCATCCAGTCCCTTGGTGGCGGCTTGGCGGTACCAATTAGCCGCGGCAAAACAATCGGCATCGGCGCCCCAGCCGTTCTCAAAACAGCGTCCCGCCATGTTGACGCCCATGGGGTGGCCCTGTGCGGCCGCTTTCAGGAACCAGGCCAGTGCGCCTACCGGGTCACGGTCCAGACCATGGCCGTTGAGCAGCCACTGGCCCAGGATGGTTTGTGCATCGGCATGGCCCAGGCGGGCACTGTGCAACATCCACTGCGCCGAGGTGGTGGGTTCCCCTGTGATGACGCTCTGCCAGTCGGCAGGTGTCCAGCGGGCCAGATCGTGGGCGGATTCGGGCAATGACAAGTGAGGCGTGGGCATGGCGAGAAAAGCGTTTCAAACAAGAATTATTCTCAATTATGCCGTGTGGCGTAAAATATGCGCCCGGCGCCGCTGCCCTGAAGCGCTGGTTGTGATGTCTCAGGGCCATGTAGAGGACTACCATGTATAAAAACCTCGCAGCCACTGCCGTGGCCGCTTGTTGTTTTCTTTGCGCACCCCACAGCGCCATCTCCCAAACCACAGACCCTGCCAAAGACCAGCCGCTCAAGGTTGGTTTTCTGTACGTCGCGCCCCTGGGCGACGCCGGCTGGGTGCGCCAGCACGAGGCAGGCCGCCAGGCCGTGGCCGCCGCCCTGGGCGCCCAGGTGCAGACCACTTACGTAGAAAACGTGGCCGAAGGCCCGGATGCCGAACGTGTGATCCGTGACCTGGCGCGCCAGGGCCACAAGCTCATCTTCACCCCCAGCTTTGGGTATATGGAACCCACGCTCAAGGTGGCGCAAGAGTTTCCGGACGTGAAGTTCGAATCCATCACCGGCTACAAGACTGCGCCCAATGTGGCCGTGGCCAATGCGCGCTACTACGAGGGTCGCTACTTGGCCGGTGTGGCCGCGGGCCGCATGACAAGGAGCAAGCTGGCCGGCTACGTGGCGGGTTTTCCCATTCCCGAGGTGCTGCAGGGCATCAACGCTTTCACACTGGGCATGCGTTCGGTCAACCCGCAGGCCCAGGTCAAGGTGCTGTGGCTGGGGGAGTGGTTCAACCCGCCGCGTGAGCGCGATGCCGCCATGACCTTGTTCAACCAGGGCGTGGACGTGATCGCTTTCCATACCGGTTCCACCGCCGTGATGGCCGCGGCGCAAGAGCGCGGCAAGCTGGCTGTGGCCTACCACTCCGACATGCGCAAGGTCGCGCCTGACGCGCAAATCGTGGCCGTGACCCACCAGTGGGGCAGCTACTACACCGCCCGCACCCAGGCCGTGCTGGACGGCCGCTGGAAGAGCGGCAATGTCTGGGGCGGCGTGAAGGACGGGATGATTCGTGTGGGTGACTTTGGCAGCAAAGTGCCCAAGGCGGTGCAGGCCGAAGTGCTGCAGCGCCAGCAAGACATTGCGGCGGGCAAGCTGCATCCCTTTGCGGCCAAGGCCGATGTGCTGGACAACGAGGGCAAGCTCGCCATCGCTAAAGGCAAGACCCTGAGCGACGCCGACATCCTGAGCATGAACTGGCTGGTGGCCGGCGTGCAGGGCAAGGTCAGCCATTGAGGCCGCGATGACATACCAGGTTAAAGAAATTTTCTACACGCTGCAGGGCGAGGGCTCCAACGCGGGCCGCCCCGCGGTGTTCTGCCGCTTTGCCGGTTGCAACCTCTGGACCGGCCGCGAGCAGGACCGTGCCAGCGCCGTCTGCCAGTTTTGCGACACCGACTTTGTGGGCACCGACGGCACACTGGGCGGCAAGTTCAAAAGCGCCCAGGCATTGGCCGAGCGTATTGCTGCGCAGTGGCCCGACACCGATGCGGCCCACCGCTTTGTGGTGCTGACGGGGGGGGAGCCGTTGCTGCAGGTGGACGCTGCGCTGATTGAGGCGCTGCACGCGCAGGGCTTCCAGATTGCGGTGGAAACCAATGGCACGATTGCCGCGCCCGAGGGCATCGACTGGATCTGCGTGAGCCCCAAGGCGGGCTCCACCTGGGTGCAGCGCAGCGGGCATGAGCTCAAGCTGGTGTGGCCCCAAGCCGGCATCACGCTGGCCGAGTGCGAGGCGGCGGACTTTTTGCACCGCTACCTGCAACCCATGGACAACCTCCTGCGGGCCGACAACACCCGGGCCTGCATTGCGCAATGCCTGGAGCGCCCGCAGTGGCGCCTGTCCCTGCAAACCCACAAGATCACAGGCATCCGATGACCCAAGCACCCGCCATCCCCATTCCGCGCCGCTGCGAGGTGAGCCAGAAGTTTTTCTTTGACGCCGCCCACACCCTCAAGCGCACGCTGGACGACGCGGAGGAGGTGGCTGGCAGCCGCCGCATCCACGGCCACACGTACCACGCCGAAATCAGCGTGGCCGGCAATGCCGACGAAGACACCGGCATGGTGGTGGACCTGGGCCACCTGCGCAACGCCATCGCCGTGCTGCGCCCGCGCCTGGACCACCACCTGCTGGACGAAGTGGAAGACCTGGGCCCGCCTACGCTGGAAAACCTGGCTGCCTTCATCTGGCGCGCCATGGCAGTGGAATTCAGCGGCTTGTGGCAGGTGCGCGTGTGGCGCGAAGGCATTGGCGACAGTTGCACCTTGCGCGCCTGAAGGCCTTGGCGCGGCTGCGTGTAAATCCATAGGGGCTATGCGTGCCGTGGTATGGACATTGCTGCGCTGCGATATATGCTTGCCCGCATGAAAGCTTACCGTGCCTCCCTTTTGTGGTTTGCCCCCGATGCACCGGGGCAGGCCCGTTTTGAAACCGATGGCCTGCTGGTTGTCGGCCCCAATGCCCAAGGCACCCAGGTGGTGCAGGCCATCGGCGCCTACAGCGCCGTCGCGCCGCAGTACCCGCAACTGGCCGTGCAGCATTTCCCGGGCCGCATCATCGCGCCGGGTTTTATCGACCTGCACATCCACTACCCGCAGACCAACGTCATCGGCTCCCC